>Ga0194039_1002105_pt1 | contig 10268 bp, 10 predicted proteins | sample JunL228m_MetaG_FD_148679 | JGI IMG/M metagenome (GOLD analysis project Ga0194039, IMG submission 148679) | Anoxic zone freshwater microbial communities from boreal shield lake in IISD Experimental Lakes Area, Ontario, Canada - Jun2016-L227-8m | ecosystem: Environmental > Aquatic > Freshwater >...
GGGAACCAACACCGATATGAATGGGTTGGTTCCCTCCTGACTGGGAATGGTTAAGAAAGCCGAAGCAAGCTGAATGATAACGACATGGACAAATAGAATAAAGATAGTTACCACATAGGTTTTAATACAATTTTCAGCAAATTCAGTCCCTTTAGGTAGCAACCACAAAAGACAGATTAGCGGTGAAATAACCGCGCCGAAGGCCAGAATCATCAGTCTTGAAATGTAAAAGAGCAGAAGCACAATCGCTAAAATAACAAAGATAACCACAAAAATTAGAGTAATAATCTGAGTTGTCCCACTTGTTAGTGCTACTGGATCAAAGGCATTCAATATCCAGGCCTTGCCCAAACCCCCGGTCGCCTGAAGAACAGCCCTGATCAGAGTCTGGGATAGAGAGATGACCCAATCAATTAAAAAGATTGAAGTATTGGCAAGTAAAAAGGCTAATCCGATCCGAGGGAATAGTTCTCGTAATGATAATTCCTTAAATCCGAAGGAAGATGCGCTCATAATATGGAGACCTAGGAGTGCGATGACTACAGCAAACAGGGAGTCAGTAATTCCGACCATAACTAGCCAAAAGTTAAAAACAACAGAGTTGGTAGAAAGCGCCGGTGTGCTTGTTAAAAACCAAGTGATTCCGTCTAAAATCGGTTTGGTGGCAGATTGGACGATATTTTGTAGAAAACCAGAAATGGCATCAAGCAAGATTTGGGTCAAAGACGAATCCGGTTTAGTCGGTTGAATTGGGCTAAGGTTAATTGCAGTTCCAGGGGTACCGAGACTTGTTTGAGTAAAAGCGTTGTTAAGAAGTGAGGAAAAAACGCTTGCCCCGATAACAACGATTAAGCCAATCAATGCCTTCTTAATTGTTCGTTTTGCCTCATCAAGTTTCCCAGGATCCCCGGACGATATGATATAAAGATATCCACCGCGGATTAAAAAGAAGGTGGCAGCCAATGAACCAAGAACAGTTAGACTAGTTAAGGTATAACGGGTAAAGTTCTCTACTATTTGATTTGAAGCGGCAAATGTTACGCTCGGTATAACTAAAGATATTGCCGCAAAGCAAGAAGCGGTAAATAATCTTTTCATTTTTTTTTATTTTCCAAAAGCAGTTGCCGCGATTTGAGAAATAATATTACTCAAAACAAAAGCCCCGATGGCAATAGCTAGGCCAAGGGCAGAGAAAATGATTGTTCTTTTAGATTTGTCCAGGTGTTCCGGATTACCAGAGCTGGTAATATAGCCGATGCCTCCCATCACAAAAAAACCGGCTGCAAGCAGGCCGGCTAAGGTGACAAGAACTTGAATAATATTCTGTATAAAGTTTTCTACTTTAGACAGGTCAGCTGACTCCGCCAAAACCGGAGTTACCCAAAAGAACGTTAACATGAGAACCGTTAGAAGAGAACGAAAGCGACGCATAAGAATCCTTTCTTCCCTCCCACTCTATTATTTATTGGCAAGAATGTATCACAAAATAGATGCTGGTGTCAATACTTTTATTTAGCGTGTGTTAGCGCAAGGCTTTTGTCCTGGCTCTGTCACCGTTGGTTCAAAAAAATGGCTATTTACAAAGTAGAATGCGGGCGCATAATAAAGATACAAGTAAATCCCTGTGTGTGGGGCTCCGCATGGTTCCTCAAAATAGCACACAGGGTTTTGCATTTTATGTGTAAGGTTTGCTATGCCTATAAAGTATATTAAATGGTATAATAAAAGCATGACATTGCAAGAATTTGCCGCTAAAAGACCATTTCTTTTTTGGTCAACAAGAGACTACGAAAATCTCTCAGACGAGATTATTGTCGAGAGTATTTTGGAGTATGGTGAATGGCTTGATGTTAAAAAAGCGATTAGTATAACAGGATCAAAAAAAATAGCAGAAATCTTTTACAAAAAGGTTAACTCAAATCGACATAATTTTGATCCTAAAGTCGTTAATTATTTTAAACTATACTTTAACCATGCATCAAGAAATATTAACTGATAGCCAAAAAGAATTGCTACCATCTCTATCGATTTTTTCGAAAGACTTTGGTTTGGTGGGGGGACCGCTATCGCGCTTTATCTTGGCCACCGTCAATCAATCGATTTTGATTTGTTTTCTAATCAGCCCTTTGAAAATACCAAGATTAGAAACATGATTGTTAAGAAAGGGAAAATAGAGCAGGTTATTAGAGATGAGAAGGACCAATACGAACTTATTTTCAATCAAGTAAGACTAACCTTTTTATATTATCCCTATCATATTAGTTTTTCAAAAAAAATTAGTGATCTAAAAATGCCTGAACTATTAGCTCTCGCTGCCATGAAGGCTTATGCTCTTGGCCGAAGAGCGAAATGGAAAGATTATGTTGATTTATACTTTATTATGAAGGATCACCACTCAATGACCGAGATTACAAATGCAGCTAAAATAATTTATGGACATAAGTTTAGCGAGAAATTTTCCGTCTACAGCTTGCCTATCATGTGGACATCGACTTTTCAGAAAAAGTGGTTTTTCACCCGGGTATGCCGAAAAAGACAAAATCATAAACTCCATTTTGAAGTGTAATAATTTTGTTATTATTTAGATTTATTAAATCAGAAATAAAAAACCGCTTCGACTATTAACTTTTTTCTACTTGTAAATGAGGAAACAAAGAAGAGTTTGACCAATAGGTTTTTTGTTACCGATTCTGCTGACGAGACCAACCACGAAGGAGGTGGCCAATTTCATCAAGTTTGGCCGTACTAAATTCAAAGCGACGTCGACTAATCTGCTTATACTCAAAAGCAAGCCTAAGATAGACTCGTTGAACCTCATTTTCAACCAAAGCCGATTCGATCAAATCCCCTTTATCTTCTGCATAGTTGGCGCTGATAATAAGTCTAATAAGCTGCATGGCATTAGCTTGCATTTCTACACCTAAACTATACTTATGGGTCTTGGTAAAGCCGGCTATGGCAGGACGGAGCCAAAAGAGATATTCCCAGGTTTTACGAAAGACCATCAGCTTATCCACAAGCAAAGGCCAACGACCGTCGAGGGCGAAAGTTCGTATCCACGAAGGATTCGCCCCCAACTCTCCTCTTTAGCCACAGTGTGAAAAAGACACACACAGGCTGGGACAGCACAAACGGGAGATCATCTTGCACGCTTGTAGCAACCGTAGTTAACCACAATTCCTGCGGCCAGAGATAAACTACTAAAGATTCTGGTGGAGGTTGAAGCTCCTGGCGACCCGAAACCCGATATTGGTATTGGTATTCGTGGGCGTATTGTTCAGATTCAAATTGAACGCACCGGCATTCGAAGTATTGTTCCAATTGCCACCGCGGATGAAACCACGCCATAAGCTTACGCTGCCCAAATCTATAATAAAGTTTGTATTGAGTCACAGCTATCTTTTTTATCAAAAGGATTGATTTTCCTTAGCAAACCTTGACTATGAGCAAAACTAGCATAAGCATCAAATTGAGACCAACTCGCACGCGCGGCTCTTTCTCCTTTTTGAAGATGAGTCTTTTTCAAGCGCCGTAAAAAACGCTGAACGGTCGGCTTGGACAAACGACGGACGAAAGGTCCCGCATCATAACCAACAAACCGTTCATACTGAATAAATTTATGGACATTGCTTTTATTTTGGTTTAACACTAGATGGAGATTTGAGTTAGCGAACTCCTCAAGAGCCACCTTGACCTCATTTAGATGATCTTTTTTGGGGTGGATAATTAAAAAATCATCCATATAGCGGAGATAATAAGGTTCAGTCAAAGTATGTTTGACATACTGATCAAGGTGATTAAGATAAATATTGGCAAATAATTGGCTAGTGAGATTGCCAATCGGTTGACCTAAAAGGGGCAGTTTTGGCGGTAATAAATTACTCAGAGTTAATTGCTCTCCGAATAGAGAGGGATTCAAAGGTGAGCTAACCGGCGCGTCTTCAGCACATGGCTCGTGGTAAGAAGCAATGATGTGCTGACAAAGTTCAAGCGTTTTTGGATCATGGATCTGCTTGGCCAAAAAAGCTAAGAGTATATTATGGTCAATGCTGGCAAAAAACTTCCGAATATCAGCCCGCAAAAGATAGAACTCTCCATATTTATCATGCGCTGAACGAAGAAAGTGTTGCAACCGCAGAACAGCGGCATGGGTTCCCTTGCCCTTTCTACAAGCGTAACTATCAAAGATAAAAATTCGTTCAAAAAGGGGTTCAATCTTTCTAACGATGGCGTGATGAACAATACGATCAGTAAACGGAGCGGCCGAAACATCCCGTACCTTCGGATCATAGACCATAAAAGTGCGATACTTGCCATGATGATAACTGCCATCTCGTAACTGTCTCCTTAATCTTAATAGAATCTTTTCCGCCTGCAAATCATGGCGTAATACCTCCAGTCGATCATGCTTACCACGAGCCGCCGCTTTGTAAGCGTCATAGAGATTATCGAAACTGGTTATTTGTTCAAACAAAGTCATAATTTTGGCTTTAATCTACTGTCAAGGGTCAGACCCTTGACACATTTCTCAAGGAACTCTGAGGCCCTATGCTCTATTCTATTTTGGCTCTGGTGCGCCCTGCGCACAAGAGATTGAAGATTAAAGATAATCACCTGGCGACCCGAAACCCGAAAAAGGTATAGGTAAACGTGGGCGTAACGTCCAGACTCAAATCGAACGCACCGGCATACGAAGTATTGTTCCAACGTCCACCGCGGAGGAAACCATAAAGAGTAGTATTGGTTGCTGTTCCATCAGTATAGATTTGTCCTAATCGTTGGGTGGAATTCCAACCTCTATTAGTTGGGTTAAGATAGTTTAGGCCTTTCCATTTGGTAATGGCTGTGTATTCATGGTAAGCGAAACCATCAACTCCATCATTTGGCTCATCCCCACCAATAACCCAAGAGTCAGTCCATTCCCAGACATTACCAGCAATATCCCAGATCACAGCGCCATTGGAAAGGGTCAGGGTTCGTTTCTGAGTCTGAGCATCAGCCCCACAGACAGTGTCAACCCCGGCGGTAACGGTCCCGAAACAGGGTTGAGCGTCTGTGCCAGCGACCAGGGCAGCCGCGGGTGAGTTGTCGTTATGACCGGCGGCGAAAACTTTGCCCGCGGCAGCAGCGGCGGTCGCAGTGGCATATGCACCACAATTAGACCCATTGAGATCGCACCAGTTGGCGGGGACATTGAGAGCATCGGTGGCAATGGTCATCCATTCCATCTCAGTAATGAGATGTCCGCCAGCACTTTTTGATTGATCTTGAGCATCACGTTGACTAATAAATACATAAGGAGCGCCAGCAGCGGTTGAGACAACCGCCCCAGCACTCCCCTTGGCTTCATATTTCATGACACAGAAGCCAGGCATAGTGCCAAATTTAGGATTGCCGGGAACCCAGACATAACCAGTGAGGCCAGCGCAATTACTGGAGATGGTCGTACCAAAAGTCAACGCACCAGTAACTGTCAGATCCCCAGTTGGTGAGAGACTCATCGTTTGGGTAGCCCCATTCATGATTCGTAGATAGCCTCGATCAGTCCCGACCGCTTCTTGGATATTGAATTTCCAATCCTGGGCCGTGCCTGTTTCTGCCGCAGTCGTGGTTAAATGCAGGCTGGTTGGACCAAGGTATAAGTCACGGAATCTGTAGGTAGAGCTACCAAGATCATAAGTATCATCCGCATTAGGGCCAATATTACCTGCCACCTGGAGCTTGAAGTTAGTAGGAGTGGTGGTACCAATACCGACATTGCCGTCATCTCCAACATAGAAGAGAGAAGTATCAGATGAGTTGGTGGCATTTAGAGAAGATGTTGCAGAAGTTGCACCTGTGCCTTTGACAACCAATTTAGAGGTTGGGGAGGTATTGCCGATGCCGACATTACCAGTGGAATCTACCGTTAATCTATTAACCCCACCGGCTTGAATATTGGCGACCGCCGTGGTATTAGAAAGAGGTGCAGATAGTCCTAATGAGGCATCGGCAACAGTATCTGAAAAGGCCGTGGTTGTATTATCGTTCAATGTGGTTAGAAGAAGATATGATCCTGTGTTCCCAGCAACTGTCCTGTATATTTTTCTTGAAGTTGTACCCGTTGGGCCAAGAGGAATAACCGAAAGCGGAACGGTTTGTCCGGTCGTCAAAATACACGTAATAATATTCGAGGCAGTGCCTGCTGTCGTTTCTCCATTACCAACTGAGGTAAAAGTGACGATATAACTATGAGTTCCTACCGTACAACTGCCGCCAGAGGTCGGGGTTCCGGCCGTTAATGCCGTGGGGGCGGCCATGGCTGAGAAGTTTTGAGAACCAACGATATCTAATGCCCCAATCGGTGTAGTTGTCCCAAGGCCAAGATTCCCAGCAGCAGTGATTCTTATTCTTTCGGCTGGGCTCCCATTATTTGAAGTACTAAAGGCAAGGTCCGCGTATCTAGTTGTACCATTTCCAGTATAGATTCCCTTGAAAGTCGCTAAATCGCTCCAATTACTCCCTTGATAACCCCTAAAGTTATAATAACCAAGGATATCATTACTTACAATATTGGTTGGAGCTGAAAGAGTTCCTCTTGATTTGCTTAAATTAATACCAGCGGCAGTTGTGTCGTTACTTGATGACATTCTAAAATTTAAGTCAGATTTATTACCATTATCGCTATCTACCTCGAAAATAGAGTTTATGGATGATGTTGTCGTCGCAAGATTAGTCGTATTGTCTTGTGATTTTGAGTTAATCTGTAACATATTATTACCAGTCAGATTACCACCACCAATTGCGACAGAGCCAATGCTGTTGACATAGAAAGAGGGGGTTTCATCTTGCGAACCCGTGTAAACTGAGAAGCGCTTATCGCCTTGTCGGGCGATAGAGGTCGCGATAGGGGCAGTTGTAACCGTCCCAGACTGCCTAAATCTAATCCAATATAAATTATAGCTGCTCTCCCCATTAACTGGATTCCCTACCCCCCAGCCAGTCATCAGGCTAGGTGTAAAAGTTATATCACCTGATTTAGTTAAATTGGTCGTCCCGTCGTAATAATCCATCCCCGCACTTATTGCGGTCCAAGTGCTGGTTGTCGTATTGTAATATTCAGCCACCAGCGTTACTCCAACTCCAGGTGTTGCTACGTTGAAAAAGTAATCATTTGCTTGAGATTTTGTACCAAGATAGATTGCATTATTATTTGACCCAGTTGCAAATAAGGTGATAGTTTTTGAAAGCATTGTACTGTTAGCATCCGCGGTTCGATCAACAAAAGGAGTACCAAGCGGTGATCCTGTGGCATAGTTTGTCGTAGTTTGGACTTCGTCAATTTTAGCCGGAGCAATCGTAAATGTTCCTTGTGGCAATTGAGGGAAAGCGCCATAACGCCATTTGTTTAAAACCGTGTGGCCGGTAACCGCATCAAACCGAGTAGTTATCCCACTGTCGATAACGACTGGTGTAATTGAAGCATTGAATAAAGTATAGCTACCATAATTAATGCCATTATCAATTGATTTTCTCCATTGCATAATATCAGCGACCTGCACCACAGAAAAAGTGAGCGACACATCTCCGGTTCCGGTTGCTTTAGATAAAATACCACTTGAAGACGGAGCACCGGTCCCTGTTGTCATCAAAGTCGTTTCCCCTGAAATTGTTTTCTTGACCGTAAACGTCTTCCCGTTATTAGTATAAGTAGCATTTGTTGATGCATTGCCAGCGGTGATTGTAAAGGTATAACCACTGACGGCCAAAACCTCCGTTTCGTAGATAGCCAAGTAATCTTTTGTATAGAGACCACCTATAGAAATGTCATCTAAACCCGTACCGGTCACTTGCGAGGCGTGATAATCCATATAATTAGTCTGTTTATTAACCCCGATTCTCCCTGAACCAGAGACAGTTAAGGGGATATTTTGACTTTCCTGGTTGCCAAGATACCAATAAGAACCACCTTCATTTCGATAAATCTGAGCATACCACTTATCAACCCCGGCATCTGCCCAAACAATATCCTTATCAGCATTCGCTGGTCCATCTAATTTGATGCCATTCCCTTGGAGATTCCAACCATCCCCCGCAGTTGTATTATCCCCATATATGTTCAGTTTGTAGGTTGGCGAAATAGTCCCTATCCCCACATTCCCCGTCCCCCCAGGCATTAGAGCTAGGTTTTGATTAGTAGCTGTGGTTATCTGTCCTGTTCCTGCTCCAGTAAAAGCGAGGTTAGCTCCTGCCCCTGAAGCAATTAAGGCATTACCAATAGCGGATGAAGTAATAGTCCCAGTAAAGGTTTTGTTACCAGCAAAAGATTGGGTTAAAGTACTGACTATTCCACCATAAGTACCATCAGCTGGTTGAAGATTAAGGATTTGGTTAGTTAAAGTCATACCATTAGCATTCGGGGTTGTCCCAATGGCAGAGAGAGTTAGGTCTCCTGTATTAGTGCCTGAGAGATTAGAGCCCGCTAGGGTGCCTGCAGCGATTAGATCTCCTTCTGCATCTATCTTTAGTTTTTGGACTCCTCCAACGGCTAGTCCTAGGAGGGTGTAGTTAGCTGTAGCTGTGGCTGGATTGATATAGGCAGTTCCTTCACTGACTAGGACTCCTAGGGGAGAGCCAGTAATAGCGATCTTACCATCTCCAATTAAGCTATTAGCATTCATAGCTTGAGGGACAGAGCCAATTCTCTTTCTAGGAGAGAGTGTTTCATATGAACCACTGTAGTCTATTCTAACTTCTAGATAATAACTATCTGAAGTAAAGTCTATCATGGCATTATCCCCTGATTCACCGAGCATAGTAGAGAAGATACCACTGGTAGTTGTAATACTCTTGGGGGTAGGGGTACCGCAGGTTCCACGAGCTGACCAGAGACAGCTACCACCAGAGAGGGCGTCATAAATAAAAAACTCAATGTTATATGAGCCATTCGCTACAAGGGTGCCATCAGCGTTTTTTAGCTTACCTTGGTAGTTAAATTGTTTAGCTACAGAAGCAGAGGCTGAGTTAGTGATAAGGAGAGTAGTAAATAGTGAGAATAAAGATAATAAGATAAGTCCTAATAGTGAATAGACCTTTTTGTTTTTAATCCACCTCTGATTTGAGCGTAATGAGTTTATCTTACTGCCCTCCCTCTATTTCATACTTTTATTTCTTAATTTAATTATAGTTAATTGAAGCTAAGATACAAGGGGTTATTATAGGGCAATTGCGGTTAAAATAACGATTACAGAATAAGTACCAGTTGGTTGGATTTTGTTGGTACCGACTTCAGCCCCTGCATATATTACTTCATTATCCCCACTCGTTGTGGTTGATGAAGGACGAGAGACAATCGAATAGTCGCTGGTGCCAACATTAAGCCACTTACCACCAGCATAAGTATCTAATGTTCCCCATTTTGCGGTATCAGTGGTTGTACTGTCTTTCCCTAAATGGCCTCCCCACCAAGACACAGTATTTGGCATCCCGCTCCAGGTATTCGGCGTCCCACCCACTGTCGGTACAAAAGGGCCGAGAGTATCACTCCCCGAAACCATGTTGACGTTTTGGGCTCGCCACTGAAGAGTGTAACCTGTATCATTGTCGGTTTTAACATTCCAAGTCCCACTATTTGTGGTTAGAGAAGAAAACCCCGTACCTGAAATATCTCCCATATTGATAACTGAAGAACCCGATATTGAGATTGTTGATTGAGCCGCCCCCCAAAAACCCGCTCCCAGAACGTAATGAGAACTAGTCGACTCACCCGTTCCTACTTCACCACCACTCTCATTTAACTTGTAATGAAGGGACGAAGACGGTTCTCCCATAAAATTTATTGAATCTTCTTCTATTTGGTAATTTGAACTATCCATAGAAAAGGCATAAGTTTGCGATGAACCAAATATAATTATTACCAAAAAGACAGGAGTAAAAGATAGCCATTTTTGGATAAATTTGTTATTCAATCTTTTCCATATAATCAATTTAATCATGATTAATTTATGTTGTTTGATAAGATTTGGGCTGCTTGTGATTTAATTTTTCGTCTTTGCTTTATGATAATCAATAGTTCAATCAATATTACGATTAAGGCTATTATAGGGATATAGATCGACCATGCCCCAGCAAGAAAAGAATCAGTATCGTCTGGAGTGATAGTCGTCTGAGTAGTTGTATTATTAGTACCATCATTTCCTTCTTTAACCTCTAACCCAAGGTTAACATTTTCAGCCATTTTTCTTCTCCCGTTTTAGTTTCCCTTTATTGCGGTTATGTTTTCTTTTTCT
>Ga0194039_1002106_pt1 | contig 10262 bp, 8 predicted proteins | sample JunL228m_MetaG_FD_148679 | JGI IMG/M metagenome (GOLD analysis project Ga0194039, IMG submission 148679) | Anoxic zone freshwater microbial communities from boreal shield lake in IISD Experimental Lakes Area, Ontario, Canada - Jun2016-L227-8m | ecosystem: Environmental > Aquatic > Freshwater >...
TCGCCGGCAAAGACGATTATATCCGCCGTCTTGACCTTCTCATTGTAGAAATCGATAAAGCCGTCCTTGCCCTGATACTGGCAGACGTTATCGAGGCCGCACTGGCAGCAGCCCAGACAGCCACCTTTAATGTCGATGCTGGTAAGGCTGATCACTTCAATGTCATGAATAAAATTATCCCGTAAGGCCTTGATCATCTTCCGGATATTGCCATATTCCTTTTCCTCGTCCACGAGAACCATTATCTTTTTATTTCCTGCCGTTACTGCCTGCCTAGCCGGTCCGGGTTCATAAACAAATTCGCTGCTCACGAGGGGCGGAAATTGCTTCACCGCCGGAGCCAGCCTTTCCACGGACTTGAGAAAGTTACCGGCAAACTGGACAAAGCGGGCCCTTTCCCTGCTCCGTACCAAATCGTACATCTCGGCGGAGTAGCCGCCTAAGTATTTCATCTCCAGATCGTCGCAGATCCCGTGGATATAATTGTGGGCCGTATGATCGAAGAAGTGGACCGAAGTAGAGAGGGAAACGGCGTACTTGTTTCGGAATGTCTCTCCTTTTTTCCTTTCGAAAATAACCTCGATGAAACGCTTATACTGGGAACAGACCAAACAATAATACAGGGGGAAGCACCAGATGACCGCATCGGATAAGACGACCTTGTCCACGATGTCCTGAAGGGCCTTGTCGTCCCGTTCCAGCTTTCTGATCTGACGGGCCACATGAAAGATATGGTAATCATGATCAGGAAAGGTCTTCTCCATGTAACGGACGTATTGCAGGGTAACACTGTCATCGCCTTTGGGGCTGCCGCTTAGAACTGTTATTTCCACGATCTTTTCTCCTTCAAGCCATCGAACATGATGCGATAATGAAGTCCTCCATCGCCTGCGTGACTACTTCCCGGGCTTGGAAATGGGGAATATGCCCACATTCGGGAACAATCAACCCCGATGATGGACCCGATACCTGCCGGACTATGGCCTCGACCTGGGCCGGCGTGCCGTAGGGATCATCCTTCCCCTGAATGGCCAGGACCGGGCAATTAACTTTGGAGAGATAATTCTCAATATTCCATTCTCTGAAGGAAGGGGCAAGCCAGGTCTCAGACCATCTTTTGAAGACAAGGTCTGTTTTTTCGCTGTGATATTTCGCCAAACGCTCTCTCAGATCTGTATCTTCATAAAACTGGACAGCTTCGCGAATCCCCTCCAGGGTGACATCTTCCACAAAGACATGGGCGGCTTCAGTCATCAGACAGCATACCTTTTCAGGGTGAACGGCGGCAAACATCAAGGCGATGGAACCGCCATCGCTGTGACCGATCAGGATGCTCCTGTGAATTCTGAAATGCGCCAGGACTTGAGGAAGAGAAGTCAGGGCTTCTGCATGCAAATACCCGACATTCATGATCTCATTACATGGTTCCGACTTGCCGTAACCCCAGCGGTCGAATACCAGGGCCGGCAGCTTAGTTCTTTTGCAGAGGGACAGGGGAAAATCCTTCCACTGCCCGACACTGCCCAGTCCCTCATGGAGAAAAACAAGATGAGGAGATCCCTCCAGACTAACATCTCCGGTATGAATCATCTCCCCTGCAAGGCGGCGTCCCGCCGCAGTGAAGGAAACGGGGTAATGGATAAAGTTTTCCTGCTCAGCCACGATAATTTCCTCTTTGTGCTCCCAGTTTCTTCCCCTCTGAAAAAAGTCAAATGAAAAAATTAAGGCTCCCGAGCGGCTTACAAGATCAGACGGCAGCCTGAGCGGAATTGGGACGTCTGCGCCGCCTCTTTCTTCGTCGTTTTGCCGGGGCTTCAGTATTTGGCGGTTCTGTACACGTTACGGGAAGGTCATCTGATAGGAAAGCGTCCCACCATTCCAGAGCGGTTCGATTTTCCCCTCTTGTCTCCGCCGATAAACGCAGGTATGCTAAGACTTCTGCAAATTCAGGCCTGCTGGCCATGGCCGTGGGACGTCGGGGCGGCATTCTATGGAGGGAGGGCTGAAAGGCAAGGATGCGGCGCAGTCGATCGCCGACCCGCGCCGGGATGGTCACGGTCTTGCAGAACTCTTCCATTAAAATGGCGCATGCGGAATCGAGCGCCTGCTGGCGTGGGATACCGTCACGGTGGCGGACAAGGGTCTCCTCTTCCAGGCTGGGGCCGAAGAGTGCCGCCAGAAATAACGCTGGCGAGGGGTGTGTTCCGCTTCGAAATAGTTTATCGAGGCATTCAAGGCTTGTCTGCACCAACGTCAGGTGATGACTGTTTCCGTGGAGCCACTGACTGAATCTGGGAAAAAGGGCGGCAAGTAGTCCGCTTCCGTCCATAAGACTCAAAACCGGTCGCGCCGATCCATACTGAAAGAGCTTCAGCATCTCTTCATAGAGCCTTGCCGGTGCAGCGCGGGGAATGGTGGAGGATAGGGCGCAGAGGATCTCCCAGGTGGCAGGTTCTATGACGAAGTCATGAGATGCGGCAAAACGAACCGCACGGAGCATTCGCACCGGGTCTTCCGTAAAGCGGACAAAAGGGTTGCCGATGGGACGAATGATCCGCTCCTTTAGATCGCTCAGCCCGGTACTGTAGTCAATAACCGAATAATCTGCGATATTGTAGGCAAGGGCGTTGATGGTGAAGTCACGGCGGAGGGCATCCTCCTCCGGAGTGCCAAAGATGTTGTCACGAAGGACCATTCCATCATCGTCCGTGAGGTGACGGGGAGGTCTTTTATTGTGACCTGTCTCTTCCGTATCCACTTCATCGGCAGGGGCAGCAGCACGGAACGTGGAGACTTCCAGGATTTCGTCCTTAAAGTGGAGATGGGCCAACCTGAAACGGCGGCCTACGAGACGGCAGTTACGAAAGAGCCGCTTGATCTGGCCGGGAGTGGCATTTGTGGCTATGTCAAAGTCCGTGGGGGTTCGCTTCAGGAGCAGGTCGCGGACACACCCCCCTACCAGGTAGGCAATGAAGCCATAGTCACGGAGTCGGTAGAGAGTGCGCAGGGCATTCGGGTTCACCTGCTTTCGGGATATACTGTGTCCCTTCCGGGGAATGATCAGTGGTTGCATTGTCTTCACCATAGCACACCCCGTCGAAAAAGCAAATTTTCGGCAGCACAGTGCAATGGATGGAGTTTTTCATTTAAGACTTCCAATCCATCATTTTCTTGACAGATTCTTTATGACATTCTACGATTTTCTCACCATCAGCGATGTTGGGAGAATTTATGCGTGGGTTTTCTGCGACTTCCTATCATGTTTGTCAAGCATTTTAAGAATTACGGAACGGATCTCATGAAACAGCGCATCCATAGAGAAATTAAGACCATCCATAAGATGATTGGAATTTACTGCCGGGATCATCATCGAGAAAATAATCTCTGCACCGATTGCAAACAATTGCTTGATTATGCTGAGAAACGAACAAAATCCTGCCGCTTCGTCAAGGACAAACCCGTCTGCACCGATTGTCCCGTCCATTGTTACAAACCGGAAATGCGAAAAAGAATCCGGGAGGTCATGCGTTACGCCGGACCGCGGATGCTATACCACCATCCTCTCCTCGCCATCCGGCATCTTCTGGACAAGCGCATGAATGAGGCTACCCTGTAATTGACAACCACTCGACCTGATTCTCACTGATATTTTAATGCCCGTCATGGGCAGCTATGCCTCACCTCTGACCGATTATGGTGAATTACGGCTGTCTAGCCTTGTCCGATTCAATCGAATATTCACCGGATGGGCCGGTAAAGACCCCCTGATGCGGTCCTTCTTCCCGATGATCGCGGGGCTGATAGGGAGTAAAGCCGCTGCATCCGATAAACAGCCATACCACGAGTATTCCTGCCGCAATCAATTTCATCAGAACTTTACCCTGGCGCCGAAAGTACCGACATTTATATCCCCCACGGCTGGACCGGATTTTCTGTCCAGAGAGTAGATACGATATTGCAAATACATCTCCGTGGCAAACCGGTCGAAGGATTGCACTACCGCTGCCCCTATCGAATACCCCTTGTCTTCTGACAACGGCAGGTTTTGAGAGAGGGTGTAGTCCACACCAAAGGCGGTGGTTCCAATCTTGGTAAACTCCGCCAGCCAACCCAGTTTTGTATAAAGGTTCGTAGCATTATTTCCGGCGTTCCGTTCCTGCAGGCCGCCGGAAACGGTCAAGTTTAGTCCTGATTTTGTATGGAGGGCAGAAAACGATCCATCATACTGGAGACCGGTGTTGTCCAGTCTGGGATTGGCCACCGCCGCCGCCGCTGCCGCTTTGAAGCCGTGTCCCTCTGTTCCCCAGAACAGGGCAAGGTCAGACCGCTGTCCCGAGACAATTGAGCCCGTAAGGCCGAAACCAAAGAAGCGGGGGGTGTCATAGCGTAACCGGGACTGGTGACTGAGGCCATCCAGATCCTTGAAAGCATCGGAAACCCTCAGTGTAGTCATGGTGCCGCCACCACCTTTTTCCCTGAACAGCATCCCACCGGAAATATCGGCAATACTGGCGTACTGCACCACATCGGTTTTTGACAGGTCAACCTCTGCCGTGTTGTTGGACGCGGTGTCCCCCTTTCCCACAGAAAGCTTTCCATACTTCCCGCTGGTCAGGGACAGTTCTACCCAGCGTTCATTGAAGTAGTCTCCCGGTGCCTGGTTGCTTTGGGAAACTAGGGAGGATTCATCAGGGGCCACGGCAACTTCGATCTTGGTCCCCAGCGTCAAGTCATCGGACATTTTTGCCGTGCCGATAAGGCGGACCCGGCTGTTGCTGGCGTCGTTGTCAACATGGTAAACATTCGTACTGTAGCCATCGTTGGTGATGTTCACAGCCCGGTCTACCTGGCCGGAGATGGAAAGTTTGATTCGGTCACCGCCGGAGGTGATAGTTGCCGGTGGTTCGGTTTTCGGGGCGGCAGCGGCAACTATCGGCTGAAGGATAGGAGGTTGTTTCAGGTCGTTAATCTGCGTTTGCAGTGATTTAAGCATCTCCGACTGTGCTTGAAGCTGCTGGGCCTGCTTGCGGAGTTGCTCCTGCTGTTGCTGGATGGTCTCCTGAAGCTGCTGCAGTAGCTTTGGGTCAACCACAATAGGTTGGGCATTGATGGCTGCGGGTAAAGATAGTATGAGCGCTGCTCCGATTGCCAGATAAAAATTACCCATGAGAACCTTCCTTTCCAGCAAGGTTTCTTGATAAGAAATTGCATTGTGAACTAAATGTATAAGAAAAAAGATATTGTATGTCAATTAGATATTGGAATCACCCATACTGAAAATTGATGAGAAAAATTGAGGCAATTCGGAAAAGATTCCGGTAGCACAATCAAGCAATGCCGCCGTCCGGTTGAGCCGGTTCATCTTCCCCCGGGTTTGGGTTCATCGTCGCTTCGCAGTTGATTTCCCTTTTCACATCATGATAGGTTGTTTACATCATGCCCGGATTGAAACTTTACACCAGTAACCGTATGGAGGCGCTGAGTTCCAGCCTAGCCGAATTGCTGCGGGATGATCCGCTGAGAGACCCTTTGGATGCGGAAATCGTCATCGTCCAGAGCAGAGGGATGGAACGGTGGCTGTCCCTGGAGTTAGCCCGCCGCCGCGGGATCTGCGCCAATATTCGCTTCCCCTTCCCTATCCATTTCGTCTATGATGTCTTCCGCCATACCCTGGGTAACCTACCGGAGACATCCCCCTACGATCCTGCCGTTCTCACCTGGAAGATCATGCATCTCCTCCCCCGCAGTCTGGACGGGGAAGCCTTTCAAAGCCTCAGATACTATCTCGGAGGCAGCAGCATGAATCTCCGCTGCTACCAGCTCTCCGCCCGCATTGCCGGCGTTTTCAACCAGTATCTCCTCTTCCGGCCGGAGATGATCCGAAAGTGGGAAAGGGGCGAGGAGGACCACTGGCAGGCTCTGCTCTGGCGTGATCTGGCGCAAAGCATGGAATCTCCCCATTTAGCAGCTCTCCAGGAGGCCTTCTTTCAGGGTCTTCGCGAGCAAACGCCGGCCTGGCCTGATATGCCCCGGCGGTTTTCCGTCTTCGGCGTCTCCGCCCTGCCCCCCTTTCACCTGAAAATATTAGCCGCCATCGCCAATTTCATGGAAGTCAATCTCTTCCTTATGAATCCCTCCCGGGAATACTGGCACGATATTGTATCGGATCGGGAAATGAGGCGAATCGCCGAAAAAACGAAGTCCTACGGCCTCTCCGAGGAGGAGGATCTACACCTGGAACAGGGCCACAGCCTGCTGGCCTCCCTGGGGACATTGGGCAGGGATTTTTTTCAGATCCTGAATGACTACCCTCTCAGTGAAAACGCCCTTTTTAAAGAGCCGGGCGAGGATAATCTGCTGCGGACCATTCAATCGGACATATTGAATCTCCGGGAGCGTGGTCGGGAAGGGAGGAAGCTGCTGGCAGATGCCGACACTTCCCTCATGATCCATTCCTGCCACAGCCCTATGCGGGAGCTAGAGCTCCTTCAGGACCGCCTTCTTTCCTTCTTTGCCGCCGACCCCGGCCTGAAACCGGGAGACATCCTCGTGATGACACCGGACATAGGGTTATACGCCCCCTTCATTCAGTCAGTATTCTCTCTTCCCGCCGACGATCCCCGCTGGTTTCCCTTCAGCATCGCCGATCGCAGCATCCCTCAGGAAAGCCCCCTGATCGAAACTTTTTTCCGGCTCCTCGCCCTCTACGGCAGCCGGTTCCAAGCCTCCGAAGTCTTCGATATTCTCGCAACACCGGCAGTCAGGGAAAGATACTCTCTTTCCGAGGCTGACCTGCACGAGATTCATCACTGGCTTCAGGACACGGGGATCCGCTGGGGAACCGACGCCGAAAGCCGTGGGGACATGGGCTTGCCCCCCCTCCCCTGGAACACTTGGCGGGCGGGACTGGAGCGGCTCCTCCTTGGTTATGCTCTGACCGCCCCGCAGGAAGGCCGCCTTTTTCAGGGCATCCTGCCCTATAACCAGATAGAGGGAAGCGTTACGGATATCCTGGGTCGTTTTCTGAACTTCACGGATACGCTCTTTCTTTCCGTTTCCGCCCTGAGCGAACAAAGAACACTCCGCGACTGGAATGAATATCTCCTTGATTTTTCAGACAATTTCTTTGCCGCGACGGAAGAACGACTCCGGGACCTTCAGGCCCTTCGTCGCAGCCTTCACAAGCTGGCAGATCTTCAGGATCGGTCGGGATTCCCGGAGCGGATTCCCCTTGAGACTGTCCGGGCATGGCTCAAAGAAAATCTCGCCGGTCAGGCTTTCGGTACGGGCTTTCTGACCAGTGGAGTCACTTTCTGCGCCATGCTGCCCATGCGCAGCATCCCCTTCCGGATTATCTGTCTCCTCGGAATGGGGGATGATTCCTATCCACGCCGGTCTTTCACACCCGGCTTCGATCTGATGACGAAGCAGCCCCGCCCGGGCGACCGCTCCCTCCGGAACGATGATCGCTATCTGTTTCTCGAAGCGATCCTTTCGGCACGGGACAAGCTCCATATCAGTTTCGTGGGGCAGGATATCCGGGATAACGGATCTCGTCCCCCGTCGGTGCTGGTGAGCGAACTTTTAGACAGCATCGATGAGGGATTTGAATTCTCCGAGGGGGATATTCGCACCAGGCTGGTGGTGAAACATCCCCTCCAGGCCTTCAGCCCCGCCTACTTTGGGGATAACCCGCAACTCTTCAGTTATTCCTCGGAGAATGCAGCCGCCGCCCGGCGCGCCGCCAGTAAACGGGAAGATCCCCTGTCCCTGATCTCCACCGGCCTTCCCGAAGCAGGGGAGGAATGGAAGACGGTGAGCCTGTCCGCCCTCTGCCGTTTTTTTGTAAATCCTGCCCGATATCTCCTCCAGGAGCGCCTCGGCATACGCCTGGAAGACGATCAGGCCATCCTGGAGGATAAGGAACGTTTCACCCTCGACAACCTTGAACAGTATCATCTCCGCCGTGAACTGATCGACCAGGGACTCTCCGGCCTGGACATCCCGAACCGGCAGGAAACGCTCCTCGCCGCCGGGAGGCTCCCCCACGGCAATCCTGGTATTTGCAGCTATGAAGACCAGCATCGTTCCGCAACCGCCTTCCTCGCCCGACTTGCCCCCCTATCATCCGGACGTCGTCTGGCTGACCTGGTTATCGACGGCAGCATCGGTCCCTACCGCCTGACCGGAAGGATCGAACATCGCTACGAACATGGGGTCATCCATTTCCGTCCCGCCAAGGTCAAGGCCAGTGACCGCTTGCAGATCTGGATCACCCATCTCTTCCTCCACCTGGCCCCGGATTCCGAAGGACTCCGCCAAAGCATCTATATGGGAGAAGACATGACGTGCCGGTATCCTTCCCTGGCGAACCATGAGGAGTACCTCGCGAAACTACTTGCGATCTACTGGGAGGGCCTCCACCATCCCCTCCGTTTTTTCCCCCGCACCTCTGCGGCTTATGCGGAAGCAATCTTTATTGGCAAGGACGAGGCGGCGGCCACGAACGCGGCATCAGGCAAATGGGACGGATATATGGAAAAGGAACGGGAAGATCCCTATTTCCGGATCTGTTTCCCGGATATAAACCCCCTGGATAAAACCTTCCGGGAGCTGTCTCTGAGCATCTTCGACCCCATCCTGGCTTTAGAAGAAAGGATCTGACGGGTGGGCATCAAATACTCGTTAATTATTCTCCTGAGTAAACCCCCGGCACCCTGCAGACCATTGTTAACTTCGTGCTTCAGATCCTGGACGTCCTGGTGATCCTCTTCGTGGTCATCGGGGTGCCCACCCAGCTGACGACCATTCTCTGCCTAGCGGGCGCGGGCCTCACAGTGGCTTTAAAGGACTTCATCGTGGCCTTCTTCGGCTAGTTCGTGCTGATGGGCAAGAACGGCATCCGCGTGGGGGACTGGGTTGAGAACGATGGCATGGCCGGCAAGGTCGCGTAGGTCAACCTGCTCCGCACCATCCTGCTGGAAACTGGCAGCCTGATCGATTCCGCGCATCCCACGGGCCGGCGGGTGGCTTTTGTGAACAGCTTCGCCATCGAGGGGCACTTCTTCAACTTCTCGACCTCGGACCAGTGGATCTGGGATGATCTGAAGGTTACCGTTCCTTCCGCACAGGATCTTTATCCCTTTATTGACGCCATCAGAAAGCAGGTGAAGGAGATGATCCAGGACAACGCGAAGATCGCGGAACGGGAATGGCGCGGCACCGCCAAGCGCTATCGCGTCCTGTCCTTTTCGGCCGTGCCCCGAATCAGCGTGGTCCCCATCGCCAACGGCATCAAACTCCCCGTAGGCTATATTACCCGGGCCTACGAAAGCCATGAAACCCGCACCCGGCTCAACCAGTCCCTAGTGGACCTGATGGACGGGAAGCGGCCCGAGGAAGCCGGCTCCGAGTCCAGATGCCCGGGCGCAACTTCACTCGGAATTCATTCAAACCACCTTCAAGCATTCCGGCTTGCAGGTGCGTTGGTTTGAACAGCATTTTTTTGCTTTGTATAGCGTACGATGTTCTTCCTCCTACCATGAATTCGTGTAGAATAGTGTATAATAGGTTTGTGGAGATTTAGGTATTGTTTATGGGAAGGCAGGAGGACTCAGTTCTTCCTGGGCGTTAGAGTCCTCATTTCAGTATGTCCCACGCCTCTTTGAACCATAATAGGTTGGTTGGATCATTGAATCCTTGTCACGCTGGAGGATTGGTCTGGAGGCTATGGCACCTGCTTTTCATTTCTTCTATTGGGAGGTGATGTAATGTCAGGATTAAAAGGTTCCTTTGGTTGTTTTGTCGGCATTGATATTTCCAAGGATAAGTTTGATACTTGTGGGATAACAGGGGATGAGGTCAAACTCTTCCAGTTTTCGGCGACCATGGATCGAAAAGGCTTCGATAAATTGAAGGGGCATATTGCTTCTGTTTCCGGCTCGTCCGTTTTAATCGGGATGGAGTCCACGGCGTCCTATCATGTCAATCTCTTCATCTTACCTGGTTTCTGAGGGTTACAACGTCATTTTCATCAATCCTTTGCTGATTTCCAATTATGTGAAGATGCAGCTTAGGAAGACCAAGACGGACAAGAAGGATGCTGTTGTCATTGCCCAGTTTCTTCGTACCAATGGGGATAGTCTTATTCAACGGGTTACTTCGTCTTTGATTTCGGATCTTCGAGATCTTGCCCGTCAGCGGGAAAGTCTGGTTGACGAAATGACCGCTCTGAAGATGGAAATAAAGCGGCTTCTGAATAT
>Ga0194039_1002108_pt1 | contig 10256 bp, 4 predicted proteins | sample JunL228m_MetaG_FD_148679 | JGI IMG/M metagenome (GOLD analysis project Ga0194039, IMG submission 148679) | Anoxic zone freshwater microbial communities from boreal shield lake in IISD Experimental Lakes Area, Ontario, Canada - Jun2016-L227-8m | ecosystem: Environmental > Aquatic > Freshwater >...
CCTCCCCGGCCGACCGCATCAGGCAAATCAAACAACTCCTGGATCAACGCCTGATCAAACAGGACGAATACGAGCGCCGGGCGAAGGAACTCCTCGATGAGATTTAGGCGCAATGCCGTCCGCTGACTGGCGCGGGGCAACAGTTTCATGAAATCTCTCACCCTGCTTATCATCCTCACTATGTCTGCCAAAGAATGTTTGATTGCCAACCCGACGAACGGCTCGCCTTCCACCGGAGGGATTGTGGAAGTGTCCCGATTTGGTGTGAAGCCCGATTCCGGAGCCGACGTGACCGAAGGTGTGCGGGCAGCGCTGGACTACTGCCGGACATCGAAGGCGGCGAAGCTGATCTTCGCGCCCGGACGGTATGATTTTTGGCCGGACCGCGCCGCGGAAAAATATCTGTTCATCAGCAACAACGACGATGGGTTGAAGCGGATTGGATTTCCGTTGGTCGGGCAGGCGGGACTTCAGATTGATGGCGGCGGGGCCGAGTTTTTGTTTCATGGCCCGATGGTGCCGTTCCTTATCGAGGAGGCGCGGAACATCCGCATCGAAAATCTGAAGGTCGATTTTGCGCGGGCATTCCATTCCGAAGGGAAGGTTCTTGCGGTCAGTCCCGAGACGGTGGACGTGGACATTTCCGAGGAGTTTCCGTTCGAGATCTGGAATGGCGTGCTCGTTTTTACCGGCGGGGAAAAGGCGCCGGAAGGATCGATCCGCGGAAGAAAATCCACGATGGTCATGCCTGTCGGAACGGCTCTGGCATTTGATCCGAAGCGTCGGGAGACGGCCTACATGATGAGCGACAAGGGCGGTTTGGAACATGGGGTTCCGGCCGAAAAACTCGGCGGCCGGCGTGTTCGGTTGCATTTGAAAGATGTCCAAGCCAACGTCGGGGATGTGCTCGCTTTCGGCGCGGCGCGACGGGATTACCCGGGCATCGTGGTCTCCGACAGCAGCGACATCCACTTGGACCGGGTGACCTTGCATCATTCCGGCGGCATGGGGATCATCGCTCAGCGGAGCGGGAATCTCTTTCTGGATCATGTGAGGATCACGCCCTCAGGAACCCGGATCATCAGCACGACCGCCGACGCCACGCATTTCACGAATTGTTTCGGCAAGCTGGAATTGCGGGACTGCCTTTTTGAGAACCAGCTCGACGATGCGACGAATATCCACGGTCTCTACGCGCGGATTGATGAGATCCTCGCACCGAACCGGTTCGTCGCACGACTGGTCCACCCGCAACAGGCCGGCGTCCAATTTTTGAAATCCGGCGTCCGTTTGGAACTCACCCACGGCCCAAGCCTCGAGAGCATCGGCGAAGTGACGGCAGAATCGGTCGAGCCGATCAACAAGGAACTCACCGTGGTGACGACCCGGACGCCATTGCCCAAGGATGTCGTGGCTGGTGATTCCGTGTCCGATGCGGATGCAAACACCGCGGATGTTCTCATCCAGGACTGCGTGATCCGGAACAACCGGGCGAGGGGGATTCTGCTGGGGTCGCGGGGGAAAATCCGGATCGAGGGGAACCAGTTTCATACTCCGGGATCGGCAATTCTTTTTGAAGGTGACGCACGGTTCTGGTTCGAGCAGGCGGGTGTCCGGGATGTCACGATTCGCGGGAACACGTTTGACAACTGCAATTTCGGGGTTTGGGGGAACGCCTGCATCTCGGTCGGATCCGGCATTGCCAAGGAATTCCGGAAATCCAGCCGATACAACCGAAACATTCTCATCGAAGACAACCTCTTCCGGACATTCGATACCGGCCCGCTGGTCAAGATCTACTCGGTTTCGGGACTGACCTTCCACCGGAACCGGCTGGAAAAATCGACCGCGTATCCGCCGCGTCCGGATGCCGGATCCGAGTGGTTCATCCAGAGCGATTCCGACGCAATCAAGATCGAGGAACCGACGGCCGATCGCCCATCCAAACAATAATCAACAACAGCCAAAGAATTTTTACCTATGAAACGAACCCTTCTCTCAAACAGATTTTTCAGCGTGGCATTTGCCACGGTCATCCTGGCCGGACCGGCCTCCGCCGATGTCTATTTTGGCTGGGGGGGCGTCGTGGGCGGCAGTGCGCTCGGCAGCTACCGGGATTTCAGCAAGCAGGGCCGCTTTTTTTCCACTTCGGATTACGGATTTGTGCCCGGCGAGGAGGATCAATTCTCGGGGGCCAAACTGGGGCTGAAATGGGACAAGAGTCCTCCCGTAGTTCGCGGCCAGAACCCCGTGGCGGCTTCGCAGCTTGGAGAGGGTTTTTATGGGACGCCGTGGCTCAGCGGCGGCGGGGATTGCATATTCGGCCTCGCGTTCGACGAGGCGTTCAAACCGCGCTGGGAGAAAGCCCCCGAGCAGCAGTTTGCCGCCTTCCCCGACAAGACGCCCCGCTTCGAGCAAGCGGTGATCTACTGGGGCCGCGAGGTTCCCAAGCCCGGCACCTGGGGAGCGGGCATTTTGAATGCCGAGGGCAAACTCCTGCGCGCCGAGGTGAACCATGAGCCGCTCTATCCTTACGACAAGAGCACCATCTCGTTCCCGGCCACGACGGTCAAGAAGCTCTATTTCGGGGTCAAGGGCGGCGATAAGGGCGACAACTTTGTCGAAGTCCGAAAAATCGCCCTGCTGATGCACAACGAGCCGCAGATCAAGAACTCGGTGCTTGTAGACCAGCCGGACGCCTACAGCGCCTATTATTCGACGGCCAAACCCGGCGAGATCGAGAAGCTGACCCTCAAGTCGTTTTCTTTCCCCAAGCAGCAGCAGCACTATCCATTTCTTAAGTCGATCGCGCCTTTTGTTGAAGTGGACGGCAAGCGCCTGTATTCCGCGCCTGGCGACCAACCCGCGAAAGCCTCGCGACAGGGAGACGTAGATACGTTGACCTACCCGCTCGATTTCACGCTGCCAGACGGGAAGACCGCGAGAGTCGAAGTTGCCACAACATTTGGAGCCGACCCCAAGGCGGCAATCCAGTTCGGGCTCAGGGGCTCGGGGTTGCCCAAGGGGGCTCAGGTCGGGTTGGAGATGACGGGCGATGCGCGGTATTTCCAGAATTTCGTCGACGATGGCGCGATGGTCGAATCGGCGATCTGGAAAACTGTCAGCACGCCCGCTGGGCCGGTCGCCCTTTCCTGGAAAGGCAACGGCAAGCTCTCCGCCACGCGGACGACCGAAATGGTGAATATCGATGTCCGCTCCCCCGGAGAAAACCTCGATGTGACGCTCGGCCTCCCCATCGGCGCGGAAGCTGGCGTTCAGCCCGGCATGATGATTTACACGACGCGCCATTCGCTCGCGGATCAGGGCGATCCGGGGGTCGCGCCGTTTACCTCGGATGACCTGGAATTGCTGGAGACAATCCATGTTGGCGACCCCAACGATCCCTACACGGTCTATGACATCACCAACGATCCGCTCATTGCCAAGTGGCGGCAGAGCGGGGAGGCGAAGCTCCCCCGCAAATTCGGCGAGCTGAAATTCATCAACGATCCCGAGAAATCCAGGATCCCCATCACGAAAGTCGGAAATGAGTCGTGCCGCGACCTCGGCTCTAACGAAACCTCCTATTTTCGCGTCACCCTGAAGACCCGTTTCGAGCCGCAGGTGCCGTATCTGGTGGTGGTCGAGCACGCATTCGACAAGGAGCGCCGAGGCGAATTCCACTCCATCGCTGTGAACCGCGACGGCACCGATTGGGTCCAGGACGACAGCCTCTGGCACAGCTCGTGCCCTTACGGCGGCTTCGATACCGGCAAGGGACCGTATCCGGGCGGCTTCCGGAAGGAATCGGTCTTTTCCACGAGGCTCATGAAGGGAATTGGGTCGCCGCCCAATAGCACCATCTCACTCGTTTTTTCCAACACGCGAGTTAGCGGCTATTTCAAGAATTTCGAGAAAAACCCGGACGGGCTCGCCATCAAGAGCATCGCCATTTACCGGGTCAAACGCCTGCCGCAGTTGCCTGACATCCAACCGCTCCTGCCCAAGGAACCACGGCGCCACATGACGATTGATTCCGAGTATTTGAACCCATGGATGCTGACTGATTTTCCCCGGATCTACGGCTATGACAGCCTCTGGACCCACAATCAACCGGCATCGCAATTGCTCCATGGCGGCGGCTCGAGTATCAATCGCCCATCGTGGGGAAGCTGGGTGCATCCGGGGTCGTTCCAAGCGAACCGCGCACTTTACGAGAAAGCGGCCAGCGAGGGGGTCCATGTCAAGACCACGCTCGGCTGGCTGCTCGACCTTGGTTTCGATGGGACCGACCGCGGCAGCTTCCTCGGGTTCGGCTGGCTCCCCGGGCCGATCTGGGGAAGCCTTCCGCTGAGCCCCACCCCGGAGGAGCTGAAATATCTTGGCTCCGCCCTCGACCGCTCGCTGGCGGCGTTGGCGAAACACCCGTCGCTGACCGATATCGCCGTCGGCGATATCCCCGCGTTCAGCCGACGCAACCTTGAGGATTTCTCCAAGGAAACCGGCGTCGCGTTCCAAGCCGGACCGTTGCCGGAGGATAACTTGAAGCGCCTGCTCGAATCGCCACAGCCGACGGTGGAGGCATGGAGCAACTGGGCTTGCCAAAAACGCTTCGAGTTCCTCTCCTGGCTCCTAAAAAAAGCCCGCGCCTACCGCCCCGAGATCACTCTGACGCTCAACCAGTCTTGGTATAAGAACGGGCTGCAGGGAATGTATTACACCGATCAATGGCCGTTTGACCTCGCCGGTCTTCCGAATGCGGGAATCAAGAGCTATGCCGATTTCCTGAAATTTGTCGGCATCGATCCTGCCCTCTACGCGAAGCAGAACGGCTTTGTGTTCGGTGTCGACATGGATCCTCCGGATGTGTTGCCCGGCCGTGCCAGCTGGCCGTTCGAGGGCTCTGCGGAGAAAATCCGCGACGGCTTCGGCGGCGGGCTGAGCGTGTCGTCAAACTTCTGGGATGAATCGTCCAAAGCGCTGCTGGGCTGGGGGTGTAACTACATCAAAGACCAGAAGGGATTTCGCAAAGGGATCATTGAAGCGCTGCTCCAGGCGAATGCACGCGAGTATGTCCTGCAAACCTACGCCGACCCGGCGCGGGGCCGCCTGGCTGACCTTCGCGAACTGGCCGTGCCGTTCCGCTTGCTTCCTTTCGCCAAGCCCGAGCCGTTCTCAGGCAAGATCGAAGATTCCGCCAAACAAGCCGTCATCCACAAATACGGCGACCGCTACGGACTGGTGAACCCCGGCGACAAGCCGACCGACGTGACGCTGACGCTGCCGGAAGGCGCGGCCACAGTCGCCGACCTCTCCAACGGAATCCGGCAACCGCTGGCCGTTTCCGGGGACCGGACCGTCAAGCTTCATCTGAAGCCATGGAGCCTCAAAACCTTGGAGATTCAAACGGCCCACGAGAGCAAAAAATCCAAATAAATCTCCGATGAAAAAACTGTGCATTCTTTTGCTTTGCCTCGGTGTCCCGTTGGCGTCCGCTTACCAACAGGCAGGGTTTGAGGTTTTTATCGAGGTGGGATACAATAAGATCTCGCTGCTCAATGAGGAAAACAGCCAGCGAGGGGACTCGCTTCGCTTTAGCGGTCCGAAACTGGACAACCGGTGGAAAGATGTCCGCTTTGCGTTCATGCCGGAAGGCGACGGGGCGGTCTGCCTCCGATTCGGGCCGGGAGGCGAGAGCGATATTCCAGCCCACTATGAAGATCTCCGCGCCAACGGACAGCCGCTGGAAGCGAAAGAGTGGAAGTTTTACCCGCCCAACAAGGAAGGTGCGCGGCAAGGCTCCATCGAATCCGCGAATGGCGAGCCGGTCCGGCTTAAGGTCTTTAGCGGCGCTTACGTTTTCATCAAAGTCAAAAAGGACGAGCGGGTGGAAATCACGATGCGCGTCAAATCCGGCTCTTTCCTCGACGCCTTGAACACGCGGCTCGCCGACGTGACGCTCAACCTCGACGACGCAGGCAGGATCGGTGTGCCCCTGCAAGGATCGGGGCTCGACGCGGGAAGGAAGCTGGCCGGAGAATTAAACCGCCTCTCGGCGCTTTCCGAGAGCAAGCTGCATGTCTCGGTATCACCGCTGGCACCGGAGAATGTAACATTGGAGAGCCTGAAGGCTAAGACGCTCGAATGGACGAACGCTTTTGAAGCGGAGAAAGCGAGAACCGCCAACGACGAGCGACCCTGCCTATACGAGCAACCTGCCGACCGGACCGAACTCAAGAAACTCGTGATCTCCGCCGTCCGGCAATCGACGCAAGTTCAAACCGCCTGCCTGCTGGATTTTCTGATCAAACGTTAAGCGCGCCAGTGACACGATACATAATACCAACTCTTCGAGTGGAGTGGACCATTGGCTGGAAGCCAATGCCACGTGGCATCGGCATCCTGCCGATGCTCTGAGTCAATTTATTTTGAAAAGGTGGTCTTATTTCTTCCCAGCCCTCCGGTAGGTCAGGAAGAGATTGGTCGCCGGTTTTGTGAGGTCGATCAGATACCCTCCGGCAAGGACCGCGCCATTGACCGTCTTGCTTTCCTGGGTGTCGGCATTGGTGAGGACGTAGTCCGCGCCCGGGTCCAACCCGTGCAGCGCTAAGCTGGCCGAGACGAAGGGCGATTTGCTCCGCCGGAACACCATGACATACCCTTGGCCCAGGTCAGGCCGGTCGTATTGCCACGCGCACCAATTCTGCTCGCTCGAATTGATCTCGGTCAGCGGGTAGTAATCGCCCAGCGCCAGCGGCCTCAGCGATTTGGATTCCTCCAGCATCCTGCGCACCTGGGGGATTTGGTCTTTGTTCCTGTTGAGGTCCGGGCAAATCGCGAGCCCTGTGGTCGCCATGCTGCGGAATCTGTAAGGATCGAACGCCCACACGCCGCCCGAATGCAGCGGAAGATAGAGGCTTAACGCGGCATTCTGTGCCTGGTCCATGGCCGATTGCGGCTGCGAGGAGATTTGGGTGTCGCTTTGCCAGAGCGGGTAACTCCGGCTCAGCAGTTCGAAATCGAGCCGCCGTCCGCCGCTGGCGCAGTTGTCGATCAACAGCCCCGGATGGCGGGCTTTCAGATCGTCCCACATTTTGTAGAGCCCCTCGATGTAGCGGGCTTCCGTGATGCCCTTGCGGTCGGTGGTATCGGCGCTTTGCCAGTATGCCGCTGGGTCGATGTTGAAATCGATGCGGAGCACGTCGATCCCCCAATCGCCGATGCACTTCGAGAGAAGATCGGTCATCCACGCGCGCGCCGCAGGATCGCCGAGATTGAAAAGACCGCTATCGGTCGGGTTCTGGGAACGATGCAGAAGCCATTCGGGATGTTCTTTGGCAATGCGGGTGCCGGGCCTGACCCGTTCCGGCTCGAACCAAACGATGAATTTCATCCCGAGCCGGTGTGCTTCGTCGCCTAAGGGTTTCAAACCATTAGGGAACGCCTCCGGTTTCGGAACCCAGTTGCCGACTCCAGCACTCCAATCGCCCTCGCTCTCGAACCATCCGGCGTCGATCCAGAAAGCCTCGCAACCGGCCTTGGCCGCCAGTTGGATATCTGCCAATTGATTCTTCTCGGTGACGCCGCTCCCATTGCTATAAGTGAACCACGTCATCAGTGCATTCGGAGGGATGGCGACCTCCCCGTTGATGCGCGGAACGTAATGCGCCAGCATCAGGCGGCGGAACAAATTGTTGCCGCGAAGAGCTTCGTCGCCTTTCCAAAAGAGCAGCAGCATCCGCGGCGAGCGGACGGATTCCCCGGGATGGAGTTTGGCGCGGAAATTTTGCTGGCCGGCTTGCAGATGCACTTGTCTGTCAGCGCGGGACGTCTGAAAAGTCCACTGGCCGGACCAGCCAATCGCGCCAACGATGCCACCTCCGGGGTATTCCAAGTTGAAGTAGGGCATCCATTCCGCGGAAGATCGGCCGCCGGTCGCCGTGAGGTCGATCGTGCGCGCGAGTCGGTCCCCTTTGGCTCCTAAGGGTGTGTCCATCGGCAGGAAATCCGCCGGTGTCATTTTGCTGCCTTTCAGGTAATGAAGCGTGACATCCCCGGCTTCCGGGACATCCAGGTCGAGATTCAGCGGCAGCAGTTTTTCCAGGACCGGCGTATCGGTGTCGCCTTTGTTGGTCGCGTAAAGCACCCACTCGACCGCAGGAGAATCGGCAAACAAAGTCGCCTCGCAGCGGATTTCCAAATGCGTTGCCGGGTCGGTATAGGTCAGGGTTCGCTGCTCTTTCCCCTGGCCGGCATCCTTCTTTTCCGCTTTGACTTCCCAGTTCGTGAGGAAGCTCGATGACGGAGCCCCGCCGTAAACAAAAGAAAACGGAACACTGGCTTTCGGTTCCGCGCTGAACGCCGTTTCAAACCAGGCCCGGGCCTGCGCCTTTTCGTCCGTTGCCATGTCCGCTGGAGCCGCCAGGACACTGAGGGGAAGAGCCAATGCGCACGAGAGGCTCCGCAAGATCGCGGCGGAGGAGAGTCGCTTTTGCGAAGGCAGCCGAGGGTGCCGGGCCGGGGTGAAATGGGAATGCGAGGAATTGGAGAGGCTCATCGGAATCTTGTTATTTGCAAAACGGCCCATCGTGTCACGACAATCTGATTTCGACACACGCTGAGCGCAGTCGGCCACATCCGCCTCATCCAGGAATTCCCCCTCCCGATTTACCTCTTCATCTGCCTGATGCTCGAGGATGCGTTTTTTTCAGACCTTTAAAAGCTCAGGACCGCAAAATTTTGATTTTACATTCCTGCAAGATTCCTCACTTTTCTTATGCTTATGAACTTTTCCCTCGGCATTGACTACGGAACCAATTCGGTGCGTGCGCTCGTGGTGCGGTGCTCCGACGGCAAAGAACTCGGATCCTGCACGGCCGGCTATTCGTCCGGAAAACAAGGGGTCCTTCTCGATGGCAAGGACCACCATCTCGCGCGCCAGCATCCGGGGGATTATCTGGCCGGCCTGGAGAAGTGTGTGCGTGGCGCGCTGGCCCAGGCTGTGAAGGCGAAAGGGTTCCGTGCGGATCAGATCATCGGCATCGGGGTGGATACGACCGGGTCAAGCCCGATTCCGGTTGATAGCGGGAACCGCGCGCTCGGGACGCTCCCGAAGTGGAGGAAAAACCTGAATGCGCAGTGCTGGCTGTGGAAAGACCACACCAGTTGGCAGGAGGCGGCGCGGATCACGGAACTCGCTGCGAAACACCGTCCGCAGTTCATTGCGAAGTGCGGGAACACGTATTCCTCCGAATGGTTCTGGAGCAAAATCTGGCATTGCCTGAAAACCGACCGGGCTGCTTTTGACGCGGCTTTCTCATGGGTCGAGCTTTCGGACTGGATCCCGTCCATCCTTGCAGGGGTGGGGAATCCGCGGGAGGTGCGGCGCGGAATCTGCGCGGCCGGACACAAGGCGCTCTATTGCGACGAATGGGGAGGGCTGCCGGATAAAAAGTTTCTTGCGATGCTGGATCCGAAGCTGGCCGATCTTCGCGACAGGCTTTACGAAAAGGCGCACGATGCGACAGCGTCCGCCGGATCGCTTTGCCCGGTTTGGGCGAAAAAGCTTGGGCTCCGCGCGGGGATTCCGATCGCGATCGGCGAGATGGATGTCCATTACGGCGCGATTGGAAGCGGGATCGCCGAGGGGACGCTCGTGAAAGTCATCGGCACATCAACGTGCGATTGCGCGGTTGTGCCGGCCGGAAAAAAAGTGGCCGACATCCCCGGGATCTGCGGGATCGTCAAGGGAGCGATCCTGCCCGGATTTTACGGGATCGAAGCCGGCCAGTCGGCCGTCGGGGATATTTTCAAGTGGTGGATCGAGACGGTCTGCGGCGGGGACTCGGCTTTGTATGGCAAGCTGGAGAAGGAGGCCGCCGCGCAGGCCCCCGGGCAGAGCGGGCTCCTCGCGCTGGATTGGAACAACGGGAACCGCACGATCCTTGTTAACCCCATGCTTTCCGGTCTCGTGGTGGGCACAACCCTCCACACGACACGGGCGGAAATTTACCGGGCGCTGATCGAAGCGACTGCCTTCGGGGCGCGGGCGATCATCGAGCGGATCGAGGAATACGGGGTGCCGGTGAAGCGGATCGTCTGCGCGGGCGGCATTGCGGAGAAAAGCCCGGTGCTGATGCAGATCTACGCCGACGTGACCGGCCGCACGATGCAGGTCGCAGGGTCGAGCCAGGCCTGCGCTCTCGGCTCGGCGGTCTCAGCGGCTGTTCTGGCAGGGGAATACCGGGATTTCCCGT
>Ga0194039_1002110_pt1 | contig 10251 bp, 3 predicted proteins | sample JunL228m_MetaG_FD_148679 | JGI IMG/M metagenome (GOLD analysis project Ga0194039, IMG submission 148679) | Anoxic zone freshwater microbial communities from boreal shield lake in IISD Experimental Lakes Area, Ontario, Canada - Jun2016-L227-8m | ecosystem: Environmental > Aquatic > Freshwater >...
ATCCCAGAACACAGAACTCTCATCCCAGAACACAGAACTCTCATCCCAGAACACAGAACTCTCATCCCAGAACACAGAACTCTCATCCCAGAACACAGAACTCTCATCCCAGAACACAGAACTCTCAAATAAATTGGCAATAATTCACAATTCCAAAGGCTGGCGCGTATTATCCTTCTATTACAGTATTTCTGCTAAACTTATACCTCATGGAAGCCGACGCCGAACAATTGCGAAATTATGCTATAAATCGGTTAGGCTTTTTGCTCGTGTACCATTGAAGATAGCTAAAAAGCTGTCTCCCAATGAAAAATCAAAATACCGAAAGGCATCACATGTACCAAAACATGTCACTTCCGCGCCTAGTGCATTTAGTTCAGCCCAAACGCTGCATAAGTTAGCGACAGGACGCAAGGCTAGAGCTTTATTTCATTCCCTTCCGGTCTCCTACAAGGTAAAGTATAGAATTAAGTTTTATGGTTTCAGAGTGTTGGGATGGGTTTATAATAAATTATCATTTTATGAAAGATGGAGAGAATTAGTGAATTTTAAACGGAATGCTGGAGCACCAATAGAAAATAAATATTCCAATGATAATAATATTAATTTAACAACATCCTTAGAGCCAGCGATTTCGATTGTAATACCAATCTATGGAAAATGTGAATATACATTAAAATGTCTGAAATCAATATCTGAACATCGACCTTTAAGCTCTTTTGAAATAATAATTGTTGATGACAATTCTCCTGACGATTCATTCCATATTCTTAGTAAAGTTAAAGGGATAAATCTGATTAAAAATCAAACCAACCAAGGTTTTCTTCTCTCGTGCAACTTAGGGGCAAAATCAGCCAAAGGCAAATATCTCTACTTTCTGAACAATGATACAGCGGTGCTAAATAATTCTATCGATGCATTACTGAAGACATTTGATGATTTTCCAGGTACTGGATTAGTCGGTTCTAAACTTATTTATCCTGATGGCAAACTGCAGGAAGCCGGCGGCATTATCTGGCAGGACGGCAGCGCATGGAACTTTGGAAAATTTCAAGATCCTCTTCTCCCAATTTATAACTATGCTAGAGAAGTAGATTATTGCTCTGGAGCATCCATTATGGTGCCTAAAGTACTGTTTGATGAACTTAATGGTTTTGATGAACATTACTTGCCTGCCTATTGCGAAGACTCAGACTTGGCGCTAAAGATTCGAGACAAAGGCTATCGCGTAATTTTTCAACCTTTGTCAACAGTTATTCATTACGAAGGTATTTCCTGTGGCACAGACATTTCGCAAGGCATAAAGCAATATCAAAGTGAAAATTCTAAAAAACTCTATGCCAATTGGAAGCATCGATTACAAACCTATCAGCCAAATGGCATTGATATTGACAAAGCCAAAGACCGTATGGCTAGGCGGCGCGTGTTGGTGCTGGATCTCTGTACCCCCACGCCTAATCAGGATTCAGGTTCAATTGACACTTTTAATATACTTCTTCTTCTTCGTGAGATGGATTTTCAGGTAACATTCATCCCAATAGATAATTTCCTTTACATGCCCGACTATACCCCAGAGCTTCAGAGGCTAGGTATAGAAATGCTATACGCACCTTATTGTACTTCCGTTGAGCAACACTTAAAGCAATCTGGCAATCGATATGATCTCATTTTTATCTTCCGCATAGATGTTGTCGAAAGAAATCTTAATGCTATACGTAAACATTGTCTAAAGGCCAAGGTGCTTTTTCACACTGTAGATTTGCACTATCTCAGGATGTCGCGTGAAGCTCAACTATTCGATGATGCCGATAAACAAAGGGCTGCAGACAAAATGAAGGTCTCTGAGATTGCGGCTATTCGTTCAGTTGACATAGCAACTGTAATTAGTCAAGAAGAACTTAATTTATTACGCTCAATTCTGCCCGAGGAACGGATTCATCTCCTGCCATTTTCAAGGGAAATTCGTGGAACTAATAAATTATTTAAAGATAGATGTAATATAGTTTTTGTTGGAGGATACCAACATCCTCCAAATGTTGATGCAGTAAAATATTTTGTTGCAGAAATCATGCCTTATTTAAGACAATGTCTTCCTGGTATACATTTCTATATTGTTGGAAGCAACCCACCGCCAAAGATTTTAGAACTGAAAGCGAAAGATATTACCGTATTGGGTTTTGTAGAATACCTCAACGATCTATTAGACAAAATGCGCGTATCAGTTGTTCCTTTGCGCTATGGTTCTGGCATCAAAGGTAAAATCGCTTCGGCTTTATCGGTGGGGTTACCGACTGTGGCAACATCATTAGCTGCCGAAGGAATGCAGTTAACCAATGAGGAGAACATTCTAATTGCCGATGGGGCAGAAGAATTTGCAACTGCTGTAGCAAAAATTTATGAAGACGAAATATTATGGGAAAAACTTTCTCAAAATGGGATTACGTTTGCAGAGAAGGCTTGGGGTGCAGAAGTAGGATGGAAAAATTTGAGTGAAGTATTGCAGAAGATAGGAATAACTACTACGAGATCGAATAACCCTCTTCGATTATATGGAACATCAAAAAATCCACCGGCGGATTTAACAGTTGATTCATATATTAATAATAAGAATGCTAAATACAGAACCAAAATACGACAAGAATTAGCCACTTATTCAACACAGATAAATGTACATGACTTGCCTGAAATTCATCACTATTGGGCTAATAAATATTTATTGCCAATGCTGATTGACGCTGGTTTTCAGGGAATTGAAAGTTTTTTTGTATCAAATTTGCTGAGAGCGATAAAAAGAACGACATCTATAAAACCTAGGTTCATTAGTATTGGATCTGGTAATTGTGATTTTGAAGTGAATATTGCTAAAGCTCTTTTAAGTAATGGGTGTCATGATTTCATATTTGAATGCATGGAACTGAACTCTGTTATGCTAGAAAGAGGAAGAGATATCGCTAAGAAAAATGGAATGTTTAGTTTCATGCAGTTTACTCAAGCTGATTTTAACAGTTGGAAACCTGGATGTGATTATGTTGGCGTAATGGCTAACCATTCTTTACATCATGTTACTAATCTCGAATTTTTATTTAATCAAATAAAAAGTTGTCTCTTAGACCAAGGTGTATTTGTAGTAAATGACATGATCGGAAGAAATGGGCACCAAAGATGGCCTGAGTCGCTTTCTATTGTACATAGGTTATGGAAAGAATTACCCAAAAACTATAAGTTTAATCTATTATTGAATCGACAAGAAGATCCATATATTAACTGGGACTGCTCTAAAGATGGTTTTGAAGGCACTAGAGCTCAAGAAATATTGCCTTTACTTATCGAAAGATTCAACTTTGAAACATTTATAGGTTTTGGCAGTGCTGTTGACATTTTTGTTGATCGATGTTTTGGACATCACTTTAGTCCTAATAGAAAAGAGGATACTGATTTTATCGACCGCGTTCATAAAGAAGATGAAGAAGGTTTATTAAATGGAAGTCTCACACCTACGCATATGTTAGCTTCTTTGGTAAAGTATAAAGTATCTGAACCTTACTATTCGAGAGGTTTAGCGCCAGTTTCTTGTGTAAGAAAAAGTGGACCTGCTATACCCAGTGTTTATTCTTCTCCACAAATTCAATTCAGAGAGGGATTTTATCCCTTAGAAGATGATTATCGCTGGATAGCAAGGAAGGGTAAGTTTACGGTTAAAAATATAACCACTCCTTCTAGAATATGTTTTGATCTAATTTGCGCAAAAGCTGATCTATACTCACAGTTTCCTTTTAATGTCTTTATATATGCCGGAGAGTCTGGAGCATACTCGTTTACTTTTGAGGAAAGCATGCAAAATATTTTAATTTCTTTCCCTGTTGATGAAACTGATATAGAAGTAAATATTGAATCTGATCAGTTTTTTGTGCCTGCCAAAAAAGAAGGTAGTGCTGACATAAGAGAATTGTCACTAAAGTTCAAGAACTTCCGTACAGCTAATAATAGTGTATCTACAGATAACCCTAGCAATAGGGTAGCACAAATTAATCCCGACAATTTGATTTTGTCATTAAAAAAAAATAAAAACTTCCATTTTTATGGCGAAATTAATAATCCAGATTATTTAAAAGCGCTTGATAAATTTATTCTAAATCCAACAGTTATGCTGGAGCTTAACTCCAAATGCAACTTTTATTGCAACTATTGCCGTAGCGCACAATCTAAACGCCAAAAGAGTTTTATGTCTCCGGAACTCTTTAGGGTTTTATTACCTCAATTAAAGGATATAACTACTCTGCCATTAAGATTTCATATTGATGGTGAGCCTACCCTTCACCCGCAGTTTTTGGAACTTTCTCTAGAGGCAAACCAGGCAGGCCACAGAATTGCGTTAGCAACCAACGGTTCCAATTTAAGGAAAGATTTCCTCCAAATCGACATGGATGTAATTATCAATATATCCTGTAGTGAAAAGGAACTGCAAAATCGTTCTTCAATGAATTTTTCAACATATGTATCGAGACTGGAGCAGTATGTCAGAGATTGGTTGAATGACAATAGCGCCCAGACAATACTTTTCAAAATTTATACAAGCGGGTTAGAGCGGATGAATAATGCTATCGTTTCGAAAAAGCATCATTTTGCATCTGAATTTCTAACTCGCCTTGGAATAAGAGATAAAGTGACATCACACAACGAGGCACTGTCCAGCCAGTTTGCCTACAATAAGCCGTCCGGCGGCGTCTTTCTTCTAACAATAGAGCCGCTTGCCGAAGGAGGATTATATCCGGATGTCAGCGGCTTGATATCTGCAGGCGAGTCCAGTCTATCAGCAAATGGGTACTGCGATTCAGCTTGGAAAGTCCTCTCAGTACTTTCGGATGGCAAGGTTTGTTTCTGTTGTGTTGATGTAACAGGCGAAACAAGTTTTACACAGCCCGAAGAGATATGGACCAAGGGATTAAAAGAGATTTGGCTTAACCATTCCAAAATACGACAGTATCGTGAAGAATTTTTATCAGGTAGTTTGTCTTTCCCTATCTGCAGAAAATGTTTGGACGCCGTTCCAAATAGAGAGCAATATATCTTCCCCACGCTATTTCCCTACACAAAGACGATTAAATAATTACTCGGAGAACTTATGTCTTTTACAATAAATAATTTGCCGGCAAACCCAAAAATTTTATTTATAACTCCTGATCGTGGATTGTCTGGTGAATGCATAGTTCATCAGGGTATATCTTCGGTAGCAGCTTGTTTATTCGAAAATGGTATTGAGAGTCATGCGATGTTAACATCGCTTTGTACTGATGAATTTATTATGCGCATGGTGAAACAATACTCATACAAGTTTATCGGATTCTATATAACCAGTGATACTGCTTCGACTCAGTATGTTCACAGTCTTATTCAGAAAATTCAAAATTGCACTCAAGATATTGTTTTTATGGCGGGCGGTCCTCATGCTACATTAGGTCCCAATGAACTATTGGCAGATATTCCTGGAATGGATATCTGTGTTCGTGCAGAAGGTGAAGAAGCGTGCGTTGAAATAGTATTGGGAACATCATGGGAACATATAAAAGGAATCACCTTCCGGCGTGGCAATAAGATTGCCCACAACCCGCATAGAGATCTGTTGCCTGCGGCAAAACTGCCTGTGCCATTGCGTAATATCTATTTCAATCCCAAATGGAATTCTCATTCCTTGTCAACCTCTCGCGGATGTCCGAACAACTGTCATTTCTGTATTGGGCACAAAATATTCGGAAGAACTATTCGATTTAAGACTTTAGAAAAAATTGGTCAAGAACTTCAATGGATTTATGACAACGAAGACCGCAACCTAGTAGTTTCTATCAATGACGACATGTTCAATATGAAAAGAGACAGGACGCTGGCATTGATGGATATTTTTAAAAAATTTCCCTTTAGGTATTTCCCGCGGGGGATGCGCGCGGATCGACTTGATGCCGATACAGCAAAGGCGATGCGTAAGGCTAATGTAGTCGGTACAAGCATTGGCATTGAATCTGCAGATAATGAGGCACTTAAAATGATGCGGAAGGGTGAAACTATTGAAGATATCGAAAGAGGTATTGGTTATCTAAGAGATAATGGCATTGATATTGTTGGGCAGTTCATTATTGGAAATATCGGAGATACCTTAGAGACAGTAAAGAAGACCATTGCTTTCGCTGTACGACATAAATTTGAAGGTATCAACATGAGTTGTGCAATTCCATTTCCTGGTACGGCACTGCGAGAGTATGTTCTTGAAAACAATTTATTGCTGAAAGAACCGTATCAGGCTGCTCAAGGTATCGTAAACGGCAACACTACGATTTTCTTTGAAACCCCGATTTTCCCCTTGGCGGATAGAATTAAAGCCGTGCAACTTGCAATTGAATCTGGTTTGCTTGTAACGAAGTAAACTTCTTAAATATTACGGAGGTCAATCAGAAATAGTGATGTCAACAATGGAAAAACAATTTACAGTGGGGTTAATTTTAGCCACAAGAGAACAGCTTTTTAATACTTTTCCTCCATTAGGGTTGGGATATGTTGCCGCAAGCGTCAAGAAGGAGCTTCCTGATGTCCATGTTATATTAAAAGAGAAAATAGAGGATCTGATAAATGAGAAGCCGGATGTTATTGGAATAAGCGCTTCAAGCGATACTTACTATATAGCCATTGAATATGCAGAGACAATTAAACAACAGTTGAGCATTCCTGTTGTGATTGGGGGTATTCACATTTCACTCCTACCGGAATCATTGAAGGGTTGCTTTGATCTGGCAGTATTAGGTGAAGGCGAGATAACATTTGTTGAGTTCTTAAAATCTTACATTAAGAACAAATCTTTGAATTATGAAGAACTAAAAAAAATTAGTGGCCTTATCTTCAGATATAACGGAGAGTTCTTCAGAACAAAGAATAGAGAAGTAATCTCCGATTTAGACTCCTTACCTCATCCCATAATTGAAGAGTTGCCATTCTACAACCCAGCGAATGCGATATGTCTGGTCTCAGCAAGAGGGTGTCCTTATAAATGCAGTTTTTGTTCATCGGCAAAATTTGCACAGAAGTATAGATCGTTTTCAACAAATTTTATTATAGATCAAGTAGATTATTGGGTAAATCAAAAAAATGCTAGGCACATAATATTTTATGATGATCTCCTCATTGCAAATAAAAAGAAGTTGGCTGAAATAGTAACAAAACTCGAAGAGCTGGGTATTCTTGGTAAATGTATTTTTAATTGTCAGGTCCGAGCAAATCTGGTAACAGATGATGTCTGCCAATTACTTAAAAAATTAAATGTAGTCGAAGTTGGAATGGGAGTAGAATCGTTCAGTGATAAAGTTTTGCATTACTATAACAAGCTTGGATGTACCGCAAAGATTAACCAAGGAGCGATAGATCTCTTATATAAATATGGGATTAAAGTAGGTCCGGGAATTATTTTAGGCGCCCCAGTTGAGACTAGAGAAGATCTCTTGATTACATTGCGAGCAATCTTTAAGAATTTTAAGGATGGAAAAATGACTATACCTGGGTGGGGGACATTGCGCCCATTCCCAGGAACAAAGGTATGGGATTTTGCAGAACAGGAAGGCATAGTTAGCCCGACAATGGATTGGAAGGCGTTTTCAGAAGGGCACTACTTATGCAAAGAAATACCCGAGTCTGAATTTTTCGAAATCATTGAGGAGTGGATGACGAAGTACACTCTACTGTTGATTAATAATCCTGGCATTGGAGGTAATTTTGTAATAAATGATGGGTCTTTCAAGTTTTCTAGTTTCGATTTAAAGGTAGATATTAATGCTAACACATTTAATTTAAATGTATTGGCTGACGGATGGGATCAAGGAAAACTTGACGGAATAAGGACAAGTCTTAGGAATGGAGGAGTCATTACTCAAAGAAATATGTCAATGGCTCTGAATAAGGTTCTTGCAGTAAAGATGCATGCTTCGGATTACCAGAGCCTCCAAGGAAACCCCTTAATACAGGATCTCCTCGACAATGAAACTAAAATTTTTCTGGCAAAGGCGATATCGAATGATCCCCTGACCACTAAGGAGTTAGAGCGCCTGAACAGGAGATTATTAGAGGCTGTTTATCCAAAACAAATCGAGATGACCCGCAATGATATTGAGAAGGTTTGGCAACGAGCAAAATATTTTATAAAAAAAATCAAAGCAAGAAATGCCTCTGAATTGGGAGATGAGTTAATTGTAAATTTTGTTGAAAAGGATATCAATCCAACATTCTTAAGCGGTTCTTATGAAGATTTGGCCAATAAGGGTCATTGGCTAAGCAAGAGAGCAATCGTTATTGTAAGATATTCCGTGGAGAAAAAAGCTGTTATTCATGGATATATCCCAGCTAATTTTTTCAAAATATACAATCAAAGCATAGTAATTAGTGTGCTACGTCCGGACAATACTGTAATTGCAACTAAGTTGATAGATGTCTCGAATTGTAGTGATGGGAAATTTGCTTTTGATTTTTCTTTGCCACCTTTGGATTTTGCATCTATTTATATTATTACCGACAAATCGGTAATACCCAAAAATGAAGGCTTTAACGCGGATACGAGGGAATTAAGTTTTCTCCTAAAAAAGTTTAGTGTATGAAGAAAAAAACATCAGTAATTATTCCTACCTTAAATGCAGAAAAGGTTTTAACACGCTTAATCGAGTCTTTAAAAGCGCAGATCCTGTTTCCTTTTGAGATATTGATTGTTGATTCTTCATCTGATGACAAGACAGTAGAAATAGCTGTACTACTAGGTTGCAAAGTCTATGTAATTGACAGGGATAAGTTCGATCATGGTGGTACAAGAAAACTGGCTTCATCGGTAGTTAGCGGTGATATACTTGTACTCCTAACCCAAGATGTGCTTCTAAGAGATAATAAAGCAATAGAAAAACTCATTCAACCTTTTGATTCCGACAAGTCTATTGCAGTGACTTATGGAAGGCAATTGCCTTTTGAAGATGCAGATCCAATATCTTATCATCTTAGATTGTTTAATTATACTAAGGAAAGTTTACTAAAATCTATTGATGATATTCCTGTTCTAGGTATAAAAACGGTTTTTTGCTCCAACTCTTTTGCCGCATATAAAAAGAGTATTTTAAATGAAATTGGAAATTTTCCTGAAAATATAATCTTTGGTGAAGATATGTATGTTGCGGCAAAGATGATTTTAGCCGGGTATAAAATAGCTTATGCTGCCGATGCTAAAGTCTATCACTCTCATAATTATACATTAATTCAGGATTTCAGGCGAAGTTTTGATGTAGGCGTATTTCACTCAAGGGAGTCCTGGCTTCAGAAAGAATTTGGAAAAGCAGAAAAAGAAGGAAGGGAATACATTGTTTCACTGTTCAGACAAATAGGATTAAGAAGACCTTGTTGGATAGGAAGAGCCTTTCTTGTTTTGTTTGCTAAGATTACAGGTTATAGATTGGGAAGGATAGAGAAATATCTGCCACTGTTGCTCAAGAAATACTTAAGCATGAACCCAAAATATTGGCAATCCCAGCCCCAATTACCTAATACTCAATAGGCATTTTTATCTTTACATATTCGGCATATTGTCATTAAGATAATCTTTATATCGAACAATAAAGACCAGTGTTGAATATAATAAAGATCATATTCTATTCGTTTATTCAAGTCTGTGCTTCCCCGCCACCCGTTCACTTGAGCCCAACCTGTAATACCAGCTTTAACAAAATGTTTTTTCATGTAATAAGAAATTTCATCTTTGAATAATTTAGTAAACTTTGGCCGTTCAGGTCTTGGTCCTACAATCGACATATTGCCTTTCAAGACATTTATGAATTGTGGTAATTCATCCAGACTTGTTTTTCTTAAAAAAGAGCCAAATCTAGTGGCTCTGTTTTCACCTGCTGTGGCCCAGACCGCCCCAGTTGATTTTTCAGCTCCTACTTTCATGGTTCTGAACTTCATTATTTTAAATGGCTTATTATTTAATCCAATTCTGGTTTGTCTGTAAATGATTGGCCCAGGTGAAGTCCACTTAATTACCACAGCGATTAATATCATTAATGGCGAAATAAGGATAACAATTATTGAAGACAAAATCAGATCTGCACATCTTTTTATAGATTTGTTATAACCATCCAAAGGAGAAGCCTGAAGATTTATCAGCGGTAATCCATTGAATTCAGTTAAAGAGTGGTTTAGAAGTCTTATTCCAAAGATATCAGGTATATATTTTATATTGAT
>Ga0194039_1002111_pt1 | contig 10245 bp, 10 predicted proteins | sample JunL228m_MetaG_FD_148679 | JGI IMG/M metagenome (GOLD analysis project Ga0194039, IMG submission 148679) | Anoxic zone freshwater microbial communities from boreal shield lake in IISD Experimental Lakes Area, Ontario, Canada - Jun2016-L227-8m | ecosystem: Environmental > Aquatic > Freshwater >...
CTTTATTGTCTCCTTACCTTTTGAGCACACATTATGGTAAGGAGACAATGTACCTTAGATCTTTCGGTCGTCGGCACAACTCCCTTTTAGATTAGGATTTCTACAGAGCATGTTTTTTAATAATTCTTTTTTGTCGTTCTCGTTTCAAATAAACTAATCCCAATGCCTCTATCTGCGTTAATAAAATTGTAAACCCCCCCAACAACCGAACTTTTTTTGCCCTAAACCCCCAATTACCAGATAGATTTATTAAAAAAACCTGGGGAAAACCGGTTATGAAGACTATTATTTATTATTTTACCGGCACCGGAAACTCGCTTGCCGCAGCAAAGGCTATCTGTGCCCGTCTCGGTGACTGCGAACTGGTATCGATACCCGTTCTTGCCGGGTCATCGGCAGAGATCGTTCCGGTAGCAGATCGTGTCGGCATTGTCTGCCCTGTATATGATTTTGGCCTACCGTCCATTGTTGCAGAATTTGCAAAACGACTGGATCTTTCAGGCACCGGCTATTGTTTTGCCGTTCTCACCATGGGCGGCATGGGCGGTTCAGCCCTTCATCAGCTGGATAATATTATACGAAAGCATGGCGGCAGGCAGCTTGATGCATCATTTACCGTCCGGATGCCGGGCAACTTCGTACCGCTTTATAATCCACCGCAGGGAAAAAAACGTGAGGAGATTCTTGCAAAGGGACAAGAACGCATTGAAGAAATCGCAGGGATGATAGACAAAGGGCTGATTGTCCGGCCCGGCATCTCGCCCCTGACATCACTGCTAAAACATTTCACGTATGCAGGATTTATCAAAAACGTGCATGGGGGTGACAAGGCATTCATTGCCAATGAAAAATGCACTTCGTGCGGTACCTGCGCCAGAGTCTGTCCTGTTCAAAATATAATCATGGAGAACGAAAAGCCATCATGGAAGCATAACTGCGAACTCTGCCTTGCCTGCCTGCATTTCTGCCCGGTTGCAGCGATACAGATGGGACCAAAAACCGCAACACGGGGACGATATAAAAATCCGTCTGTAACTATTGCGGATATGAAAAAACAGCGCGGTGAATGAGCGGTTAATTATTTTTTCTTTCCAATCTGCCCTCAAATCACAGACGCGGTTGTTGCTGGGTTCCGCAGTGGAATGTACCGAATCCTTCCACCATGGCCCGGGCGTTGATCCCGATCACTTCTCTATCCGGGAAGAGCTTTCGTAGGATCTTTAGTGCCTCTGCATCGTGCGGATCCTTAAACACAGGAACGATCACAACAGAATTCCCGATATAGAAATTTGTATAACTTGCCGGGTAACGCTCGTCACCATCCATCACGGGTGCCGGCATGGGCAGTTTCACAACGGTTAAGGGTTGTCCGCTCTGGTCAGAAGACTGCCTGAGGATCTCATAATTGTCATGCAGGGCCGGGTAATTTGCATCTGCGATATCCATTTCATAGGCGCAGACAACCGTTGACGGGCCGACAAACCGGGCAATATCATCGATATGCCCATCGGTATCGTCACCTACAATCCCTTCATTGAGCCAGATCACCTTCTCAACACCGAGATATTCTTTGAGCTTTTCTTCGATCTGATCTGCTGACAAGCCCGGGTTACGGTTGGGGTTTAAAAGGCAGGCACGGGTTGTCAGTACCGTTCCTTTGCCATTCACTTCAATCGAACCACCTTCCAGCACAACACCTGGAGTAAAGATGGGAAGGCAAAGCCGGCGGTTCATCATGAGCGGGATCCTCCCATCCTGAATTTGGGCCTCATATTTTCCGCCCCAGGCATTGAAGTCCCAGTTGACAATGGCAGTCTTTTGCAAGGTACGGTTCAATAAGAAAGTCGGGCCGTAGTCTCGGATCCAGACATCGGAATATTCACTGGTATGCAGTGTGATCCGGTCCAGATCTACGCCAGCTTCCCTGAGCCGGGCCCTGACTTTGCGATGGATAACTGCGGTGGGAACAAAGAGTTCAATTCGTTCAGATGTATGAACTGCCCGTATGAACTCATAGTATGCCTCTTCCACTGCACTGAGGTTAGGAAAGGTCATGCTGTTGTGAGGCCACGAGAGCCAGACAGCATCATGGGGTTCCCATTCTGCTGGCATGTGAAACCCGCGGTTCTGTGGAGTATCTTCTTTTCTCAAGGCAGGAAAAATCCCGCTCTCACCCGGAAAAGCAACCCCGATCCGACCGTACGTTTCTGGACGACGGTTCCGGAAAAATCCCCATGAATCCTGAACAGTGTGGTTCATGGAGAGATCGAGTGATGCAATCACGGTCTCTTCGCTATCACCGGCCTTTGCCAGGATCTTACCAAAGGCATCGCAGACAAATGATCCCCCGAAGAACCGGCAGTTCTCCTCGAGACCTGCACGGTTCACTGCCGCAATATGGACACTGTTTGCTACCGCGTGACTCCGTTGGATCAGTTCCCATGCTTCATGCCAGTCTCCTTCAGCCGGTTCATCACCACGAGGATGGCCGATTGCTGTCGGGTAAAAGATGATATCTGCCCCGTCAAGAGCAACACACCGCGCTGCTTCAGGAAACCACTGGTCAAAACAGATCAGGACTGCGATTCGCCCGTACCGGGTATCAAAAACCCGGTAGCTCTCTCCGGGATAGAAATATCCCTTCTCAAAGAATCCGGGATCCTGGGGTATGTGCACCTTGTGGTAGGGTGGGTGAAGCGTGCCATCGGCATCGATAACTACAGCAGTATTATAGAAACGGCCCTCGGTCGTTTTCTCGTAGAGCGGAACGATGATCACAACATTGTGTGCCTTGGCCATCTCGGAAAAAATGTGAGTTGATGCACCGGGAACTGTCTCTGCAAATGTGGATACCTCGACACCGATATGCTTTGGGAAGTAGCGGGTTTTAAAGAGTTCCGGAAGGCAGATGATGTTTGCACCAGCTTTTGCTGCCTGCTCTACTTTGTCTTGCGCCTTTTTTAGCATCACATCCGGGTCATTTCCTACTGCCATCTGGATGAGCCCGATAATTACTGTAGCCTGCATACCCTTCGTGTTATACGGGTTTTTTTTACTGGGATATCATGCTATCCAAAGATTACCCGGTCCATCATGTGCAATATGGGACTTTTGTAGCTGAACTTGTTGCGGGTTTCCAATCGCTGTTTAATCCAGTATTAGTAAAATATATATTCCAAAAAGTTAAATATACTTTTTAAAATGTAAAGGATAGTTTACATTATCTATCCTTTTGTGGAGTTGTAAGAGTATGATTAAGAGAACCTTTTTACCATCCGTTTCCACGTTCTCCCAAGAGCGTGAGAAAAAAGAGATGGGGACCGGTCATAGTCTCATGGACGGGAGAATCCGGTTTGCCCTCACTGCAGGTGCCTGTCTTTTTGCACTGGTGATCGTGTTAAAAAATATCCTTAATGTTCCTGAAAGCAGGCTTTTACCGGATATTGTCGTATACATCGGCATCTATACAGGCTTTTCCCTGGTGTATCCTGTGACCATACATGAACGGCATTCCCATAAGATCAACAACCCGGCCCTCTGGAGTGCACTTATTGTTGTCATGACACTTGCAATCATTGTCTTCTATGCACTCTGAAATGGGTATGAATACTACGAACCGGAACCCGGCTATTATCATTGTAAGGCAGTGCCCGTTGAAAATTTGCATACTCCACGCGATGCATTTACTATCATAATTATTTCGAGCGAGAGGTACAGGGAAGGATGAAGAACAGGATCAAGGTCTACCGGGCGCTACACGATTTCACACAAGAAGCACTGGCTGACAAACTGTCAGTGACCCGGCAGACGATCCTTGCGATAGAGAAAGGAAAATATGATCCCTCCCTTGATCTAGCATTCCGGATTTCTGAATTATTTGGTGTACCTGTTGAGAAGATATTTCTCCGTAGTTCTGATGGAGAAGATAAACCGCAGTTTGAGGATTGACTGCAGGTATTTTGTAATCTCTTCCCGTTTATTTTCAAGAGCAGATCTATTGGGATTTTTAAGTTGTGTTTTTCCGGTTGATGAAACACCTGTCAACGGCATTATGCAAGAAATGAACCCATCATTATCAAATGTGGTGCAGATAATATTCAAAATACTGCAGATGTGGTGCGAATTGTTTAAATGTCCACACCCCAACCGTACATAGTAGTACACGTTTAACGTATGTGTGCACCACATTGGTTGCTGTATCACCTCTTTTCGAGGGTGCACAGGGTTCCATTGTTGCCGGATAATACCGAGCAGGCAAAGAGATCCCGTGTGCAGTCAGAAATGAGATCTGCACCAGATAATAAAAAAGAGATGATTCAATGGAACATATCGAAGAAAAAAACAGGAACAATCTCTTCCTGATGGATAATTCAGCTAACCCGGCACCGCTAGGACTTTGCGCATTTGGCTTGACTACTATCTTACTCAGTCTTCATAATGCCGGATTCACCCCGCTTGGGAGCCCCATCCTTGCAATGGCGATATTCTATGGCGGAGTTGCGCAGGTGATTGTCGGGTTTATGGAGTGGAAGAAGAACAATTCGTTTGGGATGCTCACGTTTGGGAGTTTCGGTTTTTTCTGGATCTCGTTTGCCACGCTTCTCATACTTCCTGCACTGGGCCTTGCAAAAGCGCCCGGTCCGATCGATCTCGCAGCATTCCTTGGGGTCTGGGCGCTCCTCATCCTGGGCCTGTTTATCTGTACGTTAAAGATGCACCGTCTCCTTGCATTTACCCTCTTCATGGTCCTGCTCCTGGCAATTTTGCTTGTAGCAGCGCAACTCACGGGCAGCACGCTCATCCTCAACCTTGGAGGATTTGCCGGTCTTGTTGCCGGTCTGCTCGCACTTTACATGGGGCTGGGGCAGGTTATCAACGAGATTTATGGCAGACGGGTTCTTCCGGTGTAATGGTCTATTCACTGTCAAACGAATAGATAATAAAAAGATGAGTGGTGGTGATATCCTATAATCACCCCCCATCTTAATTAATCCCCCCCGACAAAATTTTAAAATTATTTATTGTAATAATATCCTTTATGACAATATCGTGGAAAGTAGTTTTGTATTGAACTATGGACAGACGCAAACAGATTAAGACTGTAGCGTGCCAGAGTTTCTGTCCTAAAACTATTTTCACTATATTTAACTGTCAATAGTTGATTATTGTCCTAAAATAGTGACATAATTTATTTCCACTTTCAAGAGCACCAATCAAGTGCTTGGGGGTGAAAGCGACAATGGAAATCAGGACCAAAGCGAAATTATCACGTTTCGGAACCTTAATGCTATGTAAACTGGTTAATGTAGAGCATGAAGATCTCCTGGAGGATTTCGATTGTTTTCTTAACATCGATTGTATTCATCTCCCTTATTTGTGGATGCGTACAGAATTCGGCAACACCGGAAATACCCCTCAACACCACGACTGCAAAATTCCCTGCCCCCTCATTGAGTCTTCAGTCTGAACCAATCACACCTCATACTATGTCTGAAAGTCAAACAACGGCCAACGAGAATGTGCCGATAAAAATTACCCTCAATTCTGCTATTAGGACAAAGAAAATACGAGATACCGATGCCCCCGCGGGAAATGATTTTGTGATCATTAATATGACGGTAAGTGTCCTTGGAAATGGCCCGTATTTTATTAACGGATCTACTGTCAAGCTTATCGGGGGATTTCCGCAACAACAGAGAATAAATGACAAACTGATATCTCCCCTCAATAATATGAAAATCCTGCCGCATGAGACAAAAACCGGTGAAATGGTATTTACAACCCTGGAAAAAACGAAAGATCTAACTCTCAGATGTACCGATGCCAGGCAGACAAAGGTATTTTTAACGCAGGATCTTGGCAATTTACCGTATGCTGTATACCCGCCTTCAAAGCTGACTCCTGATGTACTTGCGAGTAAAAATTTTACCTATGTTGTCGAACAACTGGATACTCCGGAAAAAGTCACCCAGTATGCCAAAGCAAAGTTCACATACGGGGTGCATGGCAGATGCATGGCCTATCCTCTGGAGGATTTTTTCTCGTTACAACAAGGTGATTGTAAGGATTATTCGGCATTTATTTCCTATGTTCTTGCCGCCCATGGTTACGATGCAAAGGTTTTTGCATTCCATTACCGTGATATGGCGGCACAACAAGGGCATGCCGTCGCCCTTTTCACTGATACGGATGGCAAGCTGAAATATGCCTCGACACCCGATGTATCAATTATCAGAACCGTATCTTCTGTTGACGATCTTTTGGCAAAGGAGATTGTACGCCTGGATGCCTCGAAAATTGACGCATATTCCATATACCCGGCAGGTTCTCTCCAAGGATGTGCGGAGGGATATATTTTCTTCTGACTCGGCTATCCCTTTTTGACGTGAGCATCGGCAGGGACGGTCATGGATTTTTCTAAGCGATGTGGTTCCGAGGTAATAAAAGGAAAGAAGGCCGAGCGAGAAACGAAAGGAATGGGCAGAAATCGTTTCCGAGTAATAAAAAATGGTTTAACATATTATTTGGAATTTCGAGATTAGTTAATTGTAGCGTGCCAGTATTTCTGTCCAGGTTCTCTTATATTTTTGACCGATGTCTAATTATTGTAATTACAATGTAACTATTCGGGTGTATGGCCGAATGGTTACGAATATCTTTTTACATTAACAGCGATTGATTGAATAAAAAGGAAAATAAAATGACTATCATTGAAAAAAAATTTTTAAATTTTGGATTACTTTTAATTTTTATATCTGTGCCAATTTTCCTATCAAGCTCTTATTTAATAAAATCACCATTTTATAATTTTGGTATACCGTCGGAATTGGATTTTTCAACGGCTCTGTTTTTACTTGCAATAATTTTCTTAATTGTGGGTATATATTTTTGGTCGAAAACATTCAAAGTAAATGACGAGTGATTTTTTGTAATTATTCGGTTGTATGGTACAATAACCAACCTCAAGGGAGCCTTGATTTCGATAATCTTAAATCTCCAGAACTTGCGTTTTGAAAAAGATTACCCCAAGATACTATTCTCGGTATCTGTATCAGAGTTTTTAGTTGGTGAGTTGATGAAACGTTCAAGTTATCTTAATCTGAAATTTATGAGAAATAGTTTCAGGACTCGACAGGATTTTTTACTCAGGTGATCTGCGTCCCTGTTGTTTCATATAATCCCGGACAAACATAACCAGGACTACGATGATTGCGACTCCCATGATGATGAAGACGAGATTTGTTAAATCATCGAGATACTGGTTGATGATTGAAATAGTCCCGATGTAATACCCGAGTACCAGGAGTGTGCCGCACCAGACAACCGAACTTATGAGATCGAAGATTACGTACTTGCGGTACTCCATCGCGTTGACACCCTCAATGAATGAAGGTAGGTTCAGTACCGGCATGAACCGGCTGAGGATCAGTGCAGCCGGGCCGAACCGGTCCATCAGATCGATGGCCTTCTGGACATTTTTGTCGTGGAGGACAAGCGGGCAGGCTCCCCGGCAGATCTTAAGCCCAAACAGCCTACCGCACCAGTAGTTGATCTCGTACCCCACAAACCCGCCCATGACTGCTACGATAAACAGCCCCTCCATCGACAACCCACTGTTTGTGGCTGCTGCACCGATCAGTATCAGTAACGTGTTGTCGGGAATCGGCCCGCCAACGACCGTGGACGTGAACATGATAACAACGAAGATTAACAGGTATGCCAATATCCCGTACGATATGATCTGGTCCGACAGGGAGATGCTGGTAAGTGGCAAGATGGTGGCAATAACGGGAAGCACGGTATATAGAAATAATCTCTGTTCATGTTATATGAATCACATTATTCTGAAGAGATCTTTCTGGCGCAGGCAGGATCAGAACCCTGCAATCGGATCCCAATCTGGGCTTATTTTCTGTCAGGTTACATACCCATGATTCCAGAGGTTTCCAAGAAGGGAAAATTGGGGTAAAATGTCTCACACCCCAGCAATAATCCCGACCTCCGTCTGAACTGTCGCAAGATCAGCAACCCGGACCATCATCCAAAAAAAATCCAAAACATTTTCCCGATCTGCTCGTTTTTCTTAAAAATGCCTCCATAATAGTATTCATATCGCTGGCTCTATGGGAAAGTAAGGGAAAGCTTAAACGTGTCAGAATGATTCTATCTCAATCATGCAATCAGGATGCATCATTTCCATGATATTCATCTGCTCAATACTCATAGCAGGGTGCATCCAACTGCCGGGCATGCATATTATCAGTAACACACCAGATCCCGTTATCGGACAGTGGATTGGCGGTGAACCGCCAGCATCCGACCGGCACATCATTTTGTATGAAAACCAGACGTTTATTTACACGAGTTTTTTTTTGAGCAGCGGAGAAACGGTTATTACCGGGAATTGGACAAAGAAAAAACCCGGTTTCTATTCATTGCAGTCAGTTATAGGTGAAATAACTGAATGGGTGTACGATCCTTTTGATGATTCAATGTATTTGAGTGGATTACCCCAGATGAAATACCACCGCTATAAAGGATGAAACGTAGTCTTTGATCGTTTCGCTCTTGAACTATTTTTTTTATTTTTATCTTTACGGTTCTTTGAACCCTAACCTATTTTTCTGCACGAATCGGCATAATTACTGTTGTGATACCGCTGTACTGTAAACGTCGCTGTATCGCAAATGCAGTCTCGTTATGCAGTATCTTCTGGAATGGATTTTCATGACGGAAAATGATCTGTCCGGTGAAAAAAGTGGAGTTTGGGAACTCCTTAGCTATGTTTTTACAGAGTGGTATTGCCAGATCTACAATATCTGTTCCAATATCCATCCGGTAATCTGAAGCAAAGCCCATCTCACGGGCAAGTTCAACATATTTTATGAGTGAATTTTTCGTTGATTTTGAAAGTGCCGTCACTTCAGCTGATCCCTTGAATGTTCCTGAATCTACTACTGCAATAGAAATAAAAATAATATTTTCATAGACGCCGGGGAAATTTTTAATGATAGAATATAATGTATTTACGCCAAAACCATGAAACCCTGAAACGAGCTGAACAGCGGTCATTTTATGGGGATTTACCGGTTCAGTATTTTTAATGCCGGTCGAAGGTATAACCTCAAGCAATGTATCTAATTTCCTTAATCCTTTTGTTATCTTCTGGTAGTGACCATGGATGAGGAAGCAGAGTCCGACAAGAGCAGCTGTCAGAAATAACGTGAACCAACCTCCCTCGCCAATCTTTTCATAGAGTGTGATAAGGAGGATTGTACTGCACAATACAAACCCGATGATATGGATGGGAATGTGCTGTTTCCAGTCTTTTTCAGTAGCCCTGTTTTTGTAAAAGAACCGTGCCATCCCGTACTGGGAGAGGGAGAACGTAATGAACACATTGATGGCGTACATTGTGACGAGAAATACAATGGACCCATGAGAAATGATCATGAGTACTAACGCCGCACCTCCCATGAGGAGGATCCCATTTGTCATAGTGAGGCGTTCGGAGAGGAGAGCAAAAGAGCGGGGGAGCCATGAATCGATTGCCATATTCGCCATCACCCGCGGTCCATCAATGAACCCGGTCTGGGCTGCCACAAATAGCAGAGCTCCTTCAGAAAGGATGGTGACCAGTGCGAGGACTCCTCCCAAAGGCAATCCCGAAAAGACATCTGTCGCCAGCACGGCATTTAAGGTCTGTCCTTGAACCGGGTGAATATTCCAGAGCAGGTAACACAGAAAGAGACCTCCAGAAAGGATGGCAAGTGAGATTGCCATATATCCCATAGTCCGCTTTCCGGTCTTTACTTTGGGCTCACGCATGATCTGCATCCCATTTGCAACTGCTTCAATTCCGGTATAGGTTCCGCCACCGAGAGAATACGCCCGTAAGAATATGGCTAGAACTCCGATCATACCGACTGCTGCCAGATCGTTTGCGAGTCCCGAATTGAATCCTTCAGCAACCACGCCAATCTGGGGCGCATGAGCAAAAATCCCATAACCAAGGAGTAATGCATGAGCTGCGATGAAAACAAGAAATATCGGGGCAAGCATTTTGACTGATTCTTTGACTCCCCGCAGGTTCATTTCAACAAGTATTAAGATGAGCAGGCAGGCAACTACGAGTTTGTAGGGCTGATACGAATAGGGTAAAAATGAGAAGAGAGCATCGGCACATGCTGCAATAGAGACCGTGATGGTTAGCATGTAATCGATGAGAAGTGCGCTGCCGGATAC
>Ga0194039_1002112_pt1 | contig 10245 bp, 6 predicted proteins | sample JunL228m_MetaG_FD_148679 | JGI IMG/M metagenome (GOLD analysis project Ga0194039, IMG submission 148679) | Anoxic zone freshwater microbial communities from boreal shield lake in IISD Experimental Lakes Area, Ontario, Canada - Jun2016-L227-8m | ecosystem: Environmental > Aquatic > Freshwater >...
TCGGAACACCTCGGTCGCATCCAGATCGTCGAGGGTCTCTCCCTCGTCCATTCTGCTCAGGGCCCGTTCCAGGATACGGTTGTTCCTGATCCGGAGGATCTCGATGCCCGTCCCGGCGACAGCCTCATCCATTTGCCCCCGCAGACTTCCCGCGACTTCGTCCCCTTCATAGACGATCTCCAGCCAGGCGCGGCTCTGGCGAGACTTCAGTTCTTCAATTTTCCCGGAAATCGTCGGCCAGTCTCCCGTCAGGGTCTGTAGCTCCTGGAACCGCGGCGTCGGTATATTCGTGATCAGGGGTTTATTCTCTGCAAACTCGATCAGGACGAGCATTTTTTCCTGGTCCGCTTCCCCGAAGCCTATGGGGAGGGGTGAGCCGGAATAGCGGATGAATTCAGAACCGTCCACCGCCTGGGGTACGTGAAGATGCCCGAGGGCCAGATAATCAATGCTCCCGGGGAAAATATCCGCCCCGACCTGGGCCAGGGCACCGATATAAAGCTCCCGCACCCCGTCACCGTCCATGGTCTGACCGCCTGCCGTGAACAGGTGTCCCATGGCGACAATCGGCACTGGATCCTTCATCAGGGCGCACTGCTCCTCAGCGGCTTCACAGACGCGGCGGTAATGGGTCCTGATGCCTTCGATGATCTTTCTTTCCTTATCCGCGACGCTTTCCCCCGCCTCGGTGGTGCGGATATCGCGGTCCCGGAGATAGGGGATGGCGCAGACGATGAGCCGCGGTTCCCGATCCGCTCCGTTCAGAACGATGACTTCCCCGCCGGGAGGGCCGGAGGCGTCCCCCACGACATGGACATTGAGGAATTTCAGGAGTTCCCGGGGGGCGTTCAGGAAGGACGGCGAATCGTGATTGCCCGCGATTATCACCACCTGGCGGTGGGCAGTGGCGGCCGTACGGCAGAGAAACTGGTAATACAATTCCTGCGCCCGGTTGCTGGGGGTGCTGTTATCGAAGATATCGCCGGCGACAAGGAGCACATCGATATCTTTCTCTTCAATAAGACCGGCCAGCCAGTTCAGAAACGCCCCGCCTTCTTCGTATCTTTTGCGGCCGTAGAGGGCGCGGCCAAGATGCCAGTCGGAGGTGTGGAGTATTTTCATGATATTCTCGATATGCGTTACCTTAAGGACGGGCGACGATCTCAATACGGATGGTTACATGCCTGTCCGGAATGTCATGGGGCCTCTTTTCCATGCTCACTTTTCCGATCCCTTCGATCCGCTTCAGGAAGGCGGCGATGTTGTGTGGCGGAATGACGGCATTCATTAACTCTTTCCCCTCGCGATGCTCCCGATCCATAATCCTGGCGTTGACCTGATCGAGGCGATCTTCGATCTTCCTGAGCGCGACGGAAGTGTCCTCGACATAAATCGTCACTTTAACGTCGGGGTCGGTTACCTTCCCTTTCCGTTTCTGTTCCAGCGCCAGGGGCTGAGGCGATTGGCCAGACTCTCGCTTTTCCGCTCTGTCCCATACTCTGCCCGATGTCGCTGCCCCGGTAGTTGGGATATCCATTTCTCTTGACTGTATAACAGGGACAGCGGGGCTCAGTCCGGACAAATAATCTTTCCCGATCGGCGCCTGCACATCGGCATTTTTGTCCGCTTTTCTGCCGCTACCGGGCGGGGGAGGGACAAACGGATGGCGGTTGTCTCCGGGCAAATCACCGGCGGATTGTTGCGGGGCCGGTTTGACGACGGTGGGGGCTGAGGTGGCCCGGGGGGATTCGTTAGGGACCAGGACTTTTCGGGATTCTGCCATAGGAAGGGGAAGCGGCGCCATCTGCTTCATTACCGGATCTCCTTTCTGGAAAACGTAAAAACCGAGGACAGCGATGAGAAGTGTAGCCAAGACCTGGATGGGGACTTTGATGTACAGTGGATGAAAGAGCCTCCGGAGGAACCCCTGTTTCTGCTCGGCCTCTTCCCTGACCAGGGACATGATCCTATGCTCGAAGAAAGGCGGCGGTTCCACCTCTTCAAGACCCTTCACAAGTTTCTCCACCTGCTTCAGGTCTGACAATGCCTGTCTGCAACGCGGACAGGTGGCGAGATGCTCCTCGGTGTCTTTTTTCTCTCCCGGAGGGAGGAGACCCTCCATGTAGGCCGAAAGCCGATTTTCAATCTCGTTGCAAGTCATTTCAGTTCACCGAATACCCGTTGCAGGCAGTCTTTCAGGGCGTTTCTGGCCCGGAAGAGCCGCGATTTGACAGTTCCCTCGGGCAGTTTCAGCACAACAACGATATCTTCGTAGGAAAGTTCCTGCATATCCCGGAGAACGAGGACTTCCCTCTGTTCGTCTTCCAGACGGCTGATGCATTCCTGGACCTTTGCGTCCCGCTCCTGCTGTTCGATCCGTTCGACAACCGACTCTTCCGATGAACAGAGCCCGTTCAGAAAGCCTCTGTCTTCCGACTTCACAGGATCATCGAACGACGCCCCCTCACGGCGGAGGCGGATGACCCGCTGTGCCAGATGAGTTTTTACACGATTCAGAACGATGCCGCATAGCCAAGTGGAAAATAGGGCGTCCCCCCGGAATTTTCCAATCGCCCGAAAAGCGGCGAGGAATGCATCCTGTACGATGTCGCAAGAATCGTCGTAGTCTCCGATCATCCTGTAGGCGATATTGATCATTTGCTTCTGCCGCCTCTTGACGAGGACCGCAAATGCTTCGGTGTCGCCCTGCTGGCAGCGTGCGACATAACCGGCGTCATCATCATACCCAACGGCCCGGTTCTGCACATCCCCTGGAACATGTACCTCCGGCAAGGTGTTTCCTCCTGTCATTGCATGCGGAGCGAGGCAAGGCCGAAATCAATGTTACTTATTAAGACTAACACGTTGCTCCACTCCGCGCAATGGCAGAAAATCCCCAGCTTCTCTTTCACGCCCTGTCAGGGCAGAGTATGCCTGGGAGGCGGGGAGGCGTAGCCGTAATCATTCCAGAAGCGGTTGTGGGGCCGGCAAGGTGGTTTGGCGCAGTTGACCACACCCAGTTTGCAGAGGGTCGAACGCCATTCGTACTTGACGTAGATGGTCTCCACCGCCCGTTTCTCCGGTTCAAAGGCTACGACCTGCGAGGGAGAATACTCATCCCGCCCATATCCGGTGCCGGCGCTTTCCTGCATCCGTTCGGATCTGTCGGCCTTTTTCTTCATACTCTCGACGGCGCCAAGGGCGGATGCAGCAGCGGGTAATGACGACTTATCGGCCGCACCTGCCGCCTTGCCCTCACGGCTGCGTTCATAGCCGGGGGATGTCTGTGACAGGGGCATTGGTACATGGCGCTGCACTTCCGCATATGTCGCCACGGCGATCACCCCCATGGCGCTCCCGTCACCGAAGGCTGCTGCGTATGAGTCGGGCGCGTCGGTGAAGAAAAAACGGTTAACGCGATCCTGGGACGTGCGCCAGCCCGAGAACTGTCCCGAACCGTAGGGTTCCAGGATGTACATGCGCTCGTTGTTTTTCAGCCATGACTTCGTACCGCTGATTATGTTGCGTCCATCCACGGCGATCACCAACCCGACCCGGCGGTTTTGAAGGTTCTTCACTTCGATCCGGTAGTGGTCACCCTTGACTGCTTCGGCGTACACCTTGTGCGTCCCGTGGTGCATCTTCACGGGGTAGGTAGATAATGTCCGGCCATCATCGGTTACGATGCGCACGTCCACAGCACTCCCGACGCTTCCTGCCCACGCATTTGCCGTGCAAACTATAATTGCCAGAGCCAAAATAACGGTTGTAAATGCTTTCATGATCCATTCCTCCTTTGAGTTAGTCTTTATAGCTTTAGACAGGAAGAACCCTGAAAAAGTTCCCGAAAATTTTTGCTCGTAATTTTTGCAACGTCCATGAGGAGATTGATGCCACCTAATTCACAAATCATCAACCTCAGCGGCAATGCTTGCAATCAAGTTGAATAAATGATGTTCTTTCCATCCATCATTGTGATAAGTAGGACATATATGTCGATGGTTGGGTGAGAGAAGTATTTCTATCCCAACTTCGACTCAATGATGCACGGAAGAAGAAAGGTGACGACAATGGCAAAAAAATGGGTTTTGATTACATCTTTTTTTGGAATTATTCTCTTGATGTTGGGATGTGGGGGAACGAAGAAAATGCAGACACTGCAACTCGTGACGGAAAATTACCCCCCCATCACGTTTATGAAAGACGGGCACGTGACCGGTTTTGCCACGGAAGTCGTTCAGGAGATACTCAAACGCCAGAATCATCCCGGCAAAATCAGGATGATGGCCTGGGATGATGCCTACAATTTGGCCCTGAAAGAAAAGAACGTTGTTCTCTTCAGCACTACCCGTACCGACAAGCGGGAGATGCTCTTTAAATGGGTAGGCCCCATCGGCAGTTACCGTGATGTTCTTTACACTAAAAAAGGCTCCGGAATCGTCCTCAGCAGCCTGGAAGAGGCCAAGAAGGTTGGGAAAATCGGCGTCGTTGATGGTTGGTTTTCGAAAGAGTTTCTGATCGGCCTCGGCTTCAAGAACCTGAAAAGTTCAAAGCTGCCGAAAGATAATGCGAAGAGCCTCGTTGAAGGGAAATTGGACCTCTGTGCCTTCACAGACTTGACGGCTCCCGAAATCCTCAAGGATGCTGGTTACAGTATGGATGATATTGTTCCAGCCTACGTCATCAAGACCTATGAGTTTTATATTGCCTTTTCCAAGGAAACGCCCGATGAGATCGTGAATAAATGGCGCCGAAGCTTCGATGAGATGAAGAAGGATGGCAGCTTCGACAAGATTTCCAAAAAATGGCTTCCCGTCGGAGAATCTGCGATAAAATAAGTTATCGCAAATCCGTACCTGTTTGGTCTGAAGATATTTAATCTTACAGGCTGTAAGCTGGTATGATCATTCGCATGATGAAAATGGTGAAAATAAGTTACACCCCGTATAATCATTCTTGGGGGACATATGGAATATGTTAGGCCCGAAAAGCACCAGAATAGGGGAACAAAATGATCTTGTTTAAGGATGATGCCGTTAATAAAAGCTTCCATGGTGTAGATTTTGCTGTTCTTGCCTGCGGACTTGAATCGATGGTAACCAAAATGCTTTACAAAGCATCAGATTATGTTCCTTCTCATAGCCACCCGAATGAGCAAAGTGGATATGTGATCTCTGGGGAGTACCGGATAACCATTCATGGTGAAACTCAAGCAATCTCCGCTGGAGATTCATATTCCATACCAAGAGATATTGAACACAGCATTGATATTGTCGTGCCTGGGCAAATTATTGATGTCTTTACCCCGCCTCGCGCGGATTATCTTTGAGTGTGAAGGATTAAGCCGGAAATAGCCAATTTCCTAATCTGGTAGCCGATGGTTTATTCAGCTACGAAAAGGTGGGCTTTAGGCTTGTCGAACAACAGAAGGGATCTCAATGGGGCGCAGAGGTCAACGAGCAACGATTTGAGCTGCAGCTTGGTTATCCAGAAGCAATGATGAGCCTTTTAAACCAGTAAAACGATTTTCAAATAACAAATGCAAAGCAACAGATGAAGATGCTGACATTCATTTTAATCACCTCGTTTGCCCTCGGCGGGTGCATGAGCAAATCCCAACAGTACTATGCCCAGGGAGACCATGCCGCCATGATCGGGGAGTTTGACCGCAAGGAGGGGTTACGGACGTTAAACGGCATCGATTTGTACTACTTGTGCCCTTCTTTTATTGCCATGAGAAAATATCAGCAATCCTTGCAATGCGCCGATGAACTGGAGAGCAGGGATAAGGGCGTGGTGAATGCCCTCGGTCAGATTTTCAGCCCGAGCATATTCAAGGTGCGGGCATATCTCGTCAAGCTTCAAGCATATCTCGACACCGGCGATTTCGCAAAGGCGGTAGAGTATGGAGAAAAGGCATATGAACTGGCGGCGCAGGGCGGCTTTTCCATGTTTACGGGGATGGATTCCATCGGCATAGACATTATCGGCGACTTGGGCCTTGCCTATGCCGTCTCAGGCAATCGTGAGAAAGCAAGAGAAATGATTGACAAGTTGGATCGGTATTCCATGTCCATCCTGCGGGGCTATGTTTTTGAGCCATATCGTCAACTTCAGAAAATCAGGATTGCTTTCGCCCTGAAAAACTATGACGAGGTCATATCCCTCTGCAATCTTAACGAAGGAATCTTCGATGGAAAATGGTGGAGTAACTTGCCGGGTCATCGCTTCACCTACAGCAAGCTGAACCTGAGTTTCATAAAGGCAAAATCCCATTATGAATCAGGGAATCTCCCCGCCGCCGATGAATTGTACACCCTCTTGCTAAAAACGCCCAATATTTACGAAAGCTCCGATATTTATTACTATTCCCTCGCTGATCTCGGGTCGATTCGCCTGGCCCAGGCGAGGTATTCCGAAGGCATCGAGTTGTTGTGCAAGTCCGTGGATGAAATCGAGTTGCAGCGGTCCACCATCGCCACGGAGAGCGCCAAGCTCGGATTCTTCGGGGACAAGCAAACTGCATACAGAACACTGATCGGGGCGTTGTTCGCCCAGGGCCGATACCAGCAGGCGTTTGAGTATGTCGAACGCAGCAAGGCCCGGGCATTGGTGGATATACTCGCAACCAAGACGAATTTTGCCGTCCAGTCCGGAGACGAACGCCAGGTGCGGGAAGTTCTCGCTCGGCAGCAGATAGAGGAGCAGGAAGCTTTTCTCGGGGAGAGTGCATCTCAAAAGAGTAACACCAGAGGATTGATGATCAAGACTAAGGAACAACTGAAAAGCCAGGCGGGGGAGCTTGCCTCGCTCGTGAGCATTACCTCGATGCCCCTTGAAGAAATTCAAAGGCTCATTCCGGCCGATGAAACCCTTGTAGAATACTATTATACGGGAAAGGATCTGTACGCCTTTGTCCTGACATCGCAACGTTTATCGGCAATCCATACGGAAACGGGCACGCTGGGGGACGACCTGCGGGAATTTCGCAAATACATGGGAAATAACGCCGTGGTCCAACATGACGAGCTTGCCAAACGATTGCACGAAAAACTCATCAAACCATTGGCGGGTTCATTGAAAACCAGCAAACTGATCATAGTTGCGCACGGGGCGCTGCATTACATTCCTTTCTACGCCCTGCGGGACGAAAAGGACTATATCATTGAGCGCTACAGCATCCGTATGCTTCCCAGCGCCGGCGTATTAAAGTACCTGCCGGGGCATAAATCCGCCAAGCCCGGCGATATATTGGCTTTTGGCAATCCCGATTTAGGAAATCCCAAGTTCGATCTTGTTTATGCGCAAAATGAAGCGATCGCCGTCTCCCGGACGCGACCGCATTCGATGGTGCTTCTGGGAAAAGAGGCGACAGTAGCGGCTTTGATCAAGTATGGTGTCGGGTTTCGTTACATCCATTTTGCAACCCACGGGGAATTCGACGCAGACAAACCGTTGAATTCTGCCCTCCTGTTGGCCGTGGATGGGGACAGCGATGGAAGATTGACGGTTGATAAACTCTATTCCATGAAACTTAACGCCGACTTGGTGACTTTAAGCGCATGCGAGACAGGATTGGGGAAAATCGTCAACGGTGATGATGTCGTGGGATTGACGAGAGGTTTCCTCTACACCGGCAGTAGTTCCATTGTGGCAAGCCTTTGGACGGTGGACGATATGGCGACATCGCAACTGATGACCCGTTTCTATCAGGAACTGGATAAGAGCGACAAGCGGGAGGCGTTACGAACAGCACAATTGGAAACGAAGAAGCAATACCCCCATCCCTATTACTGGGCTTCCTTCCAACTGACAGGAAATGCGCAATAAGAAATACGAACGATAAGAGATTGCAGAGATTGACTTTTTTCGATCGTTGAATTACCAAGTTCGTATTCGTAACTCTCGCAACTCAAAACAGTAGTATGGTGAAGATCATTAGGTGCACAAGAGGTCGGCTTTATTGATATTTATTCATAACCAGCATTACTGACAACAAATCAAGTCTTGATAATTGATCACCAGAGCATTTTGCTGAATGCGTAATACGCAATCATTCAAACGTGCATTTTCATAATGAAGACGCTATCAGCACCTTCCTTGAAGTCGAGCGTAACGTAATTTTTTATGGACAGCTGACCTTTCAGATGGTATTCAAGGCGATATTGTCTGAATATATAAACGTTTTTTCTGAGGATTAGTAATCAGGAAAACCCCGTTTCTCGTTATTTTTCCTACCTAACAGATAATCTCAAAATGCAGGGGACAACCCTATGAAAGATCAATCCAAATCCAAGCAGATGTTAATCCAGGAACTGGCTTCTCTGAGACAAAGGATGGCTGAACGAGAGCTATCAGAATCAGGCACAGTTAATTCCGGATTTACATTTGAAGGTATTTTTAGAGAGAATGATGCGATCATGTTGTTAATAAACGGCGAAGATGGCCGACTTATAGATGCCAATAACGCAGCATTGCGCTTCTATGGCTATTCAATACACCAGATAAAATTATTAAATGTTGGAGATATCAGCAAACTCCCTGCAAAGGAGTTAGATGCTGAGCGACAAAGAGCCTTAATGGAAGGGCGAAAACACTTTATCGTACCGCATCAGTTGGCAAACGGGAGTATTCGAATTGTTGAAGTTCACACAACACAGGCAAACAAAACATTTCTTTTCTCGATAATTCATGACATTACCGAACGCAAACAGGCAGAAGAGAAGATCTCCCATTTACCGGAAGACTTCAATGCCCTGTCGCCCGAAGAGAAGCGGCAGATTCTCCACGAACTGCGGGTCCATCAGATCGAGTTGGAGATGCAGAACGAGGAACTGCGACAATCCCATATAGATCTGGATGAAGCGCGGGCGCGGTATTTCGACCTTTACGATCTGGCCCCGGTATGCTATTTAACCCTCAGCGAACAGGGGCTGATCCTGGAGGCCAATCTCACCACCGCTACCCTGCTGGGCGTGACGAAGGCCGCCCTGCTCAAGCAGAGGTTGACCCGTTTTATCATCCCCGATGACCAAGGCATCTATTACCAACACCGCAAAGATCTCTTTGAAACGGGAGCGCCTCAGACCTGCTTGATGAGAGTTATACGCAACGACGCCAACCCCTGCTGGGTGCGGGTGGATGCGGTAGTGGTCAAGGACACTGACAGCGCACCTGTATGCCGGGCCGTGCTGATCGACATCACCGACCGCAAGAAGTTGGAAGAAGAACTGCTAGAGGCGTCCCTCCATGATTTATTGACAGGTCTTCACAATCGGCGCGGATTTTTTGCCCTTGCGGAACAGCAAGTTAAGGAAGCAACCAGAGCAAAGATGAATTTGAGCCTCACATACTTTGATTGTGACGACTTCAAATGGATAAACGACTCCCTCGGACATGAGCAAGGGGACAGGGTTCTTATTGATACGGCGTATATCCTGCGTCAAAACTTCCGTGAATCGGACATTATTGCCCGCATCGGCGGAGACGAATTTGTTGTTCTTTCCATAGAGGCGGCGGACATTGATCCCGAAGTCTTCTTGAAGCGCCTTCAGCAGAATATAGATGAATACAATGAAAAGGAAACCCGAAGATATAAGTTAGCCCTGAGTTGGGGCACGGTCGTCTATAATCCGGAATCTCCCGGGTCTCTGGACGAACTTTTGTCTCAGGCAGACAGGCTGATGTACATTCACAAGAAGGACAAAGCAAATAAGCAAAGCTGATGGCCAGAGCAATAATCTTTGGAGATCTCCACTATTACAAATGATATTCATTGGTTATTTACAAACGGATCTGCCGCAAATCTCAATTTTATTTTGGCTTCCGTTGCGGCTGATAGAGGCAATATGGTTCCTCGGCCAGGTAATCCCCCGTTTTTTCGTATGCCCGGGCCCGGCAGCCGCCGCAAACGCGAATGAACTCGCATTCCCCGCATTTCCCTTTGTAGAGGCTCAGATTCCTCAAGCCCTGAAAGATCGGCGACCGATTCCAGATGTTCTGAAATCCTGCTTTCTTGATCTGCCCGCAGTCTAACTCAAGATAGCCGCAGGGCTGGATCTGGCCGGTATGGGAGATAAAGCAGAACGATACCCCACCCAGGCAGCCGCGGGTCATGGCATGGAGGGGATCATCGGCAGCGGGGGCGACCATCGCTTTTCCGGTTATTTGATGAGGGGGTGGTTTCCCCGCCGCCTCGCTGTTTAATCCGCCGCCTCGCTGGTGAAAGATCCGGTAGTAATGGGG
>Ga0194039_1002113_pt1 | contig 10244 bp, 8 predicted proteins | sample JunL228m_MetaG_FD_148679 | JGI IMG/M metagenome (GOLD analysis project Ga0194039, IMG submission 148679) | Anoxic zone freshwater microbial communities from boreal shield lake in IISD Experimental Lakes Area, Ontario, Canada - Jun2016-L227-8m | ecosystem: Environmental > Aquatic > Freshwater >...
TTCTCGATGATATGGATAATGCGATTCATCGTGTCCTTGACTTTATTCAGGATATGTCATATGAAGAATTCTTACAAGATGTGAAGACTCAGGATGCGGTCCTCCGGAATATCCAGGTACTGGGGGATGCAGCCGATTGCATTGACAATTACCACGACACCCGGGGAATGGGAACTGATATCCGGGCAGGAACTTTCAATACAGTACTACAACCCGGTCTCCGGCCTTTGGGAGGCACTGTCTACCACAACCGTCCCGGCTACGCATTCAGTGTCTACTATGATCGCCCATGCAAGCGACTACGGGCTCTTTACCCGCCCGCCTTCCCCCGGACATCCAGCTGCAACAACAACTGGTACAACGAAGGTATCTCCGCCCGGCCCGGTGCCGGGAGCTATGAGTGGTGTTGACTGGTGTATTGTCGTGCAGGGTTTTGCCATTATCATGACAATCCTTGTTGTGGCTTCAGCAGGGTTGTATCTCTACCGGAAACAGGATGGGCACTGATCGGTACAGGCGTGATCGTTACCGTTTTTTTGTATTGGAGAACCAGGCCTGATCATATTTTACTATGAATTGTCCAGTTCGGACTGGTTTCTGGCGCGCGATAAAAAACCAACCCTGCAAAATCCCTATAAGCAGGGTTCGGAAGGCTGGGTAAATAGAAAACTCAGAAAACCGTGCGATGAGCCAACAGGCTCACGGTATAAAAATGGGCTCGGCCGGATTCGAACCGGCGACCTCCGCCGTGTAAGGGCGACGTCATAACCGACTAGACCACGGGCCCTCAAAGGTTGATTTACTAGCTTTGTCTCTTCTGCTAATAATGTTGTTGTTTGATAACCCTCTCTTTCATTATTACTAGGATCATCTGAACATGGCTTAATCGGTACTCCATTTCCGGAAATTGATGAAATTTGCTCAATTTTTCTTTCAAGAATTAATACTCTCTCTTCAATGTCTGAAGATGGGTTTTCTTTGTTTGGGAAATTACCTCGTTTAAACTCTGCGTTTACAAATTTTAAAAAAAATCCATCTTCTACTTCAAGAATTTCAATTTCCTTACCGATTAAATCCTCTCTTTTATTCCATGGAAATTGCACATACGGAGCTAAATAGGCTGGGCGTGGGTTAAGTTTCTTGAACTTTGTTACACCTAGACTTTGCATGTAATATTATTGGACTTGTTTAAACATAGTTCTTATTATGATGCACAAGTTTGAGCATTCTATTGTTACAGTTGGCCCACTTGGTACACTTTATTTTGTACCCTAATGTTCCCATTCAACCAAACTGTAGATGGTGTACTATCATCCATCTCTCATGTGGGCTACACCAAATTTATTCAGTTTCATGTAGGAAATCAACCTTGTATCACTTTACAATATGATGTATAAATTAATCGACTAGACTTATTTTTTATATGTGGTGGCGCGTTTGTTCTTATCTACGCTATTGTCTGCTATGATGGCTCTAATATCAATTTTAATCCCATATGTTGGATTTATGGAAGTTAGGTATATATGTCCCTGCCGCGAGACACTATTTACCTCACCTTGTGAGAGCAAAAAGAAATGGAGACGGAAATACTAAAAGATGTGAAATATAGGGAGATAAGAAACGAATTAAATTATCGGGTAATTAGTGACCTGAAACAGATCTAAAGTTGTTATCCGATTGTAATAAGATTTGGTTTACACGGTACAAGAGTGGAGGTTGAACAAGAGATAAGAGATGAGATAAAACATTAGTGAAATTGTATAGATGCATCTGGGTTTATTTTAAGATTTAAGTTTAGCATTATTCTGGAATTTATGATTGCTGCAATATTGTTTTTATTGTAGCGTAGTTACCAGTTGGCATTATTTTTTACTCAATTTAGGATTTTGAGCGTACAGCATCACGATTGAAAAAATTGAAGGAGTTGATATTATAGACGAAGTTTATGTCAGTAAAACCGTTCCCCAATATGGAACATTACCAGTATCGTATCAGAACATCACCCAGGCCGTTAAAGATGGCAACAAAGTCATTCTTGATAGTCGGGGTATTGGCAAAGGGAAGACAACAGAAGCAAATGACCTATCAATAAAATTGGTGGATGAAGGAATTGTTGCGTTAAGAATTATGTACGATTATGATGCTTGTATGGAGCACTCAAAGGATTGTGAAGGATCATTTGTGTACAGAGGAAGACCACAAAAGGGGATGTGTGCATATTATGATAAATTACCATTTGGGAAAAAAGACGCCCCTCAATTAATTCTCTGTGGGTTTTGTAAAAATGATAAAGAAAATGGTTACTATGAAAATTGTAACTATAGGAATCAGGATAAGGAATGTATCAATTATAAAGTCATATTCAGTCACTATACAAATTTACGAACATTAAGACGTCTATTGAAAGGTAAAAAATTAAGGATAATAATTGACGATAATGAACTAGTCCCAATTGTGTATAATTTTAAGGAATTTTCAACAACAAGAGCGGATTACCTTGAATATTTTATTGAAGATTTGATTCAGTATCCAATAGATGAGAAAGGACTAAGAAGTTTCAGATGGAGGGTAACTAGTGTAATTTTCAATAAAATAACAAGTAAAAGTGAAAAACCAGTATCGGATGTAAATTTAGATTTACCCCTAGCTGAATTAAGGGATTTGTTAATTATCATTGATGCATATTTGGCGGGTTGTAGTAAGGCAGAAAAAATAAGGAATAGGACAACCAAAAAAGGAATAGAAGAAAATAGAGTTTATTTGTATGAGTGGCAGGATACATCCCTAAAAGATCAAGATATAATTTATCAAACATCTACACCCCATGAACATGATATAAAAACACTCCAGGAATTAAGCCAAAGCCTCATTACAGTAGTTGAAGGGAATGCGGAGCATAATGATAATTGGAGAATCATCGGAATTAACAAAGGACTATATCCCTTAATAACAGGCACAGGCTCTCCAATATTTCAGATGAATTGGCATCAGATGATGGCTGTGGCGAATTTTATTGCACGAGAGACTGATGTTAAAACAGTTGATTTTTCATCAAATAAGCTCTATACAGACGTTTTAAATTCAACGGGGGATTTATATCCGAATATTAGGCATATTGACCATTATGGTAAGGGCATTAAAGGAACGAACACTATAAGTAAGTATATATACGGGATAGTTGGGGGGATATTGTTTATTCCGCCTCATTTCACTGATCGTGCCCCATATGATCAAGGAAGTATTTTAAAAGCCCCAAATAACGAACACCTGAATACAGTCCAATGGGAACACGCTCAATCAAATATTATCCAGGCTGCGGGCAGATTGTTTAGAAATGGAGATGAAGGATGCAGAAATACACGAAAAATTGTGTTTGTGATGTCCAATATTGATCTCCATGAAGAAAATGGATATAACAAAGAAACAGGTGCTAGGGTTGAACGTGTGGAGGATCTTGATGAACAATGCAACCTGAATTTGCAAATGAGATCAGATGAGTTGAAATATGCAATAATGGCCTATGTGAAGAGGATAGAAGGTGGCAAACTTGATAAAATATCCAAGGACATAAGCACAGAAATTATGAGGGCTTTCAGTCATGAATGGGTAAAAAATGTGATTGAAAGTTCAGGTGAGTATACGATTGAAACAAGAAAACAGGATGGCAAGGGAAGACCCGCCAAATACATTGTGATTAACAGAACATAGGAATATATTAAAAATAACCCATTTTTGAGCGTGTTAAAATAAATAAAAGAATATTTGGTTTCCATATGCTATTTAAGACCATCTGAAGGGGTATTTCTCATAAGTTCCCCTATAGTATATATATAGGAGGTATCCAATGAAATTCCGTTTCATTGAAGCCCTTATGACTAAATGGGCTTGAATCCACATTGAATTAATATAACACACCCATATTGTCCATCTAATCTTATTTATAATCATATTTTCCCAACAATAGAGATAGGTACTTAATGTTCGCAAGTGCTCAACCACTTAACAAACCAGACCCAATTGGCCTTCGGCTGGGGAATTCAGTTAACAAAAAACTTACCAATCTATATCCTGAAAGTCACCCCATTATCTCGGCTATAATCGGTTAAATTTGAGAACTAACGTCATTTATGCGATCATTATAGTTTATAAACGGTGTGAACCAACTATATTATAGTGAATATAACATGTTACACGTAGAGTTAAGTAGATCCGATAAAACAAAAAGATGGAATATTCCTGATAAGTTTATCAATTGCGATTTTGTAAGATTTCTTAATAACACATTTCCAATATCAGAGGCCCACCAAGAAAGAGATTTTAGGACTTTGAGGGGTTATGGTAGTGTTAAGGAATATGCAGATTATTTCCAGTTACAGGAAAATCATGGAATAACTTTGGAGGCTATTCTGAAGTTGCTTAATGACAAAGGTTGTTTTCTAAAACTAAACAAGAAAGAGAATTTCCTGAAATATCACAACCAAAATATACAGCATTTAAGAGTAGAAATAGAGGCAAGGATTAAAAAATAACTATATCTTTTGATTTTTCCATTATTTTACAACAATAGAGATTAGGTACTCAATTATTAGAATAAGGATCGGTATTGCTTTATAGCGGCAAAATTCTATATAAAATTCTTATGATTAAGGTTAGCCCAATTAACATCATCTTGCTTGGATGTGCATTATTTTTTGTAATTCACCCAGTATCAGCAATTGACATTATTGCACCTGCAACATTGTATGATCCAGGGTATTATCGGTTGGTAAATGACGTAAGTAACTGCAATACCAATTGTATCGTAATTAAAGGGTCTGGCATAACCCTTGATGGAAATGGACACACTATTTCGGGCGTTACAGGATATCCAATTCCGATAGCTGACTGGTATGATTCAATATCTGGTGTATCAGTTGATTCATATCAAACAAATAATACTATTAAAAATTTGAAGATAAAAAAATTTGATATTGGGATAGGATCAAAGGTAAGCGCTCTATTTGATAAATTGCAGATAATTAATTGTGAAATTGATGGGAATGGGAATAATATAAGGTTAGTTAATCCAAAAAATTTGGTTATTCAAGGAAACTCAATCAATGGATCAGATTATGGAATATTTATTTATTCTCAAGTTTCTGAAGACCCCGGTTATACGTATTTAATTAGCCAAAATTCAATAACCTCTAACAATAACGGAATTTATAGTGCTACCAACAACCCGAAGATCACAATCGATAGTAATATAATAAAAAATAATATCAATGCAATCCGCGTTACGTCTGATAATGGTACCATTTATAAAAATACTATCACTAATAATGGAAAGGGATTATCGTTATTTGGTAATAAAAATCTAATATACAACAATTTGTTCAATAACTCCGTTAATATCAGGTCTGTTCAATCTTCTGATGGTAATAGTTGGAACATTGCCAAGACACCCGGTTTGAATATACTTGGAGGATCTAGTTTAGCTGGAAATGTATGGATGCAGCCAGATGGTAAAGGGATTTCTCAAATATCCCCTGATAGCAATGGTGATGGTATCTGTGATGCAGCCTACACAATAAGTTCAGGAAATATTGATTATCTTCCTCTAAAAGCAGGAGTGATTATCCCCCCAACAACAATTCCAACTACCAAGCCCACTCCAACCCCTTCACCGAAACCAACCTCTACGCCCACGGCAACCCCGACATCTACACCAGTCCCTACCCCTTCACCGACGCTGACTCCTACACTAACACCTACAGTTACATCAACTCAAACTCCTCCCCCAACACCTACCCCGACTCCGTCTCTAACAGTAACGCCCACTCCAACACCCACTCCTAATCCCAGCGGGCCATTGAAAGCAAACTTTAATGCTAACCCGAAAACTGGAGCGACACCCCTTCTTGTTTCATTCCAGGATCTTTCAACGGGAATCCCCACAAGTTGGTCGTGGACATTTGGAGATGGTTCAATCTCAACTGACCAGAACCCCACCCATACATATTCCAAGGCAGGAATATTTTCAGTCAAATTGAAGGTGTCTGATTCAGTGGGGTCATACGGTCTTTCACGAACAGGTTACATTACGGTATCAAGCGGCCCCGTACCGACCCCGACCGATACTCCAACTCCAACACCCACACCTCCACCCTCAAACCCGGTAATCGTAATTGATCAAAGTTCTTCTGCGGTAACGCAGGCTGTTGATACGACTGCCAGTTATTCTCCGTTTTCAGTAACAAATCAGGGGGGTGCAGCATTGACCTATACGATTAATGAGCAGGCCTCATGGCTCTCAATTTCAAGCGGGGCTTCAGGTACGGTCTCACCGAACGGGAAATCACAGGTTGGAGTCCAGGTGGACACTCATGGATTATCTAAGGGACATTCATATTGGGCGGTCTTCACAGTAGCTAATAACGACCCACTTCAGGATACAATTCCCTTGTTATTCCGGGTAACGGTCTCTTAATTGCTCTTCTTTTTTTTGGATTTTAATTCCGATCTTATTTTATTATTTATCTCAATTTTTACAAAATAGAAACAATTTACTCAAGTCATTTTTGTCATGGTTGACTAAAGTATTGTGTAATATCACTTTCACTTTCACTTTACACATTACGTATGATCCCAATGACATTCCTATTAACCATCCTACAATTGCACCTATTACCATATCGGGTATAAATCCTATGATTAACCCTAGGGTACCAAATACTACTGCGAGTCTGTCTGCACCATTAGCCTCAGCCTCTGTGCTGTCATCCGGTAATAAAATAACTTAGTGGTATGTACCTTCAATGTGCCATCTCTTCATCTAACTCACCTTAAACATGGCATATCCTACTATAACCATACCTATGATAAATCCTGCAATGCCACCATATACCATTCCCGGTAGTGATCCTATCATGTATCCTACTATCCCACATACTATAGCGAATATAATGGCAATTGCAGCAAATCCTGATGCTAAATCCCCTTGTGTTTGTACTGGTTTTTGGTCTGTCATAAATACCAATCTCCTATATTCTGACTTAATGGTTCTGTTACTTGTTCTATGAAGGCTTGGTTGTATTGGCAATCTGGTGATAATGGTGTAAATTCTCCCGATCAATAATATTCATCTTGAGTATAATAATCCCCCAATAATGTTTGACATATGGACAGCCATCATTTACAGTAAAGCCATCCTGATCTGTATATCAATTTACGATGTTTTCACAGAATGGCTCATTATGTCAGGTTTGCTATAACAATGTTTGGGAATTATCCATACTCTTTCATGATTATAATGTCGATTGGGAACCCATTTGGGATTTCGGTAAATATTTATGAAGTGGTCACGTAAATTGCAAGTGTAGAGTGCAGGTTTCCAATTTTACAGTTAATCTCTTACACGACCATTTTTTTTGTTGATTGCTCTTCAATAAGAATAGTTTATCGTCTATTAACTTAAATGGTCAATTTGTATTTATGCCACCGTCAGATGAGTATTTATCTAGAGCCTTATCTTGGAAAAATACTGGGAATGATTATTTTAAGAAAGGGATGTATGAAGAGGCAAAGAATTGCTACCAAAAGGCAATTGAGATAAATCCTGACTATCAGGATGCTTGGAATAACTTATCTTTAACTTATTTCAAAATGGGTAATATTACCGAGTCTAATAAATGTAAAACACATCTTGATGAAATTGAAAAGGTTGTTACTTGTTCATATTGTGGAGCCTATATTGAGCAAGGAAGCAAATTGTGTGGTTATTGCGGAAATGAACTCAAAATTGTTTCAGATACATCTGACAAAATAGTCAGTTCCCAAGACGAGGTACCCGATTGGCTTGATATCGGTAATTTTGGCAATAATACTGAATGGAAAAAATATACCCCAACACCCCGTCCCGTCTCACAAAAGGAACCCCTAAATTTACCAATTGGTCATACAGTAAATAAAACATCTCGTCCACAGTTCAGAAAACAATCCCCAAAAAAAGCATCTTATAAAAAAGGTGCAATATTTGCATCAATTATTATTCTACTCGTAATTGTTGGAGTAATTTTGATCCCTCCTATTGTCATTCAATCTAAAACCAATCCACAAATTGACACAACAGCACTTAAGAACAAGGTTGCTACTTCCTCTCCGACCCAAGATCCAATTATCGGTGTTTGGAAATCAAACGTAAACAATTTTGATATTAGTTATAGGTACAATGCTGATGGTACATTCGTACAGGAAACGTATGACCCGGGAGCAAAGGGCCATTTTATTCTTTACGGGACGTGGACGGCTCAAGGGGGTAATTTATACACACAAATTTGGAGGGATAGCGGGAACCAATTCACAATTATATACGACCCTGCACGAAATGTTATTTATCGATCGGAATATGCCAACCAATTGTATTCTCCTTATACGGGAGATGTGGTAGTAATCACTGCTATTCAGACGACCCCAGGATATTCTAACCCCCCCTCAAGCGAGTTGAAATCTGTTTCCTCTGGTGATATTTTAAAACAAAAAGACAGTGATTTTTACATTGAAATTGTTGACACATCTACTGATGCATCCGGAGAGGTATTTACTTTTCGTGAGGTAATGAAGGGTGCAAATGGTCAGTGGATAACAACTAACCAATATACTGATACTTACAATCCTGCTTTAGACACGAGTCAGAGTATAAAAAGTAATTTCATTAAAGTTGACAATATTGCAAAATCTCCCGGAAAAACTTCACCGTTGATATCACCGCCAGCGATGAGTCCAACCCCCAATCCCAATGGGGAATTAACCCAGGATTCAATACGGGGATTATTAGTTTCTATGGACACTTCAAACTCTATGTCACCCGTTGATTTTAAACATCCAGATGATGTTTACATATCTAATATTCAAATCTCAAATGACCCAAATAGTGGCCTAAAATCGGTTAAAATTGTATATTTCCTTCCTTACGTTTGGGATGTAAATAATTTTATGGGACAGTCAGTCAGTTTAGATTCCGCAATTTTTGAGAATTTATTGAAAGATCCAAAGATTGGGAAAATAACTGCAACAAGTACATTGAAATTGACAGATAAGTACGGAAAGGAAAACATTCAAGAGGGGTTGAGTGTGACGATGAGCAAATCTACCGCAAATCGCATTAACTGGGAGAATCTGTTAGCAATTGGTGATTACAGTAGACTATTGAATGTGGCTGATGGTTACATCATGAATCCAAGTGTGAGGGCAGGGTTATAAAATTTCAATAATGAATAATTATTTATTAAACTATTTATATAAATACTAGTATATTATTAAGTGATTAACACTTATTAGTACTCTAATAATTCTTCATAATAATTATGCGAACCACATTGTGGGCAAGATTTCAATCTGTCTAATTCTCCTTGGTTGGCATCTACATTTCTATTGCTCTGTGCGGTTCTTGTCCCCCCACACATGCCACAGGATGAGCATTGTTGAGACGCGCCTGCCATCCCCCCAAAAATATCAGAGGCAATACCCAACTTTATTTGAGTTTCCCGTGATTTTAACGAATGCCAGGTAGTACCGCAATTTCTGCAAGTCCTCCTGATTTCTTTTACCATTCATGGGAATAATGCCCAATAGTTTATATTCATACTGGTTTTTCTTTAAGATTTCTCATATACAGACTAATTCAAATATCTGGCCGTGTTTAAATAATTAGGGTGCTAATTGACATATATTTACCATTTCAACAGCACTCCCAGCGTATTTCCAACAAGCCCTCCTATAATATAATATATATAGTGTGGTGTTTCTGAAATACCCAATAATTACACGCTTTATAGCAAACAGGGATTGTATCGTTGTGGAATTAATATAACACGCTTATATTGGGCGTATATTTACAAAAGGGGAAACCTGTGAAAACTCCCCCCCACCGTAAAGTCACCTGATAAGGCATTATCATCAATTCCGCCATTACGACTTTCACTCCAATAATATATATTATACATATTATATTGTGCCATACATCAAAAATAAAAAGACGGTGTAAAAAAATGACAGATTGATAAGGGACAATGTGCACTTGAGTACATTGAGAGCAGGTAATTCATATCTTATTTTTATTTATCAATTTAGATTATTCCTACAATAGAAAAGAAGTACCCAATGTACTCATCTACTCATATCAATTAAGAACGGATAGAATACAAAACAAATCATGGGTAAATGTAGATATCACAAGAATAGCTACCGTGTTAAACAAACCGATA
>Ga0194039_1002116_pt1 | contig 10238 bp, 6 predicted proteins | sample JunL228m_MetaG_FD_148679 | JGI IMG/M metagenome (GOLD analysis project Ga0194039, IMG submission 148679) | Anoxic zone freshwater microbial communities from boreal shield lake in IISD Experimental Lakes Area, Ontario, Canada - Jun2016-L227-8m | ecosystem: Environmental > Aquatic > Freshwater >...
ACCAAAAGTTGTCAGAGATGCAGGAGAGACCATGCTGATAACACCTTTCAGATCTGTTATTGTAATATCGTCGGGAGAGGCTTTGAGGATGGACCGGTACTTCTCCTCACTTTCCAGCAACGCTTTGTCTGCATTCTTCCGCTCATCAATAAACCGGGTGGTGATAACGATCCCATCAATTCCTGAGACTCCGAGGAGGTTTTTCCCGCTGGATTCCACGTAAGTATACGACCCGTCTGCTCTTTTAAGCCGGAATTCTGTTGGAATGCCGGTGTTGGTACTGTTATATACCTCTGATAACTCCCGCTTTACCATTTCGAGATCATCGGGATGGACGAACTCCATCGGGCTCTTACCTATGGTATATCCGCAAGGATAGCCGAGCAGGCGTTCGGATGCTCCCGTGTCAAAGACAATCCGACCCTCACGATCAAGGATCCTTATGATGTCTGATGCGTTCTCAACAAGTGCCCTGAACCGGGCCTCGCTCTCTTTAAGTGCCTTACCCGTAGTGTGCCGCTCGACTGCCATCCGGATCTTGTGCGAGAGTTCGGCAAACTGTGCGCCCGGTTCGCCGCCTTTCTGGATATAGAAGTCAACTCCGCTGTTGATCGCCTGGATGACTATCTCTTCCCGGCCTCTCCCGGTGAACAGGATGAACGGAATAGGTCCAAAGCGTGCCCGCACCTCAACAAGGAACTGGATGCCGTTCATGCCGGGCATCTGGTAATCAGAGATGATCGCGTTGAACTTTTCCTGTTCGAGCAACCGGATCCCTTCAGGTGCACTTATCGCTGTCGTTACGGCGAAATCTCCGGATTCCTCTAATAACAGCTTGCTTATATTGAGAAGGGACGGTTCGTCATCAACGTAAAGAATGCGGATTGCTGCTGATATCATGCATCATTCCCCTTCATACGCCACGCCACTTTTGGCACCGTCATCTCAAACCGGGCTCCCTTACCCGGCTCACCAGTTTCGCGGATGGTGATGCCGGTGATCGCAAGGATCTCAGTTGACAGGAACAGGCCAAGACCGTTGTTCTTCCCAAAGCCCCTTGAGAACAGCTTCTTCTTTGTATCGGCATGAACCCCATCACCATCATCCTCGCATGTGATAATGTGGTTATCTCCGGATTCCTGCACAAAGAACCGGATGGTTGTAATCTTCCCGCCATACCGCACCGCATTATCAATGAGATTATACACAACATTCGTGAGGAGGGCATCTGAGAAGACTTCGGTTCCTGCCGGGAGATCGTTGATGAGCCGCAGGTGCCCGGAAATTTCGTCTTTTTTTGCGGCATTAACTATTGCACTGACATCGGTCCAGACCGGAGTATTAACCCCCATCTCCTCGTATTTCTGAACAAAACGCATAATTGAGGAGATCCGGTCTGTAGCAATTCCAATCTTTTTAAAATATTCCTTAGAAGATGAGTCGGGCAGCTTATTTTCCAGCATTTCATGGTATAATTGCAATGCGGTCAGCTGGCTGATGATGTCGTACCGCGTGATTTCTGAGAGCATCATGAGTTTCTTATTTGCAGCATTCAGCGACTCGTTGTAAAATTTCATGAGTTCCTTTTCATGGTAATCCATCTCATTTTCAACAAACTCGCTGACTTTCAATTTCTCCTCTGCAACTTTCCGGGAAAATGCATAGTGTATCTTGTTTGAAAGCTCCAGATACATTGATTCAGGTGCACCACCTTTCTGAAGGTAAAAATCTGCACCATTGTTCAGCGCCTCGATGACAACTTCTTCCCGTCCCCGCCCGGTAAAAATTATAAAAGGCGTTTTGTCCTTAAGCCCCCGAAACGTTTTAAGGAATGTAATACCGTCCATGCCGGGCATCTGGTAATCTGATACAATGATATCGAACTGTTCATTTTTGAGGAGGGTTAAAGCAGCAGATGCTGAATCAATAGTTGAAACAGTAATATCCCCAAATCCCTCAAGAAATACCTTGCCAAATACAAGGAGATCTGGTTCATCGTCCACATAGAGGACCCGGATCATTACTGTCATTTGTCTGCCTTCCCCGCCACTCGCCACGCCCCTCTTGGCACGTTCATCTCAAACCGTGCTCCCTTGCCCGGTTCCCCGGTCTCTTTGATGGTGATGCCAGTGATCAATAGGATCTCCTTCGAAAGTGCCAGACCAAGCCCGGTGTTCTTCCCAAAACCCCTCTCGAAGATCTTCTCCTTATCTTCAAGTGCGACACCCTCACCGTCATCTTCGCAGACAATGACATGATCATCGCCATGTTCCTCAACAGAGAAGCGGATGGTTGTGATCTCCCCACCGTATCGCACCGCGTTATCCATCAGGTTATAATAGACCTTGACTATGAGCGGGTCAGCAAACACTTCTGCACCGTCAGGAAACACATTCTTTACCATTACCTGTCCGAGCGGAGCTTGCTTTATCGCAGTCTCAACGAGAGTGCGGGTATCCTGCCACATGGGTACATTAGTACCGATCTTCTCGTACTCTTTGGTGAACTGGATTAAGGAAGATATCCGGTTTGCAGCGGTTGTTAACTTCTGGAAATACCCGGTGAGTGTGGGGTCAGGCTGTTTCTGTTCAAGAATGTCGAGGTATCCTAAAAGCACTGTCAGTTGATTTTTAATGTCGTGCCGTGTGAGACTGGAGAGAAGGGTGAGCTTTTTATTGGCTTGTTGTAGCGACTCTTCTGCCACTTTGCGTCCTGTGATGTCGATGAACATCACTAAATCTGCGGGACGACCATGATACATGACAGTTCTCGAGTACAGGTCGAGCAACAGGACTGCACCTTCTTTGTTGAGGGCGCGGAACGAATAATGCGTTACAGCGTCTGATGAATTCATCTGCTTTTTTTGTATCTGTTCTGTTACAAAATCCAGATCGTCCGGATGAACGGTTTTGGCATATTCGTACGGTTGCCATCTCTGAATTTCTTCTTTGGAATAACCTGAAATTGCACAATATCCTGAATTGAAGTACTGGAAGATGCCGTCTTGTATGATACCGATGCCTAAAATTAACTGTTCGGACAATACACGGAATTTTTCTTCGTTCTCCCGCAGCGCCTGCTCGCTCCTGCCAAGGTCATCAATATTCTGCCGCAGTTCCTCTTCTGATGCGGTCAGTTCCTCATAGGAAGCATGAAGTTCTTCGGCATTTTTGAGCAGCGCTTCTTCTGCCACTTTGCGCTCAGTGATATCGCGGGCAATGCTCATTATGAATGGCTTATCGCCAAGATGGAAAATAACTGCACTCGCCTCTACGGGAATCTTACGGCCATCTCTTGTAATGTGGACGGTTTCAAAGACAACATGTCCATTTTTAATAAGTTCCTGAATTCGCCCCTCAACATTTCGGGCATGAGCCGGGTCATCAACGTCCCCCACCGTCATCGTTAATAGTTCTTCACGGGAATAGCCCAAACGTTTGCAGATAATATCATTTACTTCAATGAAATGTCCATTTAGATCGTGTATCGCAATCGCATCACCGGCATTTTCAAATATCGTGCGGTATTTTTCTTCGCGCTCATTTAACTTCTCCTCTGTGTCTTTGCTTTCGGTGATATCCCGGTTGATCCCGATCATTCGGAGGGGTCTACCGTCATTGTCTCTGGAGACCACCTTGCCCTGCGAATGTACCCATCTCCAGCTCCCGTTTTTGTGTTGCATCCGGTAAATAGAGTCAAAATATGGAGCTCTTCCGGCAACATGGTCCTCACTACTCTTACTGACAAGAGCTGAATCATCCGGATGCACCCGTTCCTGCCACCAGCTCGAAGGCTTGTCCATCTCTGCGCTTGAAAAACCGAGCATTTCTGTCCATTGCCGGTTGTGAACTACTTCATAAGTGACAAAATTTAAGTCCCATAGCCCGAGGTGTGCACTCTCAATGGCAAAGTTCAGACGTTCCTCGCTCTCGCGGAGTGCGAGTTCGATCTTTTTAAGTTCAGTGATGTCGCGGAGGGAAATCACACTCTTCTTTGTTCCCGGAATCATTGAAACGGTCAGAGCGGCATCCCGCAAACCCCCGTCTTTGTGGATAAATCTGAATTCATAATTTCTGGGTGCTGAATCAGGATCTCTTCTTCGGAGGCGGTGGTATTCCAGCATTTTTGGTAAGTCTTCTGCTGCAACCAGTGTCGGCCATTTCACCCGGCCTTCAATCTCATCCTTAGAATATCCCCAGATCTTTTCCATCTCATCATTGACATGCGATATTGTGGTATCCGCTTCAAGGATGATCATCGCAGTTCCCGTATTTTCAAAGATCGTCTGGTAGTGTTCTTCTGCAAGTTTGCGGTCAGTGATGTCTAACAGGGATGCAACGCTCTTCTTCGTTTGCGGAATGACGCCAACGGATATGAAAATATTGCGGGTATCACCGGATTTTGTGACAAAACGGAACTCATAATGGGTGAGGGCTTTTGTCTCATCCTGCCTGCGGAGCCGGTGCTGTGCGAGCATCCGATCAAGATCCTCTTTTACCACAAATTCTGTCCAGATCTTCTTTCCTTCGATTGCGTCTTTTGAAAACCCGCAGAGTTGTGCGAACTCTTCATTGGCAAGGCTGATAATCCCGTTCTCTTCAATCACAACTGTTGCGGTGCCGGTATTTTCAAAGACCGTGCGGTATTTCTCTTCGCTCTCTGAAAATTTCTGCTCACTTTGCGTGAGATCATTGATGGTTTGTTGGAGTACCTCACCGGTTGCGGTCAGTTCCTCATATGATGCTTCCAGCTCCTCGTTCTTCTTTAATATATCAAGTTCTGCCAGTTTCTGTCCGGTGATATCCTGATTGACTCCGATCAGGCGGAGTGCGGCACCGTTGCTGTCCCGCAAGATGATCTTTCCCTGCGAATGCACCCATCGCCATTCTCCGTTCTTATGTTTCATGCGGTAAACTGCATCAAAGAACGGGACTTTCCCGGCACGATGTAAATTACTAAGGTTTAAGACATTCTGGTAATCATCCGGATGGACACGTTGTCCCCACCATTCAGAGGGTTTCTCCAGTTCATCCATTGAAAAGCCCAACATTTCAGCCCAGCGCTGGTTATGGACCATCTCCCCGTTAAGGAGATTCATATCCCAAAGCCCGAGATTTGCACTGTCAATGGCAAGGTGCAGTTGTTCCTGGCTCTTTTTGAGTGCCAGATCCTGCCGGGTCATCTCATCTAAATTGGCACGGAGTTCTTCTTCAGCGGCAGAAATCTGCTCATAAGAGGCATTGAGTTCGTCATTTTTCTTAACCAGTTCCTCTTTTGCACGCTTACTGTCGGTATTGTCAAAAATAACACCGTCGAAGATGAGCCGCTCATTTTCCATTAATGGGTTGGATATTGCACTAAACCAGATCTTTTTTCCTGAAGGTTTCTCATACCAGCCATCAAACACCCAGAGTGTTTTTGTGCTGATAGCGTGCTGAATCGAGCTGATGAACTGTTCCCGGGATTCTGGAACGATTCCATTGGTAACCCGGTCAAAAAATGTAAAAGGGTCGTTCTCAAGACCAAGGATCTGCCGGCTGCGTTCGCTGATATAATCAAACCCGTATGTCCCGTCAGGGTTCACGCAGAACCGGTAGACAACCCCGGGAATGTTGGTTGCCATTGCGTCAAGTTGACATCTGCTCTCATGCAGCGCATCCTTCGAACGAATATATACCAGAGCACCCCCCATCTGCGCTGCGAGCGTCTCTAACAGATGGCGGGTATGGACTGGTATATCCTCATGAACATGCGAAGCCAGGTTCATAATAGCGACAAGATTTCCCTCGTGCAACACCGGAATTGAGGCAAGGGCAGTTATCTTTTCCCGGTCGCGGATCTCATCTTTGCCCGGTTGCCGGATATCCGCGTATCGCCCGTAGAATGGTATACCGGTCTTTGCCCTTAGTATTTGTGGAGCGTCCGCATCAAAATGGGAAGTGTGTTCAACTATCTCGGGTGAGAGCCCGCGATGAGCTACCAAATCCACCGCCCCGGTGACAGGGTCCGCTCGGTAAATCCCTCCAGAATCCAGACTCTCATCCTGCAAGGCTGCATCCAGAATGAGCTCAAGGGCTTCTTTTAATGTATGACATGTAGTAAGGGCAAGGGTGAGATTGCTCTGGATTTTCAACACCGCATCTGCCCGTTTCTGTTCAGTGATATCCCGGATGGATTCAATGGCACCAGTAATATGCCCTTCATCGTTATAGAGAAATGAGGCTTTGCCCATCAGGACCGAATATCTTCCCAGAGGGCGGGGAAGCGTGGTCTCTGCGATGAGGATATCTCCCTCTTTTTTGATGATTGCATACTTGCCCCGCCCAAATTCTTCATCGGGAGTGGATATGAGATCGATAAGGATCGGGCGGCGCTCCCCATAAAAGGGAATAGAGTATTCATAATCTCCCTTGCCAAGAATATCCTGGGCAGGAATCCCGGTCATCTCCTCGATTGCCCGATTCCATGCAATCACGTTTCCCTCTGCATCTATGGCAAATGTCGCATCAGGCAGGAAATTAATAATATCATAGAGCCGTCTCTCGGTATCCTTTGCCAGTTTTTCTGTCTTTTTGCGGTTTACTGCTGTTTTAATCTTGTGCGAGAGTTCGGCAAACTGCGACTTTGGCTCGCCACCTTTCTGGATATAGAAATCAGCTCCGCTGTTGAGCGCCTCAATGACTACTTCTTCCCTGCCCCTTCCGGTGAAGATGATGAACGGTGTGTTATTTCCCGATTCTTTGAGCTGCTTTAAGAATGTGATCCCGTCCATCCCGGGCATCTGGTAATCGGAGATGATCGCATCATAACGCACTGTCTTCAATTGTTCGAGTGCCACGATTGCAGATGTGAGCGTATCAATAGCAAACGCTCCTCCTTTCTCAAGGAACAGCTTGCCTATATCGAGAAGGGACTGTTCGTCATCGACATAGAGGACTCGGAGTGTATCGTCCATTATGTACACTTCTAATCGATAAGCCACATACTTTTCGGCACCGTCCTCTCAAAACGTGCAACCGTTCCCCGGTCTACTGATATTCGCAAAGGTCGATAACGGTAATCACAAGGATCTCATGGGATCGGCCTCAATCAAATCTTTGTGTTCTTTCCAAATCCCGGATCTAATATTCCAACCTTCTCTTCAGAAAGGACATCCTTACCAACACCCTCACACGAGTTAGCTTGAGCGCAATTTTTCGTTTACACTCTAGAAAACCGTATGGTTGATCTTCTTGCCATATCGCACCGCAATATCCGTGAGGTTATATGAAAATGCTCAGGAAATTTTTCTGGATCTTTTTTTTGATGCAGGCCCGATTTTTAAGATTCGGTTACAGTCCAGCTAATAGGGAGGGATGTGAGATGATCTCTTTACCATTTATCCCTCATTGGAGATGTCTTGAATCCGGGGATATGTACCCAGAGAGAAAACAAGCCCAGATTGGGCTCCGTTTGCCAGATTCCGGTCCGGAAAGCCTCCGTAAAACCACCCGGTTCCGGAATGTGAAAATAAATGCCTTAATCTCGCCCTGTTTACCAAAATACGGCTGAATTGGGCTTGAAAAACGAGGGTCGCCAAGGCCCTTTAAATCGCGGTTTGTTTTTCCCGGGGGTTTGCCTGTTTGAGGAGAGATCTGCCCTAGAAATGGTCGTTATCGAGGTCGTTTTTTTCGAAGTGTCTGAAAAACAGGATTTTGATCTGGAATAAGAGGGTAGCCGGTCGCGGATCTGGGACGAGCACAAAAAAAGCAAGACTCTCACTTCGGGTTAATGTTGGGATTGTTTGGAATTTTTATAAAAAAGAATACGATATTATCGTTAGGTACGGATCAGATTAGTTGTTTCTTCTTCATCTCTTTAATCTCTTGGGAAATTTCATGCAGATCCTTCTTCAGCCACGTTTTGCGTTCTTTGGTATAATCGCCAGTTCCTTCATCGAACATCTGAAGAAACCTGATCATGTCCACAGGACCCAGCGCTTTATTGAGCGCATTCATACCTTCCGTATGGATTTCATGTAGTGTTTTTGTCTTCATGATCTTTCACCTCCAGGTACAAGTCAACCGGGTTACAAACGCGTATAAGGATATTGGGTTGCATCTTACTGATATTTTTTATGAGTGCGTCATCTGTTGTTACAAAAACTGCCATCACCCGTTCGGCGCTTGCAACGTGCAGTGCGTCCATTGCATCAATGCCTGTGCTCATTAGTTCTTCAGCTCGTTGATCCAATTGTTCATTCCACTCAATTCTATTCTGTGCAAGTGCGGTGATGTCTCTCACACGCATCAATCGTTTTTGATCTTGTATCTGAAAGATTTCATACGAGATCACGTCACTTGTTACCAGTATCCAGTCCAGTCTGCAACGGTATAAAATTGCGATTACCGCTTCCATCTCCATATGAATCCTGGGTTGATTTTTTGAATCAAATGGTCGGCACAGGCAGCACACATCGAGATAGACTTTCACAAAAATCTCCTGATTCACCGTTCTTCTCCTGCATGAATAAATGATTCTGTTATGAGGTGGCTGATGTGATGCTCCATGAAGATCGGTCGAGACTGTTCGCATCAGCTGCACTGCGGCTCGCTTGTGCTCTCCTCCATTTACGCTTCTCGCTCACCGCCTCTCCCTTGCTTTTCCGGAGTTGTCATGTTGAGATGCAGTAAGTTCACGACTTGTCGCGTTGATCTGTCGCTGTCGGCTACTCTCGCACGCTCCTCACATACCGCTTGCGCGGAAATGTTTGTTGCTGTTGATCGTAATCATGCGTAACGGTAAGTGACGGTAGCGTAGCCTTTTTCCTCTCACGCTTGTTACTGCCGGATTTCGTTTAAAAGAGTTAGTTCAGTCCCAAAAGCATTTCTTAAAAAAAAAGATTAATGTTTCTTCTTGTGCTCATCTGCCACCGGCTTCATGAACACAACTTCTGCGCCAATATCTTTTGCAATCTGCTCGATTTCGAATTTCCGGAAATGGGTTGCCTCAATCTGGAGTTGTCCACCAGTTACGGCAACAATGCGGTACTTGGGCGACTCTACGCCTTCTCCGACTTTCTGGCGCTCACGCACATAGATCTTCATGGTCTTTTCCTCCATGCCACAATTGCGTCCGAAGCTCATGAACCTTTTCGCTGCGGAATCTTGTAGCTCTGATATACCAACTGGTTTACATGGTCTTATAACTTTCCATGGTGATAGGCTTGTAGGCTGATAGCTTATGAAAAACCGGTTTGAACTCGAGAGCGGGCTGCAGGGCGAGACCCTTGTCCGGAAAGGCATGATGAAGAAGAAGCAAAAAACATCCGAACAGATCCGCATTGCACCAGAGATTAACATCATCAAGATTGGGGGGCACGGGGCAATCGATTACGGGCGGGAGGTCATGCACCCGCTCTGCGAAGAGATTGGTGAGTTATCCAAAAAACATAAACTTCTCGTAGTCACTGGTGGCGGCGGACGGGTCCGGCACATCATGGACATAGGAATGGATCTCGGGATGCCCACCGGAGTCCTTGCTGAACTTTCTGCTAAGATCTCCGAACAGAATGCAATCATGGTCTCAATCCTTCTATCGAAATACAATGGGCAGCGGATCCATACAGGAGATCTTCTTGAACTCCCGATGCTCTTAAAACTCGGCATACTGCCGGTCATTCACGGCACCCCGCCGTACGGATTGTACGAGCATCCGGCCCGGAACGAGGGGGTTCCCCCGCACCGCACCGACACCGGAGCCTTCCTGATCGCAGAAGTGCTCGGGGCAAAGAGCTGTATCATCGGTAAGAACGTTGATGGGCTGTATGCTGAGGATCCCAGGAAAAATCCTGATGCCGAGCTCATCAGGGATATCACGGCAAAGGAACTGATCAAAATGGATCTTGAGGATCTGGTCATTGAACCGATGGTTATCCAGCTCCTCGAAAATGCTGTTCATATCCGGGAAGTGCGGATCATCAACTGCCACAAGCGCGGAAATATCGAAAAAGCAATCAACGGCAAAAATGTTGGAACAATCATCCGGGCAGAGTAAACCGCATCTCTTTTTTATTGCCGGAGCGGCCGCATAAGGTGTGATACGACGACTGGCAGCCGCGTCCGGGAAATGAGGAATAGATCAGAAATTCAGACATCGTGGCATGATGCCGTATACCGTGAACCGGTATCAAATAAACCTGATCCGCCCGTTCTACCGGGCTGATTAGAATTAATTTTTTGTTAATAAAAGAATTTTGT
>Ga0194039_1002119_pt1 | contig 10231 bp, 8 predicted proteins | sample JunL228m_MetaG_FD_148679 | JGI IMG/M metagenome (GOLD analysis project Ga0194039, IMG submission 148679) | Anoxic zone freshwater microbial communities from boreal shield lake in IISD Experimental Lakes Area, Ontario, Canada - Jun2016-L227-8m | ecosystem: Environmental > Aquatic > Freshwater >...
ACAGTTTCGGGCCAGCGTGCCGCAGGTGTACCTGGACGTGGACCGCGCCAAGGCCGAATCGATGCATGTGCCCCTCGATGCGGTTTGGGACACCCTGTCGATCTATCTCGGCTCCCTCTACGTCAATGACTTCACCCTTTATGGCCGGCCTTACCATGTCACGGCCCAAGCCGATGCGCCGTTTCGGTCCAAGCCAGCCGACGTGAAGACCCTCAAGACCCGAAACGCCAAGGGGGAAATGGTGCCCCTGGGCACGCTGGTGAAGGTGAAGGACATCAACGCCCCCGTGTTGGCAGGTCATTTCAACATGTTTCCCACCGCCGAAATCCTCGGCAGCACCGCTCCGGGCGTCAGTTCGGGCGACGCCATCCGGCTCATGAGGGAGTTGGCCGGCAAGGTTTTGCCGCCGGGCACAAGGATCGAATGGACCGAGTTGAGCCTGCTGCAAATCCTGGCCGGCAACACCGCCGCCTACATCTTCCCGCTCTGCGTGCTGATGATGTTCCTCGTCCTGGCGGCGCAATACGAGAGTTGGTCGCTGCCGCTGGCGATCATTCTCATCGTGCCGATGTGCCTGCTCTTTGCGATTCTGGGTGTGTGGATGCGGGGTCTGGACAACAACCTCTTCACGCAGATCGGGCTGGTGGTGCTGATGGGGTTGGCCTGCAAGAACGCCATCCTCATCGTCGAGTTCGCCAAACAGTTGCAGGATGCCGGACGGAGCCGAATCGAGGCCGCCATCGAGTCTTCACGCTTGCGCCTGCGTCCGATTCTGATGACCTCCTTTGCGTTTACGTTCGGAGTCATCCCGCTGATGCTCTCCCGCGGTGCCGGGGCGGAAATGCGGGTGTCCATCGGCACGGCGGTGTTCTACGGCATGCTGGGCGTCACCTTCTTCGGGGTGGTGCTCACGCCGGTTTTCTACGTGGTCATTCGCCGCACACTGGAACGTAAGAAAGCCGTCGCCAAGGGACCCTTGCCGAACGCTGCCACCTCGGCTGGCACGTTGGTGTTGCTCCTGGTCGGCGCCTCATCAGCCATCTTTCTGAACGGCTGCGCTGTCGGGCCGAATTTCCACCCTCCCAAGACCGAGGTCGGCGCGGCCTTCGCCAACGGGAATCAGACCAACATGACTCCAGCGCCCACGGCCGTTGCCTGGTGGCGCGCGTTCAACGATCCCCTGTTGAATGGCCTCGTCGATCAGGCGGTGACCAATAACCCCGATCTTCGCATCGCCACCGCCCACGTCCTCGAAGCGCGCGCCCTCCGCATGGGGGCCGTAGCCGACTTGTTTCCGATTGCGAACGCCAACGCCGGTTGGACCAAGTCAATTTCCAGCCAGGACTCGACGCCTGTTTCGCTGACCCGCGAGCAGCGCACGCTGAGCCTCTACAACGCCGGTTTCGATGCGACTTGGGAGCTGGATTTCTTTGGCCATGTCAGCCGTGCCATCCAGGCCGATACCGCCGTGGTCGCCACCACGATTGCGACTCGCCAGGACGTGCTGGTCACCCTCATCTCGGAAGTCGCCCGCAGCTATTTCGAGCTGCGCGGCGCCCAAAACCAACTGGCCGTGGCGCGCGGCAATGCGGATAACGAGCGCGAGACGCTGGGCGTGGCGGAGGCGAAGTTCAAGGCCGGACGCGCCACCGAACTCGACACCGCGCGGGCGCGCGCACAACTGCACGCCACCCTGGCCGTCATTCCATTGTTCAAAGCCGCCGTCCAGCGCTCCATCCATCGCCTGAGCGTCCTCACCGGGCAACAGCCTGCCGCCCTGGAACCAGAACTCGCTCCGGCGGCCCCCATTCCGGCTCTGCCGCCCCTGGTGAATATCGGCGACCCGGCCGAACTGCTGCGTCGGCGGCCGGATATTCGTTCCGCTGAATACTCCCTGGCCGCCGCCACCGCGCGCATCGGCGTCGAGACATCCGACCTCTTCCCACGTGTCACCTTCAACGGCAACCTCGGTGTGCAAGCGAGCCAGTTCACGGGTCTCGTCAAGGACGGCGCCGACACCTACTCGTTTGGCCCCAGCATCACCTGGGCCGCCCTGGACCTCGGCCATGTCCTCGCCCGCATCAAGGCCGCCGATGCCCGCGCCGCCGCTCAATTGGCGTCATACGAAAAGACCGTCCTGAACGCCCTCGAGGAGACCGAGAACGCGCTGGTGGATTTTGGGCACGAACAGGTCCGACGTGACTGCTTGCGAGAATCCGAGCAGTCCGCCACCCTGGCCATGTCGCTCGCCCGCCAACGTTACGACGGCGGCGTGGCCGACTTCCTGCCGGTGCTCGATGCCCAGCGCACCCAACTCTCGATCCAGGCCCAACTGGCCCAAAGCGAAACCCGCACTGCCACCAGCCTGGTCGCCATCTACAAAGCCCTCGGCGGCGGCTGGCAAATCGAGCAACCGCCAACCAAGACCGCGTCGCAGCATTAAGCCATGCGGTCAGGGGCGTGACCCAGATAGGGGACTGGAAGGGTGCGCAAAACTGCTATACAGATGTTGTTGTTGCCAACCCCACATTGTTGGGATAAGGGAAGACCCGTTGAAAACATGACGATCTCATTACCTTTACTCGACGATGCGCGGGTAAACAGTGTCAAAAGTGACAGTTGCTTGCTGCCCTGACTGATAAAACTCAAAGGCATTGTCAGTGGTTCGGCAAAATAGGCCAATGGAAGCAGGCAGCGAAACAACGACTGAATGGCAGGTTCTGGTCAATCCCATGTCCGGCAATCATAAAGGCCGTGATGACTGGGGGAAAATCTCTCTCTTGCTGGACCAGTGCGGCATCACCTTTCGGCATCATTTCACGGAATACCCGCGCCATGCCATCAAACTAATTCAGGAGTTCCTCGGCCAGGGAAGCCGCAAATTCATCATTGCCGGGGGTGATGGATTTCTCAATGAAGCCGTGAACGCAATCTTCACGCAAACGGCAGTGGAGTCCAAACTGGTCACTCTGGCGATGATTCCCGTTGGAACGGGCAACGATTGGGCAAGGACGTTTGACATCCCGTTCGATTACGAAGCTGCCATTAAGATCATCAAGAATGGAAAAACGCTGAGGCACGATATTGGACGCGTGTTCTATCATGTTATCGGGGAAGAAAAGTCATGGTATTTCATCAACGTGTGTGGGATGGGTTTTGATGCGGAGGTGAATAAGAAAGTCACCGCCGACCGGGAAAGCGGCCACCTCGGCTCGATGAAATATCGGTATCATATTTTCACGACCCTCCTGGGCTACACCCCCACCAACATGACGCTGGTCATCGATGGGAAAGAGACCAGCCATGAGGTTTTCAGCCTGGCCATCGGCATCGCGCAATACAATGGCGGCGGCATGAAGCAATTGCCTTTTGCGGTGCCGGATGACGGCGTATTCGACGTCAGCGTCATCAGGAGGATTACCCGGCTGAAGGCGATGCGCTCGATAAACAAACTTCATGATGGTTCATTTGTTGACTTGCCCGAAGTCTCGACCTTCACCGGCAAGGCCATCCACGTTAGATCTGAGCCAAAATGCTGCGTTGAAGCCGATGGCGAAGCCCTGGGAGAATCTCCTTTCCGGTTCGAGATCATCCCGCAGGCCCTCAATGTGGTCATTGCCTCGCCGACTGAGGCTGGCGAGATGCGGGCCGGCTGCCCGCTTTAGGCGCTGACGAAGCGCCAGACTGACCAGGCAGCGAGGCGTTGCGAGAGGATCCTCGCTTCCTGGGTTGCGGTGCCGGCAGGACGGAAGACGCACCGGGCGAGCGTTGGAAACAGCGTGCGCAGCGTGCCAGGGACGCCGAGCCATGTCACCCGAAGCCGATGCCGGGCCGCCAACTGGAACGTGATGACCGCGAAGGTGAACTCGCGCGACGGGCCGCCGCGCAGATAGTCGAAGGCAAGGTTCAGCCGGCGGCAGATGAAACCGCGCTTGACCTGTTCCAATGCCCACGCGCTGTCTTCCATGGTGGGAAGAGATTCGTCGAAGGGAACCTGCTCCCAGAGCGAACGGCGAAGGATGCCCATGCTGTTAGAGTAAATGGAGGCGAATTTCAGACCCTTGGCCTCCAACTCCCGCCAGTCGATGGCGTCGCTGTAGAAGGGGTCATCGTCCCATTTGGCGCTGGCGCAGGCGGTGCGCGGGTCAGCCATCGCGGCGACCATCATCTCGATGGCGTCGCGCGCCTCGAGGATGGTGTGGGAACTCACGATCAGCACGAGATCGGTTGGACAATGGCGAAGGGCAAAGTTGAGCACGCGCGGGTGGCGGTAAGGCTCAGTCCAATCGATGATCCGGGCGCCGGCGGACCGCAGCAGCGCAGCCGACTGGTCTGAGCTTTGGTTATTCACACCGACAATGAGGTCGGGTTGCACGGTCTGCGAGCGCAGAGCATCGAGCACCCCCGGCAAGGTGGCGGCGGAGTCCTTAAAGCGTATAATGACGCCCAGGGTCAGGCGGGCAGGCGGGCGGTTCATATCTCGAACAGAAACGGGCATTGGGCAAAAACGCTGCTCCAGCTTGGCGTCTCCTCGCTGGCGGGCTGCAGCAACACCAGCGCAGGTTCACCATAAGACTTTCCGAATGTCAACCGGTGCATCACGCTCAGCCACCAGGCGCGCCAGGCTGATGCGTAGCGCTCGCGGCCGTCTGTGAACCAGAACACTACCTCGGTGCGCCGGCCAGATCGCTCGAGCGTGAGCAGTCTCGCCCGACCGCCCGGGACCGCCACGGTTTGCTGGCGGACCACCTGCCAGCCGTCGCCACGAAAGCAATACAGAGGATCATGAACCGCGTGACGGTCGCCGGAACCGTCCACTACGGTTAGAATGAACCGTTGACCTCTGGCATGGTAAAGCCGCTTCACCGTCTCAACCTGGCGATAGACTTGAACTTCGGTCTGGTTGAGAGGCAAATCATGGCTGACAAAGCCAAGCCCATCCTTCGGAAGCAGACTCAGCCTTCGCATCGGTTCACCCGCGGGAACGAAGTTCCGCAGCAGGCTGAGCAGAACCACAATCCCGAGACCAAACCAGAGCCAGTGACGGGGTGTGATTTTCATTCGAGAACCTTCCGGAAATTGGACCGCATTTGAGTCAAACCAATCAGCGCAGCCAGAGCAGCCAGAGCAAGGCGCGTCGAGGCGACACCAAATGCAGGCAGCCCATCGAGCAGCCATCCCAACGCCGGCATCCAGGTCAGGGAAAGGACCAGCCAGAGGCTCTCCAAACGGAAGGTGGGCGTGACCGCGGCGCAGCCGAGAGCCAGTGCAACGTGTTTGAGGACATGCAAGTCCGTGACGATGCCGGCCAGGCAGGTGACGAGTCCGAGCCAGGCGAGTTGAACGCTTCGACGCGTCGTCGGGCCAGGAGCGCAGAAGCCGGAAGCGGCCGCGAGGGTTGGGGCCAGCCAGATTCCGAACGCCAGCCAGCCCAGGCGATCAAAGGGCGAATGCTGCCATGCAGTCCACAGGTCGGCTGCCTCCCAAGCGCAGAAGCCGAGCACGGCCCACTCCGCTCCACGTTTGGGAACACGAACTTTCATGCGGAGGCCCGACGGGCCGCGAACCACTGGCAGCCAGCCCCGAGAAGGAGCCACCAACCGAAGAACACCACCATCACGACCAGCCAGCCTCCCACTTCGTGGAACCATCCGCGGGCGAAACTGGTGCCCCAACTCAGCGCCATGGCGACCACCGAGCAGATGCGAGCCACATTCGCCATCCACGCCAGCATCGGCAGCGTGGCGAGGCTCAACCAGAACCAGCGGCTGCGGCCGAGATAGAGCCAAGCGAGAACAATGCCGGCGATCAGGACCGACTGGAGCGAATTCATGCCGGCGCAGGCCGGGGCCACCTCGATGGGCAGCCCATGCACCAGAAGATTGGTGCCCTGACGGACCACCACAAAGCCCAGGGCGCCGAACAGGTAATCCGCGGCCCAGGCCGCCGTGAGGCGGAACCACCAGCCGAGCGGCGCCAGGTCGAGGGTCAGCCACGGAAACGCCATGAGCGGCAGCAGAACCAATCGGCTCAGGCTGGCGCGCTCGCCAACCACCCGCGCCCGCAGCCAACTCCACAAGGCCAGGGTCCAGGCTGCGGCAAGCAGGAAGGTCAGGTCCAGCGCGAAGCCAACCGCCAGCAAGACACCCGCGGCACCCAGCGTTTTTGCATGGAATTCAAACGGTTCAGGCCGGAAGCGCCATGGTGCGCCCAGCCAGACGAAGAGCGGCAGCGCAGCCAGCACCGGCAGTGTTTCCGACGCAACCGGCAGCCAGGAAAGATCGTGCAGCCAGATCAGCCCGGCGCCGATCAGGAGCCCTCCCAGCCAAAGATGGTCGCCTCGTTTCATTGGCGTGCTTCGGCCTGGTCGATCGCCAGGAGGTTTTCGCGCAGTTGCGGAGAATCGGGAATGAGGTCGAGCAGTTCGTTTGTGATTTGTCTGGCCTGCTTCCATTGCCGCTGCGCATAAGCCTGGCGTGCCAGCCATGTCTTCGCCTCGACGGAGCTGGTCATGATGCCACGGTAGATTCGTTCCACTTCGTTTGTTTTACCTTCCGCCAACGCCAGCCGGGCGAGCAGTTCCTTGCCTGCATCAGCCTGGGCCAGGAGTGGCTGCCGGGCTACGCACGCTCGCGCCGCCTCGGCATCATGGCTCTCGGCGGCATCCAGAGCCAGCAGATAGGCGGCGCGGAACCCAACGCCGGAATTGAGTTTCGCCAACGGCGTCAGATGTTCCCTGGCTTGCCCGCGCTGGCCTTCTTCGGCCAGCAGTTCCGCTCGCAGCAGGGCCGGTGCCGGTGGCAACTCGCCTGTGCCAAGAAATGCCAACGCAGCCCGGGGTCCGCGGTTAAGGCGCAGGGTCTGAGCGAAACCGTAGTCCAACCAGTCTGGCTCGCCGGAGGACAATTGATGCTGTGGCCGGAGCTGCAATGCTGCCTCGCGCCAGCCCGCTGCAAGCACCGCCGCCGAAAAGGCATTGGGCCCCCGCAGCAGCGTGGCCACCTCGGGTGCCAGCGGGGGCGGATGACCCGGCGCAGCGCGTTCCTGGCGGGCCGCCTCCTCCAGGAGCACGAATAGCGAATGCCGGTTGGTTTCCGGCACCGAACTGGTGAAAACAAAGCCCGGTGGATTGAGCGATTGCTTTTGCCGGTAGTAGAGGCTGCGGTACAGCCCGGCGGCGAGGTCCGGCTCCCAGGAGCGAAGGCGGGCTGGTTCAAATTTGAGCAGCTCGAACGCCTCCTTTTCATGGTGCGTTTGCAACGTGTCCAGCAGCCGCAGCCAGAAGACCTCCTGGCGCTGGGCGGCATAGCTTCGGGAGCGCGATAGTTGGTCGAAGGCGACCCCATCAAAGAACCGACCCGGCTTCAACCCCGACACCTGCCGGACGAGCGGCTCGAGTTCCCCGGCCGACGGCTGGCCGAGGGTGGAGAGATTAACTGGGCGGAGAACCCGGCTCCAGAAATGAACCTTCAGCCAGATGAAGTCCGTCGCTGGCCGGCCCAGGGCCTCAGTCCACGTGTTCAGCGCCAGGTCAGGATTATGATTGCGCAGATAGAAATCAGCCAACTGGTCTCGCAACCTCGGGCTCTGCGGAGTTGACACCAGCGCCGCGACGTACTCGACCCGGGCCAACTCGATCCGGCCGGTTGCTTCGAGGATTTGGGCGCGGAAGGACCGGACATCCGGGTTTCGAGGCTCAAGCGCCGCAGCCTGGCAAAGCAGATTCCAGGCGCCGAACATGTCGTGACCGGCGGTAACCAGCGCCAGGCGTAACAAGCGGGTCGCATCCTCGGTCGCGGGCAGGGGCCGCGAGCGCAGCAGTTGCTCGGCCTCGCGCGGTTTCCCGGCGAGCACAAGCGTATCTGAGTCGAGGGCAAGCCAGGAGTCGAGTCGCTGTTCGTGGCCGCGCCAGGCGTCGCGCACCCGGGCAAACTCGACCGGCTTCCGGGCGTGCAGGAAGGCGCGCGCCACCAGAACCGATGCCTGTTCGTCCTCGAGAATGCGCGTCGGTGTGCGCCCGAAGATGAGGGCCAGCCGCGGGAGATCTTGCAGCGCGGTAAGCGCCGACAACTCGATTCGATCCCAGTCCTGGCTGGGTTGCTTCCTCGCGAAAGCTTCCGCCCGAACGAGCGCCTCGGCGGGCTTGCCCTCCTTGAGCATCGACTCCGCCTGAACGACGGCCATCTGCTCCTGGCGAACCATCGCCTTTGCGCGCCACGCGTGGAACCCCAGAACGCCGGCAATCGCTAACGCCAAGGCGGCGAAAGCCAAAGCCAGGATTCTCCGGTGGCGGGGCATGGCATCAGGCTCGGGGGGCAAGAGCCTGGCTCCGAATGCGGCGTCTGGCCCAGACCGCCGCACCTAAGAGCGATGCCATCGTCAGCCATGTGGCTGGTTCGGGAGTCGCCAACATCAACAATGACTTTACGTTGGCTGCACCGATGTCGAGCGCAATAATGACATCGTTGAAGTCTTTGTCGCCGCCCCCCAGGAGGTCTTCGAAGGAGATGAACAGGTACGGACTGTTGGCCGCGCCCCAGAAGCTCGGGGTAAACGTGGCGACATGGTTGATCCCGTCCGGATTTGCGGTCCCGGTCGTGGAGAAAACCGAAGTTCCTCCGTTGGCGCCGTTGGCCATCAGGAAAAAGTCCAGTGAGGTGCCGGCACTGAAGGTGCCGAGGTCCACAAAGTCACCCGGCAGCAGCGGGTTCGAGGCGCTTCGAACTGTGGTGCCCGAGCCGCCGAAGCCGATGCTGCTCGAAGCATTGGGGAAGATGACCTGCGGGTTTCCCGAAGATACCCCAACTCCTGTGGTGTTAAAGCCGATCGTGTTTTGGTAGCCAGCCCCCTCGTAAGCAAAATACGCGCGCACGCTCGACATGGTCGAAAGCGTAAGCCTCGAGGGATCGATGCCAAAGACCAGCGGACTATTCAGGTTGTTTTGGTATTCCGGAAGGTAGGTGCTTACGAACTGCTGCATGCCGGGAAGCACGCTTTGGAAATTGGCCGCCGCCGCATCCGAGCCCGCTGTCATCACCGGCCCAACGACGCTCAGCCCTGAAGGAGTAGCGGTGGACTGGACCGGCGACACAACGCCGCCTCCGCTGGTTTGAGCCGCCAGGTCAGGCAACATGTATTTTAGCAGCAACGAGAGCAAAAGCAACAGGCACCCGGCGCGCAACCTTGAGTTACATTGCATAATCATAGTCGATTCTTTCATTTGCAACCCATCCATCGCAGGGATTATGCCATGCGTCAAGACGGCAATCGGTTCTTATCGAATTGCTGCTTTTCTGCAATTTTGTAACAGGCGATTCTCTTATCCAAATAAATACACTTGCAATTAATTGAAAGCGCAATACGCTCGCATTGCAATCGCATGATAACCATTCTGCATCCTTCCGAGTTCGAGTCCGCGTCTGCAGGACAAATCGCCTCCCTTGGACTGGCTCATCACACATTCAATAACTCGAACATCACCGAACTGACTCATGCCACGTGTGAGTTGGTGTATATGCTTCCCATTCAAGCGATGGATGCCGAGTCGTGGTCGCGGCTGCGAGTCGAGTTTGCCCGGGGCAATCGCCCTTATATTGTGTGGCTCAACAAGCCCACCACAAAAGACGTGGCACGCGCCATGCGTGATGGGGCTCATGATGTCCTTTCAATTGAAGATTCTGATGACCGCTGGAGGCAGGCGATGCTAGCCGTCGCCGAAAACCAGAAGGTATGGCTCCAACTCTACGGTGGACGCCCATTGAGCGCTGACGACGTGCTCCTCGGGTGCTCGGATGCGATTCAGCGTCTGCAACTGACCATCGACCGGCTGGGACCGACCGACGTTTGTGTGCTCATTCAGGGCGAATCCGGGGTTGGCAAGGAGCGCGTTGCGTCCGCATTGCACAAAGCCAGCCACGACGGTCCGTTCATTGCGCTGAACTGCGCGGCGATTCCGAAAGACCTGATCGAAGCCGAGTTGTTCGGCGTCGAAAGAGGCGCCTTTACCGGCGCGCTCAAGGCCCGCCCTGGGCTGGTGGAGCAAGCCAATGGCGGCACGTTGTTTTTGGATGAAGTCGGCGAAATGGAACTGGGAGTGCAGCCGAAACTGCTGCGCTTTCTCGAAACGCACAAGGCCCGACGCGTGGGTGGGGAAGCCGAGTATCGCGTGGAAGTGCGGGTGGTTTCGGCGTCCAATCGCAACCTTGATGCCGAAATCGCCGAAAACCGCTTT
>Ga0194039_1002120_pt1 | contig 10231 bp, 18 predicted proteins | sample JunL228m_MetaG_FD_148679 | JGI IMG/M metagenome (GOLD analysis project Ga0194039, IMG submission 148679) | Anoxic zone freshwater microbial communities from boreal shield lake in IISD Experimental Lakes Area, Ontario, Canada - Jun2016-L227-8m | ecosystem: Environmental > Aquatic > Freshwater >...
AGTTCGGATAGCCTTGAGTAGGTTCCCTTGTGCCTGAAGCTGTCTAGGCAGACCACAAACCAGTCGGTCTTCTCGAGAAAATACTGAAGGCAGTGGAAGCCTATGAATCCCGACGCGCCGGTCAAAAGAACCCTTTTCAATTTAGATGTCTCCTGAACGCGTATTCGCTTTCGTTGCAATTGCGAATTATGTCTTCGGCCTTGAACGACATCGCCTTCAGAAAAAAATGAGCCGCGAGATTGTATTCGGATACCTTGATCTCTATGAAACTTCTCTTTCCACTCATCTTTGAAAAAAGCCTCGTGATCAGTCTGGTGGCGACGCCCATTCTTCTAAACTTCTCATCCACGATCAAGTGCTTTATAATTATTTTGCTTGGGAAGAATCTGTAGAGTGCAAATCCATTGATTGATCTATCCAATTCAGATACGACACAAATGACATCGGATTTTCTGGTCATTTTCAAAAGGGGTATCTTCACCCCGATTTTTTCAGACATCTCCCCGATGCAGTCCAAATCGCCTGCGGCCATCCACCGAATTTTCAAGCCTTCCATTCTATCTCTTTCTCATAGTCTTGAGTTTCTTCTGGGCAATTATGTCGTCGTCTCTCACCCACGCATGCTCGTTTTCGTCCCACGAAAAGGGCAACCTATCGGGGACTCTCTCTAGAATTTCAAAAAAGTCCATCTGATCCCTGGCCTTCTCAAGACTTCTGTAGAACACAAGTGAGTTGAGGTGCCAGTACCTTTTCTTCAAAGCCTCTATGCAGGGGTCGTCGGGAGAAATGGTCATCCGTCCCGGAGCATCTTTCTTTCCATGTCCTTGACAACAAATCTTCTGTACAAAAAAGATGCGAGCACTCCGCCCAGCACTCCCATGCAAATCCCTGAGGGCTGGATGGGGCTTCCGCCTCCGAGCAGATAATTTATGAAGCCCCCGACGAAACTACCGCAGACGCCGATCGCCAAGGTTGAAGCAAAGCCCTTCGGGGAATCTTTGTATCTGTATATTGCCTTGGAGATTATTCCGACCATGAGTCCGTAAACGACCCAAATCAGTAGATTTATCATTTTTTTGCCCCCTTCACTGTGACATAGGAGTCGGGTGTAGTTCCCTCGCCTATGTCTTTGCTTATGTTTTCGGAATATCTATTCAATGTGCCATTGAATTCAGATGCATTCTTGAATCCATAGACATTTTGAATGGATTCCTGATCCTGTGGGCCGAGGAGAAACTTTAAGAATCTTTCCTCGCCGAACTCCTTGCGAAGCATCAGGCAGACTATTGCCGACTTCCTGTCAAATGACGCTCTTTCTTGAGAAGGCAGATCAAACCACTTCTCGGAACTGAGCGAAGAAATTTGCGAAAAATCCACGACGCCAGCCTGGGCGAGTTCGGATTTCACTTTTTCAGACGGGAGTGAGAGCAAGGAAATGCCCCTCTGAACATAAAATTTGTTGTCGCCGAAAGAACCATCGGAAGCGCATATTGATGCAACCAAAGAGGGAAGATCTTGAAAGCTCTTTAAATCAATCCATATCGCGGACGTGGAGACTTTGCCCGAACTGTCCTTCCTTGTCTCGGCCCGGGGCGAATCAACGCCGAAAAACCTCTTCAGAATCTCCGCGTCCGGGACGCATATCAACTTGCATTTTGTGTTCAAATCGGAGTTTTTGAGTCCCCATCTGTCGGCGTGTGCTTCCTTTACTGATTCTATTTCCCTTTTCAGGTGAAGTCCGTGATCCTTCTCTAGGCTCAAAACGATGAAGTTTTTCGTCTCCCACTTGTTCCAAGTGAAGTTTTCCTTCTTGGAAACGGCTTCAGGCTCCACAAGAATTGCTCTTACGGCGTCCTCGGCAAAACAAGGAGAGCAGAGTAAAAATACGTAAAAAAGGAGCGCAAATCTCATTTTCAAATCCTCCATGGTTCTAGTTATACCACATTTTGTTTTTTTAGGCAATTCAATTTGGATCATCGCTTCTCCTGTCTGAATCTGGTGTCGTATGTAGGGGTGGGTTTGACATCGATCAAACCGGCATCCATTGATGACTTGGGCTCTTCTGGGCTGCTCGGATTCCTTGAGGCAATTCTGAAGAGCGAGTTGCTCAAGAGAATTGTAAAAATTAAGTTCAAAAATGAAACCACGCAGCACGCCGAAACAAGTATGTTCAAAATCATGAGAATATTCTTTCCAAATCAACCGACTGCATTTCAGGCCGGGTCAGGGGTTCAATGTATATCTCGAAAGGCGTCTTGGACCAGTAGGAGTCCTTGAATATGCCAATTTCATCATAGTAAACAACATAGTCAAAAATAAAGCCATCGACGACCGCACTGCTCTGAATGATGTTTCCCATGGATATGTGAGCGGGCGAGACCACGGGAATTCCCGCCACCACGGGAGAACTGACCCCGAGGCTTATTCGCGTGGAGATGCTGCCATCGGCGCAGATCGCATCGGAAGGCATGTCCACTATGAATTTTGTATTCCTAGCAAGCCCTCCGATTGATTTCCTTGCCGAGAATGTGAGCCTCCACACATCAGTCATGCATGCAAGAGATAACGACACGGACATGCTCTCGTTGGAGCCAGAAAAACTTGTGCCGAATCTCCAGGAGGAATCGGATGAGCGATACTTCATCGAAATTGAAGAAGGAAGAGACTTGTTGTTTTTGTTGAGGAAGTTGTTGAGGACTGAAGAGCCAAAAAGGTTGTGCCGCGCAACAAGCGAAAGTCCGAGCGGTCCACATCCGCATGACGGCGCGACGGTGGCGTCAGATATCGTCAATCCGCTTCTGTACGGCAGGTCATTGAAGTCCGAAGAAAAGTCCGTGCAAGCCATGTTCATGAAGGATTCCACGACAATCGTGCCAAGCCCCTCGAAATTTCTTTCTGCCTGGCCGCCAAACAAATGACCGCCTGATGGTCTAAAGAAGTAACTCGGAGAAACATAGTCCCTGGCCATTCCTTCTAATTCTATAGAACCAGAGGGCAAGAACCTCGCAGACAAAAGAGACTCTGACGAGCCCGCAATCAAAAACAAAAGATTAGAGTTGGTATAGATATCTTGTCCTTCTTCGGTCGCCAAATTCAATCCGTCCTCCGACCCCATAATCATTTCGCCCTGCTGCGCGAGGTCAAATTCAAAACGTAAACGCATGACCCCCGATCCAGAAAAGGACAAGGTGCCGGGCGACAAGAAATAATGGAAGGGCGAAGTGACCCTGGAAGATCCCGAAACAAAGACCGATCCTTCACACTCCAGAACGATGTGGCTGATTGTTCTGGGCGATGTTCCTGTCAAGGCGAGAGATCCCGACTCCTCTAGAGCACCCAGGCCTAGGGAATGAAGCCCTATGTCGAGGCCGCCGTCGAAATGCAGAACGACGCCACAGGCCGAAGAGCCGGATATCAGGATCAAAGGGAAAGCGGGATTGTATCTCCTGTTTCTGTTGGTTTCAGAGGATCCGCCTAGCGAAAATCCCCCCGTCATTTCTCTGAGTTCCAAGAAATCCACGGAAGACATAGACATTATGGCTGGGATGGCCACCGTCTCGTCTATGCAATAGTCAAGACATTCAGGAATGTGGCAGAATTCTTGTTCTTCAAGCGTGTTGCACTGGTCGTCGGGAACGCTCCCCTTCAGCACCGGCCTGGAGTATTTTTTTATGAAGGCCACCCTCAAATTGACCGGAGGATTGATCCTCGGCGAATTCAACGCATCGCAAACCTCCGAGACATTCCGGGCCGAAACGACAGTGACAAAAGTCATTTGATTGCACTGACTTGAGTCTACGCCGCTGTTTTCGCAATTTATCTTTCCGCACTCCCCTTCAACTCTGTACCAGTAGTACTCGCCCTCGCCGGTGTTCCATTCAAATGAGATTTCTTTTTCTGCAAGTCCGTCAACCCTCCACGAAAATTCTTTCTGGGAAGCTTGAGCGAAATAAAATTCCACATTGGACGAAATCGATATGGATCCCGTGGGAAGATAGCTTGGGGTGGCGGTGATGAAACCCGGCGTCGTCGCGGGCTCGTTCATTTTGGATAAAGGCAAATCTTCTCTGGGCATGTCCTCACCTTGCGGCGAGATGGGAAGATCACTCGCCTATCTTATAAAGTATCTTGGAAATCACGGGATTTCTTATTATATCTATGTTATCCAGCTTGAAAGTGCCGACATCCTGAATCCCTTGCAGTTTTTCGTGCCAGTAGGGAAGTCCGGACTTTCCGGACGGCAAATCCGACTGCTTGTCGTCTCCTACGAGAACTGCCTTGCTGTTGAATCCGACCCTCGTGATGAATAGCTTTATCTGCTCCTGCGTGCAGTTCTGCGCCTCGTCCAATATCATATAGGCGTCGTGGTAGTTCATTCCCCTCATGTACGCGAGCGGGGCTATTATGATCTCTTGAGAGCCCCTGTAGCCCGCACCGTTGTTTATGAACTCCTGAAGCTGCGCCTTGGAGAGGTACTGAAGGAGTTCGTAGTAGATCGGCTGAAGGTACGGGTCGATCTTATCCGAGAAGGAGCCCGGCAAAAATCCGAGTTTCTCCCCCGCCTCTACGACAGGACGAGTTACGACTAGCCTCTTGAAGTCGCCGATAAGAAGCTTTTCGATTCCGTAGGCGACGGCGATCTTGGTTTTGCCGCACCCCGCTGGACCCATGGCCAATGTCACCGTGTTCTCGGCGACTATTCTGATCAGCTCTGCCTGATTCTGGGTCTTGGGTTTGAGTCTTGATCTAAACTGCCTTTCCCCGGGCTGTTGAGCCTGTTGAGACTGCTGCTTTCGGGGCTTGGTGGACTTCCTCTGTTTATGACCCATGTATTTTGAAACCCTCCATTAGTTTCGCTTATTTATGCCTGACGGGTTATATATTCGTATGGCTCATTTCAAGAAATATCTGGAATCAGAAGAAAAAAAAGACATCAAAAGGACTTTGGAAAAAATCCCGGAGCGGCATGCCTTGCTGGTAAAGGATTACGAGATCGTCTTTCATCCGAATAACACGCTCAAGGGGGACGAAGGCCACATAGGCCTCATAGACGAGAAGAAGAAGCGAATAACCATAGCCTCGCCATGGAACTACCCAAGAGAATACACGCTCCTGCATGAGATAGGGCACGCAGTTTGGAAATTTATATTGGACGATGACGGCAAGAAAAAATGGAAGTCGCTTCTCGGGCGAGAGAGAGAAAAGAACAAAAGAAACCTAGCCCAGGACGACGAGGAGATATTCTGCATGATCTACGCACAGACATACGCCAAAAACAAGATGAAAAAGTATGAAAACAAGGCTCTAGAAGGTTTTGTGCAAAAGATATGAGCGAGGGTGAGGTCTACTGCATCATGAACCTTGAAAAATATGCGGAATTCGTCCGCAAGAAGGCGGCCTCGTCCTTTTCGGAAAACTACAAGGATGAAATAAACGGACTTGTGACCGTGGCTCAAGCAATCTTGATGGTAAAGGAAAATTCAATAGGCCTAGACGAGAACGACAAGTATCTCATAGACGACAAAGCTTATGAGACTCTGTTTGAGCACATGAAGACTAGAATATACAACTCTGGCTTGTCCAAGTTGGCGGCTTCAGGCCATCTAGAGTGCGCATGGGACGAAAAAAGGAACGAGATGGTCTTCTGGTCGCCTAGCCAACCCTGAACTGCGAGGAGCTTTCTTCCTCGTGCCTTATCTCGTCAACGGGATAACACCTCCCCGGGCCAGCATACAGACGGTTGGGAAAGTTGAATACAACGCCTAGCTTGTCCGATATATTCTTGTAGGCGTGGACGACACCGGGAGGGACAATCACAGCGACGGGATTACTCTCCCCGACCAAGTGCCTTTCCTCATAGGGAGTCCCCGAGTTCTTTTCCCACAACACGAGCTCAAAGTCGCCTGGGCCCGCGAAGCAGAAGAGGTCCGACTGCTCGAGGTGTTCGTGCGGCCCCCTAGTTATTCCCGGCATGGTCTGGCTGATATAGGCCATCCTAGGGAAATTGGACTCCTCCAGGAAATCGTTCCTGAACATCTCAACTAAATTGCCTCTTGCGTCATAGAGGATGTCAAGATCAAAAAAAACAACGCCCTTTATTTCTGTCTTCTGGGAGGATTTTCTCACAAAGAGCTTCCTTGCTTTTCGCGAACCACCTGCGGGATCATCACCATGGCCTTCTCTATGAGCCTCTCATATTCGTTGATGTCAAGGGAGAACACCCTGTAGTGGTGCGCGACGATGTTCTTCATGACCTGCGGTTTGAATCCCTTGTTTTGAGCCTCAACCGTGAAAATGAATGGGGCGCCTATCTGTGGGAGCCTCTCATCGAACGGACCGACCTTCTCCCAGCACTCCCTTGTCGCCAGCATGCACCACTCCTGTATGAAGTCCACCTTCTGGGACTGCATGTAGTAGGACTGGAGCTCTAGGCCGACAAGTCCGGCTCCAGAAGACTCCGAAACGTTTATCATCAGATCAATCCATGCCGGATTCGTGACTACCACATCGCAGTGCATGAAAATTATGTATTTTGACTTTTTGTTGGCTCTCTCCGCCCCCTTGTTCGCCGCGGCGGCCCAGAACAGGTTTTCCTTGTTCCTGACGACTGTGACCTCGTCCTTTATGTCTTCAAGGAAGTCCTGGGAGTCCGCTCCGGAATTGTTGTCAACAACGATGATCTCATAGTTGTTGTTCATGCTCGTAACAGCTATGGACTGAAGGCATATATTGAGGTATTCAGGCCTGTCCTTGTGGACAACCACTATGGAGACTTGCTCGTCGCTGTTGCTCTCTAGGCTAAGCGTGAGTTCCGGCCTGTCACCTTCAAGCGGATTGTGGGGCATCATTCTGATCTTCTCCTTTTTCTTCCTTCGTATTTTCCGTATTTTCCGGAACGATTGGAAAGGTGACGGACTGAACGGGCGGACATGGTTCGCCGATGACTATCTTCCCTTCGCCGCACTTTATCTCTATCACTCCAGGTCTGCCTCAATTTCAAAGACTCCGACTTCACACTGACAAGTCGCGTCTCCCTGAGAGGTCGATATGACCTGCGGCTTCCACTTGCCGTCCTCGGTGACATATTGAGACTTCATAGACTTCAGCATGGCGTCGGCCTTCTGCGCTGACTTGAAAGCTCTTTCTGTCTTGATGAACACATATTCACCGTCGACCTGACGGCCTACGGTGATAACGGCATAAAATTTTTCCATAAGTTAACCTCTGTGTCAGAAAAAATAAACAGGCTCTATCCAAATTTTAGCAATTGTTTGCCTGTCCTGCAATACGCATTTGTCGCCCGAATTGAAGACAGAAACCTTAATTCTTTTTGAATCCAACAAAGATACAAAAAGACGCTCCGAAATGCCGCAAGCAGAGATTCTATATCCTGCAGGTAGGGTCATCTCAAAGCCACAATCAACCACGGTCATGGCTCCGTGCTCCAATTCAATGGACTCGGAGACATTTGCAAAAACTTCGGCCCTTCCATCGGGAGACGAGCATCTCGGCAAGAAAAAATCGTCATCCGCAGAGATGTTTGCGGCGACCTTTCTGATTTCAGGACGCACATAGTCCATGGCGGGACTCTTGGGAAGCCTGGAGGAGACTAATATTCTTGGGTCGTCCGACGACCAGTTGCAGTTTTTCACAAAATATGAGAGCTATTCAATTGCATCTTTTCAGGTAGTTTCTATAGTTGGATCGGAAGTTGCTCAAGGAGCCGTGAGGAAGCGACATGGCAAGCTTCTTGAGCTTCTCCTTGGTGTCCGCATCCAGATTGAGACGGCCTATGAATATTTCTATGTCAGACATCGAAGGGTTGTCGTATTTTGGGCCGAATGAAACGGGAATCTTGCGTGAGTCCTTGCCTGTAAACGGCTGTTTTAGAGGCCCAACCTTGAAATTTATTCCTTCTGCGTCGTGCATCACTGCCTCCTGAAGACATGCTTGCCGTTCTCTTCGGCAAGTGTCTTTTCCGTGTTCATCACCTCATATATCTGATCGTAGGGGATGTGTGGCATGGTCTCCGCCTGCTGTCCTCTGATGCCGGAGAGAATGTAGAGAAGGGTCTCGGGGGGTGCGGGCGTGCCATCCAGGCGGAATGCCCTCTCCCCAGCCATATCAAGGTGGAACAACTCGTATCCAGAGTCCGTCTCCACACCAACCGTCATGAGCATATTCAGAGATTTAACTTCCACATGATAAATATAGTGGAAATTTTCCGTTCTTGGAGAAAAAAGTGAATTTCAGACAGTTCTTGGAGCATAACCCACTGAAGATACAGAACTCATTCTCACAGAACACGGTGGGGACGCACAACGACTACGCCACCGCCGCCTTCCTTCCATCCACATGGACTGGGAGCGAAGATATGGGCTCCTACTCAAACGGGGCCCCAGGAGTTGACTTGACGATTCCGAATGTGGTTAAGAAATCAAAGATAAGATCGGTAGAAATGAACAGAAATCCCATAGTGGTCATGCTGATGGACGGCACGAAGATTTATCTGAACTTGGACGAGTTCAACAGAATCAACTCAATAAAAAGACTTGAAGTGGGTAACGAAATTTCAGTTACCTTTCAGAGAAACCCCGGCGACTTGGGACAGGAACCCTCAAAGATAATAAGCATTAACTAGGTGTTTCAGCAGCATCCTTTGCCGACACCACACTTCTCGGGGGCAAGGCAAGCGGTGTGCTTGGAACCCAGATAGAAAAGGATTCCAGAAGGCGTTATTTCCGATCCGGAAAGCGGATATTGAGATGTATTCACGTCCTCGTATTCCACCTCCACAGGCAAATCTTCAAAATCCAAAATGGATTCGGCGACTTCAATTATCTTTACCAGCTTCGTCGTATCCAACCGGTGGTCAGTGTCGTTGGCAACCCAAATCTGAAGCAGGCAGGAAGCGAGCGAACGGACCGTGCCACCGCAGTCGATGAAGTCCTTCTGCACCCGTCCCACCTCAGTGATGTGATAGTGGGCGGGAACAAAAGAGTTGTCCGGAAGCATGAAGTGCATCTTCAAGCCCGGATTGGCGGCAAGCAGCGCCCGCAGACCCTTGATGTTCATTTCCCAGTCTCGGGGGGAACCTTGTCGGGGTCAAAACCGGGTTCGTACGGTCCGGGAACATAGTCCCTCTTAAGTTCCTCGGCAACACGACTCGCTATCTTTTTAGTGAGAACCAAATTGTTGACGAAGAGCGTGCCGATCAGAAAAGACAGCATCACAGCAACGAGTTTCAAGTTTTCTTTTGTCATTTTTCTCCCTTATCTCCCTTAGAATAGCTGCGGGCTTCTATTTTTGAAAGTTTCTCTATGGCCTTGGAGTGTTCTTTTGTCAGTTCTCCCGGCATCTTGAGGCATATGTCCAGAAGAATATCCCCGCGGACAGAAGGATCCCGAAGAGAAGGCATCCCTTGTCCTTTTATTCTCAATTTTTTGCCGGCATTCAGCCTAGGTGCGATCTTCACTTCCAATAAAGATCCAAAAAGGTCGAAATGCTCTTCCCCTCCTAGGACGAGCTTTGAATACGGAACCTCCAAGCGTCCCATCAGAAACCCGTCCTGCCTTGAAATGTTCTCGTCCTTGTCCACGCTTACGACGACGAATAGGTCACCTCCGTCGCTCCCCTCACCCGCAAGCCTGACCTGATTCCCCTCATCGACCCCGGGCGGTATCTTTATCTCAACGTCCCTGACCGAATCAACCAAATAACCCCTGCCTTTGCAGTCTCCGCATTTCTTGACGGATACGGAACCCATTCCCCGGCAGAAGGTACAAGAAATTTGCATCCTCATCGGACCGTTGGATGCAATGACAAATCCCCTTCCTTCGCACTTTGAACACCCGTTCCACTCGGAAGAGCCGGTGCCCTTGCAGGAGCCGCAGGAACTGTGCTTCTCTACGGGGATAATCTTCTCACAGCCCCGGTACGCCTCTGCAAGCGTCACCCTGACCCTCACTTTGGACGCCGCCGGCGATCTCTGATCCCCGAACATCTGCGAGAAGATGTTGTCAAATACGTTATCTACTGAATTCCTAGATCTAAAACTGAAACTGGGAACTCCGGAGCTGTAGAAATCGTAGTCCCTTCTTCTTTGATCGTTTCCTAGAATTTCAAAGGCAGCCGATATTTCCTTGAATTTTTCGGCGGCATCAGAAGGGCTTTGGGGGTTCTTGTCGGGATGGAACTTTGTGGCCAGCGATCTGTAGGCTTTGGTTATTTC
>Ga0194039_1002122_pt1 | contig 10229 bp, 5 predicted proteins | sample JunL228m_MetaG_FD_148679 | JGI IMG/M metagenome (GOLD analysis project Ga0194039, IMG submission 148679) | Anoxic zone freshwater microbial communities from boreal shield lake in IISD Experimental Lakes Area, Ontario, Canada - Jun2016-L227-8m | ecosystem: Environmental > Aquatic > Freshwater >...
CAGGGGGACTTGAACGCCAATTCGCTGGGTGCCGGCCAAACGGCCACGCTCCGATTCAAAGCGCGCTGGCTGCGAGGGTGGCCGGAGGCTTTGCTGCGCTTGAACGGGAACTGGCTCGAAGCCACCAGTCGCCTGGCCGTGCCGGCGAACCTCGGCACGCCGGGCATGCGCAACAGCCAGTATGTGCCCAACGCCGGGCCAGCGATTTATGAAGTGCAACACACGCCGGCCATTCCAGCCGCCAACCAGGCGGTGGTGGTCACGGCCCGCGCTCACAACCCCAACGGCGTCCAGAGCCTTGTGCTCAATTACCGTCTTGATCCCGCGACGAGCTACACGGCGGTAACGATGAAAGACGACAGCACCGGCGGCGACGCGATTGCGGGTGACGGGATTTTCAGCGCCACCATACCCGGCCAAAGCTCGAACAGCATCGCCGCGTTTTATATCGCGGCCGCCGACACCCAGGGAGCCACGACGCGATTCCCTCCGCTGCTGAACGACAACTCGCCGGTGCGCGAGTGCGTCGTGAGGTTTGGCGACGCCAATCCGGGTGGGAGTTTCGGGGTTTATCACTTGTGGATTACGCAGACCAACGCGGCCCGGTGGACTCGGCTATCCGACTTGAGCAACGAGCCGAACGGTTGCACAATGGTAAGTGGAACGCGGGTGATCTATAACGCGCAGGGCCAATTTCAAGGCAGCCCTTATCATCAGGACTTTGACACGCCCTCTGGCAACCTGTGCCATTACAAATGGGTTTTTCCGGATGACGATCAGTTCCTGGGCGCCACTTCGTTCAACAAGCTGCATCAGCCGGGCAACTCCGCGGGCGACGATACCAGCCTCCAACGCGAGCAAACGGCCAACATGTTCCTGCGCGCCCTGGGGGTGCCTTGGCTCAATCGCCGGTACGTCGTCGTGTACGTCAACGGCAGCCGTCGCGGTGCGCTGATGGAAGACGCGCAGACGCCCGATGCCGACGTTGTGAAGGAACATTTCCCGAACGACAGCGACGGCTGGCTCTACAAAATGCAGCCCTGGCTTGAATTCGAGCCTCAGCGGACGAGCCCTTACATGGACTACTATAACATGTCCTGGTGCAATTTGATGCCTTATACGACGACGGGCGGAGTGAAGAAACCGGCGCGTTACCGCTGGAATTTTTTGCTCCGGCGCACGCCCGACTCGGCCAGTAACTTCACCAACGTCTTTTCCCTGGTGGACGCCGCCAGCTCTTATGGCACGCCGGGCTACGCCGGCAATATGCAAAACCTGGCCGACATGGAAAACTGGATGCGCGTCTTCGCCGCCAACCACGCGGCTGGCAATTGGGACTCCTTCGGAGCGCTCTACGGCCAGAACCTCTACTGCTACATCGGTCCGTTGGGCACCAAGTCCACCCTGCTGATGTTCGATTTCAATGTCGTGCTCAGCAATAGCAGTTCCTGGGGGCCGGGGGAGCATCTCTTCACGGTGAACGACCAGGATACTAACACCGCCAACATCTACCGCGAACCGGTGTTCCGCCGAATGTACTTGCGGGCATTACAGGAACTGGTTAACGGGCCGCTCAACCCCGCCAATAGCGGACCGTTGCTCGACGCCAAATACAGTGCCTTCGTGGCCAATGGCCTGAGTGTCGAAGACCCCAACACCAGGATCAAACCCTGGCTGCGCGCGGCGCACGACAGCATCGCCTCGCAAATTGCCGCGGAGAATGCCGCCGCCTTCACCGTGAACGCATCGGTGGTGGTCAGCAACGACGTGGCCTTGGTGAGCGGGACGGCGCCCGTCGGTGTGAAGACGATTTGGTTTAACGGAACGGAGTATCCGGTGACCTGGACCGGTGTGTCGAGCTGGACAGTCTCGGTGCCTCTCCACGCGGGATCCAATCAGTTCAGTGTCGTCGGGGTCGATATCCATGGCCAGCCGATCGCCGGCGATACCGGTAATGTCACTGCCGTTTATAGTGGTGCCGTGCCCTCGCCCGTCGGGCAGGTCGTGATTAACGAGATTATGTATCATCCGCCATTGGCTGGCACGGAATATGTCGAGCTTTACAACACCACCGGCACCACCACATTTGATCTGTCCGGCTGGCAGTTCCACGGATTGTCTTACACATTCCCAGCCGGGTCGCTCATGGGGCCGGGCAGTTTTCTCGTGCTCGCGGTTAATCGGGCGCAGTTTGCAGCGGCCTACGGTGCAACGATACCTGTGTTCGACACGTTTGGTGGCTTCTTGCAGACCGATGGAGAAACCCTGTCGCTAACTACCCCGGGCGGCCAGGTGGTGACGCAGGTGCGGTATCAGAACTGGGCGCCGTGGCCGATGAATGCCAAAGGGACCGGAGCTTCCTTGCAGTTGATCGATCCCTTGCAAGACAATTGGAGAGCCGGCAACTGGACTGCCATCCAAAGCAACCCTGGCTCGTCCACGCCGGGAAAGACTAACAGCGTTGCGCTCGCGCTGACGCCCTTCCCACCGCTGTGGATCAACGAACTGCAAGCCGACAATCTGACCGGTATCACCAACCGCGCTGGCCAGCGGACCGCCTGGCTGGAGATCTACAATCCAGGGACCAATACCGTTTCTTTGAATGACCTGTGGCTCGCCGACACTTACGCCAACCTGGGCCAGTGGCCCTTCCCGGCGAACCTGGTCATCAACCCCGGGCAATTCAAGGTGATCTTCGCTGACAGCCAGACCAGTCTCTCGACCACTGACGAACTCCACACCAGCTTCACGCTTCCCAGCGGGAGCGGGTCGCTCGCTCTGAGCCGTTTCTACAACGGCCAGTATCAAGTGCTCGATTTCATTGATTACACGAACCTCCCCGCCAACTATTCCTACGGTTCGTTCCCCGACGGACAGAGTTTCCACCGGCAGCAGTTCTTCGCCGCGACGCCCGGAGGCACCAACCTCGGGATTAACCTGCCACCGCCGTCATTCATCGCTTACACCAGCCCCGGCTCGGTCTATGCGCAGAACTTTGACGCTCTCCCGAACCCGGGTTTGACGTCGGTGAACACAGCCAATCCAGTAACGGTCAGCGGCATTACCTATTCATTCGCCAATCCTTTCGACTTTGCATTTCCGGCCATTGCCGGCGGCAATATCGGGGGCTTGGGCATCGCCGCTTTGGCAGGTTGGTATGGGATGGCTGACCCGGCGGCAAGTGTCGGCACCCGATTCGGTGCCACCGCTGGCGATCAAACCACTGGCGGCATCCTTAGCTTTGGCTCGCCGAACAGCGGGAACCGTTCGCTCGGCCTGCTGGCCACCAGCACCACCGGATTCACCGCCTTCGGCGCGAAATTCATCAATCAAACGGCTCAGACGCTCAATTATATGAGTCTGCAGTTGATGGGTGAAGTGTGGCGCCAGTCGAACCTGCCAAAGACACTGCAGTTTCATTACTTGATTGACCCGACAGCAACGGCAGCCTTTTCCACCAACCTAACCGGCTTGATAGCCAGCTTGAACGTGAGCTTTCCGACCGTTCCGGCAGATACGGGCGGTGTGGCGGTGGATGGCACTTCGTCGGTCAACCAAACCAATCTTGGTGTTGTCGATCAGGCAATTAACTGGCCTCCGGGCGCGGCGCTCTGGCTGGTATGGGAAATGGCGGACCCGACGGGAAAAGCACAGGGCCTCGCCATTGACAACCTCAACTTTTCGGCATCGCATGTGCCAATGGGACCCCCGGTCTCGTTCATCCCTTACACCATCCCCGGTTCGGTCTATGCGCAGAACTTTGACACCCTGCCCAATCCGGGTTCGACCTCGGTAAATACAGCCAACCCGGTTACCATCAACGGTATTACCTATTCACTCGCCAATCCGTTCGACTTTGCAGCCCCAGTCGCCGCCAGCGGCAATACCGGGGGCCTGGGCATCGCCACTCTGGCAGGTTGGCATGGGATGGCCAACCCGGCGGCAGGCGTCGGCACCCGGTTCGGCGCCACCGCTGGCGATCAAACCACGGGCGGTATTCTCAGCTTTGGCTTGCCGAACAGCGGGAACCGCGCGCTCGGCCTGCTGGCCACCAGCACCACAGGATTCACCGCTTTCGGCGCCAAGTTCATCAATCGAACAGCCCAGACACTGAATCTTATGACGCTACAGTTAACGGGCGAAGTATGGCGTCAATCCAACCTGCCAAAGACTCTCCAGTTTTACTACTTAGTTGAGCCGACGGCAGCGGTCCCCTTTTCCACCAACTTAACCGCTTTGGTGCCCAGCTTGAACGTGAGCCTCCCGACCGTTCCGGCAGATACGGGCGGTGTTGCGGTGGATGGCACCTCGTCGGTCAACCAAACCAACCTTGGGGTTGTGAACCAGCCAATTAACTGGCCTCCGGGCGCGGCACTCTGGCTGGTATGGGAAATGGCGGATCCGACCGGAAAAGCGCAGGGACTGGGCATTGATAACCTCACTTTTTCGGCCATCAATCAGCCAATCTCCATTCCGGTGCCATTGACCATCCAATCATCTGGAACGAATGTCACTTTCAGTTGGCCGACCGTTGTGGGCCAAATGTACCAACCGGAATACAGCGACGATCTTGGCACCAGCAATTGGATTTCTCTCGGTCCTCCCATCGCTGGCACAGGCAGCAGCGCGAGCTTCACCAATGACCTCGACGCCTCACATCGTTTCTTCAGGTTGAGACTGCTGCCGCCGTGAGTCTCCCAAATGACGACATAGCCGCAACTTATCCTCACAATCTGCCATCGCCAACGAAAACACGCATGAAACAACATTTGCTTATAGCCACCATGACGCTTGCCTTGGGGCTGTCCGATGCCCTGGCCCAGTTCGCTTTTACTCGGGTCGTCTCGACGGTCACCCCGGTGCCCGGCGGGAGCGGCCCGTTCGACTTCATGGCCTACCCATGCACCGATGGCCAGCGCGTCTATTTCAACGGGGCCGACGAGGCGAACCACCAGGGCGTCTTTGGCGGCACTGGCGGCGCGCTGACCACGTTGGCGGATTGGACCACGCCGATTCCCGGCGCGAGCGGCGTGTTCGAGGATTTCGATCGTCCGCACGCCTATCAGGGGCGGGTCGGTTTTGTTGCCGGCAACACGACGGTGAGCGGCTTGTATTTGGCCAGCGGTGGGTCCGTTGAGCGCATCGCCGACACCACGGTTGCTTTGCCAGGGGGCGCGGGCATGTTTGAGAGTTTCAGCGATTTCAGCGTAGCGAGTTGGGGTGTGGCCTTCCGCGCCAATGCCAACCTCTCGACCGAAGGCATCTACCGCCATTCGGCGACCGGGCTGGCGGCCGTGGCTACCTTCCAGACGCCGGTGCCTGGCGGCAGCGGGAGCACCTTTGGGACCTTCTACTTCCCGGTGGCAGACGAAAAAGGTCTGACATTTTTTGGCAATAACCTGCAGACGGGCGATGCCAGGCGTTTTGGCATCTACCGCGCCACGGAGTCGGGCACGATTCAGCCGGTGATCAATAACACCGACATTGACCCTGGCTCTGGCACTCCTTACTCCGCCTTCGGCCATCAGGCGGTCAACGCCGCAGGACAGCTCGCTATCGTGGCAGAATCCGCGGAGGGTGCTCTTAGAAGCCTGCGGTTTTGGACGGGCGACCGATGGACCACCCTGGCGCAGGTCGGAACACCCGTGCCCGGTTCTCCGACGGCGCACATCACTTTTATTGCCCCGGCCGTCTCACTGGACGAGTGGGGCAATGTGGCGTTCCACGCGGATGACGACACGTCCAACACAGGCATCTACTTGGCCACTGGCGGGCAGTTACTCAAGGTGGTGGACTTGAACACTCCGATTGATGAGGGCAAGAAGCCTTTGGATGAGCACTCGCTGGGGCTGGCAGACAACCAGATGGCGGGAGGGATGCTGGCCTTCTATGCGGTGACCGAACCTGGCGAATTCGGGATCTATATGACATCGGTTTCAAAACCGGCGCCATGCTTGCGAATTACCGCCGCCCCCGGGACGGTCTCACTGTTCTGGCCGACCAACGCAATCGGTTTCCGGCTTCAGCAGGCGGTAACCCTGCCCCCAGCAGTTGCGTGGGACAACGTGACCAATACGCCGACGACGCTGGGCGCGGAGTTCCAAGTGCAAGTCGGCCGGCTCGGCAACGCGGGCTTCTACCGCTTGGTGAACCCCTGAGATGTATCCAGAAAGAATTATCGGGGCCTGGAACAAGCAGGGCTGCCATGGGCAATTCCTTATCAGCTTGATGGTCGTGACCCAACCAGGAACTGACGGTGAATAAATATGGAACAGACACCATTTGAACCAGGCAAAATTGGCTTCGCTGACAATCCCGAGCCGCGCTGCGCTTCGATTCTACTGCTCGATGTTTCAGGTTCGATGCAGGGCAACCCGCTGTCAGAACTCCAGGCAGGTCTGGCGGTTTATCGCGACGAGCTTGCAGCCGACGCGCTTGCGCGGAAGCGTGTCGAGATTGCGGTGGTCGCTTTCGGTGGTTCGGTGGATGTGGTTCACAACTTTTCAACAGCGGACAATTTCATCCCGCCAATATTGGTTTCCAAGGGTGACACACCGATGGCGCAAGCTGTTCTCACAGGCTTGAACCTGCTCGACGAACGGAAGAAAGAGTATCGCGAGAACGGGATTCAGTATTATCGGCCTTGGATTTTCCTGATCACGGACGGCGCGCCGACCGATGCCAACACTCCGCAGTGGACGGAAGCCGTAAGGAGGGTTCGCAGAGGCGAAGAGGCGAAGACGTTTTCATTTTTCGGAGTTGGCGTAGAGAACGCAGACATGGACAAGCTCGGAGAGCTTTCAAAACGTGAGCCGCTGAAGTTGAAAGGACTTCGTTTCCGTGACTTGTTCCAGTGGCTGTCCAACTCGCAGCAGTCCGTCTCGCGCTCGACTCCCGGAGAATCTGTTCCGCTTAAGAATCCCGCCACACCAGAAGGCTGGGCATCGGTCTAACTCTTTGTTGGATGTGGAAAGCCGTTGGAAAAAGCGTTATTGGAGCTTCTCATCTGAGAGGGCAACTGCCCTGTCAGGATTCCTCTGATTATTTGCGCTGCCAAATCGACGGGGAGGCGGCGCTCATTATCGGAATAAGCGATGGCGCAGGGAGCGCCGCTCATTCTCACCTCGGTTCACAAGAAGCGGTAGCCGCTTTGATGCGCCAGGCGGCTTCATTCAAGCGCGCAATCGCCGACATCACCCGTGAAGACGTCCGCACTTGGTTGGCAAACACGCTGGCGCATTTGACAGCGGTGGCCGAGCGGGAGAAAATCGAAATCAAAGACCTGGCATGCACGGTTCTGGTTGCTGTTCTCGGCGATCGTCACGCTGTATTTGCCCAGATTGGCGATGGGGCATGGATAGTCGAGACGAATGGCGTTTTTGGCGCGGTGACGTGGCCCCAGAATGGCGAGTTCGCGAATGAGACCAAGTTTATCACGTCGCCCGATGCGCTTGATTCATTGCAATTTCAGCAGTGTTGCGAACCGTTGACTGCAGCGGCGGGATTCACCGACGGCGTTCAGGCTCTGGCACTCGATCTCGCGGCGAAAAGAGTCCATGCTCCCTTTTTTGAGTCAATGTTTGCTGCTTTGCGGGACTGCGAGGATGAAACCAGCCTGCTTTCCCCGCTCATTAGCTTCCTGTCGTCAGACCGGGTGAACGAGCGAACAGATGACGACAAGACGCTGGTGCTCGCGCGGCGCGTGGTTGCAGGCTTGATTGGAAATGAGATGGGTTGATGAAAGTGGAAATGTAATTCGTCTCGGGGCGAGGCTCACGACGCCCGGAGGCGAAGGGGTGATTTACGAATTGGCAAACGATCCGAGCAAGGTCGCCAAAATCTATCACCAAGCTCCGTCCGCCCAGAAGGTCAACAAACTCAAGCACCTCCGCACCTTCACCTCTCCAAACCTTCTCGAAATCGCAGCTTGGCCGGCAAGTCTGCTGTTTGATGGCAATCACCGGCAAACGGCTCGCGGATTCATCATGCCGTTAGTGAAGGGCAAAGAAATCCATCGCTTATATGGCCCGCACGACCGTTACGTTGAATTCCCTTCAGCCGCGTGGGACTTTCTCGTTCATGTCGCCAAGAATAGCGCGGCTGCGTTTGAAACGCTGCACGAGCACGGGGTGATCATGGCCGACGTGAACGAGAAGAACCTGCTGGTCACATCCGCTGGTTACGTTCGGCTGATTGATTGCGATTCCTACCAGTTTTCCCATACCTCTGGCATCTTCCATTGCGACGTAGGCGTCCCTCTGTGGACACCGCCGGAATTGCAGGGACACGACTTTCGCGGTCTGACACGGACGAAAAACCACGACCGGTTTGGCTTGGCCGTGCTCCTGTTTCAATTGCTGTTCATGGGCCGCCACCCTTTCGCAGGCGTGCCTGACCGTCCTGAGCAATTTGAAATCGAGAAATCAATCGGGCGGTTCCTCTTCGCATTCACTCGAAAAACTCGCTCGCTCGGAATCCGTCCGCCACCTCACGCGCTGCCGCTGAGTGTTTTGCCGGACAACATCGCCCGGCTTTTCGAGCGCGCTTTTCTTCGCGGCTCGGAAAGAGATTCTGTGCGGCCCTCGGGCCGAGATTGGTTCCGGGCGTTGGACTCCTTGTCCAAGAACCTTCGCGACTGCTCACGCGAGACCGGTCATAAATACCCATCACATCTGGCCAAGTGTCCTTGGTGCCACTTATGCGACGGTGGCGGGCCGAACTTCTTTGTAAGCGTCGTCGTCCATCTGCCGCCGCAGTTTGCTGTTGCGAATGCCGGCGCTTACTGGCTCGCAATCCAGCAGATGTCACGACGGCCGCTTACGGTAAAACAACTGGCTGCTTTTGCTCTCCCCAAAGCCACTGGAGCACCGTTGCCAGCCGGCACGTTAAGAAGCCGGCCCGGGTTTTTTCTCGGCTGGATGATCATCGCGATGTCCTTGCCGCTTTTCTGGGTCGTTGGCTACTTTGCCGCGATTGGAATCTTCATCGGCTGGGGACTGGTGGCTGCGGGGTCGAGACGCGCTCAATTTTCAGGCGAGTCGAATCTCGGGCGGCAGGCCGCGGCACAGGCAACGGCTGAAATCCAGAAATGCCGGAGCGCCGCCAAGGGGATTATCGCAGACTACCAGCAACAATTCGAGAAAAGGAAATCAGAGCTTCAAGCCGCTTACAAGCGCCACCTGCGGCTTGATCAGGAAAAGCGCGAGCAGTTGCAGAAACTGGAAGCAAGGAAGCGCGAGCTTCAAATGAATGAGTTTCTCGACAAGATTCTGATTCGTGACCACGCCATTCCAGAAATAAGAACAAGGCGAAAGCAGGCGCTCCAAGCTTATGGCATTGAATCAGCACTCGATGTTGTCAATTCGATGAATGTTCCCGGTTTTGGGCCGCGCCTCATCTCAGTGCTCTTGAGTTGGCGGCGGCAGTGCGAGGCGCAATTCCGATTCAACCCAGCAGCCCAACTCCCGCAAAAAGAACTGCACAAACTGGATCTTCGCATGGCCGACTTGCGACGCTCCCTCGAGATCGAACTGCGCAGCGGGCCGCAAAACCTAAACGAAATAAGCGTTACTGCGGAGCGGAGGCTCCAGGAGTGTGAAGCGCGCGCATTGGGTCTGATTCAGCGACACACGGATACCTGATACCTCGCTGTGGCCGGGCGGCTGCGGCGGGAGGTGGCGCTGGCGATTCGGCGGGTGGCCGTGGAACTCGACCTGGGACGCTGGAATCGCCCGGTGGCGGCGCATCACATATCGTCAAAGATCAACGGGGCCGGCGTGAACGCGACCTCTTTGTAAATCTCGCCGGCTTTCGCTTCAATGGCGGTGATACGACCGCTGGCGAACTGAACGATATCCGAAATGAGTTTCCGTCCCAGTGCCGCGTTGGCCCGCGCGGGATGCCCCATGACGCCGACCTTAATCTCCGGGCGCTGTTTCATCAGCGGCACCACGAATTTGTCGTCCACCATCTTCTGCGCATACTGGTAATTGTCAGGGTGCTCGATCTGCCTGCTCAACCAGGGCTCTTTATCCAGTTCCAAATCCTCCATGCGCACCAAATCGGGGCGCAGAGCCATCACCAGCGAGGTCTCCAGCCAGCCCGCATGCCAGTCCCCCTCGCCGATGGCCTTGCGCCAGCCCGTCTTGTTCGGGTCGCAATCCCAAATCCCGAACAGCGTGATCAGGGCCTTTTCAAACATCGGATTGAGCCGCAGGCTGACCCTGATG
>Ga0194039_1002123_pt1 | contig 10216 bp, 8 predicted proteins | sample JunL228m_MetaG_FD_148679 | JGI IMG/M metagenome (GOLD analysis project Ga0194039, IMG submission 148679) | Anoxic zone freshwater microbial communities from boreal shield lake in IISD Experimental Lakes Area, Ontario, Canada - Jun2016-L227-8m | ecosystem: Environmental > Aquatic > Freshwater >...
GTTCACGGTGCCGGTTCATGGTTAAAAATTCGAGAAGCAGGGGCAGGAGTTCCGTCCTGACCACCGTGTTCTCGATGCTGATCGGATGCATGACATGGAGGACGCCGTTATTCTCCTCCCGCTGCATTTTTTTGTAGAGCACGTCCTCGCTAGTGAGTGTGAACGGCATCACTTCGAGATAACCCAACCCGCAGAACACCTCGCGGGCAAGGGCCGCATTGACCTGCACTTGATGGGGTTTTCCAACAGTGAAGGTCTTTGGAGCTAGGTCCAGTATCTTATCGTAACCGTACGCAATCGCCACGTCCTCGAACAAGTCCCAGTCGTGCATGATGTCGGCTCGGTAACAGGGCACCTGTACCTTCAACTTATCTGCGCCCGCGGGTTCAGCACCGAACCGCATCTTCCGGAGAAGCTCTGCCATCGTGGCTGCGGTCAGCTCAATCCCCAGGAGCCGGGAGCACTCATGCACGCTCACAGTCCGCTCTGTGGGAGCAAGGGTCGGGGTCTGCACGCCACCAATCTCAACACTCTCAATAGTCGCGCCTGCCTCAGCCATCGCGGCGCAAATGATATTGACCGCAACGCCGACCGCACGCTTGTCGGTGCCGGTCGTGTCGAGGAGGATATTTTTCGTATCGAGAGTTACCCGCGTCCGCTCACCATTGATGATAGGGGGAAACGAAAGGACATGGTCGTCCTTGTCCACGATCAGCGGGAAGAGTGGGAAGTCTTTTACGATCTTTGCATAGTCCCTGCCCTTCGGGTGCTTCTCGAGGATCTCGTCCATGGTCATCGACTCTTTATAGTCGAGGGGCACGAACTTCCGGTTCCGTGGTGAGGCAATGTAGTGGAACGGGGGTTTGATAGTATCGAAGTCATGGATGCCGATCGCTACTTTGCTCCTGCCCCTGCCAACTGCCCAGTGGAGTGACTCCTGCAGGGACATGATGCTCTGGATTGACTCGTCATCAAAAGAGATACCGCGGATGACCGCAGCACCGAGCACCGGGCGGATATTTGCGAGCGCTGGATCGACAGTGAACGAGATACCCGATGGCTTTACCGGGTACACAGACAGCCCGGTCTCGATTCCGAGGTAGCCCCGCATGGCCCGCGCTACTCCTTCCGGTGAGAAGAGGTCGGGGCGATCCGGGAAGAACTCCACATCTGCATGATCTTCTTCGATCCGCTCCACATCCGAGCCGATGAAGGCGACCTTGTCGAGGATCGTCTTTTTGTCGGTGCGGGTGAGCCGCTCAAGGTATTTGTACGGGAGGGTGATGACTGCCATTTCAGATACCTCCCTTCGTGTGGCGCAATGCCGGTGTTTCGCGGAGGAACGCCACGTCACTCTTATGCAGATAGCGGAGATCCTTAAGACCGAGGCGGAGCATCGCAATCCGGCTCACGCCAAGACCCCATGCAAGGACAGGATAATTGATCCCGAGCGGGGCAGTGACTTCCTCGCGGAAGACGCCGGCACCACCCATCTCGATCCAGCCGATACCCTCGACATATACTTCAGCGTCGAGGCTCGGCTCGGTGTACGGGTAGTACGAGGGTTTGAACCGCACGCCTTCAAAGCCCATGCGGTGGTAAAACTCACGAAGGATCCCGAGCAGGTTCCCGAATGTAACACCCTCGTCCATCACAATCCCTTCGAGCTGTTCGAACTCGGCAAGGTGGGTGGTGTCGATCGTTTCACGCCGGTAGACCCTGCCGATGCAGAAGGCCTTGACGGGGGGGTTCGGGTTATTGGCAAGGTATTGAATCGAGACACTCGTGGTGTGCGTCCGGAGTACGCACTGCTCGGCCTTTTCCTCCTTCCAGACTCCGCCCCAGCCGGTAGAGGAGGTCTCGCCGCCGCACTCGTGCATCGCCTTCACCTTCTCGTACCCTTTCGGGAGCGGGAGGGTCTCTCTGAGATAGAACGTGTCCTGCATCTCGCGGGCCGGGTGATCCTGCGGCTGGAAAAGCGCATCGAAGTTCCAGTAGGATTGCTGGACGATGCCGCCGTAGAGTTCGGTAAATCCCATCTCCAACAGGATCTCTCGCATCTCTCCAATGATCCGCTGGTAGGGATGGATCTTTCCGGGGTACGCCTTTTTCGGGAGTTTGGTCACATCGTACTTGCGTAGGTTTGCGTTCTTCCATTCACCTGAAATGATCTGGTCGCGGATGATAGTGCCGCTCTCCCCTCGGAGGTCGAGACCTTTTTTGACGAGCGAAAGCCCGGCAGGAGTAATGGCAATTGCGTACTTGACGGTTTCTGATTCCAGTAAAATACCGCGCTTGATGAGTTCCTTCGTTTTCGAGTCAGCGGCAGATGGGTTTTTCAGGGCAGCATCATCCGCATCAGTAGACGCCCCCGCAGTTTTTGTAACGAGGGTGCCCTCGACTTTCACGAGCCCCTTCTTTCTCAGCTGGCCAAAACCGATCTTAAACGCCTCGTGCTTCTGGAGATCGGCAAGCGTTGTTCCCGACAGAATAAACCGGAGGAGTTGTGTTTCAGGAAGCCCATTCTGTGCATACACCTTCCCCTCATCCGTGTATACAAACTCTTTAGCCACAACCCGCTCAACCGTGGCAAGCCCCTTGTCCTGTGCAAGGTAGGCCCACTGCACCACTGCTTCAGGAGTCGCATCCAGCAGTTTTGCAAGGTGTGGGGCATCTGCCTTCTTCTCCTTCTCAAGTATTGCGAGCACCCGTTTCTCGTTCTGCGTCAGTTCTGCCATCTCACACCTCAATCCTGTCTGAAGCTGCGTCCATCTTTTCCTTAAAGTCTTTAAGGAACGCCACTACCCGTTCGGCAGTCTCCTTCTTGCACTGCCCGCAGGTGATTTCGCCTGCAGTGCATTTCCTGTAGATTTCTGCCAGCTCCGCATCATCGGTCACCATATGGAATAGATTGAGCAGGTAGAGCGAGCACTTGTCCGGCTCCCCGCCGAGCCGCTTCTGTTCTTCCAAAGTCGCCCTGCCGCCTGTGATCCCGCTCATCACTTTCTTTCTCACAACCGCTTCAGGTTCGTAGAACGAGATGATGCTCTCAGGGATACTGCTCGACATTTTGCCACCCGTGAGCCCCGGCATGAAGATGTGATAAGTGGATGAGGGCGTGTAAAACGCATAACCGCCATGCTCCCGTTCAATCTCCCGCACCTTCGCACTCACGTCAGTGCACTGCGCACCTTTGAGATCAACGTGGCCTTCGTATTTTTTTGCGTGCGGGAATGCCTGTTTCACCGCATCGAGCGCTGCTTCCGGCGCATTCTTGGACCGAACGCTGATGTACCCGTCGCGCTCCTCAACTGTGAACATCCGCATCTTGTGCGCAATCCCGCGGGTGAGCCGGATATGAGGGTCCTGATCGACACCGACGGGCACAAGCGTAGGTGCTGGTTCCCGATCAATCTGGGGATACAGGATATCGGCTACCTGCGTAATCACGCTATCCGCATGGGCAAGGTCGGTGTCGGCGCCAAATCCGTAAATCGCGGTGAGTTCCGAGAAGTTCACCTTCGTTGCCGCCTCAAACGCAAGATCCTTGAGCCGGTCGTTTCTGCTCTGGAAATACGTGGTGCCCTCAAACCCGAGCGCGTACAAGCAGGCGAGATACTCTTTCCCGTACTCGTTGCACTTCTCCCATGAAAGACCCCGGACCGCATGTGCCTCCCGGTCGGCAATGGTCACGTACCCGTTGCCACCCTGCTCAACATGCCAGACTACTTCTTTCATCACCATCAGGTGACCGAGATGCGGGTGGCCGCTCGGCATGAACCCGGTGAGAATATGAAACGGCGTGCGGTTGCGAATCGCACTTACTATCGGGCGGTAATCCCGGTGACCGACAACAATGCCTCGGCGCATAAAGTATGGGACTTCCGGAAGATCTGCTAATATCGGTTTAATTGGGTCGATACCAAAATCGGCAAATGTTTTCTCAATATCGAGCGACGGTGTACTTGACCAGGGATTTATCGGCGATTCTTGCATGAAAGGTGCTCACAGTTTGATTCGTGCAAATTCCACGAACTGAATTCCGTTAGTATGTACAGCGCCAAACAACATCTTCTTTTTGACACTGTGCGCCATCCGGACCGAGCGCGAGATTGCGCTCATAGGCAGGGCCGCATCTTTTTCCACCGCATGTACCAGCAGATCGGAATGCACGTTCTTACCGCAGTAGACCCGGAAGTGGTGGCCGAACTTGTAGCCGGTTCTTGGGGTATAATCGTGCAACCGAAGTTCTGTATACACCTTGTCCTTCTCTGCCAGTTCCGCATCATTCTCACTGGCCAGTTCAAAAAATTCCGTGGTGCTGACCACTGAATCTCCTTTCCGAAGCTTAATAATACCGTTTCCCATGAGATAGAGCAGTTCAACCGGAGAGAGCATGAGCCGTTCATCATCAAGGCGCTTGCCAAAACCCGATACTTCGAGATCGGACGGGGGAGTTATCCTGACCATGGCCGATTTTCCGATAAGGACCGCTTCATGTTTTGATAGGGGGGTTAAGGGAGTGCTGGCATCTGCAAGTACCTGCAGCTTGATCTCATAATAAGTGAGTTCCTCTTCGTCATCGACAACCGCAAGCACGTACTGTTTGCGCATATTGCGAGAGGTGCCCACCTCTTCGATCAGTTTAGTAAACCGGATGGGATCGCGTTCTGATAGCACACGGACCAAATAGAGGGATTCACCGGTACCGGGTTTCTCACCGCGCCGGAATACCCTGAAATCGTGCGGGCCGGTCTGCACCACATACCCCCGTTCGCGGAGATCGCGGTACACTAAAAAACTCCGCAGGAAATTGCGTTCGCGGGCAAACTCTGAAAACAGGGTATCGAACGTATAACCCTCTATGGTGATCTTCTGGCGGTGTAGGAGATAGAGCGCCTCTTGTGGGGCAAGTTTCACGCCGTCTTTTTCCAGGCGCCCGTACCCGCTCTGCTCGTAGAGTACACGCCCGTCTTTTCCCACCCGCACCACAGTGCCGTCAAATGTTGCCTTCACTGCCGGATATATTGTATTTAGGTGATAATAAGAGCATTCTGAAAACGCCTCGCACTTATGGAAGAATATCAGGGCAATGATTGCATGAGCAGGATTAACGGATAAAGAAAATGTATCAGGGTTTACCCGGCCAATTCCCTTACTTTGGCAATATTCCCGGAGTCGTCCCTGCGTTCATCAACAGGAGTCTCGCAGACCAATGGCAAATCCTTAAAAACCGGATGATGAAGTATGCGCCGGAACCCATCCTCTCCAATGAAGCCCATACCGATATGCTCATGCCGGTCAAGCCCACTTCCCTTATCTCCTTTCGTATCGTTCAGGTGCACGATCTTCAAGTTCCTGATTCCTACCTGTTCATCGAACTGTGCAAGTGTGTCTGCAATCCCCTCCTCCGTCCTCAGTTCGTAGCCTGCCGCAAATGCATGGCAGGTGTCAAAGCAGATACCGATCCGCTCTGGTGCATCAAGCCCGTCCATAATTCCCCGTATGTGCTCGAAACTGCTGCCAACGCTGTTCTTCTCACCAGCAGTGTTCTCAAGGAGCAGCATCACGGAATTATCTGATCCATCAATGGCGGTATTGATAGCCCTGATTACCCGCGCCCGCCCACCGGCAATCCCATCTCCGAGATGGTGGCCGAGATGCGTCACAAGATAGGGGATGCCCAACTTACCGCAGCGGTCAAGTTCTACTGCAAGTGCCGGTACGGATTTTTCATAGATCTCCGGTTTGGGCGAGGCAAGGTTCGGAAGGTAGGGCATGTGATCAACGGGAATGATGCCGGTGGTTCTGATCTTTGCCCGGTAGAGATCACAATCCTCATCAGATAGTGACTTGTATGCCCAACCCCGGGGATTTCTTGAGAACTGCTGGAAGACATCACAGCCTGCATTCTTTGCCCGATCCACCGCTAGATCAAGCGAGCCTGCGATTGAAACATGGACACCAACACGAACCATTTTACACCGTTTTTCTATGCATCTTGGTTCGGGGCGGATCTATGATAAGGTTGTGATCGTACCGGGCCGGGAATGCAGGGAAGTTAAGAAAAAGGAAATGATCCTGCCGGCTTTTACGGATTATCTAAGGATCCGTCGTGCGACAAAACCGACTGCTACGAGTGCGACAAACACACCAACCGGGGATTTGGTGGGTACCGGCGCTGCGGATGATGCACTGGCCGTAGTAACAGGTGCAGGGTTCGCACTCAGTGCGAGAGTGCCTGACCGGGAACCAAACTGGACGCACTGCGCATCCATACGGATCTCCCCGCTACTACCTTTGAGCTGCGGAAGATTGTACCGATAGGTAAATGATGACCGGTCCGGTTGGCTGGTGTAGGACTTGTCGATTAGCACAGTATCTCCCTGCTTCACAGTTACCTGTTTCACATAATGCGTTGTGGGATCATCAACCTGATGCGTAATAGTGACAACAAGATCCCCTGTATTCTGGTCATAAGTCATTGTTGCATCGGCCGGGGGGTGAGCGAGAGCGCCGCCGCTCAGCACAGCAAGGCTGACCAGTGCCATAACAAGTGCCCGTACGATTAAGGATAGGTGCAGGAACTGCACAGAAGAGGAATGCGTCCTACTTCGCATGGATGTTCGCCTCCAGAGTTCCGGCAGTGTTGACGGAATTAACTACCATGAATGATAATCTGCCGGCACACGGATAATTACTCGTATCGTGTCTGGAGTCTTTTGCGGGTTAAAAAAAGTGTTATTCCTTTCTCATCACAAGAATGAGCCCCGCAAGTCCGATCGCTCCGATAGCAGCGAGAGGCAGCATGCCGGATTTTGTCGTTGGAATTTGTGTAGGAGAGGTGGTGGAAACCGTTGGGGGCAACGGTGTCAGCGCCTCATCGGGCCGTGTTGTTGTTGCTGTGCGGATGTTCACTTGTGCTGCGCTGATCGGTGGCACAATCTTAACCACATAAACCGAGATCGCCTGAGGGCCGGTCATACCGGCTTTGCCAGGGCAGGTGCTGGACAATGCCTGTCCCTTGACAAATGTTACTGCCACACTCGAACCATCGTTCCGACCATTGTAGTTGAGCGATTCGCCGGGCTTGAGTGTTTTTGCAAAGACTTCCTTTCCCTCGCTCTTCACCTTGACGTCTGATGATATGGCGGTGCAGGTAGTTCCCGTGCAGGCCGAACAGTCCGGAACGGTAGTTGCATCCAGCGCGTAATTACCAATGAGGGGGGTTGGGATCGTTCCCATATCCCCAACAATATCGGTCACGAACTCCTCGTTTGGCCGTGAACCGAACAACTTTGCAAGCGTGATCCAGGTCTCACCCGCACCACCGAGGCTGGTCGCGACAACCGGGTCACCGGTTTTAAAGACAGAAAACACGGCCGCATTCGGTGCCGTCCCGGTAAGAACCTCAACGCTCATCGGGGTATACGTGCAGACCGGTGCACCGCTCGCAGGATAGTTGCACCCGTACTGCTGGGGGTGTTCAAGGGTAATGGTATTCGTGGGCGGGTTAAGGGTTGCAACCGCGCCTTTGAGGGTAACTTCCTGGATAACCGCACTTACCGGTACGCACATGCAGCACAGGAACAGAACTGCAACAATTACGACAAGATATGTCTGCTTCATAAACATCAATTCTCCACTTTTCGTATATCGACCATCGATGCACAGAAATAAAAAACGGATCATCTGCACCTGAACCATTTTGCTGTTTGACAACCAATACACCGGTATGCAGGTCACTTTCCTTGGCACCAATGGCTGGTTTGATACAGCAGCCGGCAATACGGTCTCAGTGCTTGTCCAGTCAGAAGATTATGATATTATCTTTGACGCAGGAAATGGCATAGCAAAAGCGGACCGGTATATCACCCAGAAAAAACCGGTATACCTGTTTATCAGTCACCTCCATATCGACCACATCGCAGGGCTGCACACACTCGTCAAGTTCCGGTTAAAAAAAGGCCTTCACATCTGCACCCAACTCGGGAATCTAAAAGATCTCAATGCATTTGTCCGTGAGCCATACACTGTGCCGTTTTCCGGTCTCCCATACAAGGCAGATATCATTGAACTGGCAGAAGGCAGGCATTCGCTACCGTTTACCGTCGAGTGCCGCCCGCTCGTTCACCCGGCTCCCTGTTTCGGGTACCGGCTGGAGATCGACGGAAAGGTGATCACGTACTGCACCGACACCGGTGTCTGCGACAATGCGATTGCACTCGGGCGGGATGCAGATCTCCTCATCACCGAATGCGGGCTCAAACCCGGAGTAAAGAGCCCGGACTGGCCACACCTCAACCCGGAGGATGCAATTCATATCGCCCGGCAAGCGCACGCAAAGCGTCTTGCCCTGATGCATTTCGGAGCGGAGGTGTACAAAACAGTGGACGAGCGAAAAGCATTGCAGAAGCGGTTCGAGAAAGAATGGCCGGGTCTGATTGTTGCTACCGATGACCTGACAATTCAGGTGTAACAAATAACAGGGTAAAAAAATATTATTCCAGTTTTTTCATCAGCCACGCCATGTTGATGCCCAGCGTCCTCATGGTTGTGATCCCTTCATCATCATCATTTACGTCCCCCGGTGCAAGTCCGATCCCGATATTCCAGTACGAAGAGCCGGGCACGATCATCTGGTTGATGAAGAAGAAATGGTTGAGCGTGTCGAAAGCATGAATCGCACCACCACGGCGCACAGCAATCACTCCTGCACCCACCTTTCTCCTGAACATATCCTGGTTGGCTTTGGCCACAAATCCCGCCCGGTCGATTAGCGCCTTCATCTCAGACGATACATCAGAGAAATACGTTGGGGAAGCAAGGATAATGCCATCAGCTTCGAGCATCTTTTCAATGCAATCGTTGATCACATCCCCTTTCAAAGCGCACCGACGGTCCTGGTTCTCAAAACATTTCATGCAGGCGGTACAGCCCCGGATCTTCTTTCCCGCAAGCTGGACAAGTTCTGTTTCTATACCTGCTTTTTTCAGTTCGTCAAACACTGTATCGACAAGGATTGCCGTGTTCCCGTCTTTCCGCGCACTGCCATTAAATGCAATAACTTTCATCCATTTCACCTGATTATGATCCCATTTCCCTACGGGCAGATAAAATTTCCCGGCAGTTGGACTAAAAAGAGGCTGTCTCAGTGCACCATCTTATGAGCTCACACGCTAAATAGAGTAACGATATGAACACTCGTATACAGTTCTCCGATTTCAACCTATCAAAGGAGATCGGAAAAGCCATTGAAGATATGGGCTTTGAAGAGCCCTCGCCTATCCAGGGACTCGCCATTCCCCTCATACAGGCCGGGCGTGACGTAACCGCCCAGGCACAAACCGGAACCGGCAAAACTGCCGCTTTTGGTATTCCCATCATAGAGAAGATCGATCCCACCAAACGCGTTGTCCAGGCAATAGTACTCTGTCCCACCCGTGAACTTTGTATCCAGATCGCAGAAGAGTTCTCACATCTCCTCGCGCATCTCCCCAAGATCTACGTTCTCCCGGTCTATGGCGGTCAGCCAATCGACCGGCAGCTGCGGGCACTTCATTCCGGTGTCCACATCGTGATCGGTACTCCCGGGCGCGTGATGGACCACCTCGATCGCAGGACGCTTGGACTCCATGACGTCCGGACCGTTGTGCTCGATGAAGCCGACCAGATGCTCGACATGGGATTCAGAGACGACATCGAACTGATCTTAAAGAAAGTCCCGCAGGAACGCCAGACCCTGCTCTTCTCTGCAACCATTCCCCAGCCGATCATTGATATCTCAAAGCGGTTCATGAACAAACCTGAGTTTGTCAAGGTCCAGTACGCTGAACTGACGGTTCCAAAGATCGAACAGAGCTATATCGAAGTCAAGGACCGCGAAAAGATCGATATCCTCTGCAGGCTGATCGATATCGCTGACCCCCACTTGTCAATCATCTTCTGCAACACCAAGCGCAGGGCAGAAGAACTCGCAGGGAAGATCAAGGCCCGTGGTTACCGTGCAGAGGAACTTCACGGCGACATGAAACAGTCCCAGCGCGACCGCGTGATGGGGGGATTCAGGAAAGGCTCAATTGAGATCCTCATCGCAACCGATGTTGCCGCGCGCGGCATCGATGTCGAAGATGTTGACATGGTGATCAACTTTGACATCCCGCAGGATGTGGAGTACTATGTCCACCGTATCGGCAGGACCGGGCGCGCAGGAAAG
>Ga0194039_1002125_pt1 | contig 10215 bp, 6 predicted proteins | sample JunL228m_MetaG_FD_148679 | JGI IMG/M metagenome (GOLD analysis project Ga0194039, IMG submission 148679) | Anoxic zone freshwater microbial communities from boreal shield lake in IISD Experimental Lakes Area, Ontario, Canada - Jun2016-L227-8m | ecosystem: Environmental > Aquatic > Freshwater >...
TCGGGGCACCGCGTTCACTGTCGAAGAGAGAAACCACCTCGGCTTGACGGGCATGTTGCCCAGCACCGTCGAGTCCCTCGAGCAACAGGTGGGCCGAAGCTACGCACAGTTTCTCGCCTTCGAGACCGATATCGAGAAGTGGGCCTTCCTGACGGGGGTGCATGACACCAACGAGGTGCTGTTTTACGCACTGCTCGGCGAGCACATCGAGGAGATGCTGCCGATTGTCTACACCCCGACCGTCGGTACCGCGATCACCCAGTTCAGTCACGTCTTCCGCCGACCGCGCGGGGTGTTTCTGAACATCGGGGACACTGATGAGATCGACCGGGCATTGGCCGCCACCGGGCTGGGACCGCAGGATGTGGACTTGATCGTGGCCAGTGATGCCGAGGCCATTCTCGGCATCGGGGACCTGGGCGTCGGCGGAATCGAAATCTGTATCGGCAAGCTGGCCGTCTATACCGTGGCAGCGGGAATCGACCCCAGCAGGGTGCTGGCCGTCGGCCTCGACGTGGGCACGAATCGCGAGGAATTGCTGACCGACCCGCGCTACCTGGGTTACAAGCATGCCCGCGTGCGCGGCGCAGAGTACGACACCTTCATCGACACCTATGTGGCCAGTGCGAGTAAACGATTCCCCAACGCGATCCTGCACTGGGAGGACTTCGCCGCTACGCAGGCTCGCGGAATTCTTGCCCGGTACGGCGAGAAACTCTGCACTTTTGACGACGATATCCAGGGCACCGCAGCTGTCGGTCTGGCCTGCGCACTGTCGGGGGTCCGAGTCTCGGGCGGATCACTGACCGATCAGCGCATCGTGGTCTACGGCGCTGGCTCTGCAGGAGTCGGCATCGCCGACCTGATCCGTCTTGCTTTGCAACAGGAGGGGCTCAGTGCCCGGGCAGCTGCCGGGTGCATCTACCTGATTGATCGCCCCGGCCTGCTCACCAGTGAGATGACCGGGCTTGCCGACTATCAGGTGCCCTATGCCAAGGAGCAGGCCGAGGTGGAGTCCTGGCGTTCGGCGGGCGGGCAGCTGGGGTTGGCGGAGGTGGTCGCCAACCTTCATCCCACCATGCTGGTCGGAACTTCTGGTCAACCCGGCGCCTTCACCCGGCCGATCCTCGAGAACATGCATGCCGCCTGCGATCGTCCCATCGTGTTGCCGATGTCCAACCCGACCGAACTGGCCGAACAGACCCCGACCAATATCCTGCACTGGACCGCCGGTGCGGCACTGGTTGCCACCGGAAGTCCCTTCGGCCCGGTTGACGTGAACGGCACCAGCTACCGAATCGGTCAGGCCAACAATGCTCTGCTGTTTCCCGGGTTAGGGCTCGGCGCCATTGTCACCGGCGCATCCAAGCTGTCTCCGGCCATGTTCCTGGCCGCGGCTCGGGCCCTTGCCGGACTGGCGGATCCCACCGACCAGTCCAAAGGATTGCTGCCCATGATCAGTCAATTGCGCGAGGTCTCGGCTACGGTCGCGGTCGCGGTTGCGAATACGGCGATCGCCGAAGGGCTCAACCGCATCGAGGTGGATAACACGATTGAGGCGGTGCGGGAGGCCATCTGGTCTCCGACCTACGCGCCGATACTGCGCTAGGCCGCAGCCGTGGCGTGGCGTCGCTCACGGTAAGTTGTCGCCCATGACAAGCCGCGAATTCGACATCGTTGTCTATGGGGCCTCCGGCTTCGTGGGCAAGCTCACCGCCGAGTATCTGGCCAAGGCCGGCGGCAGCGCCCGTATTGCATTGGCGGGGCGTTCTCCGGAACGTCTGGCGGCTGTTCGCGCGACACTGGGCGAGTCAGCACAGTCTTGGCCGATCATCACCGCCGACGCATCCTCGCCGGCCTCCCTCGACGAGATGGCCGCGCGGACCCAGGTGGTGGTGACCACTGTCGGTCCCTACAGCCGCTACGGACTGCCGATGGTGGCGGCCTGTGCGGCAGCCGGCACCGACTACGCCGATCTCACCGGTGAGGCGATGTTCGTCCGGCAGAGCATCGACGACTACCACAAACAGGCCGTCGATACCGGTGCCCGCATCGTGCACGCGTGCGGATTCGACTCCGTTCCGTCGGACTTGAGCGTCTACGAGCTGTTCCGCCGGGCCAAGGGGGACGGTACCGGCGAGCTCGGCGATACCAACTACGTGCTGCGTAGTTTTTCCGGCGGGGTATCCGGCGGCACGATCGCCTCGATGATCGAGGTGTTCCGGGCCTCCTCCGGGGACCCCGACACCCGGCGGCTGCTCGCCGATCCCTACACCCTGTCCCAAGACCGCGGTGCCGAGCCCGAACTCGGCCCTCAGCCTGATATGCCCTGGCGGCGCGGCAGCGAGCTCGCCCCGGAGCTCGACGGGGTGTGGGCCGCGGGCTTCGTCATGGCGATGTACAACACCCGCATCGTGCGTCGCAGCAATGCGCTGCTGGACTACGCCTACGGCCGCCGATTCCGCTATACGGAATATATGGGCGTCGGGCCATCTGTCCTGGCTCCGGTCACCTCGGCGGCGGCTACTGCGGCGACCGCCGGCGCGGCCGCCCTGGGGGGTCGATTCTTCCGGCTCCTACCGCGTCGGTTGGTCGAGCGAATCGCACCCAAACCCGGCACCGGTCCCAGCGACGAAGTTCGTGAGCGGGGCTACTACCGCCTGGAGACCTATACGACCACCAGCACGGGCGCCCGATATGTTGCCACCATGTCCCAAAGTGGTGATCCCGGCTACAAGGCGACATCGGTGATGCTGGGGGAGTGCGGCCTGGCGCTGGCGCTTGACCGGGACAAACTCCCGGCGCTGCACGGTGTGTTGACGCCTGCGGCCGCCATGGGCGACGCGCTCTTGGCTCGCTTCCCGGCGGCCGGGATTTCGCTGGAATCGACCCGACTGGGTTAATTCCCCTCTGGTGCTCTGGGCATAATCGGCCCCGCGGGCGGCAACGGGGCGACTACTGTCGAACCAATCAGCCGCACACCAACGAAAGTGAAAACCCGACATGGCCGGTCTCGAAGACCTCTTCAATCAGATCCCGGTGGCGGATATCGCCAGCAAGCTCGGTGCCGACCCGAGTGAGGTGAACCAGGCCATCCAGACCCTGGTGCCCACGCTGCTGGGCACGCTGCAGGAAAACGTCCAGGCCGACGATATCGATTCCACCCACCTCGAGTCGGCTGTCGTCACCGAGGGCCAGAGCGATCTGCTGACCGGCGGCATCAATGTCGACCAGATCGACACCGGCCAGGGCAACCAGCTCATCGCCAGCCTGTTCGGCGGCAATGACACCAACCAGGTCGCCTCGGCACTGTCCGGTGCCGGCGCCGGCGGTGGCGACCTGATCAAGCGACTGCTCCCGATGCTTGCGCCGATCGTGCTCGCCTATGTCGGCAAGCAGTTCGCCGCGAAGAACGCCGGCGCGCAGGCCCAGGCCTCCGGCGGCGGGATGGGCGACATCCTCGGCAGCATCCTCGGCGGCGCCGGCGGTGGCGGCGGTGCCGCCAACAACCCGCTGGGCAGCATTCTGGGCAGCGTGCTCGGCGGCAACCAGGGTGGAGCGATCGGCAACATTCTGGGTGGACTCCTGCGCGGCGGCAAGTAGCCGTTCGCCTCGGGGCGCAGGTCGGCCGTCGGTCTGCGCGCACCTAGAATCATCAGGTGCCCACCACTGATGACGCCCGTGCCGAGGCTCTCCCGAAGACGTGGGAGCCCGGTGCGGTAGAGACCGGGATCTATCAGGGTTGGGTTGACGCGGGCTATTTCACCGCCGACGCGGCCAGTGCCAAACCGCCGTACTCGATTGTGCTGCCGCCGCCGAATGTGACCGGCAGCCTGCACATGGGTCACGCGCTGGACCACACCCTGATGGATGCGCTGACCCGTCGAAAGCGCATGCAGGGCTACGAGGTGCTGTGGCTTCCCGGGATGGATCATGCCGGCATCGCCACCCAGTCATTGGTGGAGAAGCAACTGGCCGCGGATTCCACCAGCAAGGAAGATCTCGGCCGGGACCGTTTCATCGAGCAGGTCTGGGAATGGAAGCAACAATCGGGCGGAACGATCGGTGCCCAGATGCGCTGCCTCGGCGACGGTGTCGATTGGAGTCGCGATCGGTTCACCATGGACGAGGGGCTTTCCCGCGCGGTTCGCACGATCTTCAAACGCCTCTACGACGCCGGGTTGATCTACCAGGCCGAGCGGTTGGTCAACTGGTCACCGGTGCTGCAGACCGCGATCTCCGATCTCGAGGTCAAATACGAAGAGGTCGAGGGCGAACTCGTCTCGTTCCGTTATGGCTCCCTTGATGATTCGGCGCCGCACATCGTGGTGGCGACCACCCGGATCGAGACCATGCTCGGTGACACCGCGATCGCAGTGCATCCCGACGACGACCGGTATCGGCACCTCGTGGGGACCGCCCTGCCGCACCCGTTCCAGGACCGCGAGATCATGATCGTCGCCGACGAACATGTCGATCCGGAATTCGGAACCGGTGCTGTCAAAGTCACACCGGCGCACGACCCGAACGACTTCGAGATCGGTATTCGGCACAACTTGGCAATGCCGTCGATCATGGATACCCGCGGCCGGATAGCCGGTACTGGAACGCAATTCGACGGAATGGATCGTTTCGAAGCCCGGACAAAAGTCCGCGTGGCACTGGCCGCCGATGGCCGCATCGTGGCGGAGAAGCGTCCTTATCTGCACAGTGTCGGGCATTCCGAACGCAGTGGTGAGCCGATCGAACCACGATTGAGTCTGCAGTGGTGGGTCAAGGTCGAATCGTTGGCCAAGGCTGCCGGTGATGCCGTGCGGGGCGGCGATATCGTCATTCATCCCAAAAGCCTGGAGCCGCGCTGGTTCGACTGGGTCGACGATATGCACGACTGGTGTATCTCGCGCCAGCTGTGGTGGGGACATCGCATCCCGATCTGGCACGGTCCGGACGGACAACGGGTGTGCGTGGGGCCGGATGAGACGCCGCCCGAGGGCTGGGTGCAGGACCCGGATGTGCTCGATACCTGGTTCTCTTCGGCGCTGTGGCCGTTTTCCACCATGGGTTGGCCGGAACGCACTGCGGACCTCGAGAAGTTCTATCCGACAAGCGTTCTCGTCACCGGCTACGACATCCTCTTCTTCTGGGTAGCCCGTATGGTGATGTTCGGCACGTTCGTGTCGGATGACGACGCCATCACCGACGGCGGGAAACGCGGCCCCCAGGTTCCGTTCAAGAATGTCTTCCTGCACGGCCTGATTCGCGATGAACACGGCCGCAAGATGAGCAAGTCCCGCGGCAACGGCATCGATCCACTGGACTGGGTGGAGTTGTTCGGCGCCGATGCGCTGCGGTTCACGCTGGCGCGCGGTGCCAGCCCCGGCGGCGACCTGTCCATCGGCGAAGACCACGCCCGAGCGTCGCGGAACTTTGCCACCAAGTTGTTCAACGCGACCCGGTTCGCGCTCATGAACGGTGCCGCTCCGGCGCCCTTGCCCCACAGCGATCAGTTGACCGACGCTGATCGGTGGATCCTGGGTCGGCTGGAAGAGGTTCGTGCCGAGGCGGATTTGGCGTTCGACTCCTACGAATTCAGCCGTGCCTGTGAATCGCTCTATCACTTCGCCTGGGACGAGTTCTGCGACTGGTACCTGGAACTAGCCAAGGTGCAACTCGGCGGGGGTTTGCAGCACACCACTGCGGTGCTGGCCGCCGTGCTCGACACATTGCTCAAGCTGCTGCACCCGGTCATGCCGTTCGTCACCGAGGTGCTGTGGCAGGCGCTAACCGGTGGTGAGTCCCTGGTGATCGCTGATTGGCCCCAGGCCAGTGGCATCACACTGGATCCCGCTGCCGCACTTCGCGTTGCCGATGTGCAGAAGCTGGTCACCGAGATCCGTCGGTTCCGCAGCGATCAGGGTCTGGCGGACCGCCAGAAGGTCCCGGCCCGGCTAGGCGGGATCGAGCATGTCGGACTTGTCGGACAGGTGGCGCCGGTAACGGCGCTGGCGTGGCTGACCGAACCGGCAGCCGGCTTCAACGCCACCGCACAACTGGAGGTGCGGCTATCGACCGGCACCGTTGCGGTCGAGCTGGACACCTCCGGCACGGTCGATGTCGGTGCCGAACGGCGCAGGCTGGAGAAGGACCTGGCCACTGCGCAGAAGGATCTGGCGGCAACCGCGGCGAAGCTCGGCAATGAGGCTTTCCTGGCTAAGGCGCCGGGTGATGTCGTCGACAAGATTCGCGAACGACAGAAACTGGCCCAAGAGGAAACCGACCGGATCACCGCGCGCCTGGCTGCGTTGGCATGAGCGCCCGGATTCCGACACCCGACGAGATCGCATCTCTGCTCCAGGTTGAACATCTGCTCGATCAGCGCTGGCCGGAAACCAAGCTTGAGCCCAGCACGGCACGCATCTGTGCATTGATGGAATTGCTCGGCTCTCCTCAACTCAGCTATCCCTGTATTCATATCGCTGGCACCAACGGCAAGACGTCGGTTGCCAGGATGATTGATGCATTGCTGACCGCCCTGGACCGACGGACCGGGCGCACGACCAGCCCGCACCTGCAGTCGGCTGTCGAACGTATTGTCATCGACAATGAGCCCATCAGCCCGGCAAAATATGTCGAAACCTATTGCGAGATAGAGCCGTTCGTGCAGATGGTTGACGCCCAGTCGCAAGCTGATGGCGGGCCTGCGATGAGCAAGTTCGAGGTCGTCACGGCGATGGCCTTCGCGGCGTTCGCTGACGCGCCCGTCGACATCGCCATCATCGAGGCCGGTATGGGTGGGCGCTGGGATGCCACCAACGTCGTCGACGCACCAGTCGCGGTCATCACGTCGATCGGTATCGATCACGCCGAGTATCTCGGCGACACCATCGCCAAGATCGCCGCAGAGAAGGCTGGCATCATCGGCTCGCCCCGAGGTGACCTTGTTCCGGTCGACACCGTCGCGGTCATCGGCCGTCAGGCACCCGAGGCCATGGAAGTCCTGCTGGCTCAAGCTGTCCGCGCGGACGCCGCGGTGGCGCGGGAGGACTCCGAGTTCGCGGTACTGAGTCGTCAGGTCGCTGTCGGTGGGCAGCTGATCGAACTGCAAGGCCTCGGCGGGGTGTACCCCGACATCTTCCTGCCGCTGCATGGCGAGCATCAGGCGCACAACGCCGTCATCGCACTGGCCGCCGTGGAGGCGCTTTTCGGTGCCGGGCCGCAGCGTCAACTCGATATCGACGCCGTGCGTGCGGGATTCGCCGCAGCGACGAGCCCGGGACGGCTGGAACGGATGCGCACCGCGCCAACCGTTTTCATCGACGCGGCCCACAACCCCGCCGGAGCGGCGGTGCTGACCACGGCACTGGCCGAGGAGTTCGACTTCCGGTTCCTGGTGGGTGTGCTCAGCGTGTTGGCCGACAAGGACGTGAACGGAATCCTCGCCGCTCTGGAGCCGGCCTTTGATCTGGTGGTGATCACCGACAACGGCTCACCACGCGCGCTGGACGTCGAATCGCTGGCATTGCGGGCCGAAGAGGTGTTCGGCCCCGAGCGTGTGGTGCGCGCGCCGACCCTGGCCGACGCCATCGAGACTGCCACGGCTCTGGTCGAGGATGCCAAGGTCGACGGGCTCTCCGGGGCGGGGATCGTCATCACCGGGTCGGTCGCCACCGCCGGCGCCGCCCGCACCCTGTTCGGTAAGGACCCGATGTGACCGAGCAGACCGGGGTCCGGCCGGGGGATCCCTGGAAGAGCTTCCGCGGAGTCATGGCCGGTACGCTGATCCTGGAACTGATCGTGGTGCTGCTGGCGCTACCGGTGGTCAGTGCTGTCGGCGGTGGACTGACGGCGTGGTCGACCGCCTACCTGATCGGGTTCGCGATTCTATTGGGACTACTAGCCGGGATGCAGGGACGGCCGTGGGCCATCTGGGCGAACCTCGGCGTGCAGTTATTGCTCGTCGCCGGATTCTTAATCTACCCGGTGATCGGATTCGTGGGATTGCTGTTCACAGTCGTCTGGGCTGCGATCGCGTATCTGCGTACCGAGGTGCTGCGCCGGGAGCGCCTGGGCCTGTTACCGGGCCAGCAATCGCCGCGTGGCTGAGAAGGTACGCTGTGCGCCGTGACTGAGCGGACTCTTGTGCTGATCAAACCGGACGGCGTGCAGCGGCGGGTGATCGGCGACATCATCAGTCGGATCGAACGCAAGGGCCTGAGAATCGCCGAGCTCGAACTCAAGAACGTCGATGACGCACTGGCCCGCGCGCACTATGCCGAGCACGCCGACAAGCCCTTCTTCGGCTCACTGCTGGAGTTCATCACCTCCGGTCCGGTGGTCGCCGCGGTTTTGGAGGGTCCCCGTGCCGTCGCGGCGTTCCGGCAAATCGCTGGTGGGACCGATCCGGTTGAGAAGGCCGCGCCCGGGACGATTCGTGGTGACCTGGGACTAGAAACCCAGTTCAACCTGGTGCACGGCTCCGATTCGCCGGAGTCGGCCGCCCGCGAGATCGGGCTCTGGTTTCCGGCCCGCTGACCGCTTCACGGACCGTCGGCTCGATACCTGCCGCGGGTGTGGGATACTGGTCTCGGGTGAACGGCAACGCTCACCCGGAATGAGATTTCGAGACGTGCGCGACCACCGCGGCCTGCGGTGCGGCGCGGACCGTCGACAATCGCCATTCAGACCATAGACAAACGAGCCCGGGTAACCACTCGGGCCACAGCGTTAGCCCTTGAGTGGCCGCGTCAGCACGACGCGCCCGAGGGCTTGAGGAGGCTCAGTGGCCGATGATGATCTCACCCAGGAACTGCCCGAAAATCCGTTGCAGTGGCAGCCGCCCGCAACCGATCAGCAGGCGCTGCCCGACCGGCTGAGAGTCCATACGCTGGCTCGTGCATTGGGCACCACTAGCAAGCGGGTTCTTGATGCGCTCACCGCGCTCGACGGTCGCTCCCGCAGCGCGCAGTCCAGCGTCGACCAGGCCGATGCCCTTCGGGTACGTGCAGTGCTGGCCGCCGAACCCGGCGACGGTGCGGTTGCGGCCCACGCTGCTGAGGCCCCCGGTGCTGATGCCCCGGCTGCTGAAGCCCCCGGTGCTGATGCCCCGGCTGGGGAGCCGCCGGCGTACATGCCGCTGTTTGTCGCCCCCCAACCCGTCGCAGCCGCGCGTGCTGATCAGGCCGATCGCGATGCTGACGATGACGATGACGACGACTCGGACTCCGATGACGACGACACTGCAGACGGTGACTCCGCCGAGCGACCGGCTAACCGCCGCCGCCGCCGTGGCCGCCGTGGCCGTGGCCGTGGACGGGGCGAGGCGGCCGGCGAAGGTGAGGACGATGACTCCGAGGCCTCCGATGATGACTCGGGCGAGCAGCACGAGGATTCCGATGACACCGACTCCGGCGATGACGAATCCGCAACCGGGGAGGGCGCGACCCGGCGACGTCGACGTCGCAGGCGCCGCAAGTCGGGGGGTGGAGACGACGCCGAATCAGGTTCGGTTGACGACCCGCCCAACACCGTGGTCCACGAGCGCGCACCCCGATCGAAGGCCGACCGCGATTCCGGTGAGATCCAGGGCATCAGCGGATCCACCCGGCTGGAAGCTAAGCGACAGCGCCGCCGTGACGGCCGCGATGCCGGCCGCAGACGCCCGCCGATCCTTTCCGAGGCCGAGTTCCTGGCGCGCCGGGAGGCCGTCGACCGGGTCATGGTGGTGCGCGACAAGATCCGCACCGAGCCGCCGCACGAAGGTGCGCGCTACACCCAGATCGCAGTTCTCGAGGACGGCATCGTCGTCGAACACTTCGTCACTTCGCCAGCGTCGGCGTCTCTGGTCGGCAACATCTATCTGGGCATCGTGCAGAACGTCCTGCCGTCGATGGAAGCCGCGTTCGTCGATATCGGCCGCGGCCGCAATGGTGTGCTCTACGCCGGCGAGGTGAACTGGGAGGCGGCCGGACTCGGCGGGGCCAACCGCAAGATCGAGCAGGCACTCAAACCCGGTGACTACGTCATCGTCCAGGTCAGCAAGGACCCGGTGGGACACAAGGGCGCCCGGCTCACCACGCAGCTGTCCCTTGCCGGCCGGTACCTCGTCTATGTGCCGGGGGCGTCGTCTACCGGTATCAGCCGCAAGCTGCCCGACACCGAACGTCAGCGCCTCAAGGAGATTCTGCGCGAAGTGGTGCCGCCGGAAGCCGGCGTGAT
>Ga0194039_1002126_pt1 | contig 10207 bp, 12 predicted proteins | sample JunL228m_MetaG_FD_148679 | JGI IMG/M metagenome (GOLD analysis project Ga0194039, IMG submission 148679) | Anoxic zone freshwater microbial communities from boreal shield lake in IISD Experimental Lakes Area, Ontario, Canada - Jun2016-L227-8m | ecosystem: Environmental > Aquatic > Freshwater >...
CTCGAATGCGTTTGCGTCGATGGCTCCCTGGACGAGGGTGTTCAATGCAGCGACACTGGCGATCGGTGTCGCGATAATACGGACCGAACGCTTTACATTAGCTTTCTGAATAAAGTCTGCCATTTTTTTCTCTCCTGCCCCTGAGGGCTGCGGAGAGTGTTCGTGGTGGATTTGGAAAAGGGGGGTGGAAAATGTCGCCGAGTAAGAAAGAATCCGTCATCTGTTGAGGACAGATTATTTTGTGAGCTTCCCAACGGGAACGTATCTAAAAGAATTAAACGGGGGATTTTTTCTTCCCGTGAGCGATAACAGCCGCAAGATACTTGTCAGGATCGTTTTCAAGCCACGTTTTTCGTTCTTTGGTGTAATCGCCGCTACCCGGATCGTATATCTGGAGGAACCGTACCGCATCAACCGGTCCAAGCTCTTTGACAAGTGCATCAATACCCTGTTTGTGGATCTCATTCAATGTCTTTGCCTGCATGTGCGTTCACCTCCATAAGCCATTCAACGGGATTTTTAACTTCAATAGTTATCTCATTACCGTGCCTCTTAATAACTTTGATGATTGCATCATCCGTCGTAAGGAGAACCGCACCCACCGATTCTGCACACGCAAGGTGCAATGCATCCGCAGAATCAATACCCATCTCCACAAATTCATGATATCTCAGGGAAACGGCTTTTGTGATTTTAACATGCTCTTTTGCCAGGTTAACAAGTTTTTCTGCTTTTTTCATCCTCGTTCTGTCAGGAATACGCGAGATCTCAAAACTGACCGCATCACTGTCAACCAGTATCCAGTCCTGGGTACATCGCACCAGGATCTCTTTTATGGCTTCAGCTTCGAGATGGACGCGGTTCATCTTCTGGTCATCAAACGGCCGGCACAGGCAGCATACATCGAGATAGACTTTCACATTAACCTCATCGATCTCCATTCTTCTCCTGCCACAATAAAATGGTTCTGTTCATAAGCCAGGGATCGGATGAAGCTTCATGATAACGGTCGAAACGGTTCCTCTCCGTTGCCTCCCGATTCACTGACACGATTTACAATAGAGAAACAATATCCATTCGTTCCGGCATATCCCGGTGATGGGACAGAAATGATGCACCTTATTATTTATCCAGGGAATTTGCGGAACTATGCAATCGTTTCGAAACCAACGGACGAGGTCTTATATTTACCCCGGGCCTCATGGAATTATCCCGAAATCTGATAAAACAACCAAAATGAGCCCGAATTATAGGAACAATCTCATTTAAGGGGTAGCCTTATCCCGCCACACCTGGCTTGCCCCGCTCCTGTTCGTTTAAATCGCCCGCATTGGCCCCCTTTCTCATCCAATACCGGATTTGGCTATTTGCAGCGATTTTATCCCGATTACGCCAATAATAGGCCCTCCTTTGCTCTTTATCCCGTTCCGGGTTCCGTAAACGCCACTGTTTCCACCTCGGAATAGCGGCTTTGCGATGTTTTGCGATCAGCAGGGCGATCCAGAGGGAGACCGTGACCGTGGTCATGGGGCCTCCCCGATATGGCGGGTCCCTTTCCAGGTCGCGGGTGTCGTAACCTGGCAACAGTTCTTACAGATCCAGAACATGATCGTATCCAGTCCTGCCTTCCCTTCTCCCGTCAGTTTCCAGATATTATCCACCCCGTATTCAACGAATAGCATGAGGCAGGGGAATAAAAAGGATTTATGGAAACGTTGCCCTAGAATTCGTGGAGCGGTTACTTCCACGTTGCATCATCTCTTTTTTGCCCCAGGTAATGTCGTGAAAATTTTTAAAATTATTAAATTCGTCCCTTTGGGAAAGTCAACCAGTTATCTTTGTGAAGTATCTGTAACATAATTTTCTAGTTTCTGGTCTTCCTGTTTTAGATTCTTGATATTTGAGTCTGGATTAAAGATAAACAAAAATTCCCGCCCTCGTTTTTCATTTTTTAAATATCCCATCGTTACCAGGTGAAGAAGATCAGTCCTTGCGGTTTGGTATACGGTTCCATCCATATGCATAATCTGGCGGATCGTATGATATTCATCTGAATGTTCCATCATGTAGCGTAGAATATTTGCCTGTCGCGTATTGACATTCTCGATTTTTTTGATAATCGCTTTCGTTGCATGTTGTTCTCTTTGTTTTTTCTCTAAGAATTTTAACAGATCTTCCAGGGCTTCCTGCAGACATCCGATATTATAGTGTATGAAATAGGTGAGATCATTCTCGTCGTACTCGGTATACAGATATGATAAGCCATATTTTTTCTTCGATCGTAAGATAATTCGGGAAATCGGCATGTACTCAAATAACCAATATCCGCATGAAAGGACATACCAATAGAAAATACTCCTGGCGGTCCGGCCATTTCCATCATTGAAGGGATGAAGGTACCCAATGAGGTAATGCAGGATTATCCCCTTAATTACTGGATGGGTAAACTCCTCAACAGACGGTTTGCCACTTTTTTCAACCTGGTTCGCAAAGTTACATATTTCCTGAATAAATTCATCGATTTTCACACAATCTGGTGGTGTATGATAAATGGTCCCTGATACAGGGTCCGCAACTACGATATCATCTGTTGAACGAAAAACTCCGACCAATTTATCTTCAATTGTTCCTTTGGTCACTATCCTGTGAATTTCCAGGATCATTTCTTTTGATAGAGGCTCATCTTTGTTATCAAAAATGAATCGCATCGCCTCATAATTATTCAGGACCATCTGGTCTGAGTTGGTTTGCGGTTTTCTCCCTTTAAGGAGCATATCTTTTGCTTTTTTCCTCGTTGTGACCGCGCCTTCAAGAATACTGGAAGCAATTGCCTCCTCCATGAGCGAGTTGATAATATAAGACTGTTCCAGTTTTATCGCTTTATTGTGAATCCTAATTGTACCAGAAAGGTAACGGTCAATAAAATGGAGCCCTTTCACAATTTCAGGAATAAACGAATAGGTAAGGGTGAAGCATTTGAATGAAACTGGTTCATACCTTGACATCCTTATAAATTTCATCAGACCCCAGATGATTTTCCTTTTTTCGGGATCCTTCACACGGTACTTCAACTCATCCCAGAAAAGATACCGCCGATTGTATTCTGATACTTCTTTTTGAAGATCATGATCTTGAATACGTCCATCGGTGAGGAATGGCCCAATATCTGCTGGCGGTTTTTCAGGTAACGTCTGCATAAGATGGGTGACCTAAATACTAATTTAGTATAGTTTAGTATTTATTAGTATTTGGATTTCCTTTGCTTCAGTTTATAAATAAATACTAATTTAGTATATTTTAGTAATGGTTAGTATTTCCAAAGAATTATGAATAGTGCCCTTATTCAGATTTTCTACCAGATATCGGATTTTTAAAAACCTCGAACAACCTTATCCATGCAAAAATTAACACGCTTCATACAATTTGAATTACGGTAGGAAAGATTACAAATTCCTTTTCTATCCTGAACACGCTGAACATGCCTTGAACACACGTTGAACACCTGCCGAATGTTCAGGGTAAGCCGCGCCCATTTTCGAAAACGAACAGCATATCTGATAGAGATATAATAAAATATTATATTATTATAGTACCTGAACACTCAAAAGAGATAGAAGGGGTATTTTTTTCTCGCCGGATTATGCATGAATCCGCAAAGACGCGATCCAAAGGAACGCATTAGAAAAAAGGAGCCTGATAATACATTGTTGGCTATCCGTTAGGTTCCCTTAATATCAGGGAGATTAAAAAATGATATGGTTATATGCTCACCTGCGATCTCCATATTCACACGAACTATTCCCGGGATGGGGAAAGCAGTATAGAAGATATTATACGCCGTGCAGAAGTAATCGGGCTTGATGCCATCGCAATCACCGATCATGACACGACAGAGGGGGCGAGGGCGGCCCTGAATATCTCCACAAAGGTCCTCATTATACCGGGGATCGAGATCTCAACAAAGCAGGGGCACCTCATCGCTCTCGGTACATTAACAGAATTCCCAAAAGGGCTGGATGTCCTTGAGACGATCGCCACTGCACGTGAACAGGGGGCAATCCTCGTACTGCCTCACCCGTTTCACATGATGCGGCACGGTGTCGCGCTTCATTTCAGGAATGCCCTCAGCTCGGTTGACGCCATTGAGGTCTTCAACAGCAGGTATATTGTGGGGGCTGCCAACCGGAAGGCCGCAAAATTTGCAAAAAAACTGGGGAAACCCTGCGTCGGTGGAAGTGATGCGCACAATGCCCGGTACGTGGGATATGGAAAGACCCTTGTCAACGCTGAACCCACCATCACCTCAATTCTCGAAGCAATCCGGAACGGGGATTCGGTTGCCACGGGAAGGATGACACCCCTCCGCACCTACACCCGCCAGTCGCTGAGAAACACATGGAAGAAACTGAAACGCCGGGTGTACCACAAGTAAAACTGGCATTCCGTGTCGCCTATCGTGGAGACCATTTCACCGGGTCACAGATGCAGCCTGGCTTTCGGACTGTTGAAGGGGAATTCATCGCAGCATGCGTACGCCTCGGGCTCTTCCCTGACTGGCGGGAGGCCCATTTTGCTGCAGCGGGGCGGACAGACAGGGGAGTCCATGCAACAGGCCAGGTCTTTTCATTCCTGACGGGAATACCGGACCGCGCTATTGCGGCCCTGAATTATCAGCTCCCACCGGACTGCTGGTGTACAGGCTATTGTATCGCCCGGCCCGGATTTCACCCCCGGTATGATGCAAAATTCAGGACCTATCGCTATTTCTTCCGCGAGCAGAACCTTGATGTTCACCGTATGGAAACCGCAGCGGCACTCTTCCGGGGAATACATGATTTTTCAGGTTTTGCACGTGTAGACAACAAAAATCCAATGCGAAAGGTCCTCGCGGCATCAATCGGAAGAGATGACGGCATAGTATACCTTGAGATCACCGCAGAGAGTTTCCTATGGCACATGGTACGCTGTATCGCAACGGTATTACGTGATGCCGGTGTTGGAGCCTGTGAAGTGACGAGCATTACTGAAAGGCTGGAGGGGAATTATTCCGGTGGCATCCACCCCGCTCCTCCGGAAGGACTTGTACTTTGGGATGTCGCATACGATATGCAGTTCACACCGTTACCCAGGGGGGAACGAAGACAGGGGACCATAAACGACTGGCAAGGCTATCACCAGGTTATGGCCACGATCTGCCGCATATTTTCTGGACATTGAAAAACTACCGCAAAAAAGCCCTGGACATTTTCTAAACGTGAATTAGAATAGACTGGTGACAGCTGGCCTGGGCGAAAGAATACAATACCTCCTGGAGTGTATTGGTACCATAATGAAATTTGATTGCACCCGGTGCGGAAAATGCTGCATGGTATCGGGAAAGCACATCCGTATTGAACGGAAGCTTGGGGAGAGGGACTACTATTGCCGGGATTTAATCTCAAACAACCTGGTCATGACCCATGTTGAGTCCCCATACCTGCCGGGATTTCGGGAAAAAGGTGGATACCAGGAGGATGAGGACCGATGCCACTTCCTGGTCAGGACCAGGGAAGGGTATGCTTGTGTGGTGTACAATACCCGCCCGTTATCATGCAGGGAGTTCAAATGCTGCCGTATGCGGGTATATCAAGGCGAAAAAAACCTCATCGGGACAATAAAAGGGAGGCGGAGCCTCTCAACCATGGACCCTGACCTCGAAAAGTTATGGAATGACCGTATCAGGTTACTCGGGATTGAAGAGGACGGACAGTGGGACATGAAAGTGAAAAAAATCCTCGAAGATTCAGGTTATATCGTAGAATTATACATTTCGTGACTTACGAAACCACCAAATTTACAATACTAACAGGTTAATACCGTATAATCAACAACCATTATACTGAATAGAAATGACGGAAATCCCAAAAGAGGAGTATCTTTTCAAGTGTACCTCGGCCTGCGCCGGGTGCAGCTCTTCACTGGTGCTCCGGTATGTCCTCAAGGCAGCAGGCCCCGATACGGTCCTTGTCATGCCGGCATGCTGTACCAGTGTAATCCAGGGAATTTATCCCAATACCGCGATGAACGTCCCGGTCTATAATGTGGCTTTTGCTGCAGCTGCGGCATGTGCCTCCGGAATGAGTGCCGCGTTCCGTGCCGGGAAGAAAGCCACCAATGTCATTGTCTATGCAGGTGACGGTGGTACGGTTGACATCGGTATCCAGGCGTTATCAGGGGCCTTCGAACGCAGGACAGACTTTCTCTATATCTGCTACGATAACGAGGCATACGGAAATACCGGGATGCAGAGGTCAGGGGCAACACCCACCGGCGCACGGACCACCACCACACCCGGTGGAAAACCGGACACGAAAAAGGATATCGATCGGATCGTGGAAGCCCATGACCCCCCGTACATGGCAACCGCCTGCAGCGCATACCCGCATGACCTCTTTAAAAAGGTAACAAAAGCCCTCTCAATACGGGGACCCAAGTTTATCCATGTCCTTGCACCCTGCCCTCCCGGGTGGCGCTACCCGACCGAGCAGACAGTCGAAATGGGAAAGCTCGCCGTAAAGACAGGTATGTGGGTACTCTTCGAACGTGAGTATGGCAAGGTCACCATCAACGGGCCATCGAAAGCTGCGATGATAAAACCACTGCCTGTTGAGGAGTACCTCGGACCACAGGGACGGTTCAAGGGTATCAGCAGGGAAGCCGTCGATGCCCTTGTCTCACTCGCTCGAAGGAATGCAAAACGACTGTCACTTCAGGAGGAAGGCGTATGCTGACGATTGCAACCGGAAACAAGGCCGTGGCAGCTGCAGTGAAGCAGGTCTCACCGGAAGTGATTGCGGCCTATCCAATCACCCCCCAGACAGAAATTGTTGAGCAGATAGCCGAATATGTTACAAATGGTGAGCTGAAAAGCCAGTATATACCGGTGGAGAGCGAGCATTCCGCGATGGCCGCCTGCATCGGGGCAAGTATTACCGGTGCGAGGACGTTTACGGCCACCAGTTCACACGGTCTCCTCTACATGCACGAGATGGTGAACTGGGCGGCAGGTGGAAGACTCCCGATTGTCATGGCAAATGTGAACCGGGCCCTGGGTCCCGGCTGGAATATCTGGGCCGAACATACCGATTCCATGCAGGAACGCGACACGGGATGGCTGCAGGTATACGTCAGCACGGTGCAAGAGGCCTACGATACGACCCTGATGGCATTCCGGATTGCGGAACATCATGAGGTCCTCCTCCCGGTGATGGTCAACCTTGACGGGTTTTCACTCTCCCATATCAACCAGTCGCTTGAAACCGTGGATTTAGGAGATTTTATACCGCCATTACGTCTTCCCCACGCAATTGATGTGAAGAACCCGCGGGGATATGGCCCATTGACCGGGCCAGAAGAATATTTTAAATTCCGTTGGGATATCGAACGTTCGATGCGTGACTCAGTGAAGGTCATCGAGTCCACCGAAAAGGATTTTTCCCAGCGGTTCGGACGTTCATACGGGTTTACCGATGATTACCAGTGTGAGGATGCCGATGTAGTTATCGTATCAATGGGAACAATCGGAAAAGAAGCCGAAGTAGCTATCGATCTGCTCAGGAAGGAAGGGATCAGGGCCGGTTCGATGCGTATCCGCTGGTTCCGGCCGTTCCCGAAACTGGACCTTTCAGGGCGGGACGTTGTCGTGATAGACCGCGACTATTCCTTCGGTTACGGAGGAATTCTCGCTGAAGCAGTCAGGTCAAAATGCAAGGCTGAACCTTTTAGCGTAATCGCCGGGCTTGGTGGACAGGAAGTGACCTATGACGATATTGCAGGTTTCATCCGGGGCAGACGACCTGGCGAAGAGTCCTGGTTCGGGGTGACACCTGATGTATGAAATACGGATCCATTCACGGGGCGGACAGGGCGGGGTCACCGCGGCCAAGCTGCTCGCACTCGCCGCGTTCAGGGACCACAAGTACGCAACAGCCTTCCCGTTTTACGGGGCGGAACGGAGGGGGGCACCCGTGGTCTCATTCGTAAGAATTGACGAGAGCCCGATCAGGGTGTACAGCCAGATCAAAAAGCCGGACCTTATTGTTGTCCTCGATAACAGCATCATGGACGTTGTCGATGTCCTGCACGGCCTGAGGCCAGGCGGGAAAGTGCTCCTGAACGGCACCCTGCCCCATGATATGAAAGGCTTCCAGACGCTTTCCGTAGACCTGACGACGATTGCACTCAGTTTAAACCTGGTGGTGGCAGGGAGCCCGATCCTGAACACCCCGGTAATCGGTGCACTTGCAAAAATGGGGATTGTATCTATGGATTCCGCAAAGCTTGCGATCTCTGAAATGTTTTCAGATGACAGAAATGTAAAGGCTGCAGAAGCCGCGTACATGGAGCTGGTCCTATGAGGCAACGTCTTGCGCTGAGTATACCAACAGTCGGTGCGTGCGGGAAGACAGGGTCATGGCGTGTGTTCCGACCGGTTGTGGACAAGGAAAAATGTAACCAGTGCGGACTCTGCGAGATGTACTGCCCTGACCAGGCAATTAACGAAGAGTTGGAAATTGACCTCGGGTTCTGCAAGGGGTGTGGGATTTGCGCCAATGAGTGCCCGAAAAAGGCCATTGCCATGGTCCGTGAAGAAAAGTAATTACCACCAAATGTACCCCTGAGTTCCGGGTACTTACCCCATCATTTATTTTCTTTTTTCATCTGCTGACCCATCTGGTTATTATCGAAAACAGGTATCAGGCATTTCCAAAAAAATAAGCCATGGCTTGTAGCCAGGTAACAGTCAGGATTAAAAAAACGGTTGGGGGAGGGGGAATTAATAGTCGCCCATTCCACCCATGTCGCCCATTCCACCCATTCCGCCCATTCCACCGGGAGGCATGCCTCCGGGTGGGGCAGCGGACTTGGATGAGGCAATTACGTCATCGATCCTCAGGATCATGATGGCTGCTTCTGCAGCGCTGGCAATTGCCTGGGTCTTTACACGCAGGGGCTCGACGACGCCGGCCTTCTGCATGTCGACAGTCTTGCCTTCGAATACATCGAGGCCGAAAGTCTTCTTGCCCTTCTCGTGGGCTGCACGGATCTCGACAAGCATGTCGATCGGGTCGAGTCCTGCATTCTCTGCAAGAGTCCTCGGGATGATCTCGAGTGCATTTGCAAATGCCTCGATGGCGAGCTGTGCACGGCCACCAACACTTGCGGCATACTCACGGAGACGGAGCGAGAGTTCTGTCTCGGGTGCTCCGCCACCGGCAACGCACTTTCCATCTTCAACGACAACGCTGACGACGCGGAGTGCATCTTCCATGGCACGGTCAAGTTCGTCGACGACATGCTCAGTGCCACCGCGGATAATGATCGATACTGCCTTTGGATTCTTGCACTGCTCGACAAAGATCATCTCTTCGCCTGATACCTTCTTCTCCTCGACAAGGCCGGCATGTCCGAGCTCTTCCTTGGAGATGGCATCGATACTTGAGACAAGGTTTGCACCCGTTGCACGCCCGAGTTTCTCCATGTCGCTCTTCTTGACACGGCGTACCGCAAAAATACCTGCCTTTGAGAGGTAGTGCTGTGCAATGTCGTCAATACCCTTCTGGCAGAAGAGCACGTTTGCGCCGCTTGCTGCAATCTTATCGACGATGTTCCGGATCATCCGTTCCTCTTCGTCGAGGAACGCCTGGAGCTGGTCGGGGCTTGTAATATTGATCTCTGCGTCAACTTCGGTCTTCTTGAACTCGACTGCTGCGTTGAGGAGGAGGATCTTCGCCTTGGTTACCTTCTTCGGCATTGCGGGGTGGACTCTCTCCTTGTCTATCAGGACGCCTTCAACAATCTCGGAATCATCGATTGACCCGCCGACTTTCTTCTCTACCTTGATATAATCGGTGTCAACGGTGCCGTCATCGTCAGCAACCATGGTGACTGCCTTTACAACGAGGTCACAGAGCTTGTCTTTCGATGCTTCTGCGCCCTTTCCAGTCATTGCGGTCTCAGCGATCTTCTTGAGCATTGCAAGGTCACCGGGCTTGATGGTGATGGCAATCTCTTTTAAGATCTCCTGTGCCTTTTCGGCGGCCATGCGGTACCCTGCTGCAATCACGGTTGGGTGGACGTCCTGTTCAAGGAGGTCTTCCGCACGTTTCAGGAGTTCGCCTGCTATAACGACGGCTGTGGTTGTCCCATCGCCTACTTCGTCATCCTG
>Ga0194039_1002127_pt1 | contig 10202 bp, 15 predicted proteins | sample JunL228m_MetaG_FD_148679 | JGI IMG/M metagenome (GOLD analysis project Ga0194039, IMG submission 148679) | Anoxic zone freshwater microbial communities from boreal shield lake in IISD Experimental Lakes Area, Ontario, Canada - Jun2016-L227-8m | ecosystem: Environmental > Aquatic > Freshwater >...
CTGTAAAACTTCATCATCAGGAATTCCCGCATGCCCTTCAAGCACATAAGCGACGTCGTGACCATTAGCCCGGAGGCTGGCGACTATGCCGGCGTCGCAACACTCATCAGCAAGAAATTTCACTTCTTCACCACCTATCCGAAAGCAATCTGCTCATCGGCAAGATAATCGGCGGCAAACGCCTGGGCTGAATATACATCCTCACGGGTTAGATGGGGGTGATCCTTGATGATTTCCTCGATGGTCATTCCACCTGACAGTTTCCTGAGAATGTGCTCCACCGTAATCCGCGTGTTCTTGATTACAGGCTTCCCAAACATTATCTTCGGATTCATTTCAATCTTTTCATGCGTCTTCATATATCCCTCCATGATCTCTGCATAGTCCCCGTTCCAATAAGACATTTATGGTTTACTATACACTTTTTTATTTCTATCGTCTAAAAAATCATTATTCTACCGAATAGTCTCTCTATCATGATTCCTTCAATTCACCGACCAGCTCTTGCCGGTACAAATTTTCATATAGAAATTGTTTATTTCCATACGAAAATATTTTCATCTATTTGAATCTATTAAATAAAATGTCTTTACTTTCCGGGACGGGTTCATGTATCTTATTCATCAATTGATACTAAGGAACAATGGGAGGATCATTACATGACCATTAAAAGAGTTCTTATAGCTATAGCGGCGATTGCCTCACTGATTATCGGTTGGATGCTATTAAATTGGACAGTTATAATAATTGATTAGAATATATTCGGGGTTGAGCGGCATAAGCCATTGACACAAGAAAATTAGCAGACGTAGCATCTTTCTTGCGGATCGGAGGTGCAAGCAATGAGAAAAATCATCGTCATGGTCATCATCGGTCTTCTAATCGCGGCAAACTCCTGGGCCGTTATCGTTACAGGATCAGGTCAGACAAAAGAAGAGGCCATCAATAACGGTCTGCGCGAAACCGTCGAGATGTTCACTTCAACATTTGTATATGGGGTCACGGACGTTGAAAATTATCAGATCCAGAAGGATCAGATTGTAGCTGCTTCCTCCGGCTATGTGAAAAGTTATCGGATCATCAAAACGTCGAACATGGATGACCTGATCATGATCACAATGGATGTCAAACTCTCTGAAGACAAGATTGAAGGCATCCTCAGGGATAATATCAAACTGATGACGGTTGAGGATGTCCTGAAGGATTACAACAACGTCACCCAGCGCCAGGACCAGATCAGGAAATTCGCCGAAATGTTAAAGATCTTGGCCAAAAGACCAGTTCATGAAAAGTACGGTGTCATCTATGACGGTTACGAGATCAAGCGTATCAGCGCCATACAGGTGGATATAGTTCTGAATGTCCGGGTGATTCAAAATCCCTTCTATCACAGGACCTACAATGAGATCCTGAAGAATCTTTCCGAATCTGATAATTCCGGCAACACCTGGTTGGTAGGAGGAAACTACAGGATCGAATCCGGTCGCTTGGTTAACTCAAAATATTACATTTCGAGAGACTCAAATAGGGTCTGGGAGGTGGATGACCTCAAAATCCAGATTCAGGTCAATGGAACATATGTTGATAAATGCCGGGACTATAGAGACAACTTGCTGGTTACGTTTAGTCCAACAGATTTCATCAAAGCATTTGTCATGTTATTCCCAAAGGAGTTTGTGAAGGGAATGAACGAGGACGATACCCCCATTGACAGCAAGTGGAATAACAAAGCTATCAAGAAGTCCAGGATCATCCCACCAGAAGGCATACCGCTGAAGATCAAGTATGTGATCAAAAATTCAGAGGATATCAAGGGATTGAAAGACCTGAAATTGACAATGGGTAATTGCGGCGAAAATAAGCCATCTGCAGATGAAAAAACTGAGATGAAAAAGAAAAAAAAGAAGGCTCGAAAACAACAACAAGAGGAGGAAGGAAAATGAAGACAATATTGTTGGAAGCATTCTCCTGCAGGATTTTTGATCGAGCTATCAGGACATGAAAAGAAAGATCAACCTCATTTTCATCTGCGTAATCGCTGCCACCCTTATCTTGTCGGGACAAGGATTCTGCTGGGATCACGATGACAATATCGAGAAAGCGGTCCAGGATTTCAAGGCTCGTTATAAAGAAGGCGGCATGAGCCTGATGCGGAGTCAAGTCAGCGGCTGTTACAAAGACGCCCTGAAGACGAAAAACAAGAAGAGGTTTGAATACTGCGCCGCTTATGATTCATCGGCTTTTTTTCTGGATAATCAAATGGTGCAGCAAATGAATTTTCCCCCACAGGAATATTTTGTTTTGGATTCCGTTTCAAAAAGAATCGGAGATGGATTGGCAGCATTGGGCTATCCGGAAAACAAGCGTGGAGTAGAGGCCAAGTTCATTGCTGATACCACTGCCAAGTGGTTCAAGGTGATCTTTGAGAATTACTGACGGATGACATTTTTAATTCCATGCATTGACATATTTCTGAATCTCGCCCGACCTTCCCAATTCGGTCTTATTCTCGATCACCTGCTGCCCCGTTAATAATTTATGTTTGTGACGACGTTCTTGCCTGTTATTCGATTTCTAATCTCCATATGGATAATGCTCCGATTACAATCGTGCCAATAGCCAATGATTCAATAGATTCTCCGCCAACACTGATTCAAAATAGCATCCTTCGAATTGCACTCAAAACACAACATTTATATATCAGGACTACTTCCCAGTAACAAAAGGAAAGTTGAGGCTGACCAAGTTGAATTTTACCACAATCATCCCGGACTATGAAAACAGAAATGCTCCCACTACATTCACCTATGCCCCGCCAGCAATAATATACCTCTATCCAAAGAGATACGGCTACCAGCGTGCAAGTGCCGCATATACCGTCAGCTTGCCGTTCGAAAGAAAACCTGTCTCATATGCAACAGGCCTGGGCCTTGAAGGTCTTCTGTACCAGAAGCAGGAGGTAATCGATTCCAAAATCAAGATGGTTCTCACTGAAATTGATCAGCGCCGGATTATGAAAGACTACCATATTTATCGAATCGATCTGGATCAGTGCACCTGCAGGAACCTGATTTACTTCCTTGGTAAACATTACCAGGACCGCCGAAGGGTAGATATCGAAAAGAAAATCATCGATCTGGAACAAGAGAAGAGACGTGAACGGTCCGCCTACTTCCGGGATATCCTCTTCCTTAGAAAGGAACTGAGGGAATCCTTCGTCGAGAAGCTGGAAGAAGAACAGAAGGCGGAGATGTTCATGAGCCCGACGGAGGTACAACAATGAAGAGTGTAACAAGAGAAGACATCCAAAAGCTGAAAAAAGCCCCTCTGGATTTTGCCATTCTGATGGAAGACCAGCAGATCGAGGACGTCATAGTGACATTCGTGGCGGTCCTACAAGAACGAAATAACAAGCGAGGTGATCAAAATTGAAAGAAGAATACTAAGCCCAACAGCCATCAATACCTACCTGGCATGCCCCCGCAAGTATTATCTTCGATATATCCGAAAGCTCCCCGGCAAACCCTCCATTCATCTTATCCGTGGCGCCATCGTCCACAAAACCCTGCATGAATTCCACATGAACTATATCAGAGGTCCTCCAAGCACGGATCCCAAGGCAATCCGCAAAGACCTGATCAGCATATTCCAGCATCAATGGCAAAAAGAAAAGACCTCCCTCAATTCATTGGGCCTGTCCACAGAACTCCTGGGTGACTATTACCTGGACAGCGCGGATATGCTAAGCAATTACGCTCACTGGTTTGCCAACCAAAGATCCCCACCTTTTGTAAATTCCACTGAGCTCAAGATATTTTCCAATAATCTGCGCACCATGGGAATCATCGACGCCGTGAAGGTAAACGACAACGGGACGTTCCTCATCGACTACAAGACATCAAAGGACTTTTCGATTACCGAGGATATCATGCGCCAGGCCATCCTGTATTGTCTCCTGTACGAGGACCGGTATGAAGAGATCCCCGTCGCCGTGTATATTCACTTCCTGAAAGATCCTGGTGACCCCGTGGCTCTGTTCATAGACGATGCTCAACTGGAATATGGGAAAATTTTAATAGACTCCATCCATGAGAAAACACAGTCGAGAGATGAAACGGACTATCCATGCACCTGCAATGGTTACTGCAAGCGTGATTTCATCGAGCAAGGGTGAGGCATGAACCCAATTGAGGAAAAACTGAGGCTGTTGAAACCCATCCTTCCACAGAAGCAATGGGATTACCTCAGGCTCCGCCATGCCCTAGAAAAGGATATCCGCAAACGTATCGAGATTGAATGCCTGATCGACCTGCTGCTGGTACAGAAGGTCCCAGGATTGCAGATGGACCAGATCCTTTTACCGCCGCCCAATGAAAGCATGGTTTTGGGGGACTACGCCATAGGCAAGGTCAGCTATCCGGACAACCCTAAAGGTATCTTCGGCATCCGTGAAAACGAATGGATCCGTCACTGCGGGATTTTCGGAAAGACCGGAAGCGGCAAGACCACCCTGATGGTGAGGATACTTAAAGAACTTTGCGAGAAGAATAAGCCCTTTTTGATTTTCGACTACAAGCGAAACTACCGGGATCTCCTGAAGCACCCCGATTTCGAGAAGCAAGGCATCCTGATTTTTACCGTTGGTCGAAACGATGTGGCTCCCTTTCAGTTCAATCCCAAAATAGGACCTCTCGGTGTCGAAGACCATGTTTGGATAAAGCAAATAGCTCAAATCATCGAGAAGGTCTATCTCTTAGGCCCCGGCGCCAATGATGTTTTCATGGAAAGCGCCGGCATGAATACCTTCAAGGAAATGCGAGAGAAGGTCCTGAAGCAGAAGAAACGGGCAAGGGAACTCCTCTGGTGGGCAAGCGTCAAAAGAACTCTGAACGCCATCAACTATCCGGGCCTTGGGGAAGTGGTCAACTGTCAGAAGGGTTATCCCATAGAAGATTTGCTGGATAAGAAAGTTATCCTGGAACTGGACGGTTTGTCCGATTCAGACCAGGCATTCATCATCGGCAGCCTGCTCCTCTGGATCTATCACTACCGGATGCGACAGCCGGAGCGTGAGGTATTGAAACATTTCATTGTTATCGAAGAAGCCCACCATCTTTTTTTGTTGACCAGGAAAGAAGAGGATATCGCCGATATCATCATGCGAGAGATCCGGGAATTTGGTGAGGCTATCATCATTATTGATCAGCACCCAAGCAAGATGTCCGTAAGCGCTCTGGGGAACATTTCCACCAAGTTCGCACTGACCCTGTCGCTCAATCAGGATGTGGCCGCTCTTGCCAACGCCATGCTCCTGGGCAAAGAAGAGCGAAAATATCTTGCCATGCTCACCGTGGGTCAATGCGTCTGCCGATCCGATAGGTTTCCTCATCCCATCCTGCTTGCCCTTGATAATTTTCCCATCCAAAAAGGCTCCGTGACCGATGAAGACCTGAAAGGGCTGATGGCTGGATATTTGAAGGATTTAAAGCCGGAATACCCCACAATTGCCAAACAGGCCAGTATTCACGGTATTCAGAATCAGGAAACACTCTCCCCCCTGGGCCGCATCATATTGGAGAACATCGAGCTCAAACCCTTCATCGGCTTTGTGAAACGCTTCAAAGACCTGGGGCTCAGGATCGCAGATGGCTATAAAGCAATCGAGGAACTGACTAGCATGAGACTTATCGTACCCCTGACGATTGACGGCAGTCGTCTGTATGAGCTTACCCTCACAGGCAGGGAAGCTTTAGGCAGAAAAGCATTCCACAGAGGCCGGGGCGGTCTTGAACACAGGTATTACATTGAGAAGATAAAGGAGCACTACCTGGTCAGGGAAGGATTCACATTTATTGAAAAGGACAACATCGATATTGTCATTGATAAGGGAGACAAAACCCTGGCGATCCAGTTGGAAACCGGGAAGTCAGACGTACACGGAAATCTCATGAAGATCTGCCGGTATAAGGCTGATTTGAAGTATGTCCTGGCAACCAACCGGGAAACGGAGGTCCGTATTCGGGATCTCCTCAAGGAATACTTCCTGCCCGACCGGGAAAACATCCAGGTCGTCTATGTCAAAGACTTCCTTCAATCGCCTCCCGTCCTTTAGTAAATCCCCATTATCCATCCAAATCATACTCACCGAAAAAGTGTATCGGCTGCGGATGACTATATAGCGACAGGCGCACCGGTACATCACACCAAAACAACATCAGGCAGATAACGTAAGCACAGCAACATCGAATTGCCACACGGAATACCCGCCCCCATCAGGAGTCGGGTTTTTTGTTAGCGCAAGCTCTGTTTCTTGCAGGAGTTCTTAATATCCGGCAGTTTCAGAAGATTAATCAATGAAGGGAGGTGAAAAGAAATGACCATCGATTTCTTTGAAAAGGAGGTGGAAAGGCTAAAGATCAGATTCAACAGAGTCTATGAGAACAGGACGGTTTTTGACATTCAGTCCAGGCAGGCAATCATCATGACGATCTGCCGGGCCTTGACGATTGTTGAAACGGTCAGAGACACGCCCGATGAAAAGCATACGGGAGAGATGACCCGCGAGTTCTGTCGCATCCGGGAAGTACTCAACGGGTTCTTTGATCTAATGGAATCACAACAGGAAAGGAGAGGAGATGAGCATACTGGCAATCAGCAAGTCATTGCCGCCGGCGGATGATCCCTATTCAGAGGAGATCTGCGAAAGCTGCGGCAACATCTACAGGGTAGAATGGCTCAAGGAAGGGGATGAGTATAACGATTTCGGGCACCGTTACTGTCCCTTCTGCGGGTTCCTGACCAATGAATAGTGAACAGCGGAAGAAGGGAAACAAAGTAAAAAACTATTTCTAATCAAATGCACCTCCCCGCGAGGCACATTTGATTCAACAGGAGGTGAAACAATGCAAAGCGGATCAAGCCATACCATCGAGAGAAGGGAAGCTGCGAAACGGGTAATAGAGACATTGCCGGTAGTGAGAAACTTCCAGAAGGTCATCGAGGCCAGGGACATGTCCATTATGAACAAGGAGCTGTATCAGTTCCTTAACCTTTATTGCGGCTTCATTGCCCATTACGACATTCACGGGTTCCGGAATACCTATGCCGCACCCAGGGATTTTGCCGATGTGTTCATCCGACACTTCGATCAGGACCATCGGTATTTCTGCGGCAACTATGCCTGCCATCAGGATCCGTATCAAGACACGGGCTATCGGAAGGCGGAAATTAAGGAAGAGTTTTTCCGTATCGTGGATAAACACAAGGAAGCCATCGGCAGGTGGGCAAACGGTGTGGAGAGTGAACGCCGTTATGCTATCTTCCAGGCGCTCAAATCAGAGTTTGAGGGTAAGGAACAGACGTTCCACCTGAAATGCGGTCTCTGCGGCAAAAGCGTCAATATTCGAATCGAAGATATCGGCCAGGACAAGAATGCCCTAGATAACCTGTGCTGCCTCTTTTGCGGGCAGCCCATCAAAATCAATTAAAAAGGAGGTGAAAGATATGTGGAACGTACCATCAAAAGAAAGATTGGCGAGAATTCCGAAGCTCTATGAAACGGAAAATGTTCCTTTGAAGGACAAAGAGATCCACCTGCATTTCTTCATTGGCGGGTGCGACTGGTATATTGCCGAATATGACGGTGATGATCTGTTCTGGGGATTCGCCTGCCTGGGTGGTGACCTTCAAAACGCCGAATGGGGATATATATCTTTCGGGGAACTCAGAAATACCAGGATTAACAACTGGCTGGAAATTGACTGTGAGCTGGAAGATTTCTGGAAGGTCAGACCGGCGTCCGAGATCGAGCTTATCCGCAGGGCCAGCGGTTGGCCTATATATATTCCCCAGCGGCAGTTTGCAAAAGGCTATGAGTTTGTCATCCGCCCTGCCTGAGACGCCACGGCAAGAAAAGAAAGGAGGCATGAACATGAGAAGAGCGAAAAACTTCACCATCACCAAGGAAAGCCTGAAAGATCAGGTCAAGGGAAGACGCTTTAATCCCTGCCTGGAGATTACCTTTCGGGACAGAGCGGGCTTGCATAGACATAAAATTTCCGCAGGCTATTCCGATGAGGTCCATGTCTTTAAGAATCATGGCCTGACCGTTGTTTTGTCATTCAACCTGAAACTCGGATATGTAGGATTGGAGGCATTTCAAGGCGGAGAAAAGATCAACGATGTTTACCTCTGCGGCAGTGAGATGCTGGCGGCATTCGGGGAAGATGACCTTAAACCGTCGAAGATGGCCGGCATCCTCAGTGAGTGGCTCTAAATAGCCTCTTTCCGGGATATCAAAAGACAACCTTCCTGAACAATCATTCCCGATTTACCCCAACACCCCCCATCAACAATACAACCACAATCGAAACAAAAACAGAAAGGAGGTCGTTATGGCCTACACACCAGAACTGAGCCATAGGCACAGTTCGACTCTGAGACGTCTCGCCTGGGCTTTTGGCAAGCCCATGACCAAGACGCTTGGATCGATCTTTGATTGGATCGGTAAAGCAGTTGATTCCGGCAAGGTATGTCAGGAATGTCGCGATCAGAGCTCCTGTGAAGAGTGCGCATTTTACAGGCATTAGTAGCAGAAGAAACAACATCATCAAACCCATAAAACAGCCCTCTGAGAATCAAACCGGAGGGCTTTTCATTAAACTGAAAGGAGAAAGAAGCATGTCGTACAAAGCAGAGGTCCTGACAATCGGAGATGACATTTATTATGGGAACGGATTGCGATTCAAAGAAAGGAAAGATGCAGAGGATTATGCCTTGGATCTTTCGTTGCGATGGCTGGCGGTGAAGGATTATCGCGTTGTCGAATCAAAGGATTCACCGAACCGATAAGGGGGCACACAGATATGACACGGATCATAGTTGAGATAGAAGGCGGGCTCGTGCAGGCGATCTGGTCCACCGATAAGGCAGTCAATGCAGAGATCATGAACAGAGACATTCCGGAGAATGATGAGGATTGTGATTCCTACATCGAAGAAATCGCGAAGCACGAGGCTGATATAAGAGATTTAAGAATGGTGGACATCTCCTGAAAGACAGGAGCCTTCGAGATAACCAGACAATAATCAATCAGCGACACCATGTCATATCTGGCATGGTGTCGTCAGAACAACCATGGGAGGAACTACAAAATGGAAACCATACAAGCATGTGTAAACCAACGGCTGCTGACCAAGGCCGACCGGCTCTTTACCGGCACCTTGAACGGTAGGATAATCGAACTCCTGCAAAATGCCAGGCGGGCAGGGGCCACGAAAGTTACCATTACCAACAAGGACGGCTGGGTCTCTGTAAAGGATAACGGCCAAGGCATAGGCGAGTTCGCTAAACTCCTGGATCTCGGCGGGTCCGGCTGGGACAATGCCTGCGAGGTAAGCGAAGACCCGGCAGGCGTGGGCATCTTTTGCCTGGCGCCGCGGGAAGTCACTATCCGTTCCAAAGGCAAGAAGACCACCATTACTAATGAGGGGTGGACGATCGCGCCAACTGTCGTGCTCAGAGATGAGCATCCGGTTAGAAAAGGTACCATCCTGCAATTTCATGATGAGCCTTGGGAATCGTCCAAGGTGGAAATCAACGCCGTTTTCAGCGGCATGCAAGTAACTGTGGATGGTAAACGCTGCCCCAATCTGCCGTTTGTATCTGAGGATGCCATTCATCACCCGGAACTGGGCTGTAAGATCAAGGTCTGTGAATACGGCCAACTGAACCAGTGGCACCGCTCCTGCGGGGGCGAGCGCTGGTCCGGGAACATTGGCATCGTCAATTTCCACGGCCAGATTGTCACTTTCGATTATCGTCCAATCGGTGAACGCGGGTTACACTATCTGGTCGACCTCACGGGAGAACCGACAAATATCAGATTGATGCTCCCGGCAAGAACGCGCCTTGTGGAAAACGATGCGTACAAGCAACTCTTGGCGGCGATTGAACTGGCGGCATACCGTTACATCAAAAGTAAAGGTGAGCATACGCTGCCCTACAAGGAATTCCTCCGGGCCAGGGAACTCGGTTTCACGCTTCCCGAGGCAAAGCCGACATTCACCGTAGGGTTGCTTTCGAATGGGGACTCTCCCGAACCGGTAGAGGTTGTCATGCCCAAAGACTTCCCGCTCAGTAATTGCTATCGCTTCGACCCAGAAGCGTCGGGAGATGAAGGAGACGAAGCCAACGCGCATCTC
>Ga0194039_1002128_pt1 | contig 10201 bp, 6 predicted proteins | sample JunL228m_MetaG_FD_148679 | JGI IMG/M metagenome (GOLD analysis project Ga0194039, IMG submission 148679) | Anoxic zone freshwater microbial communities from boreal shield lake in IISD Experimental Lakes Area, Ontario, Canada - Jun2016-L227-8m | ecosystem: Environmental > Aquatic > Freshwater >...
TATCGAAGAGGCCGATATCATTCTATTTCTCCTGGATGGCCGGGACGGCCTGACCCCCTCGGACCGGGAGATTGCCGGAATCCTCAGGGAAGTCAAGAAGCCCATTTATTATATCGTCAATAAGATCGACGGCCCGAAACACGAGGATCTCGGTTACGATTTTTTCGGTCTGGGAGTCGATAAATTCTTTACCCTCTCCGCCCAGCACGGCCCCGGCATCGATGATCTGATGAATGACCTGGCTTATCTCCTTCCCGAGGAGGCAGCCGCTCCGGAAGACGAAGATCAGATCCGGATCGCCGTCATCGGCAAGCCCAACGTGGGAAAATCATCGCTGATCAACAAGATATTGGGTTACGAACGAACGATTGCAAACCCTATCCCCGGGACGACCCGGGATTCCATCGATACGCCTTTTGAACGGGATGGGGAAAAGTATCTCCTCATCGATACAGCGGGAATTCGCCGGAAGAGCCGCGTGAGCCTTACCCTTGAAAAGTACAGCGTCGTCCAGGCCCTCAAGGCCATCGGCCGTTGCGATATCGCCCTGATCCTTATCGACGCCGTCGAGGGGATGACGGAACAGGACGTCAAGATCGCCGGATTGGCCCATGATAAGGGGACAGCCTGCATTATCGTCGTCAATAAGTGGGACGCCGTGGCCAAGGACAACGAGACCATCGGTCGCTATGTGTTCGATATCAAGGATAAGGCCAAGTTCCTCGATTTTGCTCCGATTATTTTCATCTCCGCCCTCTCGGGGCAGCGGGTGGTGAAGATCTTCGATCTGATCACAACGGTTTATGACCAATTTACCCGCCGGATCACCACGGGAGACCTCAACAGGGCGGCCCGGGTATTCACGGATAGGAACCCCCCGTCCCGGTCCAAGGGGAAGCCTAACAGCTTTGCCTATGTGACTCAGGTCGCTGTCAAGCCGCCGACGTTTGTCTTTTTCGTCCGCGATCCCAAGGCAGTCCACTTTTCCTATGAACGCTATTTAATGAATCAGCTTCGGGAGGCCTTTGGCTTCGACGCATCGCCATTACGGGTCTTCTTCAAAAAAAAGTCAAAGGATAAAGGGGAGACTTGAGCTAAAGAGATACCACATAAACATTGACCCGCATGAATCAAGAAGCGTAATATCTAATAAAATCAGTTGAGAGATGGTGCGTAGACAATGGAACAAGTTGTATTAGTCTCCCAGAAGATGTTTTGCTCACCTTAAAGATTTCCCGAGAGGAACTAGGCGCGACTCTGCGCATGGCGGCCGCCGTGAAGCTCTTCGAAATAGGCAAGCTTTCATCGGGTGCAGCGGCGAAGCTGGTCGGTATTCCCCGCACTTATTTTCTATCCCGCTTGGCGGATTATGGCGTGGCCACGTTCTCTCTTTCAGAAGAAGAATTGAGGAGAGAAACCCGGCTTGCCTAAAATTATCTGCAATACATCACCCCTTCAATATCTTCATCAGCTCAACCAACTTCAGATAATGCCGTCTCTTGCAGGGCGCATTATTATCCCGCCGTCAGTAGTTGATGAGATTGCAGCAGGCATTAAATTTCCGTCATGCCCCTCACACCCACGAGGCGGTTCTCAGAATGGCGGGGGAACTTTAACGCCAATTTTTCAACAAAAAGTGTCCAAGGGGTATGGGGGCACCTTGAGCTAAAAAGATACCACCCTTGCCTTATTTACAGCCGTCAGAATCAGCAAGATTCGATTGAAGATAATTTATGGAAAGAACGCCCACGAGGAATTGAAAAATATCAGGGTTTAGTTTGCGGTTGTTTTATCAGTGTCCTTCCTGAATGAGAGCATTTAGGATTTTCCCCAGATATGCTTTAGTTCTAGCGCTATTCAATAAGCTCGAGATGTCCAGTCGAAGAAAAAAGGTTAGCTTAATAATCTGTCTGACTCTCCTCAACATATCCCTCAACATATTGAGGGTGCACAACATGTTGAGGCCGAGCGAATCATTTCATACTTTTTTGTTTTTCTCCCCTATTAAACTAATCATATGTTATTAAAGGATAAAAAAGACTTCTGATTTTCATTAGACTGTTGGCAGGCCATTTGCAATGACTATCTTTATGACCCTGGTCGTTTCAGCGACAAACAAGTTTTTCCATTTATTGTATAATAACTGCCGGCTGGTATTGTGACACAATAGTCGGGAGGGGGGTGAGAGATCAGGAAGGAGGATCAAATGTGGTGGACGATTACTGTAGTAATGATAATTATATGGGTGTTGGCGCTAACGAGCGGTTATACAATAGCTTCAGCCTCGTTCATCCACATTCTCTTAATAGCCGCAGTTGCCCTGCTGGTGGTCGGACTAAGTCAGGAGATTATGATCAACCGGAATCTGAGACATGTATGGCGCAGCCTCGGCCAAAAAACGGATAGTTAACGGAGACACGAATGGTTAACAGACTCGTCGATACTGTATGGATGCAATTATCATTATCACTCATATTGATACCGGGTCGAAAAATCCGATCTTGGATGGTGAATCGAATTCCAGCGGAATAATGACAAAGAAGAAACATCTGATGCCGATTGCAGTTATTGCTCACTACGGACAGACTTTGTTAGCCAAGAAACAAGAAAGTCAAATAACAGGATATATGGTTGAAATACCTTAGCACTACTTGGAAACAATATGCCTAAAAAGGATGGTAAAACAAAGCATAATCTTTGGTATCTGCTGAAACTGGCTGGAGTTTACTCGACTCAAATTGGATTTGGTATGTTTTTCACAATTAAGAAATAGAAGTAAGACAATGATCATAACAGGCGAGAAGAGAATTTATTAGAGGGATCGGGAAATGAAAAAGATTAAAGTCACTACCGGCGTGTATTGGGTCGAGATCCCGGCAGCGAAGCTTTACGTGCTGTGCGGATGCCCGGCGGACAGCGTCAAACACCTGATGAAAATAGGGTTGATCGCGACCGAGGAAAAGAACGGTGTTTTCTTTGAAACCGGTCCCAATGCGATACTACTTTCAGACATTTCCCTTCAGCAAGAGCAATTTTCAAATCTCGCCGAGTTCCCGGTGTTGCAGATGCTCTACCGTCAGGGATTGATCCTGCCGAATCACCCCAACAACACGGGCGAAAAGCCACTGCTTGTCGGAAGCGAAGATCAGATCAGAGCGCAGGTTGAGTACATCTACCGCGGGAACTACGGGTTGGCGTCTGCCGAGGAAATCATGCAGGCGGGAATTCCCGAGGATACCGCATACGACATGATGCGGATGAAACGCAGGTTCGCTTTCGGTAACATCCGCAAAACCGAGGAATTGCTTGAAACACGGATCGTGCGAGATGAGGCAGTGGAACTGAGAAACGGGGTTTTTATTCAGAGAAAGGGAATAAACATTTATGAATTCAAATACAACGGCGAATCCATTACTGTAGATATCAACCTGACCGGGAAAGAGGAATATGAAGCGCCCTACCAGCTCGGCTACCACGGAATCCGACGGGAGTACTTTTCTGTAATCCATTCGGGCGAAGGCGACGGATGGGATGTCAACCGTCCCTGCATGGCCAGCATCTTGACGTTCCAGGGGAAAATTTACCTGATCGACGCCGGTCCGAACATTACCCACAGCCTAAGGTCTCTGGGCATCGGGGTCAATGAGATCGAGGGGATCTTCAACACCCACGCCCACGATGACCACTTCAACGGCCTGCCGATCCTGATGCGTGCCGACCATAGGATTAAATATTTCGCAACCCCGCTCGTCAGCAGCTCGGTGATGAAAAAGCTATCCGCCCTGCTGACAATGAAAGAAGAAGTGTTTTCAAATTATTTCGATATCCAACACCTTGCTTTCGATGCCTGGAACAACATCGAAGGACTCGAAGTCAAGCCAGTGCTGTCGCCGCATCCTCTTGAAACGAGCATCTTTTTCTTCCGCACGCTCTGGGAAGGCGGCTACAAAACATACGCTCACCTAGCCGACATCACGTCTCTCAAGGTGCTTGAAGGCATGATCATTGACGAACCTTCGAAAAATGGTATCTCTCGTGAATACTACAATAAAAATAAAGAAGTTTACCTTACTCCAGCCGACCTGAAAAAGATCGATATCAGCGGCGGCCTTATCCATGGCAACGCGGAGGATTTCAGGGAAGACACGACGGAAAGAATTCTCTTAAGCCACACGGCGCTTGAGCTAACAAATACACAGAAAGAAATCGGGGGATCAGCTGTCTTCGGGATGGCGGACGTACTGATCTCTTCCGATCAGGATCTTACGAAATCGATCGCATTCATGAATTTACAGACTTTTTTCCCGGAAGCGCCGAAGCATGAATTGCGCATGCTGCTTAACTGCCCGGTCGAAGTTTTCAATCCGGGAACGATCATGATAGGACAAGGTATCATAAACGAATACATGTTTCTCATCCTTTCCGGAGAGGCGGAATTCATCGTATCTGACAAGAATATCTGGAACAGGCTCGCGAGCGGCTTCATAGTCGGTGAACTGTCGGGAATCCTCGGCACCGCCTCCCATGGGACCTACCGCACTCTCAGTATTGTCAAAACCCTCACAATACCTTGTGAACTTTACTCTAATTTCCTTAAACGAAACAACTTATTCAACGACCTCAAGGAAAACATAGACAGGAGAATTTTATTGCAAAACTCATGGCTGTTCGGCGAGATGCTGTCCTGCCAGATAAAGAGCAGAATCGCTGAGCAGATGGAATGCTCTTCATATTCCGAAGGCCAGAAACTGCCTATAATACCGGATAACCTGTACCTGCTCAAAGACGGCGAGGTGGAAATCTATTCAGGGTGCAAAACAATCGAAACACTATTACCAGGAGGTTTTTTTGGCACAGAGCTGGTTCTGTTTGAAGCATCGCAACTGTTGGAGGCCCGTGCCACCAAACCATCTGAAATCTATCACATTCAGGCCGAACTTCTCAAAGATATTCCCATCGTCCGCTGGAAACTGCTCGCAACTCATAAAAAGAGAATGAAAGCAGCCGTAACAACATTCTGATGATTAAGTCTGGCACAGAAGAGGAAATTATAGAGAACTTCAGATATCAATCAAGGAGCACTCCACATTCTGGATGGATTATCCGGGAAAATGATTAGAGCCTGCAAATCCGATTCCTCAAAACGGCGTTACTTTCCACCAGTAATCGTTGCCCTTCCCTGCACAATGAGCGTAAGGACTTGTAGGGTAACTACAGTTAGGATGATCAGTGAGTACCGTATCCACCTCCCTTCAAAGGTTCCCTCAAGATCTTGAGGTTCCGCCAAATATTGAGGCCAAACGAATCAATTCATATTTTCGGCTGTTCTCTCCTATTAATATAATCCTCTGTTATTAAAGAACTAATAACACTTCTGCTTTACCTTCGGCTATTGGCAGGCTCCTTGCTATGCATTGCCATGATCTCGATCCTCTCGTCCAAAGGTGAGTTCTCATTAGTGGGTGTTTTATCACTTCCGGTGAGCATGGTGATGCAATAGTCGGCAGTAAGAATAAGTAATCAGAGGTGTCGTCTGCGAAAAATAGGACATCATGCGCAGCACACATAGGGGTATTCAGGATTAAAACAAGGAGATGTAAAATGAAATCAGCAAACAAAACGAAGAATGAACTGCTCGATGAGTTGGAAACCTTGCGTGAGCAAGTTTCCGAGCTGGAAAGACATGAAAGAAATTCCAGGCAGATGCTGGGGAATTATGGAGGTGTTACGGGTCGATGCTTCCCTCAGATGGCAGACATACACGAGGCTATATATGTCGTTTTCGACAGAAAGTTTGAATTCGCCAATGACAGATTTGCCGAACTATTTGGAGTATCGTCAGAAGAGGCCTGCAGTTCTAACTTTGATCCCATGACTCTCATCGCGCCGGAAAGCCGCCGCTTCATCCAGGAACAATACCGGGAAGGGTGCAACGGCACCTTTACGACGAAGCAGCTCAATTATACCGGCCTGTCAAAGGACGGCCTCAAAATAGAGTGTGAAACCTTTCTCATGTTTATTCCTTATAAATGGGGTGTTGCCATTCAAGGCATGCTGCACAGTATCTCCTCTGTGAGCAGGAAAATCGATGACGCATTGCAGAAGCGCCAAAACAATTCACCGGTTGGATTAAACGCCATCCCGGCGTGAGTCATGAACGCCAATAGGGATCACCAATTTATACAGGCAAACAAAGCGTTTGGCAAATCCAATGGTTTGTCTATGGAATAAATCTCCCGTGTGGCTTATCCGGTCAATCTGGCAATTGGTACAATGCTTTAATAATTGTAACGGTGGCCAACAAACCCCTCGAAAGAAGGAGAATGTACCATGAAAAATATGTTCTATATCTATAATGGTGGTGGTTGTCGCTCTGCTAATTTTCAGCGTGCTCTCGTCTTTTTTATCAAATAACAGTTTGTAATTCACAAAGGCGACTCATCATGAAATGGACCGGCATGTATCTTATCGGTTATGCGAATTATAAAATACTGCGAGAAGAAAATGTTGAAATTCCTATCGACTTGATCTGGGACCTGTTTAACTTTACGTCCGGCCTGACCACAGGGAGGCAAATAATGGATCGTCATGTGATTCCATTTCTAAATCAAAAGTGACATAATAGCCGCACGATTAAGAAGGAGGTGCGGTTATGGCGAGGAAATCAAGTGGGCAGGATATACTGGAAGTTGCCAAGGCGTACTTATCGAAGGCGAAGACCTTAGAAGCATTTAAGCAGGTTCAAGCGGTTGTATTTCCATTAGCATATGGCATGTCATTGGAGAAAATGGCGGAGGCGATAGGAATGTCTCCCGGTTGGGCGTGCCAATTGCGAAATCGTTTCATAAAGAAGGGCAAATTATTTGAAGCCGATAAGCCGTCACGAGGTGGTCGACGTCGAGAAAATATGACTAAAGAAGAAAGGGAATTTCTTTTACCATTTTTTGAGAAAGCCAAGTCAGGAGGGATTTTGGTTTAAAAATGCAATGGATAGTCGATTAGGACGCCAAGTGGCATTAGCGTCTGCCTATAATCTCCTCCATCGTCATGGGTGGCGTAAACTGGGCCCGGACAAACGACATCCCAAGTCTGATGTAGAAATCCAGGAGGCTTGGAAAAAAATTCCCAGAGACCATAAACAAAATCAACGAAGCATGGCCTGGGGAAGGACCGATCTGATTGATGTTTGTGGACAAGGCCCGTTTCGGTCGTATTTCTAATACCAGATACTGTTGGTGTCCTAAACCTTTTCGCCCCATGTGTTATTCAATGGTAAGCCAAGAATATACTTATGCTTAAGCAACAGTTTCGGTCATGGATGGCAAGATGGATTCTTTGATTCTGCCCTGTGTAAATGGAGATTGTATGCAAATATTTCTGGACGAGATATCAGTTCGGTACCCCGACGATCAGATGATTATGGTACTTGATGGTGCAGGGTGGCATCGGAATGAATCGCTCGTTATACCTGACAATATTCGTTTATTAAGACTTCCTCCCTATTCTCCTGAGCTCAACCCGGTGGAACATCTTTGGGATGATCTACGAGAAAAGGCATTTCATAACCTTGTTTTTGATAGTCTTGACGCCCTTGAAGATCATCTGGAAGCGGCATTACGAAATATGGAAAATGACCAAGATCGTATTCACTCGATTGTTGCTTGGCCGTGGATTATTAATGCATTATTGAACTAGAAATGGAATTAGTAACTACCGGAACGCTTTTCATAACATACCAAGAGCTTCCTGAACCGGTTGAGCCAGGAGTGGGTTAATTCAACAATCCATCGGCGCGCACGATAACCGGGCATTTCCTTCTTTGCTTTTATTTCCTCACCACGTTCTTTGACATGGGGATTATAGCCATGGGCTTCTATGACCTGTTTGGCGGGATTTCCAGTATATCCCTTGTCTGCACATAGGTTTTGTTCGGCCTCCTTTGGCGTTAAGACAACACGCCGATCAAGGACTGCTTCCAGTTGAGATACGTCATGCCGGTTCGCTCCGGTTACGACTAGGGATAGCGGGATGCCATGCTCGTCTACAAGGATATGACGCTTGCTGCCTTTTTTTCCCCCGATCTGTCGGATTTCTCCCTACCTCTTCCTGAGCCATTGGAGTTTTGATTATACATCCGTCAATACTCTGCCATAGCCATGAGATACCTTCCATCTCATCGTATTCGGCTAGACCTGCGCGCCAAAGGGAAAGGAAGAATCCTGCTTTCATCCAACGGGTAAAATATCCGTGGATGGAACTAGGGCTGCCAAAACGTTCCTTTGGTAACGCTTTCCATTGACAGCCGGTACGCAGAACATAGACGATCCCTTCAAACACTTGGCGATAGGGAATCGGTTTTCGCCCTCCACCTGTTATCCGCTTGTAATTCTTCTCACTATCCCGTTCTGGTGGAGGAATCAGTGGATTAACACGCTCCCAGAATGCGTCCGATACCTCCCATGACTGTATTCGTTTTGCCATAAATCAACCTCCTTGTTGGTGATGTTAATCTATGGCATTGATTTATAACAAATATCATTAAGATAGTAAACTTTTATTTACGGATAAGCTTTTAATCTCTTAGGGTAAATTCCCCGCCGCTTGCGGCGGGGAATTTCATTCTGTTCCGGCGTTATCACCGAAATCAAAGGTAAACGTTCCCTCTGCGCCCATATCCAGATGAACCTGGGAGGGCATGCCGCCTTCGCTCATGTGGGTGAGGATCGTCTGGGACAGCCGGGGGAGGACGTTGCCGTTCAGGATGTACTCGATGTTCCGGGCGCCTGTCTCCACTTCGGTGCAGCGGGCGGTGATGGCATCTACCACTGCCGGGGCGTAGGTCATGGCCATCTTATTGTTTTCCATGAGGCTTTTCTGAATTCTCTTCATCTTCAGCTCGACGATGAGGCGCATGGCCTCGGCATTGAGGCTGTAGAAGGGGATGACGTTCATACGGGCCAGGAGGGCCGGCTTGAAATGAGCTGAAAGAATGGGCCGGACAGCTCCGGCGACAACGTCCGCTGCCGGCGCTTCGGCTCCGGTGGTCATTTCCTGGATCACGTCCGAAGCGAGATTGCTGGTCAGGATCATGATCGTGTTGCGGAAGTTAATCTCCTTGCCTTCGCCGTCGTTGGCGATGCCCTTGTCAAAGATCTGGTAAAACAGGTTCATGACATCGATATGGGCCTTTTCCGATTCGTCCAGCAGGACGACGGAGTAGGGGCGCTGCCGGACAGCTTCCGTCAGCATGCCTCCCTCGCCGTAACCGACATAGCCGGGGGGAGAGCCGATAAGGCGGCTCACCGTATGGCTTTCCTGAAACTCGCTCATATTGATCGTCACGACGTTCTTTTCGCTGCCAAAGAGCATGTCCGCCAATGCAAGGCCGGTTTCCGTCTTTCCCGTCCCGCTGGGGCCGGCAAAGAGGAACACGCCGATGGGCTGAGTAGGGCTTTTGATGCCTGACTTGGCTGCCCGAATGACTTCCGCCAAGGCCCCCATGGCGGCGTCCTGACCCTTGATCCGCTCCTTGAGGCGATCTTCCAGGTGGATAATGGTTTCCGCTTCGTCCTTGAGCATCTTCCCCAAGGGGATGCCCGTCCAGTCGGAAACAACCTGGGCGACGGCGTCGGGGTCCACCTCAATCTGGATCAGCGGTTCCTCTCCCTGGAGGTCCTTCAGCGCCTGAGCGGCCTCATCCAACTGCTTTTTCAGATCTTCCTTTTCCGGCCCTTCTGTCGTCAGCGCGTTGAGCTGTTCCCGGATGGTGACAACCTGATTAGCGGCTTCCTTTTCCTTCAGCCACCGTTCCTGAAGCTGGTCCGCCTCATCATGGACGGCCTTGCGCCTGTCCACGACGCCCTGGTACTTTTCTTCGTCGATTTTGGCGCCGTTGGCCCGGTCCCGATCCATCGCCTTGAGTTCGCGATCATAGGCCTGTACGGCCCGCTCCTTGGCCTCCAGTACGGCGGGTTTGCCGGTCAGATTGACCTTAACCCGGGCGCAGCTTGTATCCATCAGATCGATGGCTTTGTCGGGGAGGAAGCGCCCGGTTATATAACGATTGGAAAATTCGGCGGCGGCCACAACGGCATCGTCCCGGACGATTACCTTGTGAGCCTTTTCATAGCTGGCCTTGAGTCCCCGGAGCATGAGAATCGTTGTTTCCACGTCGGGCTCGTCAAGCTTGACGAGCTGGAAG
>Ga0194039_1002129_pt1 | contig 10200 bp, 16 predicted proteins | sample JunL228m_MetaG_FD_148679 | JGI IMG/M metagenome (GOLD analysis project Ga0194039, IMG submission 148679) | Anoxic zone freshwater microbial communities from boreal shield lake in IISD Experimental Lakes Area, Ontario, Canada - Jun2016-L227-8m | ecosystem: Environmental > Aquatic > Freshwater >...
ATTAAAAGGAGTAATTATGCCCAAAGTAATAATGACAGCTAAAGAAAGAATTGAAAAAGCTAAATCAGAACTTAAAAAAGCGCAGGATAAAGTAAGAAAGTTAGAAGAACAAAGGAAACTGGAAATAGTTAATCTCCTGTTTAAAATCAGACCAGACCTCGGTGATTTTGAAGATGCTGCATTAGAAAAAAATTTCAAAGATGTTTTAGATAAATTAAAATAATTAGGAGTTCACGATTATGACAAAAAGAGATATGGTTGAAAAAATAGCCAAAGAAACAAGTCTTAACCAGAGTATTGTCACAACTGTATTCCAACATGCCCTAGATCAGATTGCCGAAGAATTATCTAAAGGCCATACTGTAGAATTGAGAAACTTTGGAGTATTTCAAGTCACTACAAGAAAAGCTCGTGTAGGAAGAAATCCTAATAAACCCGAGATCGAAGTAATAATTCCCGCAAGGACTGTAATTAAATTCAAAACTGGAAAGAATCTTGCAAAGAAAATTAAAAAGATAAACCCGAAGAGTATTAGATAGTACTATTTCTTATTCTTTTATTTTGACTCAGCAAAGAACATCATATTAAATATCTAGCCCAGTAAAAGTTAAAAATTACATTTAAATGCAGACAAACACCGAATTAATAAAAGCAAGACAGAAAACCAATAGAAGCCAGCTTCAGCTTGCTAAATTAACTGAAAAAGACCGCAAACTGGATGCTCACAGAAAAATCCAGTTTGGCGGCTTGGTCATAAAAGCCGGAATGGATAAATATCCTAAAAACATTATTCTTGGAGCATTAATTGATGCTCTTCAAAATATAAATTCTGATGAGTCGGCTCTGACACTATATAAAGCAAAAGGCGATAGAGCATTTCTAATTGACACGAAAACATCAGAAAACCAGAATCAGCAGAACTCTATTTAGAATATTAGTTTTATTTCCCCAGAAGGCTTAACTCTGCTTCTAATTCCTCGATTGTAGGCAATACGCCTTCTAGCTTTTCCGGTAATGCTTTTGTAAGTTGATACTTTGAAACACCAATAGGTTTTTGAATACCTTTAAGGGCATATTCAGCAACAACCTTGTTATGAGACTTGCATAATAATATTCCTATTGAAGGATTATCATGCTCTTTCTTATAAAAATCATCGACCAAATTTAAATAAAAGTTGAGCTGTCCTGCGTGTTCAGGTTTAAACTTTGCGGCTTTTAACTCTACAACAATAAAACATCGTAACTTTAAGTGATAAAACAGCATATCTATAAAGTATTCTTCTCCTTCAAGAGAAATGGGTACCTGTTCTCCTACAAAAGCAAAACCTGCTCCTAGTTCGAGAAGAAATTTAGTAATATGTTTTATTGATGCGTGTTCTATATCTCTTTCGAGAGCCTCATCATGTAATCCTAAAAAATCAAAATTATATGGATCTTTTAAAATATCATGAGCAAGAGAAGATTGAGGTGTAGGCAAGACTTCCAGATAGTTTGAAGTTTTTGCTTCTGGTAAAGCCTGCCGTTGATATAGTTCCTGCCTTATATTTTTTTCAAAAGCACTTCTGGACCAACCTAATTCTACACATTGCTGAGCATACCATTCTCTCTGTTTTTTATCTTTAATTTTTTGCATAAGAAGAATTATATGTCCCCATGGTAATTGGGGCGCAACTTGTGCCCTAAATTCATCATCACTATATTCCTCTGCAAAAATTCTCATTCTTTTAAGATTGTCTCTAGAAAAACCGTGAGATTCAGGAAAAGCGTTTCTCAAGTCTTGTGACAGCTGTTCAATAAACTTGCTACCCCATGAATGCTGTTTCTGCATTTCTATGATTTTCTTGCCAAGCTCCCAATACATTCTTATAAGTTCCTGATTTACCGCTAATGCAGCTCTAATGCGACTCTTTGAAATTTTTAATTTTAATTCCCTTAAGAATGTCTGGTATTTTGTGTCAATAATTAAATTATTCATGAGCCTTACTTATGTTTTTTGTTTAAAATGCTAAGATCAATTTTACTCTATTAATTAAGGTTTTTCTTTCGATCAGACCAAAATATCTAGAATCCCAGGAATCATCATTTTTGCCTAATACCCAGTATTCATTATCCCCAAGGGTATAAATGCCCTCTTTGAGAGGATTCATATTTCTACCTTGGCCGTCTTTTGCAGTAGCGCTACATTTATAAACAAATATCCCGTTCACAGTTATTTGTTTGTCTTTGTATAAAACCTTATCTCCAGGCAGGGCGATTAGCTGTTTTACTAATATGGTATCTTTTGTTTTTATATATCCTCTTTCCAAACCTAGGGATAATTGTTCCGGCGGAAGTTTAACTGCAACAAGATCATCATTCTTTAAATCTTTAGCTTCGCAAAGCAAATATAAGCCTATTGGCATAGAGCTGGTGATATTTATTCTGAATCCAACTTCATATAGAATAAAAATGGCTAGGAAAACCAATACAATAGGCATAGGCCAGATTCTTACGAGCAGCTTACCATGCATAGAACTTGTCCTGCCTTTCAATATTCCCTATTCTCAGAATTTTCTTAGGATGGACATTAAGCAAATGCGCGATCCAGCTATTTAATAAATAGTCGTTACTCTTATTTTCCTCAAGGAATTTCATAAGTCCTTCCTTATATCCTAAAGCGACTGCAAACTGATCGGCTTTATAATCCATGCGTCTATAACAAATCTTCAGAGAAAGATGAAACATGAAATAGCCAGTAATTCCGCAGAGAACCAATCCTGCAGCAATAATAGCTATCAGATATGATGATAAACCTATCAGTCGTGAAATAACTCCATTCCTCGATTCCCTACCGAAAGCCCAGCTAACAACTGCCACTATCCACAGCGCTCCTAAAGTAATACTAAACATTGAGGTTAGAACTAGAAATATGCCTCCTTTGCAACCTTCAAAATTATAGATATGTGAAAGTTGATGAGCAATAATGGCTTTTAATACAGTGTCGTCATAATCCTCATACAGTTTCCGATTGATAGCTACGGTTTTTACGCCTACTGCAGAGGCATTGTAAGTATCTTCATCCTTAATCTTCAGAACAACATTAATTCTCTTTTTATGAAATTTGGATTGGATGTTTTTCTGAATTTCTTCAATGAGCGGCAATAATCTGTCCCGCTCTCTTTGTATAGGCTTTCTGTGCCTCCGGATGAAATTAAAAAACAGATCATTAAAGCGTGTAGAAAATATAAGCACGACAAGCGCAACTATCATGACAGAGAAGGCAAAAGCACAATAGACATCTGTCATTGTAAAAAGAATGACTCTATTGGTAATGAATTTGTACCCTCTGAAATAACTTAAAACAATCAACAGCGTTAAAACTGCCGAATTCAGGGTTCCAATCAGTATAATCATATTCCACCTTTCTCTAATAAAATCTGAAACCTTGTCAAGATCAGGCATATCCAGATTTTATTCTGTAGCTATTCCTTTCTTTACCATTTCATACTGGACTTCCTGATCAAGCTCCCTAAGAACTTCTCCTGTTTTTTTCGCAATCAACTTGATGCTTGTAGCGTTAATTATCACCTTGTCTTTCTTCCTGTAATCCTTGCCAAGCTTACCTACTACAAACACCACATCTCCAGGCTCAGCCGACATTAAGGCTCCTACCTGATCCCACTTATCGGATGATTCCCACATCTTAACATCCATAAAAAGAGTGTCTGCTTTTGTCAGCTCTACAGCTATTGTCAGATTAAGCACAGCCTTTTTATTAGTCTTTGTTAGAGCCAGCTCCGGAGTCTTAACGAGCCTTCCTGTCTGATAGGCACGATTGATATTATTCATTTTTGGATATCCCCTATAGTTCCCTTTATTGTTATTGAATTCCCTTGCTCGTCAAAGCAACGCATTTTTTTGTAAGTTCCTGCGTAAATACCTTGCCAGTATAATTGCCCGTTCATAATACTGTAGTTAATGTCCTGATTGCCTGGTCTCCACCCATCAAGCAATATGACACGCCTCTGATTCCCATTCTTTTCAAATTTTATATTATTAGCTTTTGCACTCATAGAATTTCCGAAGCGTTCGTTCTTATTTGGAATGCTGGGGTTCATTTATGCTCTATATTTATTTAATTTATAGATATAACAGCTATTCGAAGATTGCCCCGCAAACTTCACAACGGCAAATGCCGGAGCCTGTAGCGGATAGATCTTCATTCCCGCAATTAGGGCAATACTTATTATCATTATCAATAATATCACAGGAGTCATCATTTGAACAATTTGGGCACATATTACATTCCTTAATATCTAAAATTAATCATCTCTTTCACAATTTTAAAAATAGAACTATTTGATTGCTTCCTCAAATCCTTTTTGCATATTCTTCTTTCAAATCAGAGCAAGCGTGCCAAGGGTAAACTTCTCCTTCTTTATCAAATATCGAATAGTGGCAGCGGCACTTGGAACAATCGAATAAATCTCTTCCTTCTTTTAGTCCGTCTTTACTGAGAGCTTTGTTAGCCGCTTTAACAGTGCGGAACCATATAGTTCCGCATCCCTGTCCTCGGCCAATGCCTCCAATATAGACATTATTTCCATAGACATGAGTGTCTTTAGTAATTCCATCCTTATATTCAATAATAGCCATGTTGTTACCTCTGTGTTTTAAAGTGATATTCAAGAGTCTTGCCGATAATTGCGCCGACCAATTGGCACTTTTAACTGTGCTAACAGTATCGGTGCAGAATAACCTGAATTTTTAGCGCATTTTTATTCCTCCGCATAAGTTAAGGATTCATCAAATTCATTAGCTACGAAACCACAATAAGTTTTTAGTTCATAAGGACAAGGCGAGCATATTTTTTCACATTTGAATAAGTCTTCAATATTCAAATTTTTGACTGCGATAGTTCTCATATCAAAACCTCCTTTATGCTATAAAATTCCATCCGTTAAGAGCTTTTGTTTTTTCTTTAAGAATCCAGTTAGAAACTCTTAATGAATTACCTTTGATAGAAATCAATGCCTTTGGAAACCATACAGAGATAGTGGTTGAAACCTTCTTGTCATCCTGAGTCTTAAACACTGGAACAACTGCTGAAACAGCCTTTTTAGTTTCTTTGGAAATCTTAATCAGATATAGATAAGAATAATTCTTTTTAGTGATCTCTGACCTAGATTCGCTAGAGCCGGAAGTTTTCATGTTTTCTGTTGGATTGAGGTTTTCGTTTGTGTTGTTTTGGATTGAGTTCATTTTCTTGTCTCCTTTTTTTTAGGATCCCATGACTGAGTTCCTGTCGCCGTTTTTGTTTTCGCCCTAAAACGCAGGTGTAGAGCCAGGAGGGAGGCCTCCCTCTTTTTTGCCCGTAAGCAAAAAGCGGAGCTTTAGCAAGACGAGTACAGAATGCACGCAGGTGAGGCGGTTCGGAGAAAAAGCGAGCAGGGACGACTGTCCCTTTTGCAGGGCAAAGCTCGAAACAAGTAAGGCGAGCAAAAATGGCAGATGATAGGATGAAGATTCAACAAGGGAGCAAAAGGGAGCATGAAATGAATCTTGCAAACAAAAAACCTCAAGGACAACAGTTGTAGGGGATTAAAAGGGCATCCTCCCTTTTGCCCCTGGGTGGGATATTGGGGTTTTGTTCAAAGCATATGTATTTATGCTTCAGAACAAAAGGGCAATCGTGATAATAACTGCCTTAATACTCTGTCAAAAGAATGAGTAGTAAGGCATAAGTTATTACTTTGTTAAATAGCCGACCAGACTCCTCGTTCAACACTGATAAAGTGTCTTTGCAGAACCTGTCTTATTTTTGCCTTCCAGTTGGTGTTGTTTTTTATTAAATGAGCAGCAACTTTTTCAATTTCTTCATAAATTTGTGAAAGAGTAGCTTTGCCATTGAACTTAGAAAAAACAATTCTGATGGAATTTCTCCATGTGGAAGCGATTTTGCTTTTATATGCGTCGGCAATATCAAAGCAGATATTCCAAAGTGATTCAGATTTTCTTTTCCAGATAATCAGATATTCGTGAACGATAGGAATAAAACTCCCGGAATAATTAACTGAGTCACTCATGCAATTATGCTGAGTTTTGATACAAACATTAACAAGCTCCTTTTTGGGCATCATGCCGATAAAATCAGCCTGATATGAACGGCATACGCCGTTAGCTTTCTGGTCGCCGATAAGTGTCATATAGAAACCGTTTTCTCTGGTAGCTTCTCTTTGGTTCAGCAACATCATTTGAGACTTTTCAAGAAACTCTTCAATTGAAGGGCATCTTGATGTATCTCTGATGTTATCTGAGTATTTAATCATATCTGCATATGGAGGATGGCTGAATACTATATCCGCAGGTCTTTTAATATTGCTCAAAACATAGTCAAAGGTAAAATCAAAACCTTTATTCAAATCAAGTCCGGTGTATTCGATTCCCATTTCTCGGCAAACATCCCCGGAAGTTCCGCTGCCTTCGCATACATCTACAAAATAATTAGGGTTAAACTGTAAAATAATATCTTTAATGAGATAACCGGAGCAGTTTCCCCTCCACTCTCTTCTGCCCCAGGAACCTCTATCGGGATAACTTATTATGCTTTTCATTGCTGATTAACCTTTTAATATTCACTTGGCAGTAACAGAACATTGTCGATGCAATAGAGCTTCATGTAGTCCAACGGGAAGTCAGTGTATTCTATTTCCTTATGTACTATTTCAGGACAACTGATATCTTCTATCATAGTAATGATGCAGCTTTTATCGCTGTTGACTTTCAGTTCCCATATTTGGAAAGGGTATTTTTCTTTTAAATTGCTATTCTGGTAAGAAGCTACAGCATCAATGAGCCAGTAAGCTCCAGTTTTTTCTGCTAAATATTGTACGCCATCAGTGTAAAGCATCCTTGAAAGCGTGTGTCTGTAATAGTTTTCTGTTCCGCAAAACTGCCTTAAATTTGCTTCTAATTCATTCATTTTATTAATATCTGACCTAGATTCTCTTGAGCCGGAAGTTGTCTTAATTTCCGAAGGATTGAGGTTTTCGTTAATGTTTTGGTTGTTGTTCATAATTGCATCTCCTTTTTTTTTAGTAATCCCTTGACTGAGTTCCTGTCGCCGTTTTTGTTTTCGTCCTAAAACGCAGGCACAGAGCAAGGGGGAGACTTCCCCTTTTGCCCGTAAGCAAAAAGCGGAGCTTTAGCAAGACGAGTACAGAATGCACGCAGGCGAGGCGGTTCGGAGAAAAAGCGAGCAGGACAAAGTCCCCATTACTTCAGGGTCAAACACAGGGACGATTGTCCCTTTTTGTAGGGCAAAGCTCGAGACAAGTAAGGCGAACAAAAATGGCAGATGACAGGATGAAGGTTTAGCAAGGGATACAAGGAGTGCAATAGTAACCAAAAATAGAAAACCGACCAGAGGAAACAAAATTCTTCAATATGATTGCTGTTTTCAGCATTATATTTACTTTGTACTTGCCATATTATATATATTATGTACAATATCTATAATAGAATCCTACAAATTGTAAATTCGGGAATCTTATGAACAAATTGATATACAGGTATTACGATTCAAAGATGTCAGATAGTATTACCTCAGGCAAAGTATTCATCATATACGGGCCAAGAAGAGTTGGCAAAACTACTCTTATTAAAAAATTTCTATCAGGCTTTTCTGGTAAATACTATTCCGGAACTGGTGATGATAAGCTACTCAGAGATGTCTTCGAATCAGAAAGCATTCAGAAAATCAAGGGCGCATTCAGCGGGTATGACCTAGTCGTAATTGATGAAGCCCAGAGAATATCAAATATAGGATTGGGTCTCAAAATCCTGATAGATCAACTCCCCGATTTAAAAGTAATAGCAAGCGGCTCTTCTTCTTTCGAGCTATCAAGTAAAATAGGAGAACCTCTAACTGGACGGCAGAAGATTATTACACTGTATCCTCTTTCCTTTCTAGAATTAAAAGAAGAATACGGACCGATGCACTCTATGGAGATGCTCGAAAGTTTTCTTATTTACGGGATGTATCCTGAAACAATTACCAATGATAATACTAAAGATAAAATAGAATATATAACCTCCTTAAAGAACTCATATCTTTTCAAAGATATACTTGAGCTGGAGGACATAAGAAATTCAGACAAACTTCTCGATCTATTAAAGCTGATTTCATTTCAAATAGGAAAGGAAGTATCTCTTAACGAACTAAGCACATCACTTGGCCTTGCCAAGCAGACAATAGAAAGATATCTGGATCTTCTTGAAAAGGCATTTGTTATAAAAAAAGTTCATGGATTTTCCTCAGGAAATTTAAGGAAAGAAGTAACAAAAACATGCAGGTATTACTTCTTAGATAATGGTATTCGTAATGCTGTAATCAATAACTTCAATCCCATCAATTTAAGAGACGATATTGGGATGTTATGGGAAAATTTTCTTTTCTCAGAAAGGCTTAAAAAGCAATCCTATCATAAGATCTACTCCAATATTTATTTTTGGAGAACATATGATCGCAAAGAAATAGACCTTGTGGAGGAAAGAGATGGAAAACTTTATGGCTATGAATTCAAATGGGGAAACAAGAAAGTGAAAGAACCTGCTTTATGGAAGGCGACATATTCTAACGCTCAATATGAAGTAATCACAAAGGAGAATTATCTCGACTTTATATGCTAGTTTATCTTTCTTCCTGTAGAGAGGATTTAAAAGGAGGGATGTGCCCTTTCCTTTTGTCCATTAGGGTGGGTGTTGAGGGTTTGGCTGCCCAGGAACAACAAGCGCAGTCTTCTTGTTCCATAGCCAAAGGGCAACCAAAATAGATAATTCACCTGCCCTGGATTTTATACAAAGGGCAGGATTTTTTAAATTGACTACTTATCAAGAGGACATTTGAGGGTATCAAAAGCTTTTTTACTTATAAATCTAGTGAGTTTTGTCCCATCAGTGTCCTGAGCTCTAAGAGCATAGCGTTCCTGTACCTTTTCAGCGCCTTCTTTTTTATAAACAATTTTTGTGCATTTTTTTTCGTCAATTGTTACTGATTCGCGTTTCTTTACATTGTAGAATTTTTGTGTTGCCATGGCAATTTCCTTATTTTTATAATTGGTCTTCCTAGGAATTAAATACAAATCTCAGAATAGTTTGAGTTCATTGTAGCCATATTCCCAGAGAAAATAACTGATTTTGATTTCTGAAAGCCTATTTATTTAAAATGTAATTAACGGCTTTTTCTGCCTTTCCTGCGGCATTTAATAATAACTTATTATCATTTTGTAAGGCTTTCAGCCAGCTTTCTATATATGCTGCGTGGTTTTCAATGTCTAATTTTTCTCCGGTTTCTGCCATTAGAAAGCTTGCTCCAAGTTCTGCGGTCAGTTCTTCTTTTGCATATGTTTTAGAGCCAAAAGCAAAAGACTGTCCTTCATCTGCAAATCTATTAAGCCTGCTAAAATGTCCAACTGCATGACAACATTCATGGAAAAGAGTAGAGAAATAACAGTTAGCGCTTCTAAATGATTCTTTTGGAGGGATTCTGATAATATCAAGGCTTGGGCTATAGCAGGGTGTTCCCTGCGCTGTTTCAATTTTCGGGCAGGTCTTGAAATTTCTTATTATTTCCTCTGCTGTGGAAATATCTTTAAAATCATTTGAAACGGTCTTTGCTCTTTCCATATATCTGACAGGAATATTTTCAACATCTGTAATTTTGAAAACATTGTAATACTTGAGGCAAAAAAGAACATTTTCTTCTTTTTCCCCGTCCTCGCTTATAACTTCTTTTACAAAAGGCTTCCAAAATACAACAGGAAAGCTTTTAGAACCTTTCTTCAGGCTTGCGCCTATGTCTAGAATCTGGTTAAAAGTCATAAAATATGGAGTATCGGACAATGACAATAAAAGCGGATTCAATCCCTTATAAATATGCCCTGTTATTAAGTTCTGAGGTCTGCACCCGTCAATAACTGGATTTTCCCATGCTATATGTCCTTTTTTTAATTGCTCTATGATTAAATTTGTAACTTTCTCATAGATGTTAAACTTATTATTTATCTCTGACCTAGATTCGCTAGAGCTGGATATTTTCTGATTTTCCGTAGGATTGAGGTTTTCGTTAATGTTTTGGTTGTTGTTCATAGTTGCATCTCCTTTTTTTTAGTAATCCCTTGACTGAGTTCCTGTCGCCGTTTTTGTTTTCGCCCATAAACG
>Ga0194039_1002134_pt1 | contig 10178 bp, 9 predicted proteins | sample JunL228m_MetaG_FD_148679 | JGI IMG/M metagenome (GOLD analysis project Ga0194039, IMG submission 148679) | Anoxic zone freshwater microbial communities from boreal shield lake in IISD Experimental Lakes Area, Ontario, Canada - Jun2016-L227-8m | ecosystem: Environmental > Aquatic > Freshwater >...
GCGGGAGACCCGAGCGCCGCTGACCGCGGCCACGCTGCGCGCCGAGATCGCCGGCATGGAATCCGGCGGGATGTTCGGGATGTCCGCGATGCGCAAGTATGCCGACCTGCAGGAACGGCTGAAGGGCTCCGATCTTGCGGCGATTGCGGCGGAGATGTGTGCGGCGACATCGCCGCAGGGGCGCGATACCGGACTCCAACTCGTTCTCTCCACTTATGCGGAGACCGACCCGCAGGCGGCATGGAACCTTGCTCTCGGGGTCAGGCTGCCGATGCGCCAGATGGTGATCATGGGGGTCATTTCAACGATTGCCCAAAAGGATCCGACGCGTGCGCTCGCGCTGGCCGACTCGCTCGCCGAGCCGCAACTCAAGCGCCAGATCCGCTCGATGGCGATCTCCAGCCTCGCACAAAAAGACCCGCAGCAGGCGCTCGCGCTCGCCACCCAATCGGGCGATGGACGCGATGGCGACTACTCGCTTTCCATGATCTTCAGCCAGTGGGCGCGGAAGGATCCCGAGGCGGCCAAGGCGGCGATCGCGCGTCTGAACGGGCGTCAGGCCGAACAGGCACGGCAGGCGCTCGTCTCGGCACTGGCCCAGCAGGATCCGAACGCCGCATGGGCCTATGCTTCCAGCCTTCCGGTTTCGGGTGCCAATGCCTACAGCGACCCGCGCGTGCAGGTCGTGCAGAACTGGGCGCAGGCCGATCCCCAGGCCGCGCTCAAGGCGGCGCTCACGATCTCCGAATCCGGCCCGCGGAACATGGCGGTCGCGAACGCGGTCAACGCGTGGGCCGGCAGCGATTTTCCCGCCGCGCTGAAATATGCCATCGCGGTCGAGGACGCCGGGACGCGCGGCCAGATCCTGCAAAGCCTCAGCCACAATCCGAATGCCAACCGGAAGGAGCTTCTCAGCGCGGTGATGGAACACGTTCCGCCGGGCGACAGCTTCCAGCAGGCGGTCTCGGGAATCCTGATGAACTGGGCGAATGAGAACCCCGCCGAGGCGGCAGCGGCCGCCATGCAACTGCCGCCGGGCCGCGCATTCTCGAATGTCACGAGCCAGATCGCCTCGCAATGGATTTCCTCCGCGTCCGACAAACAGGCGGTCTTCGCATGGGCGAAAAATCTGCCCGAGGGCGAGGCGCGCCAGAACAGCCTGAATTCGGTTTTTTCCACATGGAGCCGGCAGGACCCGCAGGCGGCGATCCGTGCGATGAACGGACTTCCGCCGGAGGAGCGGAAAAATGCCGTGCGGGCGGTTGCCAACGGGTGGAGCCAGACGTCTCCGGAGTCCGTGCTCCAATGGTCGGCGTCCCTCACCGATGCCTCCGAGCGTTCCGATGCCGTCCGCTCCGCCCTCTCCCAGTGGGCGAATTCCTCCCCGGAGTCCGCCGCAAAATATGTCGCCCGCCTGCCCGCCTCGGAGCAGTCCGGCCCGATGGAATCGGTCATCAACAATTGGGCGTCGAAGGACTCCGAGTCCGCCGCCGCATGGCTCGACCGCCAGCCCGCGGGCTCGTCAAAAGATCCGGCCCTCCGCGCGCTCGCCAGAAAAATCGCGCAGGAAGATCCCGAGGCCGCGCTCACATGGGTGAAGGGGATCAGCGACGAAAAGGATCGCCTCCGCCAGACCGAAAGCATCGCCCGCGATTGGATCCGGCAGGATCCGACCGCCGCGCGCGGTTGGATCTCCACCTCGAACCTCCCCGAAGAAACCCGCAAACGACTCCTCAAATGACCACCACCGAACGCCTCGAAAAATTCCTGCCTCGCGAACCACAGCTCACGGAGGCCGCGTTCGTGGCCGCCGACGCGAAGATCATGGGCGACGTCCGCCTCGCGAAAGACTCAAGCGTTTTCTACGGCGCGATCCTCCGCGGAGACATCGAGTCCATCCTCATCGGCGAGGGATCGAACGTCCAGGACGGCTCGATCATCCACCTCGCCGACGACCTGCCGGCGATCGTTGGCGCGTATTGCACGATCGGCCACGGGGCGATCGTCCACGCCTGCACGGTCGGCGACGAGTGCCTCATCGGCATGCGAGCGGTCGTGCTCGACGGCGCCGTGATCGGAGACCAGTGCCTGATCGCGGCCGGATCCGTCATCACCCCGCGCACGAAAATCCCCGCCGGCTCGATGGTCATGGGCACGCCTGGAAAAGTCGTCCGCGCGCTCGGCCCGGAGGAGCGAGCCGGCCTCCGCCACTGGGCGGAAAAATATGTCCTCGTCGCCCACGCACACCGCGCGCTTCAGGAAAAATCCCTCGGTCGGGGCTCCCCGCCGCAATGAGCCAGGCGCATCGGCTTCTGGTCACCATCGAGGAGGCTTCCCCCGGTGTGATCCGATCCGCCGGGGCCGGCACGCAACTGGAGTGGGGGCTCGCGGAGAGCCCGTTCGGTCTCTGCAGCATCGCGTGGAGCGCGAGGGGCGTCTGCCACCTCGCGTTCCCTGATCCGGTGTCCGATGCCTCCGATGCGGTGCATGCGTCATGCCCGCATGCGACCCTCTCCCACAGCGACCGCGGTGCGGAGAAAAGGATTCGGGAGATTTTTCTGCGGAAAACGGCGGGTCGGATCACGGTCCTCGTTGAGGGGACGGCTTTTCAGGTGAAAGTCTGGCGGGCGCTTCTGCTGATTCCCCGCGGAAGTGTTGCGTCCTATTCCCGCATCGCTTCCGCCGCCGGGCATCCCGGCGCGGCCCGGGCCGTCGGATCCGCCTGCGGGGCCAATCCCGTGGCTTGGCTGATCCCCTGCCATCGGGCCGTCCGGACCGACGGCGGCGTCGGGGGATACCGCTGGGGCGCGGAGAGAAAGGCGGCGATGCTCGCGGCAGAGTCCGCCCGAGGGTGCCATCAAAGAAACCGGCAAAATGTTCTTGCCACGTCCACTTCTATTAGATTTACTAATAGCAGCATTTCTATGAGCGCGACCATTCAAAAAATTGATCATCTGGGCATTGCGGTGAAATCCCTCGAGGTGTCCCGGGCCTACTACGAAAAAACTCTCGGCCTGACCGGCGGGCCCGTCGAGGAGGTGCCGTCGCAGAAAGTGCGCACGGTATTTTTTGCGTGCGGCGAGGTGCATCTCGAGCTGCTCGAACCGACCGATCCGGAGAGCCCGATCGCGAAGTTCATCGAGGCGAAGGGCGAGGGGATCCACCACATCGCGTTCGCGACCGACGACATCGCCGGGCAGCTCGCGCAGGCGAAGGAGTCCGGCGCGCGCCTGATCCACGAGGTGCCGTTCGAGGGTGCCGGCGGGAAGCTGGTCGCGTTCCTCCACCCGAAGAGCTCGTTCGGCGTGCTCACAGAATTCTGCCAGCCGAAACCCTGCTGCTGCAACTGCTCGCACTAAAACAACCATGGCCACCAAAAAAGAACTCATCGAAGAACTGGAAGCCCGCCGCGAGAAAGTGCTCGCTGGGGGAGGCAAGGACAAGCTGGAGGCTCGCCGCAAGAAGGGTCTCATGACCGCCCGCGACCGGCTCGACAACTTGTTCCAGACCGGGACGTTCATGGAGTTCGGCATGCACGCCCAGCACGCTTGCCACAACTTCGGCATGGAGAAAAAGGAGTTGCCCGCGGACGGCGTGGTGACCGGCACCGGCTATGTCGGCGACCGCCCGGTGGCCGCCTACAGCGAGGATTTCACGGTGGCCGGAGGCTCGCTCGGTGCCATGCACGCGCATAAAATTTGCGAAATCATGGATTACGCCCAGCAGTCCGGCATGCCGGTCGTCTGCTTCAACGACTCGGGCGGCGCGCGCATCCAGGAGGGCGTCGAGTCGCTCTCGGGATACGGGAAAGTGTTTTTCAAGAACGTGTATCTGTCCGGCGTGGTTCCGCAGATCGCGGTGATCGCCGGCCCCTGCGCTGGGGGCGCGGCGTATTCGCCCGCGCTGACGGATTTCCAGGTCATGGTCAAGGACCAGGCGAACATGTTCATCACTGGACCGGAGGTCATCTTTGCCGCGACAGGCCAGAAATGCACGATGGCCGAGGTCGGCAGCGCGGCCGCCCACGCGACGATCAGCGGGAACATCCATTTTGTCGCGGACAACGACGCGCACGCCATCGCGATCGTCCAGAAGCTCCTCTCGTTTATCCCGTCGAACAACATCATGGATCCGCCGCATGACCTGAACCAGCCGCTCGTGCTGGACGAGGACCCGGGGATGGATGAGCTCGTTCCGGAGGACAGCAAAAATCCGATCAACGTGAAGGACGTGATCGGGCGGCTCGTGGACAATGCCGACTTCCTCGAGGTCCAGATGGATTTTGCGAAGAATATCGTTGTCGGGTTCGGGCGGATCCAGGGGATCGTGGTCGGGATCATCGCGAACCAGTCGGCGGTCAAGGCTGGGGCGATCGACATCGACGCTTCAGACAAGGCGGCGCGCTTCATCCGGTTCTGCAACATTTTCAACATCCCGATCGTGACGCTCGTGGACACCGGCGGATTTCTCCCCGGCGTCGCGCAGGAACGCGGCGGCATCATCCGCCATGGCGCGAAGATGCTGTTTGCCTACGGTGCGGCGACGGTGCCGAAGATCACCGTCATCCTGCGCAAGGCCTACGGCGGCGCCTACCTCGCGATGTGCAGCCAGGACCTTGGCGCCGACCTCGTGTTCGCATGGCCGACCGCAGAGATCGCAGTGATGGGCGCCGAAGGTGCTGTCAAGATTCTCTACAAGCGCGAGATCGACAAGGATCCCGCGTGCGAGAGCAAACTCATCGCCGACTACCGCGCGAAATTCGCCTCGCCCTACCAGGCGGCCGGCAAGGGTTTGATCACCGACGTGATCCGGCCTGCCCAGACCCGAGCGATGGTGGCCATGGCGCTCCGCAACACGCTCTCCAAGCGGGAGACCCGCCCACCGAAGAAACACGGGAACATCCCGCTGTGACGGAGCCATGCGAGGCACCGGAGGAAGCGCTGATTAATATGGCCCAATACCCATCCTTGGTATAACTATACAAAAAAATGAGAAAGCTACGCATTACCGTTGAAGGAAAGACTTACGATGTTGTCGTCGAGGCATTGGACGAGCAGGGAAACAAGGTTTCGTTTCAGGCGCTGACGCCCGCGTTCCAGCAGACCAGCATCGCCCCGCCCGCCTCTTCGGCTAAGAAGGCGGCTGCGCCTGCCGCCGCCGGCGACGGCGCGGTGACAAGCCCGCTGGCCGGACGCATCGTCTCGGTGGACTGCCAGCTCGGACAGAAGGTCGCCTCCGGCGCTCAGCTCGTGACGGTCGAGGCGATGAAGATGAACACGTTCGTCTATGCCCAGGCCGATGGCACGGTGGCCGCCATCGCCGTGAACCCCGGCGATGCCGTCGAGGAAGGCCAGACCCTTGTCACCCTTTCCTGAGGAAATTTTTATGGCGACCCTGATGGCGGATGCGGCCGGGATCCTGAAATTCGAGACGGCGTTGCTGCTGCTCGTCACCGCCGGGCTGCTCGTCCTGGCCAAAATGTTCTCCGACCTCCGGGCGGAGGTCAGGCGGCTGCGCGAGGGCCGGGGCGGCTCCGCGCCGGCCACTGGAGCGGGTTTGCAGCCGGCCTCTGCCACGCCGTCCCCGGGCGGGGACATTCCGCCGGACGTCTTTGCTGTGATCGTGAGCGCCGTGCATTTTACTCTCGGAGATACCCACCGGGTTGTTTCCGTGAACCCGGCGGAGTCGATGGCGTGGTCGCGCGAGGGCCGCAAGAGCATCTTCCGCTCGCACACGTTCCGCTGATGCGGGTCGCGGAATACGAGGCGCGCCCGCCGCGCGTCTGAGAAATTCCCCGATTTCCGCCTGTTCAATTCCGCGGGTGATATGAGAGATTCCGCGCCGTGGATCCCATCGCATTGCTCTGGCTGATTTTTGCGGCGACCGTTTTCGTGGTCAGCGCGCTCGACCTTTTCGTCATCACGCACCGGCATACTCCGGTCGGCGTGGCCTCGGCGCTCCGCTGGACCGGGCTGTGGGTGGCGGTGGCTCTCGGCTTCGGCGCGGCGGTCTATGCCCTGCACCCGGCGGGGAACGAACTCGCGGTGCTCTACATCGCGGGCTACCTCACCGAGTATTCGCTTTCGGTCGACAACCTTTTCGTGTTCATCCTGATCTTCTCCCTGATGGGCGTTCACGAGGCGGCCCAGCCGAAGCTGATCAAGCTCGGGATCTACTTTTCCATTGTCCTGCGGATCCTGTTCATCCTCTTCGGAATCGCGCTCGTGCAAAAGTTCCACTGGCTGATCTATCTTTTCGGCGCGGTGCTGATCTGGACCGCGTGGAAAATGCTCACGGCGGAGGAGAGCGAGGATGTCAAGCCGGAGGCCAATCTGCTCTACCGGCTGGCCTCGAGGTTTCTGCCGGTTCACGAGATCGATCCGCAAAGCCGCCGGCTGGCGATCCGCATCGATGGGCGCTGGTTCATCACCCCGCTCTTCCTGGTCTTCCTTGTCATCGGGAGCACGGATCTTCTGTTCGCGCTGGACTCGATCCCGGCGATCATGGGGATCAGTCAGGATCCGTTTGTCGTGCTGACATCGAACGTGTTTGCGGTGCTCGGGCTGAACTCGCTGTTCTTCGCGCTGCGCGGGGTCATGGGGATGTTCAAGTTTCTCAAGCACGGGGTGAGCGCGATCCTTCTGTTCATCGGGATCAAGATGATGGCCGGGGCGATCCCGCCGGTCGGGGAATGGTTCCGGGAGCACTCATTTGTCTCGCTGGTCGTCATCGGGACGGTCCTTTTTGTTTCCATCAGCCTCTCGGTCTGGCACAATCGCCTCTCCGGATCAGATCAAAAAAATTCCAAGCCATGAACAACACCGTATTCGGACTCACGATGCTGGTGGTGGGGATGGGAGGCACGCTGGCCACCCTGTTTCTCATCACGCTCGTCATCCGCGCCCTCGCGGCATTTTTTCCGGTCCGTCCCGATGACCCGGAGGAGAAGAAATGAGCGGGGCGATTCTGAGCGGGCTGGGGGCGCTTTTCGAGGGCGTCCGGTTTCTGCTGGCGCATGGCGGGCCGAACGTGATCATGATCGCCGTGGCGTGCGCGATGTTCTGGCTCGCGATCGCGAAAGGGGTCGAGCCGCTGCTGCTGCTGCCGATCGCCTTCGGGTGCCTGCTGGTGAACCTGCCGCTGAGCGAGGTCATGGCCGAGGGCGGCGTGTTGAAGACGCTCTACGATTTCGGCATCGGCAACGAGCTCTTCCCGCTTTTGATTTTTGTGGGCATCGGCTCGATGACCGACTTCACGCCGCTTTTGGCGAACCCGCGGCTCCTGCTGTTCGGGGCGGCTGGGCAACTCGGAATCTTCGTCACACTCCTCCTCGCGCTCGCGCTCGGGTTCTCGAAGGAGGCGGCCGTCTCGGTGGCCGCGATCGGGGCCTGCGACGGGCCGACCGTGATCTACGTGTCGAACATGTTCGCCGGGATGGACAAAATTCCGACCGCGATGGTCGGCGCGCTGGCGGTCGCGGCGTATTCCTACATGGCGCTCGTGCCGGTCATCCAGCCGCCGATCATGCGCCTGCTCACCACGCGCAAGGAGCGCGAGGTGAAAATGCCGAGCCCGAAAGGCAAGGTCTCGAAGGCCGCGCTCATCGCGTTCCCGCTCGTGGTCACCGTCATCACCGGCATCGTCGCTCCCAAGGGGCTTCCGCTCATGGGCATGATCATGCTCGGAAATTTCATGAAGGTTTCCGGGGTCGTGCCGCGCCTGGCGAATGCCGCGGAAAATGAAATCGCGAACATCTCGACGCTTTTCCTCGGGCTCGCGATCGGGGGGACGATGGCCGGCCCGCAATTCCTCACCCGCGAGACGCTCATGGTCTTCGGTCTTGGTCTCGTGGCGATCACGATCGACACCGTCGGCGGCATCCTGCTCGGCAAGGCCTGGTATCTTCTCTCCGGAGGCAAGGTGAACCCGCTCGTCGGCGCGGCCGGGATCTCCGCCTACCCGATGGCCGCCCGCCTCGTCCAAAACGAAGGCCAGCGCTGGAACAAGCACAACTACCTCCTCATGCACGCGATGGCCGCTAATACCGGCGGACAGATCGGCTCGGTCATGGCTGCCGCGATTATGCTCTCGCTCCTCAAAGGGCTCGGAATTATTTAAACGATTGATGAAACTGGAAAAAACATTGCTGATTTCGCTCGCGTGCGCGGCGCTGGGCGGATGCATCACCCCGCCCCCCGCGCCACGGGTGGATCGCTCGAAGCCTGCAGCCAAGCCGAACACCGGGCCGTTCTGGTGGGGGATCTCCTCGAGCTCGTTCCAGAACGAGGACCGCGCCGAGAAGCCGGGGACACCGAATTATTTCCGAACCGACTGGGATTTGTTCGCCGATGCGAAGCGCGTCCCGCCCAAGGGCGACAACGGGGTCTTCAGCTGGACGGACTTCGACCGCGACGTCGAGGCCTTGAAAAAAATCGGGGTGAACCATTACCGGTTCGGCGTCGAGTGGGCGCGGGTCGAGCCGCAGCCGGGCCGCTACAACGAGGCGGCGCTGCAGCGGTATGTCGAGATGGCGCGCAAGCTGAAGGCCGCCGGCATCGAGCCGGTTGTCACGCTCTGGCATTTCACCTTCCCGTCGTGGATGGTGGCCAAGGGCCGGAACTCCCGCTGGCTGCACCCGCTCTACCGCGAGCGCTGGCCGCTCTATGTCGAAAAGGTCGCGAAGGCGATGGCCCCGCACGTGCGGACCTTCGCGCCACAGAACGAGCCGAACGGCGACCTCGCGCTCGGCTACATCAGCGCGACATGGCCGCCCGGATATTTCATGAGCTTCGGCACCCACGCGGCCGCGCTGGATGAGAGCGTGTGGGGGTTCCGGAAAGCGGCGGAAATCGTGCGCCGGGTCCGCAAGGACGCGCTGATCCTCAGCATCTCGGCCCTGCCGTATTGGGAGCACGCCCTGCTCGATCCGACCGGCGCCTACTACAATTTGATGCAGCGGATGAACTACACCCAGCTCGACCGTACGTTCGACGTCTGCGACCTCGTCGGCTTCAACTACTACTACACCGAGTATCCGGATTTCACCGCGCTCCTCGCGATCAAGGCCCGCCGCGGCAGAAACTACAGCCTCCTCGGCTGGATCATCCAGCCCCGTTCGCTCTACAAGCAGATCAAAAACGTCCAGAAGCGCTACAACAAGCCGGTCGTCGTCACCGAAAACGGCATCGCCACCGCGAAGGACATCAAACGGGTGCGCTACCTCTTCAACCACATGCTCGAAGTCAAGGAGGCGATCCAGGACGGCGCGGATGTGCGCGGGTATTTCGTATGGACCCTGGTGGACAACTACGAGTGGCACCACGGCTACAAGGCGCCGTTCGGGATGGCCAAGCTCGACCGGAAGACCCACCAGCGCCTGCTCCGCCCGTCCGCGCTTTTCTACCGCGGCATCATTGACAGCTCGCGGAGCTCGACCATCCTCGACGATGTCTCGACCGCCCCGGAGCTTTCTCCCGGCCTCATCGAAAGGTAGGGCCGCCCACCTTCCATGAGGGTTCCCATCCATCTCGTCGAGGCCCGCCGCGAAAAGCTCTCCGCCCTGCTCGAACGCCATCGCTACCTGCCGGTGCACGAGCTCTGCCGCCGGTTGGGCGTCTCGGAGGCCACCGCCCGCAGAGATCTCGCCATGCTGGCCAGCCGGAACAAAGTCCAGCGCACCCACGGGGGCGCCCTCACGGAATTTAACGAGCGGTTCCCTTCATTTCGCGAGCGGCAGTCCGGCGGATCACGCGGCAAGACCCGGATCGCCCGGGCCGCCGCCCGGCTTCTCCATCCCGGTGGAACCTATTTTTTCGATTCCGGGACAACGATTTTCTCCCTGGCGGAGGCCTTCCGAGAATTGGCGGTTTCCCCCGTGACGATCGTCACCTCGAATCTTCCGGTCGGAGAGCTTCTCTCCCCGGTGCCGGGCCTGAGCGTCTTTCTCACGGGCGGTCAACTTCTCGGCCGCCAGTCCGTCCTCCTCGGAGAAACCGCCCAGCGAAGCCTGAAATTCTGGAACTTCGACATCGCCTTCCTCTCCGCCGAAGCCGCCAACCGCCACGGAATCTGGAACTCCCAGGAAAGCATCGTCCAGCAGCAGCTCGTCGCGATCCGCCGCTCCACGCGCGTGGTCTATTGCCTCGACTCATCGAAAATCGGCGCGTCAGCTCCCTTCC
>Ga0194039_1002135_pt1 | contig 10176 bp, 7 predicted proteins | sample JunL228m_MetaG_FD_148679 | JGI IMG/M metagenome (GOLD analysis project Ga0194039, IMG submission 148679) | Anoxic zone freshwater microbial communities from boreal shield lake in IISD Experimental Lakes Area, Ontario, Canada - Jun2016-L227-8m | ecosystem: Environmental > Aquatic > Freshwater >...
TCCGCCGGCTCGATTCTCTCGGTTCATCAAGGCTAATCCTCAGTTTGCCATCACATCGAGCGCCGATTCGCAAGCCCAGGATCCGATCAATCAAGACTTCCAAGCTCTGGCGGATGCGATTACGAACAACCTGGCTGACACCGCCAAGAGCGCCTGGACGCAGATCAAAAGTGACCTGGCCACGAGCGGGGCCACCGATCTCAGCGATGGAACCGCCGCAACTGCTGAGCTTTTGGCCCAAACCCAGACTTCCCTCGCACAGCAAATCCTCAGCAACGCCTTCGGCACCAGTTCGGGAGACGGCCTGTCGCTGATGTCCCTCATTGGTGGAAATAGTGGCGCAAGCGGCAGTGTCGGGTCAAGCAGCTCGGTTTTTAGCGATTGGCTCATCTACCAGGCGGGCGGCAATACCTCGCCTGCCGCGGCATCTGCCAGCGCAGGCAACCGTCTGAACACCACCGCCTGAAAGGGCGCGTCCTCACTACAGCAATTCTCTTTGGGGAGCAGCGTGGGGAGATCTCTTGCTCCTGCTCCTGCTCCTGCTCCTACTCCTGCTCTTGCTCTTGCTCTTGCTCTTGCACTGGCCCTGCACGGAGTCGGAGACTCCGTGGACCGGCAGGTCGGAGACCTGCCCTACGCCCCGTCAAGATGAGGTTGGCGCTCACCGGCAGACAAGTCGGCCAGAAGCCAACTCTTCGTTATCTCTGTTATCTCCTGTTCAAACCTGAGCGCCTGGGTGTCCGTTCCTATAAACATGCCGCTCCTACGGAGCTGGTGGTGTTCTGGCGATCCGATTCCTATAAACATGCCGCTCCTACGGAGCTGGTGGTGTCCCGGCGGCACCGTTGCTATTTTCGAATCGTGCTGAAAATATAAAGGAGCAGGATGCCGATGACCAAAGCGAAAATCACTCCGGCGATAACAAAAATCTGGTTGACCTTGTTGGTCCGCTTGGAGAATCCGGCCGCCTTGGTGTCGAACGTGCCGCCGCGATGCGCCTGGTCGAGGTCGGTGGTGCTCACCCCGCCTGGGATGACGCGTGTGCGGTCGAGCTGCTGTTTTGTCGAGGAAGCGGGCGCGCCTGTTTCGAGGCGCATTTCGATCTGGCCGAGCCGCAGGATTTGTCCGGGTTTAAGGACGTCTTCCTTGGTCTCTTTGCCGTTGATGTAGGTGCCGTTGGTGGAGTTCAAGTCTCGCACGACCACGTCACTGCCCCGCAGCAGCACTTCGCAATGATGGCTGGACACCGAGGGGTCTGCGATTTGAAATACGTTATCATCGCTGCGGCCAATGGTGGTTTTATCCACCTTTAACTCGCATAAGCGACCGGTCATTCCCGCGCTCAGAACAACGAGATTCACAATAAAGTCATACGTTAGACTGATTATTGCTTTTAGCCAGCCAAAGTCAACCGCTCAAACGTTATTCTGGACGGAATTGACAACGCCCGTGGCGTTCGACACTCTGGCGGAATGGCAAAGCCAGCTTTGGGCCGGGGCCTGGGCGCGTTGTTGGGCGGTAGCCCGATTGCAAAACCGCCAGGTCTGGCACCAGCTTTAACTACGGTTCCGGGAGCGGAGCCAGCGACGGACACGCACGAGCGAGTGCAGCGTGTGCCGCTCGGCCGCATTCATCCCTGTCCCTTCCAGCCGCGGAAAGATTTCGCCCCGGAAACTCTGAGGGAGCTGGCTGATTCGATCAAGGAACAAGGCATCGTTCAACCCCTCATCGTTCGCGAGCGGGATGGCCATTTTGAACTCATCGCCGGGGAACGCCGCTGGCGCGCCGCGCAACTGCTCGGCCTGGCCGACGTTCCGGTTATCCTTCGGCAAGCCGATGATCGCGCCGTCCTCGAGCTGGCGCTCATCGAAAACCTTCAGCGCGAGAATCTCAATCCGATTGAGGAGGCCCAGGGTTACGCCCAACTCGTTGACCAGTTTCAGCTCAAGCAGGAAGAAGTCGCGGCCAAAGTCGGCAAGAGCCGGGCGGTGGTGGCCAATGCGTTACGTCTGCTCAAGCTTGCGCCGGAGATTCAGGGCTATCTGCGCGAGGGCCGCATTTCCGTCGGCCACGCCAAAGTGATCCTGGGATTGGACGTCGAGAAGCACCAGAAGCACGCCGCCGAACGCATCCTGCGCGAGGGCCTCAACGTTCGCCAGACCGAAGCGCTGGTTTCCCACCTGCAAGCGCGCGAGACCTCGGCCATTTCCAAAGCCGACCTGCCTGCGACAAAGCCCAGGGATGTCCATCTTGCCAATTTGGAAAACCAGCTCCGCGAGCGGCTGGGGACGAAAATCAACCTGCGCTACTCGCAGGGCAAAGGCGCCCTCGAGATAACCTTTTTCAGCGATGCCGACCTCGAACGAATCCTGCAAATTCTCGGAATTCATGATCACCTCTGACCAACGCGAACAAACCGCCGTCCAAATCCAATCCGCCATCCAGCGCGCCAGTCAAATGACCGCGTTCGTCGGCCTCGACGGTTTTGTCGATGAAATCCTGCATGTCGTGGACAAGCGGGAGAGCGCGGACAAATACTCGCGTCTGCCAATGATCGCGCAGTTCGGCCAACGCCTGACCGCGGCGGCCGGCCAGAGCACCAATGTCGAACTGGTTAACCAGCTTACCAAGCTTGGCGGCAACGGTCCCATCATGGCCAATGCGCTGGCCAGCTTTGGCATCAAAGTCACTTACCTGGGCATTCTCGGCTACCCGAACCTGCATCCGGTGTTCGCCGATTTCGCCAAACGCGCCGAGGTGCACTCGATTGCCGAGCCCGGCTACACCGACGCGCTGGAGTTTGAAGATGGCAAGATCATGCTGGGCAAACACCAGTCGCTGAAGCAAATGAACTGGGAGAATATCAAGAGCCGGTTCGGGCAGGATAAATTCGCCGCCAAATTCAGCAGCGCCGACCTTGTCGGCTTCGTCAACTGGACCATGCTGACGCAGATGAGCGAGATTTGGTCCGTGGTGCTCAAGGAGATTTGTCCTGGGATGAAAGGGGCGCGACGCAAGCTCTTTGTGGACCTGGCCGATCCCGAGAAGCGGACCCGGTCAGACATTGCGCACGCGCTGGAGCTGATCACCGCCTTTCAGAAACACTTCGATGTCATCCTGGGCTTGAACGAAAAGGAAGGGTTCGAGATTGGCAACGTTCTCAACCTGAGCACCAGCGACCATTCGCCGGAAGCCTTGTTGAAGCTGTGCCGGGAAATTCACGAGCGTGTCCGCGTGGACACCCTGGTGATTCACCCGACCGCCTTCGCGCTGGCCTCCGGGCCGGACGGCACGGCCATAGTCCAGGGTCCATTCACCCTCAAGCCGAGAATTACGACCGGTGCCGGCGATCATTTCAACTCCGGTTTCTGTCTGGGCAAACTGCTCGGTTTTCCCACCGAGCGATGCCTCCTGACCGGCGTCACCACCAGCGGCTTTTACGTTCGCACCGGAGAAAGCCCGAGCATGACCGACCTGGCCGCCATGTTGCGCAATTGGCCCGGGGAGTGATGCGTTAACCGCCACGCTTACCATGGTCCTGACCGTCGTTAAATTCGGCACTCCGGTCCTTCGCCTGAAAGGGGCGCGCATCGAGGCCATCACTCCCAAGATCCACCAGCTTATCGGGGACATGCTCGAAACCATGTATGCGTACAAGGGCATCGGGCTGGCTGCCCAGCAGGTTGGAGTGGCAATGCAACTAACGGTCATCGACGTGCGTGGGGTGACCGATCGGCCATCCTCGATCGAGTTGAACGGGGAACCGGCGGAGGTGAAACTGTTCATGCCGCTGGTCTTGATCAATCCGGAGGTTAAGCCAGCCGGCGAATTCGCCACCGGCCCGGAAGGGTGTTTGAGCTTTCCCGAAATCTATGCCGACATCGCCCGCCCGGACGTGGTGGACGTGAAGGCGCTTGATAAGGACGGGAAGCCCATTACGTTCCGTTGCGGCGGGTTGCTGGCGCGCGCCGTCCAGCACGAAACCGATCATCTCCACGGCATCCTCTTTATCGACCGGATGGACAAAGCGACCAAGGAAGAACTCCGCCCGGACCTGGACCTGCTCCAGGCCGAGACCAAGGCGCTGCTCAAGAAGTAGCCGCCGCAATAAAGCCTCTGCGGCAACTTGTCTTAGTCGAGGATTGCGATTATAGTCGGTTAGTGAAGTCTTGCATTCTTCTCCGCGACACCGGGCTATCGCGAAGTTGCTGGGGCCTGCTAACCGTGGGTCTCTTCCTCTTCGATTTTGGCGCCGCCTGCCAGACCCGGGAAATCCGGCTGCGCAACGAAACGATTTCCACCCCACCCCGAACGAATGCCGCTGCGCCAGCCCGCAGTCTGGCAGCCCAACCCGTTGGCACCGGTCTTTACCTGCTCCAGTTCGACGGCACGCTGACGTCGGCCTGGCAAGAAGAGTTGCGCACCCTTGGTGTTGAGCTGCTCAAGTATGTCCCGGACGATGCGTTCATCACGAAATTCAATAATGTGGCCCCGGACAAGGTTGGGGCACTGAGCTACGTCCGCTGGGTGGGGCCTTATCGGCCGGATTACAAGATTCATCCGCGGCTGGCTGCAGCGGCGCGCGCGACGCCCCAAACCAAGCCGGTATTAGCGGTGAATGTTGTGATTTCGCCGCTGGCTACTCCGGCTGAGATTGCCGGGGTTCGCTCCCTGTTTTCAAGTGTTGCTCACGAGAGCCGCTTGCCCCAGGGCATCCTTTTGCGGGGGCAATTGCCGTCCGCCAGCCTCGATGCGCTGGCTCAAGCCGGTTCCGTCCTTTGGATCGAGCGTGCGCCGCGGCGGAAATTGGTGGACGAGATGGCCTCCAAGCTTGTGGGGGGTGCCGACGGTCTTATCGGGACGCGCACCGTAAGCCAGCAGCTTGGCTTCGACGGCTCGGGCGTCACGGTGTGCGTGGCGGATACCGGTCTCGACAGCGGCGACACGAACACCATGCACCCGGACTTGTTGGGCCGGGTAACGGGCTTCCGGTACTATGGGGCGAACATAACCGATGGCTCCGACGGTTACGGCCACGGCACGCACTGTGCCGGCATTGTTGCCGGCAACGCGGCGACCGGCGAGACCGACCCGGACACGGGGGCTTTCTATGGCCTCGGCGTCGCCTCTGGCGCCAACCTCTTCATCGAGCGAATCTTTGACGACTATGCGAGTGAAGCCAATCCGTTCCCCCGGGACGATACACTCACGCAAGACGCCGTTCAGAATGGGGCCGTGATCGGCTCGAACAGTTGGGGCAATGATGTTCAGGGGGAGTATGACACTGACGCCTGGCAATTCGATCAGTTGGTGCGGGACGCGGACCTCTCGACGCCCGGCGATCAGCCTTACATCCTCGAGTTTTCCTCGGGGAATGCCGGACCCGACTCGCTAACTGTTGGCAGCCCGGCGACCGCCAAGAATGTCATTACCACTGGGGCATCTGAGAACGTGCCGGGAACTTTGGCGATGACATACGGCCTTTACGCCGATGGCCCGGATACGATGGCGGATTTTTCGAGCCGCGGGCCGTGCGAGGATGGCCGGATCAAGCCCGACGTAGTGGCGCCGGGCACTTGGATCGCCTCGGCCGCATCCTCCGCGGCCCCGGACGAAGCATCGATTGCCTGGACCGCGATTGACAACTATTACGTGTATATGGGTGGCACCAGCATGGCTGGACCCCATGCCGCCGGCGCGGCGGCCGTTTTCGTCCAGTATTACAAGAGCCTGCACACGAACGCGATACCCTCGCCGGCACTCGTCAAGGCGGCGCTCATTAATTCGGCCAATGAGTTGGACGAACTGAACGGCGGCCCGGGTCCGATTCCCAACAACGATGAAGGCTGGGGCCGCATTACCCTGACCAATATCATCACAACCAACTTCAGCACTGCTCCGCGCTACTACGAGTATGTGGACCAGACCGCCTTGCTGACGGACGGCCAGGTTTATGTCCATCACACCCTGGTCCGGAATTCCAGTCAGTCGCTGAAGATCACCTTGGCCTACACGGATGTCGCCGGGTTTCCGGGCGCGATTCCCGCGCTGGTGAACGACCTGGACCTGGAGGTTGTGGCCCCGGATGGAACTCTTTACCGAGGCAACCAGTTTGCGGGCAATGATTCGGCGCCAAATGCGCCGTCGCCCGACACCCTTAACAACGTCGAGGCGGTTCACCTGGCGCAACCGTTGCCAGGAGATTATCTGGTGCGAGTGCGCGCCCGGCACGTCGTGCAGGATGCGCGGCTGGATACGGCCGTCATTGACCAGGATTTTGCGCTGGTCATTTCCGGTGACCTCGCGCGCCCGGGAGCGGGGTCTGTGCTGCTGGATCGGCCGGCTTATGGCGCGCCGGGCGTCATCCAGGTTTCGGTCTTTGACGCGGCCCGGGTCAACAACAATTCCGTGGGTGTGCTGCTGAAGAGCACGACCGAGCCGGCGGGTGAAAACCTCATTCTGCACTCATCCGGCAACTATGGGGCCTTCACCGGGGCGGTCGCAACCGTCGTGGGTGTGGCCGCTGCGGACGGAGCATTGGAGGTTCGCGATGGTGATGTTATCGAGGCCGACTATGTGGATAGTGCCGGGATGATGCGTATGGTAACGGCGGTGGCTGATCTTGTGCCACCCGGGCTCAGCGGTGTGACGGCAACGATTGACCTCGGCATCATCACCATCATGTGGCAAACAACCGAGCCAGCCAGTTCCATCGTTCGATACAGCACCAACCTCACGTTCAACCTGGCCGCTGCCAATTCCGCGTTGGTCACCAGCCATTCGGTTCGGCTGACCAAACTCGTTCCTGGCAGTGTGTATCATTTCTATGTCAGCTCGGCGGATGCGGCGGGGAATGCCGGCACGAACAACAACTCCGGCACGTATTTTGGCTTCGTCGGCATTGCCACACCGACGGTCCTGCTGGTCGATGCCTACGAACCGGTTAGCGGCTCCCCCGTCATTCCCGACAGCACTTACACCGATGCTTTGACCTCCGCCGGCTTCAGCTTCGCGCATTGGAAAGTCGCCGAGCGTGGCTCGCCGCAACTCCCCGATCTGCAATCGTTTCCGGTGGTCTGCTGGCGGATAATCGACGACATCATTAACTACGGTGTGGACGCAGACGGCCTTCCCGACCCTTCAGCGACGAACAATACACTCACCGCCCGGCAACAGTTCATGATCCAGAATTACCTGAACGGCGGGGGCTCTTTCTTCATGGCCTCGATGGGAATTCTCAGCCAGTTGGGCAATGTAGCTTTCAGGAAGCATGTATTCCAGGTCGCCGGCTTCAAGCAGAATCCCGATCCGCCATCCCCCTGCACAGACTGCGATGAATACTTCGGCGTGCCGGCCATTCTGGGAGCGCCGGGCGATCCAATCACGGGTGGTATGTATGTCACCCTCGATTACAGCTCCTATCCCAGTATCGACCTTTTCGACTTTGGTTACGGCCCGGATTTCTCTGACACCTTCACGCCAGCCACCAACGCCACAGCCATCGTCTTTGAATCTGTTTCCGGCAAGCCCTGTGGCATCAGCTACCCCCGCGTTGGGGTGGACAGCCCGGGCCGGGTGGTTTTTCTTTCGTTCCCGCTTGATACCGTGCCGGCGGCCGGAACTGCGCCCAATAACGAGACTGATCTAGTGCGGAATATTCTTCTGTTCCTGACGCCGGGCGCCAACGGGGTTGGAACCGTTCACCTGAACCAGGGCGTGTATTCTATTCCGGACCAGATCATCGTCGAGCTGGGTGACTCGGACCTCGCCGGGACAGGCCCGGCCCACGTAACTTTCTCGACCAGCTCAAGCACGAACCATGTAACCGTCACCCTCAACGAGACGACGCACCCCGGGCTATTCCGCGGGTTCCTCACACTGGTGGCCACCAACGCCGCGAACCGACTGGCGGTCCGCAACGGTGATATTGTCATGGCCACATACTTCGACGCCTCGAATAACAGCAACGTCGTCGCCACTGCGCGCGTTGACACCGTCCCGCCTGTCATCAGCCAGGTCACAGCGGTCACCGGCTTCGGCGATGCCACGGTGAGCTGGATCACCTCAAAGCCGGCTGATTCGCTGGTCCAATACGGCGAATCCGTGCTGTTGGGCCGGACGGCCTACAGCGGGGCCCTGGTCACGAATCATGCGGTCACTGTGGGGAGCCTCCTGGCCAACCGCGACTATTATTTCCGGGTAGTCAGCCGCGACGATGCGGGGAACGCAACTGTTGATGACAACAAAGGCGATTTTTACACCTTTACGACCCGCAAAGCCCCGCAGCCTCCCTGGTCTGACGATTTGGAGAGTGGCGCTGGCGGTTGGACTGTTGTGCCGGATGCCGGCTCGGATTTGAATTGGTCGCTGGGAACTCCGAACAATGGTTTGCAGACCTCGGCGCATTCGGGGACCAACGTCTGGGGCAGCAATCTCCGTGGCGAGTCTTTTAACTTGTATGCTGGCAGCTTTCTTTACAGCCCCATGATTGACCTGTCCGGCTTCAGCTCTGCGACCCTCACGTTCTGGCACAGCTTCGATTTCAGCGCGCTGTTAGCCGTGGAACTTGGTGAAGTTGGTATCAGCACCAGCAGCAGTATTCCGCCACGCTCCATTCCTACCCGGGCAGCCTATGGCGGCCAGCAGGCACTGGATTGGGAGGAGGCAACGGTGGACCTGACGGAGTACGTTGGCAAGACCATCCAGGTGGTGTGGTTCTATCAGGGGTATGACCTCGGGTTCGGTGCTCCGCCCAACGGCTGGCTTGTGGACGATGTCAGCATCACGGGCGTGGCCGGCGGTGGGACGATTGTAATCTCGAAGAATCTCGGCCAGGGCAAGTTCACCCTCACAGGCAAGACCGGCCAATCCGGCACCGCCCCGTTGACTGTCATCACCAACGCGCCCTTAGGCCCTTATACGGTGCAATTCAGCGATGTTGCGTTTTATCAAACTCCGCTCGGCCAGTCGAACACTCTCACTAACGGCGGCACGGTCACATTTACGGGCACTTACGACTTCATTGATGCCAACCACAACGGCATTTCCGACTCGTGGGAAAGGTATTACTTCGGTTCAGCGATCGCCAGTCGGACGCAGCTCACCGACACAGATGAAGATGGCATGTCGGATTACGCCGAGTTCATCGCGGGAACCAATCCCACCAACGCGGCCTCGAAGCTCGTCTTCCTTTCGGCAACGCTGCAGACCAACCAGCAAATCCAACTCGAGTGGGCGGCCATTCCCGGCCGACTGTATCAAGTTCAAGCTTCCACAAACCTGGCCACATGGGCAACAGTCAGGGATTGGCTTCAGGCCTCAGGCAGCCCGATGTCTCATACCACCACCAACGCCAACCAGAACTCGCACTTTTACCGGGTGCAGGTTCGGCCGTAAATGAAGTCCGTATCGGTGGTTATTTCGGCCCGTTGTGAATCTTGGACTTCTGCACAGGGTTCGTGCTGACATTGCTGCCAGCAGCCGCAGTTTCAAGCCGCTGTTTTTGCTGCTTTTCCACCAGCCTCAGTTCAGCGCCCAGGCAGTATAGCGCGCGGATGTTGCCCGCAACATAGACGAGCAGAATCGCCAGAATCGCGATGACCACTATCACCGCCATGCCTTCCTCCCGGCGACGAAACCTGGGGGCGTCATGATTCATTCGTGAGTTGCGAACAGACGTGATCTTCATTTGGTGGTACTCCGTTCCGGGACAGCCATAAAGGTGAAGAGCGGGCGCACACGACCTGGTTTGACACTTCCCTTCTGTCGTGGCTGAAGTTCGAGTTCCCAGCGCCAGGCCGTTACATGCTGGCGGGCGTCAGGCTCGATGACCGACGATTTCACGTTGGTCAGCAGCCTCACCCACGGGCCATCGCCGAGACGGCGGAAGACCGCATTCGTGGAAAAGCGATAGGCCGTTTCAGCGTGCGCGCCCTTCAGGAAGGCTGTCACCTCCGCGGGTGTTTTCTCCACCCGGATCTGCTGGTCGGCCAGGCGCACGTCCGCGCGCCACCGTTCCCCTGCGTGGAGCGCGTTGGCGATGTCATCTGCATCGCGGCGCAAGGCGATCGAGCTATCGATGCCGCGATAAAGCGCCTCGTAACCGACCCCCAGGAGCACAAATACCACCGCAATATAGACCAGCACTTCGACAAGCAGCATGCCTTGCACCTTGGG
>Ga0194039_1002136_pt1 | contig 10173 bp, 8 predicted proteins | sample JunL228m_MetaG_FD_148679 | JGI IMG/M metagenome (GOLD analysis project Ga0194039, IMG submission 148679) | Anoxic zone freshwater microbial communities from boreal shield lake in IISD Experimental Lakes Area, Ontario, Canada - Jun2016-L227-8m | ecosystem: Environmental > Aquatic > Freshwater >...
GTCGAAGAGTGAGGCGCAACTGGTCGCCGAACTGGAAAACGTCTGGGCTGCTGTGCCATTCGACTCACCCTGGTATGCCGCCAACGAACTCGACCGCCACCGCGGCATGCTGGCGGCGTTCATCGCGTGGCGCGCGGGGACCCGCCACGAGCTCACCGAGGTGGGCACCGAGATCGAACTCGACGGTGTCCTCGCTGACCCGGCTGATGGTCTGCCCGGGGTTCGGGTTCGCGGCCGGATCGATCGGCTGGAACGCGATGCGCAGGGCCGGTTGGTCATCGTTGATGTCAAGACTGCCAAGAGTCCGGTCACCAAGGATGACGCGCAGCAGCACGCGCAACTCGGTCTCTATCAACTGGCTGTGGCGGAGGGGCTGCTCGACGGTGTCGATCACGGCGTCGGTGATCAGCCCGGTGGCGGCCGACTGGTGTACGTCGGCAAGCCCACGGCATCCGGTGGCGCCACCGAACGCGAGCAGAACGCACTCGGTGCTGAGGACGCCGAGAAGTGGCGGGAGACGGTGCGCGCCGCCGCGGCCGCCACCGCCGGGCCGGTCTTCGCGGCGCGGGTCAATGAGGGTTGCTCGCACTGCCCGATACGCCCGTCCTGCCCGGCGCATAACACTGCCCGGGAGGAGTCGTGACGTACAGCCCTGTCGAACTCGCTGCCGCACTGGGACTTCCGGAGCCCACCGATGAGCAGGCCGCGGTCATCTGCGCGGAGCCCGGCCCGCTGGTGGTCGTCGCCGGGGCCGGCGCCGGTAAGACCGAGACCATGGCCGCCCGGGTGGTGTGGCTGGTGGCCAACGGATACGCCGACCCGGGCCAGGTGCTCGGTCTGACCTTCACCCGCAAGGCCGCCGGGCAACTGCTGCGTCGGGTGCGCTCGAGGCTGGCCCGACTGTCCGGCTACCTGGGCACCGAGACGGCCGGTGCTTCGGGGGCTCCCGTGGTCAGCACCTATCACGCCTTCGCCGGGCAGCTTCTTCGTGAGTTCGGACTGCTGCTGCCGGTCGAACCGGATGCCCGGCTGCTCAGCGAAACCGAGATGTGGCAGTTGGCCTTTGACGTCGTCAGCCGCTATCCGCACCCGCTGCCCATCGACAAGAATCCGGCCGCGGTCACGGCGATGGTGCGCGCGCTCTCCGATGAGCTCGCCGAGCATCTGATCGACACCGACCAGTTGCGCGACACCCACGTTGAACTCGAACGGCTCGTGCATTCCCTGCCCGCCGGGCCACGCCAGCGCGACACCGGGCCCAATCGCAAACTGCTCGACATGCTCGCCACCCAGACCCGGCGCGCCATGCTGGTGCCGCTGATCGACGCCCTGCACACCCGGATGCGCGCCGAGAAGGTGATGGACTTCGGATCGCAGATGTCGGCGGCGGCCCGGCTGGCCTCGACCTGCCCGCAGGTCGGCGAGCAGTTGCGGGCCCGCTACCGGGTGGTGCTGCTCGATGAATATCAGGACACCGGACACTCCCAGCGCATCGCGCTGTCGGCGCTGTTCGGCGGCGGCCGCGACGGGCGCCTCGCGCTGACCGCGGTGGGCGATCCGATCCAGTCCATCTATGGCTGGCGTGGCGCCTCGGCCACCAACCTGCCGCGGTTCACCACCGACTTCCCGCGCTCCGACGGCTCGCCGGCACCCACCCTGGAATTGCGCACCAGCTGGCGCAACCCACCGCGTGCCCTGCACCTGGCCAACGAGGTCTCCGCCGAGGCCCGACGCCGCTCGGTCGCGGTGCGGCCACTGCGATCGCGGCCCGGCGCCCAACCCGGCACGGTGCTGTGCGCATTGCACAACGATGTTGTGGCGGAACGTGATTGGCTGGCCGATCACATCGCCGGCCGGTACACCGACGCCGCGAAGTCGGGGGAGCAGCCGCCCACGGCGGCAGTGCTGGTGCGGCGCAACGCCGATGCCGGGCCGATCGCCGAGGCGCTCAGCGCCCGCGGTGTTCCGGTCGAGGTGGTCGGGCTGGCCGGCCTGCTGTCGATTCCGGAAGTGGCACAGGTGCTCTCAATGCTGCGACTGGTCGCCGATCCGACCGCGGGTGCCGCGGCCATGGCGGTATTGACCGGGCCGCGCTGGCGGCTCGGTGCGCGGGATCTGGCCGCGCTGTGGCGACGCGCGGTGAGCCTCGATGGGCAGCGGAATGTGGCTGACTCGGTGGAGCAGATCGTCGCCGCCGCGGATGCCGAGACCGCGAGTCTGGCCGACGCACTGGCCGATCCGGGTGCGCCGGAGGCCTACTCGGAACAGGGCTATGCGCGGATCAGTGCGCTGGCGGCCGAATTGGCAAGGCTGCGAGGCTTTTTGGCCCACCCGGTCACCGATCTGGCCGCCGAGGTGCGCCGGGTTCTGGGTGTCGACGCCGAGGTGCGCGCGGCCCGCCCGATCGACGCCGACGGCACCGGTGCCGAACACCTCGACCGCTTCGCCGATGTCATCGCCGGCTACACCGAACGCGCCTATGCCGATGTGACCGGCCTGCTGGCCTACCTCGATGCCGCCGCCGTCGTCGAGAACGGTCTGGCGCCGGCCGAGGTGGGGGTGGCGGCCGGGCGGGTGCAGATCCTCACCGTGCACGCCGCCAAAGGCCTGGAGTGGCAGATCGTCGCGGTGCCGCACCTGTCAGCCGGGGTGTTCCCGTCCACCGGGTTGGCCCGCACCTGGCTCAACGACGCGGGCGCACTGCCGCCACTGCTGCGCGGCGACACCGGGTTGCACGGTGTTCCGGTACTCGACACCTCCACGGCCCATGACCGCAAGGCGCTGGAGACCATCATCGACGCTCATCGCGACCAGTTGGCGCAGCGGCGTATCGACGAGGAGCGTCGGCTGCTCTATGTCGCGCTCACCCGGGCCGAGGACACCCTGCTGCTGTCCGGTCACCACTGGAGCGCCACCGGGTCCAAGCCGCGCGGGCCGTCGGACTTCCTGGTGGAGATCAGGGACATCATCGACGCCTCAAGTCAGGCCGGAGATCCGTGCGGGGTGGTGGAACACTGGGCACCGGAGCCCGCCGCCGGTGAGCCGAACCCGTTGCGAGACAACGTGACCGAAGTGCTGTGGCCGGTCGACCCGTTACCTAACCGGGTTGCCGTCGAACGTGGCGCAGCGCTGGTGAGCGCGGCGATGGCGAACCCGTCTCGTGATACCGCCGAGGATCCGGACGGCTGGATCGGCGACGTTGACGCACTGCTCGCCGAACGTGCCCGCGCACACCAGCCGCGACCGGTCACCCTGCCCGCGCAGGTGTCGGTGAGTGCGCTGGTCGAACTCAGTCGCGACCCGGATGCCGCCGCACGACGGCTGAACCGCCGACTTCCGGCCCGCCCGGATGCCCACGCCATCCTCGGCACCGCTTTCCACGACTGGGTGCAGCGGTTCTTTTGTGCCGACCGGTTGTTCGACCTCGAGGATCTGCCGGGTGCGGGTGATTCCCAGGCCGCCGACGCCGAGGAACTCAGTACCCTGCAGGAGGCGTTCACCGCATCGGCGTGGGCCGCACGCACCCCGGTCGATGTCGAGGTGGGCTTCGAACTGGCCCTCGGCGACACCGTCGTGCGGGGGCGCATCGACGCGGTGTTCGCCGACCCCGACGGCGGGGTGACCGTCGTGGACTGGAAGACCGGTCAACCGCCGACCGACGCCGAGGCTCGCCGCCACGCCGCGGTACAGCTCGCGGTGTATCGCCTGGCATGGGCCGGACTGACCGGCCGCCCGGAATCGGAGGTGCGCGCCGCGTTCCACTATGTCCGCTCGGGTCGCACCGTCACGCCCGATGCGCTGCTCGGTGCCGAGGAACTCGCGACCCTGCTCAGCCCGGCAGGGGAGCGTTGCGCCTGATCCGCAGCGCCTGGACGATCATCGGCACCTGGAACGGCAGCCGCGCCAGCGCCGCGATCCGCATCGGCAATGGCTTGTTCCACCACAGCCGGACCATATTGATATTGGCCGGGAACACCGCCAGGAATAGCGCCACGGCCGCGGTCGCGCCCAGCCGCCGGGTCCGTGGGATCAGGAGCAGTCCGCCTACGCCGACCTCGGCCACCCCGGAGGCCAGGGTGTAGAACCGGGGGCTGCCGGGCAATTCGGCGGGAACGATGGTGTCGAACGGCTTGGGTGCGGCGAAGTGGCCGATCCCGATTGCGATCAGCATCGCGGCCATCTTGTAGGCGGAGCGCTGGCTGGTGGGTTCAGCGGAGGTCTGCGGCATGGTTACATAATGCTCGTGTGCTGGCATTCCCCTCGGCAAAACAGCCGAGTGAGTCCATGACGGGTTCTGATGGTTAATCGCAAACGGCTGCGATACCTGCGGGCTATCGACGAGAACCTCGAAGGCAAGCCGGATGCCGCTCTCGTCGACTACCTGCGCATCCCGGAGAAGTTCGTCAGCCCGGTCCGGCGCATCATCCGCCGGGTCATCTACGCCACGGCCGCGCTATTCGCGGCGGTGTTTCTCGTTTATATCGACCGGGGCGGCTACAAAGACGTTCGCGAGGGTGGGCTGACCTTCCTGGACTGCCTCTACTACGCCACCGTGTCGCTGTCGACCACCGGATACGGCGACATCACTCCCTTCACCGAACGGGCCCGCCTGGTCAACGTTCTGGTGATCACCCCGCTGCGGCTCGCGTTCCTCATCGTGTTGGTCGGCACCACGGTGGAGACGCTCACGACAGCGTCCCGTCAGGCTCTCAAGATTCAGCGTTGGAGGAACACAGTGCGTAACCACACCGTCGTCGTCGGGTACGGCACCAAGGGCCGCACCGCGGTGGCCGCCATGATCGCTGACGGGGTGGCCCCGAGCGACATCGTCGTCGTCGACACCAGTCAGACCTCCCTGGACCGGGCCAGCGTCGCCGGTCTGGTGACCGTCCGCGGCGACGCCAACAAATCTGATGTGCTCCGACTGGCCGGCGCGCATCAGGCCAAGGCCATCATCGTCGCCACGAGTGATGATCCGACCGCGGTGCTGGTGACGCTGACCGCCCGCGAGCTTGCACCCAAGGCGAATATCATCGCCGCGGTGCGCGAGGCCGAGAACCAGCATCTGCTCCTGCAGTCCGGCGCTGACTCGGTGGTGGTGTCCTCGGAGACCGCCGGCCGGCTCCTGGGTCTGGCCACCTCCAAACCCACTGTCGTGAAGATGATCGACGACCTGCTCACCCCGGACACCGGGTTCGCCATCGCCGAACGTGAGGTCGAGACCAAGGAGATCGGCGGCTCACCGAAGCATCTTGGCGACATCGTGCTGGGGGTGGTCCGCAACGGGAAGCTGGTGCGGGTCGGCGAACCCGAGGTCGACGCGCTGGAGAAAACCGATCGAATCCTGTACGTCCGCGATGCCAGCGTGGAGGACTGAGCGCGTTGAGTTTTCAGCTGCGCAATGTGCCCTCGCTGTCCCGCGTCGGCGCCGACCGCGCCGATCATCTGCGCACCGACGTCGACGCCGCCATCGCCGGGTGGAACGACGCCCTGCTGCTGCGTGTCGATGACCGCAATCAGGTGCTGTTCGCCGCTGAACGGTTGGTGCTCGGCTCCGCTGCGGCATTCGCCGACAAGCCGCCCGGCGATGCGGTATTCCTCGGCCGCATGGCCGATGGTCGCCATGTGTGGGCGGTGCGTGCTGCATTGGAGCCGGCCGAGGACGTCGCTGCCCGGGTTATCGATCCCCGGCGAAGCAGCCATGGTTTCGATGATGTCAGCGCGCAGCTGGTGGCATGTGCCCTATCACTGCTGAATTGGCATGACAGCGCGCGGTTTTCGGCCGTCGATGGGTCCCCGACCACCTCGATCCGGGGAGGTTGGGCGCGACGCAATCTGCTCACCGGGCACGAGGAGTTCCCGCGCATCGACCCCGCCGTCATCTGCCTGGTGCACGATGGCCACGACCGGGCGGTGCTGGCTCGGCAGACGATGTGGCCGCCCCGGTTGTTCTCGCTGCTGGCCGGGTTCGTCGAGGCCGGCGAGTCATTCGAGTCGTGCGTGGTGCGCGAGATCGCCGAGGAGATCGGGCTCGAGGTTCGCGATGTGCGCTACCTCGGAAGCCAGCCCTGGCCGTTCCCGCGATCACTGATGATCGGCTTCCACGCCCTCGGCGATCCGGAGCAGGAGTTCGCCTTCAACGACGGCGAGATCGCCGAAGCGGCCTGGTTCACCCGCGCCGAGGTGCGCACCGCACTCGAAGAAGGCGACTGGAGCAGCGAGTCGACATCGCGGCTACTGCTGCCCGGTTCGATCTCGATCGCTCGGGAGATCATCGAGTCCTGGGCGTACGCCTAGGCGGAGCGGGCGCGCCTGGCTGCGATGAACGAACGCACCCCGAAGGCGAGATAAACCACCGACAGGACCGCCGTGGCGGCCTGGGCGAAGACGGCGCCCGGGCGCGCCGCGGTGCCGTCGATAGCGGCAGGCAGCTTCAACAGCGAGCTCACGGTGCCCAGCAGCGCCAGCAGGCCGATCAGCAGCGCGGCATGCATGACGTGCATGCGCAATTTCTCGTTACCGGCGAGCAGGCCCAGGATCAGCAGGGCGGTGCCGATGTAGGCCGGGATCAGGGCGGTCTTGTGGATGGCTCCGGTGAGGAAGAAGCCGGCCAGCCCGAGCGCGATATAGATGAGCGAGAAGGCGATAGTGATTCGAGGCATGGGAGCAGCCTAACCATCCGGCTAGTGTCGCTGCAGTGAGCGCACGTTTTGAGGAGTTGGGCTGGCAGCAGACGCCGATGGGCGTGATTAGCCTGCGGCGTCGATTCGATCCGACGGTGCGTGCCGATGTGTTCGAAGTCAAACTCGGTGATGAGCATCTGATGTCGAGCCTGTTCACCGTCGCGGAAAAGGAGTTGGCACGTCTGGCACTGGCGCGCACGCCGGGTGAGGTCCTGGACGTGGTCGTCGGTGGTCTCGGCCTGGGCTACACCGCGCAGGAAGCGCTCCGGGACCCTCGGGTACGAACGCTGACGGTCATCGAATACTCCGACGCGGTGATCGACTGGCAGCAACGCGACCTCCTGCCCGATACCGTCGGCCTGGCTGCCGATGATCGGGTGACGATCGTGTGCGCAGATTTCTTCGCCGCCGCACTCGGTACCGCGGGCTTCGATCCGGAACACCCCGGCCGGGACTTCGATGCGATCCTGCTCGACATCGATCACTCGCCGACACACCTGCTGCACGACCCGCATGCCGACTTCTACACCCACTCTGGTCTCAGATCGGCGTCATCTCACTTGGTATCGGGCGGCACCTTCGCCCTGTGGTCTGACGATCCCCCCGACAGTGACTTCACCGCACTGCTGGGATCCGTCTTCACCGACGTCGAGGCCACCCAGGTCTGGTTCGACAACCCCCTGACAATGGGAAAGTCCGCCGCCACCATCTATCTCGGGACCCGGCCGCCCGCATAGCGCCGTCGGCTGATCGGGGGACACCGGCGTCGTCCGCCGCTGGGCCCGCTCGGAGGACGCCCGCGGGTTGGGCTATCGCGCAGAGTGATCGGTATCAGCTTTCACCGCGAAGGAGCCACGATCATGAGGACTATCACCATCATCGCCGAGCAGGTAACCGACCGCGTCCTGACCGCCTCCGTGCCGCCCAAGGGCGTCACATCGGTGCGCATCAGTGCTAACCGCTCCGGCGTCGACGACGTGGACGTGGCAACGTATCGCAGCTTCCGCAGCCCTGACCGCTTCAAGGCGAACTACCGCGTCGAGATGGCGGTTGAGGACGACGCGGTGCAGAAGGTCTTCGACGCCCTCTCCTTTGCCTACGGAGTGGGTCTGCTCGGCGACGCCGAGATGTGGGTCAACCCGCCCGCGTTGGCACTGGTCGCCTGAGGAGGCTGCGGACTAGCATCGCCTGGTGCCGCAGCAGCAGCCAGTTACCGGGTTCGCGGCCGTCATGACGACGGTGTCCATGGGCCTGGGCAGTGCGGTCGCGGTCGGCGATCTGCGAATCCTGGCGGCCAACATTCCCTTTGTCAGGGATGGGCTGGGTTTCTCGCATGGCACGAACATCTTCGTGTCGTCGCTGGCGACCCTGACCCTGGCCGCCTCGGTGCTCGGTGCCGGCGTGCTGGGGAACAGGTACGGCATGAAGCGGATGTTCGTCGTCGGTGCCTGGGGTGCCGTCGTGTTCGGGCTCCTCGGCGCACTCGCCCCCAATGTCGTCGTGCTGATGATCGCCAGAGCCTGTATCGGGGTGGCGTTCGCATTCCTCAGCGCTCTGTCGCTGGCCATCATGAATGCGGTCTTTCCTCCCGAACGCCGCGCGCGTGCGATCGCCCAGTATCTTGCCGTGGTCTACGCCTTCGGTGTGCTGCCGCCGACCGTGGGCAGCCTGCTGGCTGATCACGTCGGTTGGCGCAGCGGGCTTCTCGTCACGCCCGTCCTCGCTGTCCTCGTCGTGGTGATCACCGTTCGCTATGTTCCGGAGACGGCTACTTCGCACCGCAGGATCGATATCGCTGGGCTGCTGCTGGTGGCCACCGCGCTCATCGGTGTCACCTACGGCATCTCTCAGTTGCAGAGCAGCGTGAACTCCGCGGCGCTGATACCGATCCTGATCGGGATTCTGGCCGGCGTCGGCTTCGTGTGGTGGGAGCTGCGCTGTGATGATCCGGCGCTGGATATGCGGATCTTCGGTTCGCCCCGCTTCAACGCCGTGGTGAGCGCGGGCGCCGCCAACAATCTGGTGCAGGGCGGATCGATGATCATGGTCACCTTCTACCTCGTCATCGTGCGCGATCTCACGACCTGGGAATTCTCGTTGCTCCTCATCCCGGCGACGCTGGTGTCTGCGGTGGCTGCCGTGGTGGCCGGCCGGGCCGCATTGCGCTTCGGCAACTGCGCCGTGGTCGTCGCGGGCCTGGCGGTGCTGGCGGTGAGCGTGCTGATGCGGCTGTCGTTCACGATCGACACCCCGATCGTGATTGTCGGGACGATGATCGCGTTGACAACGATCGGTGGCGCGATCCTGCAGACACCGCAGACGACGGTGATGATGTCCAGTGCACCGGCGAATCTCGGCGGCGTGGTCTCGGCGGTGAAGGCCTCGGTGGGCGGAACCTTCTACGGGTTTGGTTCGGCGCTGTTCTCAATATTCGGCATCATCTTGTTCGTCCGCAGCTCTGGCGCGAAGCTGGCCGCTGCCGGTATCAGTCTCGAGCAGGCCGGTGACATTCTCCGCACCACGACCACCACCGGTAAGTCAGTCGTTCCCACGGCGGATCCCGAGCGCACTGCGGTGGTGATCGCCGAGGCCACCTCCAGCATTCTCGATGCGGCGCAGGTGTTGAATCTGACCATGGCGCTCATACCCGTGGCAGCGATCGTCATCGTGCTGGTGCTATTCCGGCGTGGGCGCGATGGGGTGACTGCCGGTACCTCTGAGGACCACTAAAACTTTTGCCCGCCTCTTAGCGACACGAGCCCGGTGTCAGAGGCATATGCGACATTGACCGGTATGGCTGAGACCAACACACGCCCACCGAAGACGCTGCGTGGCACGAACCTCCGCTACACCCTCACGCGCCTGCTTCAGCTCTGCGGGCCATCCACTGTCGACGAACTTGTCGGGGCGCTGCGGCAGTGGGGTTTCACCGTCGACGGCCGGCCGTCCAAAACAGTGTCGGACGCACTGCGCTGGGAGATGGAACACGACCGGGTCCGCAGAATCGACCGCAGCCTCTATCGCGCGGGCGGGATCCCACGAGGAACCGAACACCGGATCATCCGGCGGGTCGCCTTTCTGCGCGGAGAGGCCACGCTGGGAGACGCGGGGAAGGGAGGCCGTGTGACGAGGGGTCGCGCGGGGCGCGTGAGGACGCCTTGTCGCTAAGAGCCGGGCAACAATGCTGTGCCCCCGGAGCGCTCCCCGCGCAAGTTAGACCCTCGAAGCTAGACCCCGAGCTTGGCCTTGATATCGGCGATCGACGGGTTGGTCATGGCGGTGCCGTCGGGGAACTCGATCGTCGGCACGGTTTGGTTACCGCCGTTGACGTTCATCACGTACTCGGCGGCGGCCGGATCGTGCTCAATGTCGACCTCGGTGAACGAGATACCGGAGGCTTTCATGGCCACCTTGAGCCGCTTGCAGTAGCCGCACCACACCGTGGTGTACATCGTGAGCTGGGATTGCGTCATAAGGCATCCAAGATAAC
>Ga0194039_1002137_pt1 | contig 10169 bp, 9 predicted proteins | sample JunL228m_MetaG_FD_148679 | JGI IMG/M metagenome (GOLD analysis project Ga0194039, IMG submission 148679) | Anoxic zone freshwater microbial communities from boreal shield lake in IISD Experimental Lakes Area, Ontario, Canada - Jun2016-L227-8m | ecosystem: Environmental > Aquatic > Freshwater >...
GATGAGAAAGCGTTCAGAACTATATGCCCATATCCAGAACACCAACAGTCAGTATAATCTGCCTGATTCTTTTGGCTGCCTCTCAGTACCTAAGAACAGGAACGGTATCATCGAACAATTTGAACATCCTTCCGTGCAGGAAAGCATTACCGCGGATATGGAAATAATCAGAAGTTATGACGTCATCCTATCACAACTCGAAAAATCAATCATTAACATGGCCATCCACCACGACCCGGTTTCCTATGCCTTACTCCAGACCATCCCCGGTGTTGGAAAAATCATCGCCCTGATCATATTGTACGAAGTCGAAAATATCCGCCGCTTTGCCAGTGTGCAGGACTTTGCATCATACAGCCGCCTCGTAAAATGCGCCAAAGAATCCAATGGGAAAAAATGCGGCTCCGGCGGCAGTAAAATAGGAAACGGTCACCTCAAGTGGGCCTTCTCCGAGGCCGCTTCCTTCTTTGCCAATAACAGTGACTCGGCAAAAAAATATTTAGATAGAAGTACCAAGAAACATGGCAAGTCAAAAGCCTTGTCTATACTTGCCCATAAATTGGGACGGGCCGTATATTTCATGCTCAAGAACAAGGAGGCTTTCAATCAAAACAAATTACTAAATCTATGATTATGGAGGGAACGGATCATCCCGAGCAAATACTGGAACATCTATGGGTACGAGCATATATTCGCATCGAGGAAGAACATTGCGTCCATGAACGCACATTCGATGATGATATGACGAATAAACCCAGCACTCCGTCGCTTTGATTGGAGGTCCGTTCCGCTCCTACAATTTTCCATAACGCGTTCTTTGGTCTGTTGGAAAGGTTCTGCCCCTCAACCGAACCTGTGACTTACTGGGGATGATTCTCAGACCCCGTTCTTTGATTAGGACGGCATGAGGGTACGATATATTTTCTAGGTCGCAAGGAGATGATTTTCTCCCTGCAACTGCCTGATCCCCGGCGGATTAGCTCTTTCCCCCTGGCAGATTGAATAGGTAGTTGAACCTCTATAAGTGTATGGTGCGGGATCATTCTCCTGACGCCCATGTTGAAACAAAGTCAGAATTGCTGCCAATAGCCAGATGATTCGTTATTTGAAGGAGCGGAAAAATATTTCGTTGTTGGATAAATTTATCTATTGACAGCAGGAGGCCTTATAAGTGTATGTGTAGCGGAAAGATTAGTCATTGTGAAATTAGTTATCTACTGTAAATACCAAAAGGGATCGTGAATTGGTGACTCTCCATTTGAATATGGACCAGCGGTATTTATACCCCGACCTCAACTCAAAAAACACAAAATATGATGGAGATAAATAATGAAAATTCTCTCGCTTTTGTGTTGTTTATTGATGTTTACCGTTGGTTGTTCCCCAGCAAAAAACGGCGAAGCTAAAAATACGGTGGCATCTCTGCGGATTCTTTTTGTGGGCAATAGCTATACATACGTCAACGATCTGCCAAAAATGTTTACCAAATTAGCCAGTGCAGGTGGTCATTTGGTGGAAACAGGCATGGTTGCCAAAGGAGGCTGGACACTTGCCCATCATGCTAATTCATCGGAAACGATAAATACGATTAAAGCATCTAAGTGGGACTATGTGGTCATGCATGAACAAAGTCAGATACCTTCCACTGAGGCATCCCGCAAGTATACAATGTACCCATCTGCACAATATCTTGTTCCCATCATTAGGCAAAGGGGCTCTACCCCTATTTTTTTTCTGACTTGGGCGCATCGCAATGGATGGTCTGAAAAAGGCATGCCGGATTATGAAAGCATGCAGTCTCAGATTGAACAAGGATACATAGAAATTGCGCAGGAACTAAATGCGTTGGTTGCACCAGTGGGACATGCCTGGTCGAAAGCAAGAAGACAATATCCTGAGCTGGAGCTTTGGCAGGGGGATGGCAGTCATCCCAGCGAGCAAGGGACTTATCTTGCAGCTTGTGTTTTTTATGCCGTCATTTTTCGTCAAAGCCCGGAAGGACTGAAATATCCGGTTAATATATCAAAAGAAAATGCCCATAGTATCCAGAAAATAGCAGCCAGTGTTGTTTTACAAAACCCGAAACAGTGGAACCTTCCATAAAAAGTTGATCGTGGCATCTATGAAATTAACTTCATGCACAATTACTGCATTGATGATCTGCATAGTCATAGCGTGAGCAGGCGTAATTGAATGCTTATTCGAATAAAGTTACGTGGGAGGAAACCCGGAAACCCGGGAAGCCGATCAAGCCGATTGCAGCCCACTGGGCCGGCCCGGCTTAGCTTTTCGTTAGAATATGAAAACAATCATTCCAATCATTGTTGAAGGTGATTTGCTAGACCAACATGTCGATATTATAGTGAATGCTTGGAATAGAAATATGATTCCCTGGTGGCTTCTTATTCCACGTGGGGTTTCTGGCGCAATCAAAAAACGAGCAGGGTATAAGCCATTCTTTGAGTTGGGAAAGGTTGGGCCTATCCCGTTAGGTGGTGCTGTGCTGACAACTGCTGGAAAGTTAAATTTTCAAGGCATAATTCATGTTGCTGGTATCAATATGCTATGGTGTTCAACAAAATATTCTATAAAACAATCTGTTGCATCTGCAATGAGAATAGTCAACGAACAGCAGTTTAAATCGGTTGCCTTCCCAATAATAGGTGCAGGGACAGGTGGTTTTGGCGAGGAAGGAGCGTTATTGCTAATGCAAGAAGCTATTCAGAAAATCGAATCATCTGCCAAAGTGCTTTTTGTAAAATTCAGAAAATAATAGTGATAACAACGCAATACACCAGATAAGCGTTTCGCTGGCCGGTGATCACCTCGTGCGTTGAAATCACTTCCGTTGCTGTCAGGGGGGAACAGTTGCCTGATCAAGAGATAGCTCAAAAGGTGCCAGCCTATGCTGCGCGATTGTTGGCGCCTAGTGAAGGAGTTCGCTACCTCATGCGGCCCAGGTTGTTGTCGTTGTACATGCTAGTGTTCATGGTGGCGGTTGTCCTCACAATGGTTTCATTCTCGGTGGTGATTAAGGATCCGGGGTTCTTGCGGCTGCTGAGCATTCCTGCGCTTCCAGTGCTGGGAGGCATTGCAGGGTACTTCCTACACTCTCCAGTGATTATTATTACTGACCATCGCGTAGTATCTGCACGCCGGTTCTGTAAACCGCTGTCCCTCAACCTCGAAAATCTGGAGAGAATGCGGGTCCAGCAGACTCCTCTGGAGCGCCTCCTCGGCTACGGCACGCTCCACCTGTTGTTTCCCCATCCCCAAAACTACGGTGAAGGGGCTTTCTTAATCTACTCATTGGAAAAGCTTCCCGGTGCAACCTCGCTCGCCTCGGCGATCTCTACGGCTGTCCGTGCCCTTAGAATTGACACGGCGATGGAAGATCAGCTACCTGAAGACCCGTGAAAATGCCAAACGAAGGCACTCCAGCCGACGGCCTTCGATCGCGGCTGATCGGACCAGAGCAATGATTACGGTTGGCATTCAATAATCAGAAAATAAGAAATCCCTTGTAAATTTTATTCTATTAACAGAAAATGTGAAAAGCGGGTATGGACAATTCAAATAGCCGATACTATCAAATCTTCGAACTGAACAACGATGTAGGCGAAGAATAAATAGAACAGGCATATTTAAACTGATAACGAAATGGAACCCCGATGATTTTATTCACGACCCAAACCCGCAGCAGCAGGCCAATGAAAAGATGAAAGTAGTAAATTGGCTAATAATATCATGATAATACGCCTGTTAAAAAAATATGGTTCAACATATCAATCGCAATTACGTCAAGATAGTTCCTCCCAAGGCATTAAACGATGTTCTTTATGCCCGATCTCGTGGCCCAATCTTTAAAATACAGGTTGTCGCGGGACAAGTGTTTCTTATAACCGTAATAATCGCAATGGTCGTGCCTTTTTTTAATCCAATCCGCCAGGCACTGGGCTGGTATATATACATTCATATTCTGGTTGTTATCGGCATACTAATCTGGTTTTTTATTTATGTTGTACCACCACCGTCAAAAGCAACGGAAAGTCGCCGTAGGCGGTTTCATGAAAGGGCAAGCAACGAACGGTTGATTCATGCCGGATTGGACTGTAGCGGCATTTCCGCCACTCGCATTGCGTCAGACCGACAGACTTTGGAGATTGTAGTAACCGACGAATGGCTAAGACGCCCATTCGAGATTAGATTGCGTGATACACAGAATTTCTGGTGGCTGTGGACTACCGTGTACCTGCCATACGATGGATATGATAAAGTTTTTGTGCGCATGCTCGACTCTACCGGGAATGAAGTGGCTGGCTCAAGTCAGGACAAAGGCTCACTCATATGGGTAAAGTAGTTAATGCATTTGCTTTGAAAATCTTTGACATATGGCTAACCATCTGCTCCCGGTGAACTTTGTTTTGAAGTAGGAAACATGATGACACACATAGTGCCAGTCGAAAAGTTTCAAGGATGCCTGATGGGTTTGGGATTGGGTGACACCTTGTGTGCCGCGAATGAAGGTGGATTAATAGAAAGGTTCTTATGGAGAATCATTGGGAGAACAAAGAATGGACTTCATAGGTATACCGATGATACGCAAATGACAATTGATTTGGCTGCTCATCTTGTCAATAATGGCTCTATTAATCAGGATGTTTTGGCACGGGATTTTGCTATAAACTACAAGTGGTCCCGTGGATATGGGCCAAACAGGGCGTTTGTTCTAAACAAAATAAAAGCCGACATAGATTGGCGAACTGCATCAACATCCAAATATTCCTCTGGGTCATTCGGTAATGGTGCAGCCATGCGTATTCCGGTGGTGGCGCTGTTTTTTCACAACAGACAAAAGGAATTGTCAGATGCTATAGAGCAATCAGCTTCGATTACGCATCCAAATTCATTAGCCATAACGGGTGCTGCTCTTATTGCGCAAGCAGTTATTCATGGGCTTTACGATACGGAACCGGCAAGTGCCATTCGGTCAATGATTGTCGGATGTAAATCGGAAGCTTTTTTAATCCGCATGACATTTGTGCATGAATGCTTATTGGTAGGAGATATTCCCGATCCAGTCAGATTGCGCCAGACCCTCGGCACTGGTACTTCCGCCATTGATTCGTGCCCGGCATCCATTTTGATCGGGATGTATTACAGATTACATCCAATCGAGAATCTGCTTGGATATGTCAATAAATGCAAGGGGGACACCTCAATCGTTCATCAACCTCCTCGCTGGAAAATGGCTCTTGTTACTTGGTTTGGCGTTTGGCCGACGGTTTATGTTGTATCCAATTTGGCCAGGAGCCATGTTTCCGGCTGGCCTTCCTTCTTGGCCGCGGGCTTCGTGACCTTTCTTGTTGTTCTAGCACTGGCCTGGGGAGTCATGCCTACGCTTACACGTTTGCTAAGGCCTTGGCTGTTGGGGTCAGCAGATATTCCACGAAGGGAATGAATTGATGAGGCATTGCTTTTGACCGGTTGAAGAGATCCCTCCCCAAAAACTGAACAGGGCAATAATATTTATCTTCGTCTGCTAAGAGCTGCCCATGCTGACTTCATCTACCTATACGTAACATAATCCGTTTTTCCTATTGATATGAGTATGTTACGTTGCGTTTAGATAATCATAAATTCCTGCATTCGTCAAGCCGTTCGTTGCATGATCACCTCCATAGCTTTGTAATAATCCCTTTGTACCTTGATGTTGGATATCCGGCAGTAGCGTTGAGTCGTCCTGATAGAGTTATGCCCTAATAGATCCTGGATGGTAGAGAGATCGGCATCGGCATTAAGCATTTGTGTGGCCATCGTATGGCGAAGACTATGACAGGAGATTTTCAAGTTTGTTTTGCGGGCATAATATTCCATCCGTTTCTGAATGCCTCGAATGGATATCGGTTGTCCGGTAAGAGGCCCTTTCTCTACCAGAAAGACCTTTTTTACTTTGTTTATAGGTCGTACTCTCAGATAGTCCAGGAGCGCATGAAGGGCATCATTACTGATATATACAATCCTGTCCTTCGCATCTTTGCCATCATGGATGAGCAACATTCTGCGCTTGAGATCAATGTCACCAAGGGAAAGATGTGCCACTTCCTCCACTCGTAAGCCGCATCGGAGCATAAGCATGAACATCGCCTGATCACGGTAACCTTTAAGATTCTTAAAGAGGAGTTCTATTTGCTCTTCTTTCAGATGCTTGGGAAGTCCTCTGGGAAGCTTCATGATATTCGGTCTCTTCACGGGGTTGACGAGCTCTATTCCTTCTTCTTCACAAAGGTAATGATAAAACTGGCAGACACTATTTAGATAACAGTTGACCGTCTTCGGCTTTAATCATTTGCCAAGCAGGTCATCCATATACGCACCGATCTTCCAGTATGTGACTGTTTCGATTGGCGCATCAAGCCAAAGAATAAAATGTTTCAGGCCATTTAAATAGCTTTTAACGGTATTCGGAGAGAAGTTCCTTCTCTTCAAGAAACGCCTGTAGTTGATGATCGAATCGGTAATGCCCATCTATCTCACCCCTTTCTATAATCGTCATGGCTCTGAAGTATTCTTCCTCGCGCACCTTATCCGTAAGCCTTGCATAGCGCCTTGTCACCTCCAGAGAAGTATGCCCCATCAACGGCTGGAGACATTCGATCCGCATGCCGGCATTGAGAAGCTCGCTGGCAAAAGTATGCCGAAGCGCATGTAGGGAATATCCCTTATGAGAAAGACCAGCTTTCGTGATGCACCGTTCAAAAATTAGGCGGGCTGTACTATATGCCATGCTGCTCCTGCCTTGAGCGTAAAAAAGAAACTCGTTACGAACGTCTCGCATCGCTATCCACACCTTCAAAGCGCCCATTGCATCATCGCTGAGATAAACAACCCGTCCCACACGATTCTTCGCACTTTCATAAATATCAACCCTGCGATCCTTGATGTGAAGATCAAGTATCTTCGTGCTCAGCAACTCGCCGATTCTCATTCCCGTCCGTAAAAGAATCATGATCATGGCCCGGTCCCTCGGGTTGTCGATAACAGAGAGTAATTGCTTTACATCATCGGGGTCCATAGCACGCGGCAATGTATCGGGCTTTTTCAGCCTAATCCTTCTTGCCAGAACTTCTATCTTAATAATACCTTCGTCCGTCACATAGCCCAGAAAAGCATTGATACAGTGCAGCCTCGTTCGTACTGTCGACAACATCAAACCCCGATCCTGCTCATGCTCAATAAAAGCTTCAATGTCTTTCTTGGTGATCTCTTCCAGGCGGGTCTTCCCAGAATCTCTGACGCCGATCAGGAAATCATAAATTGCTTTCAGTGCACTGGCATATGTCTTCGGCCGAAAGTTCCGCCGATACATGTGTCGGATATATTCCTCAACATGTTCTTTGCCCGGCAAATCCCAGCCGGCAAGACGATCCAATGCCCATTGGAAGGCGATTGCCTCCTGCGTATATACAGGATAAAATATCTTCCCTGATTTCCCTCTGTAGATTTCTGGTAAAATAATGGAGGGGAGAAACCCCGCCTGCTGAGCATCGATTCCAAGCTCGGGCAGGGATTCCTTCGGTGAAACGACACTGTAATTCTCTGCGGTCATCTGATTCATCTCTATCTCCTTTCCTTTAATTCAATAGGAAATACAGATAGATGATGGACCTAAGAACCTTAAGTTGCAATCAACTTTTTGTTACGTATAGCAAATACAAAGCGACAAAGGAAAGTTTATTTCATATCGATGAATTGCGATTGAAACCTGCATATTGGGGAGATTGACTTTCCCGAAGATCAAGGTTATTTTTGCCTTCCTGATAAGTAAGCATGCGCCACTTTTGACAAGTGTGCACCCTTTCAAATGGTTATCAATATTTTATAATGCACTTTCCATTTGACAGATACAGAGGTATCCTGCATTTCTTGGTGATGATTGTTCAATTAACCGATATTATTCATTATATTTCCAACTTTCAAAGTTCATCGCAATAGATGGGTACCAGATACACGAGCAATCCAGACCAAATCAAGAACTACACAAATTGTTTTCACTTATATCGATCGTATAGCCCTTGGAAGTCAGACCATGATTGAGAAAGAAACCCTTTCCCCCTCTGGCAAAAAGATGTGTGCAAACGGGCGGAGGAGATTGCCGGAGAGAAAAGCCGCCCCATCAATGAAAAAAAGGGAAGAACATCTGCCCGAAGAAATCCGGCAGATGCTCCACGAATTGCGGGTCCATCAGATCGAGATGGAGATACAGATCGAGGAACTGCGCCTGACCAAGGTGGAATTGGAAGCTTCACGGGCGCGCTACTTCGACCGATTGGTTATGTGCCCATCAGCGAGCAGGGGCTAATCTTGGTGACTAATCTCACCGCCTCTGCCATGCTGGTCGTAAAGAGAACCGGCATCGTCAATATATTGACGATGCCGGTCATGTTTGGTCATTAATATGACGAGGATTTAAGGCCTATGGATATGTCATGGCCGATTCATATCGTGCTGTGAATATATTAAATAGTGATGGAGAAAACTGGCTGTCGCTGGAGCAGGCATTGGTGGTTGAAACCTATAAATATTGAAGCTAAATAAATGAAAGTCATAGCTCCCTGCTGATACGGCATAAAAATAGCATGCTCCGAATGATACAATTCTATATCAAGATGGTATGCCGAACAAGATCAATGAGTGAGAATCAGTCAAACCCAAATAAGATGTCATCTTCCAGTGGATTTCAGAAACAATCGAAGCTGTGGAATTCAGATATCCTTAACCCTCGTTCATATGTGTTCCTCCTGGTATTGCTATGCGGTTGGCTCCTCATCTCTTATCTTGCAGTATCGTGGTTTACCAATAAACGTCTGACAGCCGATCTGCAGCGGCATTCTATGGAGCTGGATCAGTCGAACGCAGCGGTCAAGTACCACTTTGAACGATCACTCGCATATCTGAATGTAATGCCGTCGACCGTCGCCGCCGATATTGCCGTCGTAACTGCTTTCCGTGCATTCGACCTGAAATCATTATTAAAAAACACGCCCGAGGACAGACGCTCATATCTAAACTCCCGGCAAGATCTTGCGGCGCTCAACCGTCACTTGGCCACTCAGGCGAAGGATTTGGATGTTGATGTTATCTGGATACTGGCTGACAATGGCGACTGCGTTTCAAGCAGCAATTACGACCGACCCGAATCGTTTGTCGGCGTAAATTATGCGGATCGCGTCTACTTTACAAGCGCCATGTCCGGACTACGGGGCAGGCAATATGCGGTCGGGCGCAAAACCAATATTCCCGGTTTGTTTTTCTCCGCTCCCGTGTATGACGGGGGAAAGGTAATTGGCGCGGTTGTTCTCAAAATCGATATTGCCAAGCTTTCCCAATGGTTTAACCGGTTCAACTGTTTTGTAACCGATGCCGCGGGCGTAATCATCCTTGCGAACGATAAAGCTCTTGAACATAATGCCCTTGTTGATGCTCCGGCTCTCCGTATGTCTACCGACGCTCTTGATAAGCAATACAAACGACACGATTTCCCTTTGCTGAAAATCGGTAATTTGGGAGATCAGTTCCCCTCTTACCCGGTAATCACCCTCCCGGGAAGCGATAGCCGCTACATGATGGCGCGAAGCCAACTGAGCAAGGATGGCTATACAGTCTTCACCTATTCGAAGATGTCTGAGGTCGAACAGCTGCGGACAATCCAATGGCAGTTCACCATTCTGATTTTTATTTCCGGAGCGGCCTTAATCATCCTTGTTGCCGGCCTTCGTCGCTATCTGCGAGACATACGGGACGCCATTGCCGTGGCCGAGGCGGCCAACAGCGCCAAGAGCGAGTTTCTGTCCACCATGAGCCATGAGATCCGCACCCCAATGAACGGTGTGATCGGCATGACCAACTTGCTGCTCGAAACCGAGATGACCGCCGAACAGCGGGAATACGCCGAGATGGTCAACAAAAGCGGCGAAAAGCTGCTGGGGCTGATTAATGATATCCTGGATTTCTCAAAAATAGAGGCTCGTAAACTGGATATGGATATTCTGGATTTCGACCTGCGGGTGACGATGGAAGACACTGCCGATTCGCTGGCGATAAAGGCCGGGGACGCCGGGCTGGAGCTGATCTGCCGGATCGCACCGGATGTCCCGTCATATCTGAAG
>Ga0194039_1002139_pt1 | contig 10166 bp, 6 predicted proteins | sample JunL228m_MetaG_FD_148679 | JGI IMG/M metagenome (GOLD analysis project Ga0194039, IMG submission 148679) | Anoxic zone freshwater microbial communities from boreal shield lake in IISD Experimental Lakes Area, Ontario, Canada - Jun2016-L227-8m | ecosystem: Environmental > Aquatic > Freshwater >...
CCCTATGAGTCCCACCATCTCGCCAGGCTTGACATCGAGAGAAACTCCACTAAGGACGGATTTGCCAGACTCGAAGTGAAACTGCACATTGTCTAGATTGATCTCGCCGCTAGATACTTTCAGTAATTTCGCCCCAGCAACGTCCTTTATACCATGCTCCAATTTCAATATTTCAACCATCTCCTTGGCATCACCGAATGATTCATACAGATCACGCATGATACGACTCCAGCCCCAGAAATCATCCATGAGACCGATGATATATATCTGAATAAGTACAAAAGTACCGATAGTGAGCATTCCTTCTCCCCAATATTTGATAGCGAAATAAAATATTACGAATTCAACTCCGATGTTCAGAAAAGCCTGTATACCATTTATATGGTTTCCCATATTCCACTTCTTGGCCATTGATTCGGTATGTTCCAGATTTGACCTACCAAATAGTGAAGACTCAAAATCAAGACGATTGAACACTTGCACAGTCGTATGATTACTCAGACTATCAGCCAAAGCTGCAGTAGCTCTTGATTCCATTTCTGCTGACTTCACATCATACGGGCGTTTCCAGCGTGTAAAAAAGAAAGACAATCCAACAAAAAACGACATCCATATAATTATAGCCAAGGAAAAAATCGGATTTGTATACCAGAGAACTATACATATTCCGATAACCTTGACCAATATCGGTAAAAGTTCCTGGAAAAATCTGTCTGTAACCCTTTCAAATGACCTCATGAACCTGTTAACCTTCTGTACCAATGATCCGCTAAAATTGTTGCTGAAAAATTGATACGAATGTCCCACCATATATTCATAGGCAGTTTGACGTAGGCTATTCATCGTCCCAGCTTCGAGTTCGACCGTAGCATATGAATATACACGGAGTGATAGCCATGCGATGAAATTCAATACTGCTATGCCAATGATCACATCTATTAACAGTGGGACGGAAGCTTGCATATCGATACTATTCGATATCAAGTCAAAAAACTTCTTGTAATATACTGGCGCCATGATACTTCCAGCAATAGTCGCGATAATTATACCGATAGTTGATACCAAAAATACAACTTTGTAGTGTTTGGCTACCTTGAGGAATTCCTTCATAACATCCCAGACAGTTACTTTCGGATACTTTATTTGTGATGAATGATGATGGGTAGGCATGAGCTTATCAAGCATGTGACAAAGGTGACGACTATCAATACTAGCCATGCCATGCCAACATTGAACTCGAGTGAACTCTCACGAATCTCGATCTCACGGAGAGATCTGGCGGCGACTACATATCCTGAGCTTTTTCCTGAATAGTATTTCACGACGGCCGCTAGACGTGTAGAGGTTGCTGGCTGCCATGTTATACGAGAGTCAGTCTTCGTCTTCGCGGATGCCAATACTCCACTAGGTACTACGGGGATCTGAGTATTGAGATAACCTGTGGACGCGACAACTTTCCCGGCTTCATCATAGATGATGAGGAATGGTGCCAAACTCTTTCCTATATCTATCTTCGTATTACCCACTATGGAATACGACGATGCCCCTGTAGCCAATACAGCCGCACTATCTTCTGCCATCTGTATCTGCGGATCATTGGCGGACTGACGGAGTGCCTGCTGTGCGACAACAAAGATCGTAAACATCATGATGGTGCTCGCTATGGCGATCGGTACCCATATGCGGATCAGGTATTTTAACATTGATATAGTATACAACAATATCATTTAATTTGTTCCGGACTACTGAGAATGATCTCAGCCTTGCCCTGATACGACTTTATGAGGCCGGTAATGCTGAGCTTTCTTTCATACTGAGTCAGATCCTGGAACTTCGAAACATCAGAGGCAAAGATGACCACAGAAAATGGACACGTCGCGAAGTCTTCGCAGAAATCAAAGAAGACTGTGCCTGATTTTGAGGTAAATACCTTCGTTACGGTGCCAGATACAGTCGCTTTCTCGCCAACATGATCGATCGCCTCTGTGTAGTCATAATCCCCATCTCCGATCGATTTTACTACAGGTGATTTACCCTCACTAGACTTTAGAGTTAGTAATTCCGACTTATCTGAATTCGTAGCAAGTAGCTTCTCTATGATCGCCAAGTACTGCTTTCTCACACTCTCATTCGTGCCAATCTCCAGGACTTCGTCATTCACATTGTTGGCACCATCCGTCCAGTTATAGCTCCCTGATGCATATGCCCTCTCAGTAACTAGAGCCTTGACGTGCATGATGCCTTCCGGGTGTCTCTGAGTCAGTACGGTGACGTTGGCGGCCTTGAGACGACCCAATATCGAGGCATTGGCATTCATAGACGCCTCTCTATCCATGATCCCGATGACATTCACGCCACGATGTTTCGCGCGTATGAGAGCGTCAGCTATGGAACTTTTCGTAAAGTAATAGATAGCAAAGTACACATAACTGTCAGCATCATCGATAACCTTTATGAGCCGATCGGCATTGTTGCGTGCTTCGAGACTGTAGTAGACGTGGAATTGCCCTGCTGTTCTCGCCGAAACGATACCAGAAACCGCAACGGCGAATACTAGTAGCACTGCCAGACAGATAGCGATATTTTTCCATAGCCACTTTCCTTCCTTTCGAATCGATAGATCGAAATCCGCTGTATGTAATAAATTTGTCTTCATTATGTTTAATAGATATTAGTATGAATAACTCGACACGATGCACGGCCGGCACAGAACGACCTTGCCGTTTCCGACCACGGTAGGCGAAAAAACCACCTGTCCCATGACAAGTATCTCTATCGCGAGATGAATTATGCAATTTTACGACACCGAGCGTGCAGGTCACTCGGTCATGAGCTACGATATTTTACCATAATGAAATCAAATTGAACATTCACTGATCATTGTGTCATTGTATATTGAATATTCTCTTCTCTACTCTCCTGCTCGCATCATCTTTACGAAAACATCCTGTGGAATATTCACTGAACCATGTTCCTTCAGGCGCTTCCTACCTTCCTTCTGCTTCTCACGGAGCTTCATCTTGCGAGTGATGTCACCACCAGATAGTGTACCTGCCGCGTCCTTCTTCTTGCCGGAGATGCTCTCTGAAGCGATGATACGTCCGAAGGCTTTGGCCTGGATCTTGTATGTAAATAGTTCACGCGGCATGACTTTGTATAGCTTATCAACCATCTCTGTGGCATCTTCCTGTGCTCGGCGTCGCGAAACGACTCTAGCAAAAGCTACTACCGGCTCATCAGCCACCAATATATCCATGCGTATCACGTCAGCGACACGATTTTCCGTGATATCATAGGAGATGGAGGCGTAACCAGAGGAAACACTCTTGACTTCATCAAAGAAATTGCGCATCAGTTCACGTAATGGCATGTGAGACGTGAGCATCGTCCTATTATCACCGAAATTCTCCGTCGCTAGTACTTCAGCTTCGTGATCATATAGAGACTTCATCAAGGTGCCTAAATATTCTGGAGGTGTGATGATCTTCATGGTGACAATAGGTTCAGAAACAGCCTTGATATCATGGTCATCTGGAAATAGTGCCGGTGAATATATCGTCACTTCCTTCCCATCCTTCATCGTCACGGTATAGGTGATCGACGGCTGAGTGACGACGAGTTCTAGGTCAAATTCTCGACGCAATCTCTCCGTCACTATCTCCATATGGAGCATTCCTAGGAAGCCACATCTGTAGCCCTTACCGAGAGTTCCAGAAGCTTCTTCTTCATATGTAAATGAAGAGTCTGACAAGCGTAGTCTACCTAGCGCCTGACGCAGTAGTGATAGGTCATCCTGACTCTCTGGATATATCGACGCCCAAACGACCGGCCGCGGACTCTGATAACCTGGAAGCGGTGGCTGTGAATCTCTGTTCGACGCCACGGTGTCTCCAACTGATGCGACACCAGGCTCCTTGATACCAGTGACGATGTAACCTATCTCACCCTCGGACAATTTTTCGGCAGGCGTGTTGTCAGGTTTGAATATACCGACCTCCAATGCCTCGAATTCCCTTTCTGCGATCTTGAATATCAGTCTGTCATGCCTCTTCACCTCACCGCTCATGACGCGGATATAGACGATCACGCCGGTGTGATTCGAATATTGAAAATCGAAAATCAGCGAGCGGAATACGTTCGTAGCATTGCGAGGTGTAGAAGATGAACTACTAACATCCGTATTGCTCACAGCCGTATGCGGTGGTGGCACCTTGCGAATAACTTCCTCTAGTAGAGCCTCCACTCCCTCGCCAGTACGTCCAGAAACCTTCATCACGTCCTCTACTGCGCAGCCTAGGAGCTGGCAAACTTCAGAGACGACCTCGTCTGTACTAGCCAGTGGAGAGTCTATCTTGCTAACGACTGGAATGATGGTGAGTCCTGCATCTCTGGCCATGTTCAATGTGGTCAGCGTCTGCGCCTGCACGCCCTGTGTAGCGTCGACGAGTAGGATGGAACCTTCTACAGCCTTCAGTGCTCTAGACACCTCATAGGAGAAATCTATATGCCCTGGAGTGTCGATGAGATTCAATATGTAGGGTTTAGGGTTTAGGGTATAGGGTTTAGGTGTCCACGTCATTCTGACCGGCTGCATCTTGATAGTTATCCCTCTCTCACGTTCCAATTCCATAGAATCCAGCACCTGTTCCTGCATTTTGCGCTTCTCTATGGTACCAGTTATTTCCAGCATTCTATCAGCAAGTGTGGACTTGCCGTGATCAATGTGTGCAATTATTGAAAAGTTTCTGATATTGGCTGGATTCATGACCCATTGAATATAGCATAAAAAAGGCCCGTTTGGGCCTTGTGTTGAGAGGATCGTAATGTTCGAGATCCTTGTTCTATCATAGAGATTCAGATCCTTTGAGCAGATTCTGCGGTCAAGGATCTCTGCTGGCCGGGGTAAAACTTGGCAAAATCGCCCAATGTACGCTCCGGTGAGACTGGTAACCAGACGATGAGATTCGAATCTCTCAGACTACAGTTGCTATTACCAATAGAACATTCCCGAACATAACTCATGGGCTGAGGCCACATTATGAACAATTCCATTTCTGCCCGCCTGAGAATAGTTATTACCTCTTCCGGTCGAGTAGATGGTCCTGTATATACATGACATGTCCACCATTTATCGGCGTGAATAATATTGACGTTAATATGTACTTCTGCCTTGGGAAAGAGTCCTAGAAGTTTGTCTAAAAGCTGACGTTCGAGTCCAGCTGGATCTAGTTGTGTGTTCATTCTCATCCTAGAATACCACAAAATCGCTCGGTGGCAAGACCTGCCGCGTGAATTCTACCCCGAAACGCAACATCCACAAGATGTATAACGCCTATATGTGTTCAACCTCCGCCGGAGGCACTTCTACCTTCCAGATCTTCTTGTGTAAAGTATTCCATACCTGTATCAACTCCTTGTTCTTGAGTAGGATGAGCATGATAACGAAGGCGACGAGGCCGACTAGGCCGGCACAGAGCCCTTGCATGAAGATTCCCCAAACCTTGGTCAGTGGGAAGATCATGGCAAATAGTCGCAATGCCTGGAATGAGACGTAACCCATGATGACCGACGCGGCGAATGTCTGGAACAGTGTAGTGATGACGGGCTTGGTAAATCCTTTGTAAACCTTTTCATACGTCCACCAATGTAAGATGGTATTGATGATGACGCCGAATGTGAATGCCAGCGCCAAGACTAGGACACTAGTACCAACCTGATTCTCGACTTTCATCAATGATTCCATGAAGTATCTGAATATCGGGTAAGCAAAAAAGGCTTTGTCTAGGGCATAGCCGCCGATCACGATGATAACGGCAGAGATCGTATTGATGACGAGCGGCCTGGCGGTCTTGCCTTCGGCATAGAATGCACGTACGAATAGGACGATGAGACTCTGGCCGATCGTAGAGACAGCGAATATAGCCAACATGGCGGCCGTCAGCCTGGTATCTGCCCAATCGAACTTTCCTGCCCCGAGAACCGTTCGAACTACCTGCGCACGAAGGACGATGAAGAGAACGGTGATCGGCATAGACCAGAAGATGATGTGCTGTGCGGAGGCGATCATCTTCTCCTTGAATTCCGTGATGTGCCCCTTGAATAACATCCTAGACAAGGTCGGAAACACTGCCGATGAGTAACTAGCACCGATCAGGGTCAGTGAGACGGACTGAAGGTTAAATGCGAAGCTGAATATCGAGATCGAACCTACAGACATGAGCGACGCCAGCGATACCAGGACGAAAGAGGCCAATTGGTTGGCCGACAGAGTCAACGTACGTGGCATCGATGTTAGAACGATCTTCTTTATATCCTGCCAGGAAATATTGAACGTAAACTTCGGTATCAATTTCTCACTGAGTAGGAATGGTACCTGGATGCCCATATGCAGGAATGCACCGATAACTACCCCCCAAGCTAGACCAGATATACCGAAGAGTGGATAACCGAGGAGAACTCCACCGATGATGCCGGCATTGTACATGACGGGACTGGCGGCATACACCAGAAAACGATGATTCATCTGCGTCAGACTGGAAAATAGATTCGACAATCCCAGGAAGAATGGCGACAACAGCATGATACGCATCGAAACTATGAGATCCGGCAGTGATGGATCATTGGCAAAGCCGGGCAGAAGTTTCGGTACTAACCATGGTGCCATGAAGAACACGACGACACTGACGACGGCCATGAGAGCAAAGAATACCGAGAATATGCCACTCGAGAATATTCTGCCCTTTTCCTTGGAGGTCTCGAACTTGTCGATGAAATACGGCAGTAGGATAGAAGCTGAAACTAGCGAACCAACAGTAGCGAATATCAGGTCCGGAATACGGAACGCCGCATAGTAGACATCTAGTGCGTGGCCAGCACCGAATGTGTAGGCTAGCAATTTGTCACGCACCAGAGCCAGTATGAGAGATAGGAATGCGAATGACGCGAGAAGATACGCCGCCTCATGTAGGCCGCGTATCTCTCTGCCGATAAACGAAAACCATCTTTGAACCATGTATATTTGTCGCTCCTATCTATTTAGTTGACTTTGTAGGTGTCTTTATAGGCAATGCTGGACGCTTCTCTGGATTGGCGACTGTCTTTGGGTCGGTGAATATAGACTTGCCAGCGTTCAGATTCTTCAAGATCTCCAATACCTCCTGATTTTCAGGATTGGCCTTGGAAAGAGCCTCGAACTGGGTTATAGCATCCTTGGTCTTGCCGAGACGAGCTAGCGAGAGCCCTAGGAAGTACTGTGCATTGGAATAATCAGGCTGTATCGTGAGCGCAGTAGCCAATGAAGTCGTCGCTTCTGCGTAGTTGGCATTGTTGTATTGGAGCAAGCCTAGCTGGAAGAATACTTGCTGATTTTGCGGATTGAGCTGGGTTGCGAACTTTGCAGCGATGATGGCGTTTGGTAGATCACCTTTCTCTGCATAGACTTGTGACAATAGGAAGACGGCGTCGATGTAGTTCGGCTTTAGCTGTAGAGCGGCACCGATAGTCTTCACTGATTCATCTAGCTTCTTCTGACTGATTTCCAATTTTGCTAGACTGAGATATATGGATGGATTCTTTGGATTCAGCTGGATCGCGGCTGTGTAAGCCTTGGTTGCATTCTCATATGCGTTCTCTAGCTTGATATTTGAGGCGAGTTCTGACACGCGAGCTTCTGATACGTGATTGTAATAATCATTCGTATCATATGTTATGGCCGCACGAGCATCGAGTAGAGCAGTATTCACGACATCAGCGAACTTCTTTACGAGTTCTTCTGTTGTCGAAGCATTGGTAGACTTGGATGCCTCGGTAGCGATGGCATTTGCCTTGGTTAGCTGTGCTTCGGTCTTGCCTTGGAGGTATACATCGAGGCGGTCAGTATTGTAAGCAGTAGCGAATGAAGCGAGTGCTAGATCAGCGTTCTTGTCGACAGTGAGCTGCTTCACACCCTTACCGAAATACGAGAGCGCTACGATCTTCTTCATGTATATCATGCCCCAGATGACGGCAACGATGATAGCCAGGATGAGACCGACTATGAGTAGAGCTCTTCCGCGGCCTGCTGCTGGCTCGATCGTGATAGGTTGTATAGACTTGTTGTGAACACTAGCACCGAAGAATACACCGGTCATGATGAGTGTGAGTAGTAGTACGACATGTGACGGAACTGACACTATACATACGAGCCATAGGAATACTGATGTTATGTACGATGACACTATGATGAATCTGCCACGCGGATCCTCACCCATGTGTCGTAGAACTTTCGATCCGGCGAGGCCTAGGAAGACGAAGAACAGTATCCATAGGACCAGTCCGACGGCTCCTTGCTCAGCGATGAGGGTTGGTATCAGGCCAAATCCGTATGCGAACTCGATATTCCAAGCATCAGACATGTTGACGGCATCAGGCTTGTTCTGTAGATATGCCTGTACGAAGTGATTTGCACCAACTCCAAAGAGTGGGTTTTGCTTGATCGCACCAGATGCTATATCTAGAGTCATCTGCCATGGCAATGCCACACCAGAATAGCTAACATTCATCTTCTTTATAATAGGAGCAGATATAGAGTCACTCTTCCAGACCATCACACCGGCGATGATACAGACGATGAGTGGTAACCACGCTAGATGCTTCATAGCACCGAAGAAACCATAATTCTTCGAGCGGATGCGTCTCATAGAGGTAAATACAGTGAATCCTAGCAAGACCAAGAAAGCCATGGTCCATACACTAGGATTGCCAACGATGAATACTCCTAGGAATGACAATACTGCGATGATCCAATAGACCACACGCATCTTCTTTGATAGAGGCAGGAGCATGATCGCGATGATCGAGATGAGTAATACTGTCATCGAATACGTGCCGATATCGAGCCAGTTCCCGAGTATGCTAGATGTTCCAGACATGAAGACTGAGAAACTAGCGAAGGTGGCTCCGAACAAGACGCGTAGCAGTTGGAATAGAAAAACGACGAAATACGAAGCGAATATACCTACATATAGTATGACCGCTCTCTCTAGTCGGCTCTGAACTAGGGTAAATGTGACCAGTCCAGCGACGAACAGTGTCGCTAGGAAGCTAACTGTGTTGAACTCGAAACCTTGGCCGAACATGGACTTGCCAGCATGGGAACTGACGAAAGCAGATACCATGAGGGATACTACTATGAGTAAACTAGTCCAAAAAATCTGTTTTGGAGGTAAAACGAGCTTCTTCTCACGGAATGATGCGTAGCCGAGGATGACTACAGAGATGATCACACCTAGACCGATCAATGTAGTTTTCATTGTATCGATCGCCATGTACGACGATGGCCAGAATATTATCGGTGATAAAATGACGGTGACCAGGAACGTATAGAAAGCTATTTTTTGGCTTTTCATATGATATGTTACTTATTTTTAATAATAATGTTTTTGGGTGTGTACATTATAGCAATAAGTCGCGCAATAGAAAACACCCTAGTTTTCCCCAGGGTGTTTCCATGTGTTGGCCGTACCATAAGCCGAATTCTGTATCGGTTCACCGATGCTCGCAAATCGAGTAAGGGTGGCCGCTGACAACCATTTATCTAGCCCCACGATCACTCGCGGGGTCAAGCGGTTCTTCCCTCGATTCACCCTCGAAAATCTCGGGCTCACCTCGGGACACGACCTTGCATCGGGGTAAGGATTTTGCCGTTGCACCTCCATGTCACCATGGAATTCATCCGTCAATCTCGCGACTGATGGAGCCTCTGCCTTTCGACTCGGGCGTCACTGTTCGCACCTCTAGGTGTTACCTCGGTGGGCGTTACCCACTACCATTACTTTAGTAGCTAGTGACTAGTGGTTAGTGATCAGTAGGTCGTTGCCTACTTTCTGTTTCATGTTCATGCCTGAAATCATGATCAATATTCACCAATGACTAGCTACTAAATAGCGATGTTCGGACTTTCCTCCCCTCGACTCCACCTTTCGGCTTCGCTCGGGGCGGTTGCCTGGTACAGCTAGGCATATAATAGCATATTTGGGAGAATTTGACAATGGGTACGAAAGTAACCCCTCACACCCCTTTTAGGTAAGTCGCCATCATGCCTTTTTGCCTGTAGGACATTAGTACCGAGCAAAGGATTGCAAGAGTCTCCGCTGTTTTCTCTCTGAATGATCCAAATGATATTTTTC
>Ga0194039_1002141_pt1 | contig 10159 bp, 12 predicted proteins | sample JunL228m_MetaG_FD_148679 | JGI IMG/M metagenome (GOLD analysis project Ga0194039, IMG submission 148679) | Anoxic zone freshwater microbial communities from boreal shield lake in IISD Experimental Lakes Area, Ontario, Canada - Jun2016-L227-8m | ecosystem: Environmental > Aquatic > Freshwater >...
ACCATATTCGACACTACGCTCCGGGATGGAGAACAGACCCCGGGAATTGCGTTCACTTTTGAACAAAAACTCCAGATCGCACGTCAGCTCTCTGATATCGGTGTTCACGCGATTGAAGCAGGATTTCCTGCATCGTCAAAAGCCGAGAAAGAGACGGTTGCTGCTATTAAAAAACTCGATCTTGAGGCAACCATCTGCGGACTCGCACGCTCGGTCAAAGCAGATGTTGATGCCTGTCTTGACTGCGATGTCGACATGGTGCACGTATTCATCCCGACATCGGATATCCAGCGGGAGAACACGATCAACAAGAGCCGTAAAGAAGTGCTCGTCATAACCGCTGATATCATCGGCTATATCCGTGAGCATTCGGACAAGTGTATGTTCTCGGCTATGGATGCTACGCGAACCGACTGGGACTATCTTATCGAAGTCTTCCGGACCGCAGCAGATGCCGGTGCAACCATTATCAACGTACCGGACACGGTAGGAGTTATCTCACCCTCAGGTATGAAGACACTCATCAGCCGGATACACCGCGATGTGGATTGTCCCATCGATGTACACTGTCACAACGACTTCGGTCTTGCTGTAGCAAACACAATTGCCGCAGTGGAAGCCGGTGCTTCGCAGGTACAGGTCACAGTTAACGGGCTTGGCGAGCGGGCAGGTAATGCCGATCTTGCCCAAACCACGATGATCATGGAGGCGATCTACCGGATTAACACCGGTATCAAAAAGGAACGGCTCGTTGAGACATCTCGCCTTGTATCCCGGTTCAGTGGCATCACCATCCCGCCAACCCAACCGGTTGTTGGCGAGAATGTCTTCTCCCATGAAAGCGGCATACACTCGCACGGTGTGATAAAAAATTCCGCAACCTTCGAACCCGGCATCATGACACCGGAGATGGTCGGGCACAGGCGCAGGCTGACACTCGGAAAACATGTCGGCAGGCACGCAGTGCACCAGATGTTGTCCGAGGTTCATATCAGTCCCAATGACACCCAGATGGATGCCATTGTCGAGAAAGTCAAGGCAATCGCTAACAAGGGCAAACGGGTGACCGATGCGGATCTCTACGAGATCGCGCAAACCGTTATGGAGATCGAACTGAGCCACAAGATGCTCCGATTAATGGACATCGCGATCATGACCGGCAATCACATGATCCCCACTGCGAGTGTAAAGGCAATGGTAAACGGAAAAGAGCATGTCTTTTCTGCAGTAGGTAATGGCCCGGTTGATGCAGCATTAAAAGCGATCTTCGGGATTGTGCCGGAGCGGATACAGTTAAAAGAGTTCAACATTGAAGCGATTGCCGGGGGTTCGGACTCGATGTGCCACGTCACGATTGCTGTAGAAGACGAACAAGGGAAGATCTACGATGCCAGCGGCAGCGGAGATGACATTGTGCTCTCATCCGTTGAGGCACTGGTCAATGCGATCAACCTGACCAGCCGGAAATAATCAATCACTCATTTTTTGGAGATGCATACCGGATCTCTTTGAGTGTATTCATGGCCTTTTCGTACCCATAGTAGTCTGCACGAAAAGAGAGCCGGTCAATGATCTCATCCGTTGAAACGAGATAGCGTTTCCTGACCTGACCATCACGACAGGCAGTATCTAAAAAATTATCAATCCGATCACAGATCTTGACCAGCGTAGCTTCTGGGGGAGCGTCAAGAATCCTCCCGATGCTGTCGGATAACCGGGCAGCTTTTCCGGGAATCGTGTTCTTTTTTGTCAGGGCATCGACAATGGTAGATATCTCTTGCTGCTCATCCTCAGGCAGTGGCAGGACCGAAATAAACGAATCCGTCAACGAGATCCATTCAGGCGTACAATCCTCATAGACATCGTGAAGCCAGGCAGCGATGATCGCCACATGCGAGCCGCCAAACATACTCACGTATCCCGCTACCCGTGCCGGATGGACAATGTACGGTGTTCTCCGGTCCTTTCGGCATTGTCCTTTATGCGCACATGAAGCATGATCCGCCGCAGATTTGATTGAAAAAAAACGCTGGACTGCGGGAATCGTATCCATACATGCTGTTTCGTGTCCTGATACAAAAAACCTGCCGGAACCTGCACGCCCCGCAAAAATATACTAAAAAAGTTAGTTGGTTATGCGGCTGCCGGAGCACCCTTGCCTTCGAGTGCTTCCTTGATCTGTGCCTGTAACTGCTCGAACTTGCCTTGCAGCATCTTTTCCTGTTTCTCTAAGGATTTGATGCGCAGCTCAAGGGATTCTATCTTTTCGGTAAGTTTTGCATTAACTACGTCTTTTTTCTTCTGCATCATGACACTGCCAACACTCATGTACATGACTGCATCATCAGCAGCGTCGCTGATCTCTTCCTCTGCACGCTTTGCCTCACGCACTGCCATTTCGTACTGGGCCTTCTGCTGGAGGATGGTCTGAAGCTGTTGCTGGATCTGCTGGAGCATGCCCAGCTGGTTCTGTACTTTGGGTGATATATTGTTCATGATAGTTCTCCCTCTATATTTCTGACAGTAAAGGTATTGAGGATTGCGCCGGGCAAAGTAAAATTCTCTGCCTGTTCAACGTAATGTTGATCATTGTACGAAATAAAGAATGGCACAGGAAAGTAAAGTGGTCCCGGTCGTCAGAATATCCACATCGGCTTGAAAAATTATTGCGTGGCGATTTGTTGCATCTCGTCTGCCACATTCACAAGACGTAATGCCATATTGAGTGCTGCCCGGAGTGCTGCAGTATCTTCCGCTTCAATTTTGAGCAGGAGTGTGTTTTCTCCTTCAAGCCAGCAGCTCGTCTTTGAACGCGGGTTTACTTCATCGGAGAGTTCCGGTAACAGTGCCTTATGGATTAAAACGGCATGTTCTGTAAAAAACCGGAAGAACGCTTCATGGTGCGGCATACAAAGAATCCCACTGCAGAATAGGGTAAAAAAGAAGATAAAGTATGTTGATTCATGCAGCAGACCTGAAATGATAATTGGTTACCTGGCTTTCAGTTCTTTGATCGCCGCGCCACGTTCTTTAAAAAGAATCCGGTGACCACAGTATGGGCACCGCACGTTGACGTCGACTTCAACTTTCTGCTTGCACCGTGCACATTTGTAGGAACTTGCCATATATAATCCGTTTATTTAATCCTGTGTTCTTCAACGGTTCTGTCGATTGCCCTCTTGGCAATCTTCATGGCCGGCGTCTGCGGCACATATGACCCACCGGCAAACTTGAACCCGCACTTGCGGCATTCCCAGATACCGGTTCCACGGCGCTGGACAGACACCATGTCACATTTCGGACACGTGTGAAGTGCTTTTGAAACAGCTTCAATATCTGCTACTCGCTTACGTACAAATCTACCGTACCGGCACCCAAAACGCCCGGCACTTCTTGTCACTTTTCCTTTTGCTTTATGTGTGGAGCTTGCCATGATGGATATTCCCCGATCTGTCTTGTTGTATTTGTCGTCTGAATTAATATACCTGATTGAGGATTTTTACTTGACCCTCGCCTTTGGATAACTTATTGATGAGATCATAGAAATCCCCTTGGATTCCTGCCGGGATGCGCACCACGCAAACCCATGAACCATCCTTCTGCCACTCGTCCTTTTCCATGATGGACCCGGCAGCGATGTCCCCATAGGCTTTTGCTGCAAAGTCTGCCGGAATCCGGATGGCGAGCCGTAGTTCCTCGAACCTTATCGGAAGGAGAGGACGCAGTGCCTTTACCGTCTCTTTTACCTGTTCATCGAGATGCTTGAACGGATCGATGTTCACGCGCGCCTCTTCCATCGCCATCTCGATCCTGTGCGGAGGGTGCGGGTGTCCGGTCTGGGGGTTGACGGCATTGCGCGCTATGAAGTTCACCACTTGGCGACGCTTCTCTTCAATCATGTGTTTGCGCTGATCGGAAGTTAGATGGATCTCACCTTTCTCTATGATACGGCGCGCGATCGTCTCGAAGTCCGTGGTGTGGAAGACTTTTATGAGTGCCTCGTCAGGAGCGCGGGTCGCTTTGGAGGTATTGCTGAACACATTGAGAGCGGCAACTACATCCTCAATGTCAATGGCCTGCCCCTGCCTCACTAACGCAGCCTTGTCCGGGTCAACGAGAATCTCGAAGCGCTCCCCAAAACTGTCGAGGCGCGCAACGGTGGATTTGTCGAGTGGAATCATATCAGGTCAGGCTGATCACTGTTTGAACTGTTCTACATACACGGCGACTTCTTCACGGCTCATCTTCTTAAATAGGGGTATTTCACGCCCGGTGACACCGATCTCTACGGTATCCATATCGAACTTGCCTTCGGTTGCTGAGTGGAGTGCCTTTAAGCCCAGGAGGATCGCATCCTTGATCTCGATCTCCGAGTTGTATTCCTCCTCAAAGACTTTCATTGCTGCAGGACGCCCGATACCTATTCCCGTTGCCTTATACTCGAGAAGGGTGCCGGAAGGATCTGTCTCGAAAAGACGACAGTCACCGTCACTTACACCGGCGATGAGCAGTGCTGTACCATACGGGCGGATGCCGCCGTACTGGGTGAGCGTCTGCATGTGATCGCAGAGTTTTTTTGAGAGCGCTTCGACTTCGATAGGTTCATCGTAGGAAACGCGGTTGATCTGGCATTCGACCCGTGCCCGGTCAACAAGAGCCCGTGCATCCCCGACAAGGCCGGAAGATGCAACCCCGATATGCTCATCAATCTTGAAAATTTTTTCAATCGATGACGCTTCAAGGAGCTTGGAGCTCACCCGCTTGTCAACAATCAGGACAACGCCGTCCTTTGCCTTGATACCTACTGCGGTGGTTCCCCGCTTTACTGCTTCTCTGGCATACTCCACCTGGTAGAGCCTGCCATCGGGGGAAAAAACGGTGATCGCCCGATCATATCCTGTCTGATATTGTGGTTGCATTCAAATTCTCCAGATCATCTTTTGTTAAGAACAATCGGTTTGTATTTTTAAATCCCTTTTCAATCACATCAACCTTCTGACCGTTACATTGCACAATTATGAAGGATTTTTTTGCAAAGCTGCATTCCGGCAGCACGGGTTCAATTCCATCATCAGCCCATGTTGCGGTTTTTTCAGTTTCTATTTTAGATTTCAGGATTTTTTCCGGATGGAATCGTGAGCGCAGGCTTTCGATCGTGCCGGAAGCTGCGATGATACGCAGGCAGATAGGCACATCCCGACATGCAATAACTGTAGACAAGGCAATCGCAAGCTCCCTTTCGGTTCCCCGCCTGCAACGGATGACCACATGCCCGGATTCAAGCGCAACGACAGCAGGGGTGATGATCGCGGTTGTTGCATCGCCCCAGAGCGAAGTGACCGCATCCGATATCGCGTAATACAGTTCTTTCTGCTCAAGCAGAGTTCCGGCAGGTTCAATTCGTGCAAGGATATACCGGCGCTTCTCGCGCAGGGTGGGTGGACGGGTGCTCATGCGATCACCGTCACGGCCTGTTTTGGAGGAGTCAGCACGGTTCCGACACCGGCAAGCGCACGTTCTACATCCGGTACATCCATGCCGATGAGACTACAGAGCCCGGCAATGTCCCGGACATTCCGCATGTCAAGAAGAGAGCGGGCATGCGTGGAGAGCGTGATCGGGAACTCAAAACGCTGTTCCAGCACCAGGATATCCATATACCGGTGAATCGCGCGTTGTCGTGCAGCACTCCGTCCCATGATGATGGGGGAGAGATCGATATCCACAGCAACCCGGTTATCGGCTGCCATCTTTGCCGCCACATGATCGAACGCGAGTTTGTCCGCGGACTGGATGCCGCGCAGAATGTGCACTCCCTTGATGCCGATCACGGCACGGTTGAAGTTGTTGTTCGCCGCATTGACCGAGATTACCTTTCCGGAATCTTTCGAGCGTTTTACAGCAGAGATGACGTCCTTTATCGGGACATCACGGATCATCAATCCCGAGCGCACCTCAACTTCCCCATAGGTTACGGAAGGAGTATCAGCTGCGACAATGCTATCAAATCCGAGCGCAGCGGCTTCGAGCGCTAACCTTCGGACCGATGCATCTCCAAGAGGATACGGGTATACAGCGGCATCGGTAATCTTCATGAAGATACCTTTGCGTAAAAAGAGGATAAGATTATTTGCCCTGGTTCGCGTGGGAACGGATGCTCGGGCGGGTCTTCTCGGTTCCGATACCCTTCTCTCTCATACCGCGACCCTTGCGACCTGCTGAGGTCTTTCCGCGCTCTGCACGACCGCGGTGGGTGGAGTTAGCCATCCATGCAAGGTTCTTGTCGGCACGGATTGAGGGATGGTGACCGTCAACCATGATGACTTCGTAGTATTTGAGCTTCCCATCCTGTCCAACCCAGTAGGAGTTGAGCACTTCCATGTTGGGGAATTTCTTGGACGCGCGCTCTTCTGCAATACGCTGGATGCTCTTTCCCATCGTCTTGCTGTTCTTGCCCATTGCTGCTGTGCGGCGTGCACGGACATACCTTGATGCCCGGCGGCCACCGCGGCGGACCTGGACACGTGCAACTGCAATGCCCTGTTTGGCCTTGTAGCCGAGCGTACGTGCGCGGTCAATACGGGTGGGGCGCTCGATCCTGACAACGCTGCCTTCACGGCGCCATTCCTGCATGCGGTTCCAGAGGAGCTCTTTGACTCCACTCTTTGCGGGTACTTTCCATGCCTCCCTTACGAAGGCGTACATCGATTTTACCATGGTGATCACCTAAGGTTCGGCTCATTAATGAGCTACATTCCTTTCAACGGGACGCATCCCGTATGCCTTTATAGATAGGGTGGACGGATATTAAAGAACTGCGGCATCGGGACAACCGATTTTTTAATTATTTTTGAATTGTCCCGCATTTTATGAATTATCCCTTGCGTTTCTCAATCACCCGGATATCTTCTATCCGCGTCACAGGATACTGCCCTTTCTCATCCTTCTCAGCAGACTTCACCATATCCCATATGGTGAGCAGTGCGACAGACACCCCGGTTAACGCTTCCATTTCAACACCGGTCTTTCCGGCTGACTTCACCCGCACACAGGCTTCAATAAACCCTTCTCCGTCAGAAAAATCCACTGTAATCGCACTGATGGGAATGGAATGGCACATTGGGATCAGGTTGGGTGTATTCTTCACTGAGAGCGTTGCAGCCACACGGGCTGTGGCAAGCACATTGCCTTTCACAACGGTCCCCTCGCGTATTGCGGTGAGTGTGGCCGACCGTAAGAAGATTTTACCGGCTGCAACTGCTTCGCGCACGACATCTCCCTTGTTGCTGATATCTACCATCTGTGCCTTATCATCCTGAATATGGGTAAACTCGACCATGTCATCACTCTGCCTGCATTCCCTTGAATAATTCTGCCGGAATCCGGTCCACGAGATCCGATGCCAGCATACCGCCCCCGCGCTCCGATGCCACCAGTTCTCCCGCCCTGCCATTCACGTACGCCGCAATACAAGCGGCTTCGAATGCAGGCAGATGGCAGAGCAGAGCACCTGCAATTCCCGCCAGCACATCGCCAGTGCCTCCGACCGTCATCGCCGGATCCCCGGTCCGGTTGAACCGTACTCGCGTGCCGTCAGTAATCACATCGATGTGACCCTTGAGGAGAAGCGTCCCGCCGATACCTGAACCCCGGGCTGCATGGGCACGCCCAATTGTATCCATAGATAGACTCGTTCCGGTAATACGTGCAAATTCACCTGCATGCGGAGTATAGATCGTCTCTTCCTGCGCAGCCGGGAGCGGGAGCCGTAGAGCATCGGCATCAAAGACTGCACGTTTGCAGTGCGGGGCAATCGCGGTTACGACTGCATGGCTCTCCGTCCCAAGCCCATTCCCGCAGACAACCACATCCGCACGCTCTGCAAGAGTGATCAGGCGCTCGGTATGCTCCGTACCGATCTTCTTTCCATCGAGACGTTCATAAATCAGATCGGGCACCGGTTCAAAGACCGGCGATGCAATCCGGACAATGTCAGCACCTGCCCGCAATGCCCCAAGACCGGCAAGGTAGGGAGCGCCCTGGTAAGGCCCGCCTCCGATCACAAGCACTTCACCCCCGAATCCTTTATGCGCCTTACGTTGACGTGAGCGGAGCAGGGTGAGATCCCCGGGTCCGACACAGCACTCCGCTTCAACCGGAATGCCGATATCAACAACAGTTGAACCACCACACTTTGCCCGGTGGAAGGCACATATCCGATCCGCCCGCATTGCCGGGGTCGGAACATCTGCGGCAATGATTGTTGCCCGCGAGGCATTTGCCATATTCACGCAGGTTTTCAACGGCTCTTGGAGTTCACCTGATGCGCCGATGCCCAGCAGTGCGTCGATTATCAGATCCGCCTTTTCCAACAGGGGGTGCAATACCTCAAGCTCATCCCGGCATGTGAACGGGTAGAGTCCAACCCTGCAGTGCTTCAGCGCACTGAGCTGATGCCGGCAGGCAGCACTACGCTTCCCTAAATCGAGATAACAGACATCGGTATCCATGCCATGCTGAAGGTGCCGGGCGGCAACCATCCCATCGCCGCCATTGTTGCCCCTTCCGCAGAGTACTAGCACCCGTACGGGCGAGGCTGCCCGAACCATATCTGCGAGCGCCCTGCCTGCGCTCTCCATAAGCTGGAGCTCTGTCACTACCAACGCAATGGCATTTTTATCCACAGCACGCATCCGGGCAGGGCTGATGATCCCAGCCTCAAGGAACCCATCGATCGTAAACGGCAACATTTCCCGTACAATTCATCTGTAGGAACCTCACTAAATACTATGCAATGGGTTTTAGCGATGATGTGAAAGCAGCCGCAGAGCAGATCGCGGATGCGCTCGAAATTACCATCATCTCGCACATCGACGCTGACGGTATCTCATGCGAAGCAATCCTTTCTCAGGCAATCTCGCGGCAGGGAATCCGTGTAAAATCGGTTTTTGTCCGGCAACTCGAACCTCTGACCATGCCTCAGGTGCCTTCAGATAATTCACTAAAGGTTTTTGCTGATCTTGGTGCGGGCCAGCAGAACCTGTTTCTGGAACGCGGTTTTTCAGAAAAAGAGGTGCTTATCGTTGATCATCACGTAAGCCAGAGCTGCGAGCGGCAATACACACAAGTGAACTGCTTACCTTACGGCTTTGAACGGATGAGCGCTGCCGGAGTTTCGTACCTGATAGCAAAGCAGCTGGACTCAGCAAATACCGATCTCGCCAAACTCGCCATAGTAGGCAATGTGGGCGATATGATGGCCCGGGAGAAGTGCGGGCTTGTTGGCCCTGCGCGCGATATTATCGTAGAAGACGGGGTACGCCACGGCAATGTTGAGGTGCGCAAACGGGATCTCAACTGTTACGGCACCGCTACACGCCCGGTGCACCTCTCACTTACCTACAACGATGACCCGTTTGTCAAAGGTATCAGTAACAATCCTGAAGGAGCCCGACAGTTCTTAAAGAAACTCGGCATCCGGCAGCAGACGGAAAACGGACGCTGGTATGTCTGGGAAGAGATCTCACAAGAAGAAAAGCGCATCATCATCTCCGCACTTGCCGAGCAGCTGATCGCAAACGGTGAAACGGTAGACCGGCTCTTTGCCGAGACCTATGGGTTCCCGGATGAGACCCCCCGCACACCGCTCCGTAATGCACAGGAGTATGCGACTGTGCTCAATGCCTGTGGGCGCTGGGCAAAACCGCAGATCGGTAGTGCGATCCTGCGCGGGGATCGCGGCACTGCGTACCGGGAAGCCGAGCATATGCTCAAAAACCACCGCGCTATCATCAGAAACCTGCTTGAGTACATCATAGACACTGGAGTTAAAGAACTAGAAAACCTCCAGTATCTCCATGTGAAAGGACTCTACCCGGACACCATTGTGGGCATCGGGGCGGGTATGGCACTCTCGAAACTCAATGCCAAAAAACCGATCCTGATCATGTGCGAGGTGCCCGAAGATACCAATCTTACCAAGGTATCCATGCGGACGACCGAGCGTGTGGTGGAACAGGGGATCGATCTTCAGCAGGCGCTCAACTGTGCATCGGCAGAGTATGGCGGCGGGGGCGGAGGACATAAGATCGCAGCGGGCGCGTATATCCCGAAAACAGCAGAAGAGGAGTTTGTGATTCGTGTCAACAGAATACTCGGA
>Ga0194039_1002146_pt1 | contig 10142 bp, 10 predicted proteins | sample JunL228m_MetaG_FD_148679 | JGI IMG/M metagenome (GOLD analysis project Ga0194039, IMG submission 148679) | Anoxic zone freshwater microbial communities from boreal shield lake in IISD Experimental Lakes Area, Ontario, Canada - Jun2016-L227-8m | ecosystem: Environmental > Aquatic > Freshwater >...
AGCAACGGGCGGCTCGACCCAGTATTTTGGCTGGGATGCAGCGGTGGATGGAAAGAGATTGCTGATCGGTGGGCTCCAGGGAAACGTTTACGAATTGCAAGGGCGGCCGTCCCTGGCCATTTCCAGGTCCGGCGCGTCTGTCCAACTCTCCTGGTCGGCGTCGGTTGCCGCTCAGGTTCTGCAATCGGCGACGAGCCTGTCGGCGGGCGACTTCTCCGATGTAACTCCGCAGCCGCCCTTTGTGCAAGACGGCGAACTGACAAAGGCGAGCGTTTCGATCGGCAGCACCACCACGTTCTTCCGGCTGCGCAAGGGGCCCTGAACAAAGATGCGCGGCATGGACCGCAATTGACAAACTCCTCGCTAACCGCACGCACCAGCCGGACGGTAGGGGCCAACCTCCGGTCTGATCTTTTCGCTGCTAGGAATGCTTGGCCCAGGCGTCCTCCGCTCCCACGGATTCTACGGGGAAGAATTGGTGCCTGTTGCGATCCCGATGATCCTGCCGACCGTGCTCCAGACTTTCTCGGGATAACGGCGCAGGGTCTTGTTCAATCGCCGGCGACTCAGAGTATTCAGGTTTTGAAATGTAACCAGGGACTGCGGATCGATGCCGTCACGAAGGTTCAGCCAGGCAAAATCACAGAGCGCCTGCTCAGGCGAGATCACTTGGTCCGCAGGCTTGGCATAAACGCTGGCGGGGACGCAGATGAACCTCAGCTTGCCGGCCGGGGTGATGCGATCGGACTTCCGGTTATGGCGACGGTGGGTGAAGCAGGTGACCTCCGTGGGCACCTGGGTGACGAGGTGGCACCGAAACAGCGCGTAAAAGCCAGTGATGTAGGCGCCCGGATCGATCGCCGCCAGGACATCTTCAGGCTCTACTCCCTGGGCTAGACCATACCGCCCGTGGGCGTAGCGATGGATGATGCCGTGCCCCAGCAAACGGCCGAGCTCCGTATTCACCACGCCGAGCGTGGTCTGTGCCGCGTTCGCAAGCTCCGCGACGGAGAAAACCACCTTCCCGTGCAGGTCTCTCTGTTCGGCGAAAAAGCGTTGCCATGCCAAAGTTTTCATGGTGGACAAACCCGCAGAATCAGATTCAGGGCTGCGTCGAAAACTGCTCTGCCACCGCCCCCGGCATTCATCTGTTGCGCTACGGTTGCATCCATCTGCTCGTCGATGACCTTCTGAATGGCGGAGGCGTGGTAGCTCCGGTTTTCCTGCAGGTCTTTCAACCTCCGAGCGACACTCTCCGGGCGGAGTTCCATTTTCGCCACCTTCTGCTTCAGCCGAGCGGCTGAATCCGGGAGCAGCTTGTCCCCGTAAAGAAAGATATCCACCAAATCACGGTGTTGAAGGAATATCCGGTTCAGGACCGCAATGACCTTGCTCTCGATCAGGTCGGCGTCGGAAGGCGTCGAATGTACCGTTCCACCCGCTGTTCGAATGGTTGGCGGATCCAGGCAGACGATTTGGGTGACTTCCAGCGGGATTTCAATGTGGAGATCACCTTTCCAGAAGCGAAGATCGACAAATGTTGCGCTGGGTGAATCTGCGTCAGGCCCGGTGCGGGCGGAGACCGAACCTTCGTAGCCGAGTTCCCGACGGACCTGGCCCAGAATGACACGGCGACAAAGACCGAGTAGCTCCCGCTGTTTTGCCTCCAGGTCTCCGTCCCAATGATAATCAATATCCACCGAGAAGCGCTGGCTATTGTCGAGCAAGCGATACCGGAATCCGCCGATCAGCAGCAAATTAACTCCAGCCGGACTGGTCGCCACCAATCTGGCGAGGACCTTCTGTAATCTGTCTGTTTCCTGAATCTCAGTTTTCACTGTTCAATGGATAAAGCATCCAATCACAATGTACAACATAAATGTTGTATATCGCGCTCTAGATGTGAGCCGATGCGAGAGACTCACGATATCGAAACAATGTGATACTTCACGAGCGAACCGCTCAGCTTGGCCGTCCAACGCTAGCCCGCTTTCTTGCCCATCAACTTTCCCGGATCCAGCAGGCATCTCGCGCTCACGGGGGCTCACGAGATGGACAATAATTCCACCTCGAAGATGAGCGTGGCATTCGGAGGAATCGCTCCGGGGTAGCCTTGTTCGCCGTAGGCCAGTTCTGGGGGAATGGTCAGCCGAACCTTATCACCCACCCGCATGGCCGCGACGCCATTATCCCAGCCTCGAATCACCTGGCCGGTCCCCAGAACAAAGGCAAATGGCTCATCGCGGTCCACCGAACTGTCGAACTTGGTGCCGTCCGTCAGCCAGCCAGTGTAATGGACTGTGACGGTATCGCCCGGTTTGGGCGAAGCGCCGTTTCCCGAAGTTATGCTGTCGATCTTCATGTCGAGTATCGTCTGGCTCAAGATGGCGGGCGAGCTTGCGAACCGTTCGCCGGAACCAATCGTCCGCCAATCAGAGCACCGAAACAGTATGGCAATCCCGTGGCGCATAATCCAGCTTGGTCTCCACAATACCGGCTTGGCAGAGCAGTCATTCCGGGTGCCAATACCCGTGCTCAATCAATTCCTTGCCGGGTAGAGATGCCAGCCCACTTCCCGGCTGGCCGCAATCGTCTCGGGGTAAGGGGTGTCGGCGATATCGACAAAGCCGATTTGGTAATTCTCCTCGTCATAGATACGACCGGTTGTCGGCTCGTCCGAATATTGGAACCAGTGGCAGCCCACGAACTGCGGATGGCTCAAGACGCCACGGACGTAATCCTTGTATGCCTGGGCGCGGGCGCGCTGGTTCGCGACCGGCACCAACCCGGTGTGGAACAGACCCCGATCAAGCGCCCCGAAGTGGAACTCGCCAATGATTAAAGGCACATCCGTCCCGCCGTTGAACTTGAAGTCGGCCACGCTGGACTGATAGAGGTTGTAACTCACAACATCACAATAGCGGGCGGCGGCCGCGGCAGCGCGGGAGTTTACCCCGGCGAAACGGCAGCCCAGGTAAAGCTGGCCGGGGGCGACGGCTTTGATTGCGTCGCGGACCGTCCGGAAATAGTGCTCTGCGGTTCGGGTATAGAAAGCCTCAAGATCCCCGCGCGCCTTTTCCTTGTCGGGAACATCGCGGCTTTCGAGCAGCGCCTCCCAGGAAGCATAGTGGGAGCCCCAAGCCTGGTTGAGAGTCTCGATGCCGTTGTATTTGGCGCGAAGGTCGGAGATCAAAGCCCGTTTGGCTGCCTGCTCTCCCGGAGATTGCAGTGCGGCCAGGGCCAGAGAGACTTCGTCGCCCCAGGACATTTCATTGTCCGAGAAATAGCCGAGGCACCAGGGGTCTCCGGCGCTGTCGCCGCGCTTGCCTTCCATCCCTCGGCGCAGCCCGACGGCGAAACCAGGATCGAATACATCCGCGAACTTGCCCCAATACCCATCGCTGCCCTCGATCCGCTTGCTTCCCTCGGACCCAATGGTGTCGGTGTAGGGGGTCAAGCGCAGTCGCCGCGTGCCGGCGTCCGACCAGTTCGCAATCGTATTGAGACCCCAGCTCCGCAAACGCTGGTGGAGCAGCCGGGGATAAGTCTGCTGCCAGTCCGGCCCATACTTGCGCGCCAGGTTGGCCCCGATGAAAGCAAAGCATTCCGGGGAGCGGCCAGCGTAATGCCCTTTCAAGGCATAGCCGCGGGAGCGGAAGGCCGCCAGCTCGGGTTGACCGCCCGGGTAGTTGTCAAACCAACCGTCCCGCTCCTCGATCGGGGTGGTGTCGAACGCGCGAACACAATCAATCCCGTGCGAGAAGAACAGGCGGCCTTCGGGATCAACAAGCCACCACTTTCCGTTGACTCGTTCTGTGCGAAAAAACCCCGTCGCATCGAGCTGTGGCCCCCGCGCGAATCCGCCGTACCGATCCCAATCCTTCGGCCCAACCTTTTCCGCCAGCTCCGCCACCTCCCCTTTCCGGCGCGCGTCGAGGTCGGCCAGGGATTTGACTTTGCCCGGCCAATCCTTGTGCCGATACTGGCCAAACGTGTCAATGAAGGGAAAGAACGGATCGGCATCCCGAGTCCAGGCGGTTGGTGCCTCCCAGGTCTCCGTGGTCCGGATGTCGAGGATTTCAAAGACATAGTCGGCTTGCGGCTGGCTCAGAAACACCAGCACCTGAGTGACATTGGCCGGATCAATCGTGCCGGCGCCGCCGGCTCTTGCCGGGTAGCCGCGCATCCCGAAAAGCTTGCCTCCCAGGGTGTCGTCGCTCGTCCGCTTGAGCGGAACGTTCAAGACGCCGGTCTGGCCGCGCCCCAAAGACATCGAGTGGGTGACACAATGATCGGTTCCGTCCGCCCCGGGATTATCGACACGGCAGAAGAGCGTGAGCGCATTGGTCCCCGGATTCCTGAGCTTCAGCGATACCTGGGCGTAAGGGGAGAGATCCCAATGGCCGCCCGTTGCCGGCAGGGTAATCCCCGGCCAGGACTGCTGATGGCCAGTGGCGACGCGCAGCCCGCCTCCCGCCGAAAGCATCGTTGCCAGCGCGTCCGACGCGGTGAGCTTCGGCATCTCCGATTTCCTCGTGAAATCAAAAAGCAGCAGGTCTGCGGCAAGAAGTTGGAACGTAGTGGCGGCCAGCCAGAGTGAGATGGCGGCCCAGCGGTGGCAGGTTTTCATGGTGGTTTTGACGTTAGTGAGAAGGGCGGCAATGGCAAGCGTCGATTGGTGCTTTCGTTCCCTCCCCAGGGCGGATTCAAGAACCTGCAAAATCGTAGCCGCCGACGGCAGTCGGCGCACTTTTCCTCGATTATCGGAGTGTTAGCGCCGACTGCCGTCGGCGGCTACGATTTCTTGAAACCACCCTGTTCCCTCCCTGCGTCCTTGCCTTCCTGATCGATCCCAACGTCCCTTTCACTGACGAATCCCCGAGATTCCGGGTTTGTGGACAAAGTGCATGCCCGTTTTGTCCTTGGCATCTGCCCTGAAGCAGTTGATGATTATACCGCCTTCCAAACATTAGGGCAAATCCGGCCCTGTGTAGCCTTCCGCTGGCCAGACAACATCCTTTGGCGTGTCAAAGTTCCGTTGGAACTCACGAATGACTTGAAGGCGTTGCTCATACGGTAAATTACAGGTGAACGCCAATTCCTCACCAAATGTTTTGCGCAGGCTTTCTTGGTATTCCTCCTCCGTGATTAGCGGGGTTCTGGTAGTGGCACTCATAGTTCCTGGTCGCTGTTTCCCGTGCATCCATCTGTTTGGCCAAAAAACGAGTTCGGGGTGGGCAGAAGACTGGCATCAAGATTCTGAAATATCCGAGTCGTTTTGTTCTTGGCCTGTTCAATCAATTTGTGCCATCCAACAGTTTGAATTGGGTTTGGGTCAAGTGTCTGCTCGGCTATTTGAATTAAGGCTTGGTTTTGGTCTTGTAGCTCCAATTGCAAAATGCCTGGTATGTTTTGAATTGCTGTGCCGTATGGCACCCAAGCCTTCTCATAAGCATCGAGTCTTAACCGATCCAAGGCGAACAAAAAATCCTTTTCTGCCTTGACATATCTTTCAACGTCTGGACTGTCTTCGACAGCAAGCTTCAACATGGGTCTTTCCGTAAGCATCGATTGGGATATTGTTGTGTTCCTAGCTACTTTGACCAGGCGTTGTGGGTCTGTGATATGTAACAAACCGGCTGGATCTCCCCGCAGGAGCATTTGGTTTCCAAGCAAATTGACGAAAGCCCAATCTTTGTCTCTTTGCGTTTTCTTCATCCGAGCCACGCCGTCGCGAGAGAGGAAAAGCGGGTTTTCGTCTGCTTCTAACCTACAGACTCGCGGGGGATTACCAAAAATGTCCACTCGTGCTATGGGTTGACTTGGAGGCCCAAAGTAAGTGTGGCTACTCCATCCTCCGTTAAGCCATCGTTCATGTAGTGGGGCGCCGTATTTCAAAGTCAAATGACACTTGTGGCTCTCCAAAGTCGTTCTTGCCAGCAACCGCAACGCTGCATCAGTCTTTTGGATCGGGATAATAATGTCGCAATCCTTTGTCTTCTGTGTTAAAGAATACAACACACACGCAAAACCTCCTGTAGTCAAACTGGTTATGCCGTGCGCATGCATGTCCTGCGCAAGTTTCCTGTAGAAATTGTCCAGGACAGGCCAGTCATCAATAGGTGCAATCTTCATTGGCTCTTAAATTTAGAGTTTCCCGGTCGCTCTTGCAACTCGTCTTTGTCCTTGGCACATGCCCTGAAGCAGCATTGCCCGTGAAGCCGCTGGAGAGAGTTGATGATTATACCGCCTTCGAAAGGCAGTTCCTATCTCAAGCAAGCGGGAAATCGCGAAGTCAAAGTCTGCGACCCATCCGGCATCGCAACTTGACAAAACCCCATGCGCACTCCGCACTCCGCATTTCCTCTGATGCCTCTCGACATCACATGGAACTGGCGGTCCCACACCATTTCGATTGACGGTGGGTGGCTCGAAAGTGAGATGGCCGATTTTACCCGCGAACTGGTCCTGCTGTTCATGTGTGGGGCAAACCTCCGTTCTGCCGGTTCACGGAGTCTCCGACTCCGCGCCCCTGTTGGCATCGAAACTCCGGACCAGAGGCCCGGACACCTGAACAGTTACAAAACATTTAGTTGCACCCGAGCATGCTTTCGGACTAAGTTGTTCACTCAATTTGTTTGATGGTTTGTTTCTGGTTTGTTTGCTGGTTGTTTCATGGTTGAGTTGGGAGCGGCTCGGTTTGTTGCCGAGCCGCTCTTTTTTTGCCCGGCCTGATGAACTCGCCAGGGGATCGAGATGCCGTCTCATCCCCTGAAATCCCTCAAATGCGCCGAAGTCGGCTCGTTTGGATCGGGCGATTGTGACGGCTTGACGGCTGCAAGGTTTAAAACATAATCAGAGGCACATGAAAAAATATCTATTCACACTGGCCATCCTGGGCGTGGTCTCGCTGGCGCTGGCCGCCAACGACGATGACAAGAGTTTTCAACCTCTGTTCAACGGCAAAGATCTCACCGGATGGAAACTGCGCCGCCCTGGCGCTCACAATTCCTGGAGCGTCCAGCCGGGTGGCATCCTCAAGAACACCATCGAGGAAGGGCAACACGGCGTGGATCTGTTGACCGAACAGAAATTCCGCAATTTTGTCGTGCGCTACGAGTACATGACCCCCGACAACTCCAACAGCGGGTTTTATTTGCGCGGGCGCCAGGAGATTCAAATTCTCGGAGACCACAATTCCGGCAAAACGTCCAAGGGTTCCAATGGCGCCCTCTACGACTTCAAGGCTCCCGACCAGTTTGTGACCAAGCCGGGCGGAGAATGGCAGACGGCCGAAGCGACCGTTATCGGCAACCGCATCACCGTCATCCTGAATGGCGTAAAAATTCACGACAACGTGCAATGTGACCAGGCCACCGGTGGCGAGCTGGACCGCAACCTGGACCAACCCGGCCCAATCCTGTTGCAAGGCGATCACGGCATCGTCAGTTTCCGCAATATCCGCCTGAAGGAACTCCCCCAATAAACCGTCCTACTGCCGATTCACACCCCCGCAGCCGCCGACGGCAGTCGGCGCTAACTCTCCGCGAGCCAGCGGGCCACGTCAGCGGCGGCGTAAGTGATCAGGATATCCGCGCCGGCGCGGCGCATGCCGAGCAGGCTCTCAAGGGTCACCGCGCGCTCGTCGATCCAGCCATTGGCAGCGGCAGCCTTCGTCATCGAATACTCGGCGCTCACGGAGTAGGCCGCCGTCGGGTAGCCGAATTCGGCTTTCACGCGGTACAGGATATCGAGATAAGCGAGGGCGGGTTTGACCATGACGATGTCCGCGCCTTCCTGGATGTCGAGGGCCACCTCGCGCAGGGCTTCCGAGGCGTTGGCCGAGTCCATCTGGTAACTACGCCGGTCACCGAACTGCGGCGCCGATTCGGCCGCCTCGCGGAACGGTCCGTAATAGGCGGAAGCGAACTTGGCGGCGTAGGACATAATCGGCGTGTCGATGAAGCCGAGGTGGTCGAGGTGCTCGCGAATGGCGCGCACACGACCGTCCATCATGTCGCTGGGAGCGACCATGTCGGCGCCAGCTTCGACGTGGCTGGCGGCGGTCCGAGCGAGCAGTTTCAGCGTGGGGTCATTGAGGATTCTGGCACCGGTCTTGTCGCGCTGCACGATGCCGCAATGCCCGTGCGCCATGTATTCGCACAGGCAGACATCGGTGATGACCAGCAACTGCGGCAGTTCACGTTTGAGGAGGCGCACGGCTTGTTGCACGATGCCATTGGCCGCATAAGCGCCGGACGCCCGGGCATCCTTGGTTTCGGGAATGCCGAACAGCAACACGGCGGGCACCCCCAGTTCGTGTGCTCGGGCCGCTTCTCGCAGCAGTTCATCGGGGGAAAGCTGGAACACCCCGGGCATCGCAGCGATGGGTCGGCGCAGTTTCCGGCCACTCCGGGCAAAGAGCGGCAGAACCAACTGCGCCGGGTGCAACTGCGTTTCGCGCACCAACTGGCGCAGGGCAGGCGATTGGCGCAATCGTCGTGGTCGGCAGGAGGGAAATTGTCCAACAGGATACATGCTCATGGGGGTATGTGTATGTGTACGTTTGAAAGTTGATCTATCAATGCCCGCCGCTGGCGGGGTCGGTTTGCCCAGGCTGCCGGAACCTCGTCCGCATGGCGTCGTTCGTGGCTCTTGCCGCAGGGTTGGCGGCGGGGGTTGTTGGTGGATGGGCGGCCGCTGGCTGTCGGGCCGTTGCAGGGGGCGGCTTTGATGAGCGGCCACCCTCCATAGCGTCCGACATGTCCATTGCACCGTTCACTTCGCCCATGGGGCCAACCCCTCCGCCATTGGGTGCGGGATTGGCCTGGGTCGGTTTGGAATTCTCGCTGTCCTGCAGCTTGCTCAGCAAGGATGGCACGTAGAGGTAACCTGCCCCACCCAAGGCGGCTAACACGATGGCATAGACAACGTATTTGACCAGAGAACTCTTATTTCCCGGCGGTCGCTCCGTCGGTTGTCGTATCGGGATCGTTCCTGGGCCAATCGAGCGTGCGACCTGGGTAGTCCCGGCAGAAAGCCTGGCACCGTGGGGAGCTGGAGGTTGTGGGACCAGCGACTTGGGAACGGTCGCAACAACCGCCGGAGCCGGAAGAAACTGGGGCACGGTGAGGGTCGTGGCGCAGGTTGGGCATTGGATCTGATGCCCTGACCACTGTTCGTTGCCAGAGAGGTGCTGCGCGCATTGGGGACAGGAGAATTTGAATTCAGCCATAAACGTTTCTCGCCAGACCGCAGGACGGCGTCTGAAGAGCTTTCGCGATGAGGGCGAACATCCCCCAATTACTACCCGGAAGGAGAGATGTGTCAAACTGATAAGACATTGCTTTTGACGCTGGACGTATCAAAGGCAGGCTCCTCTCGAGCACTTTCCACGAGATCAGGCATCGAGGAAATGGTCTGCGCGCCGGTTAGACATAAATCAAATTCGGCTCGATGAGCCGCCGCCGGTGCGGTTTTACCGCCCGGCTCGAAACCCAATCGACCCGCTCTTGGAGCCACCGTTCCAGTTCCTCAGCCAGACTGACGAAACCCAGGCCAATCGATGGATCCACTCCGACCAGGCTTTGACTTTTTGATGCTCAAAAAGCTGGAACCTATGATTCAACTGAACTCACAGGAGATAACAGAGGCAACAGAGTTGCACCCTGTCACAACCTGTGAACAGGGAGGACGGGAAGACGGGAAGACAGGGGGCCTTTGAACGCCTAAACACGGATTACACGGATAAAAAAAGGATAACACGGATAAGGGCACGCCCGGCCCAGAAGACAGAACAATTTAAGACAGAAAAATGGGAGAGTTTCAACAGGCAAGACACGAGAGCGCCCGGATCACATCAAGGTTCCATTTTGTTCCAGTTTGTGGGGCACCGGAACAAACTGGAACAAAATGGAACCTTGAAGCCCCTTGCCGCACTACTCGTTTGCGGCGTTCACTCCCAATCCGACGGCTTCAAATCGGCCTTGGCCTCCTTTATCGCACGCTCAAGCACACGAACAAGCCCCAGGTTCGGGCTGCGGTCGGGTGTGAAAGCCGATATGTTCTTAACCTGGCGCGATAGCTGAGCATGTTCATGTTCTTCCCGGCGCACAAAAGATGCAGCCTGGTCCTTTAACTGA
>Ga0194039_1002147_pt1 | contig 10140 bp, 11 predicted proteins | sample JunL228m_MetaG_FD_148679 | JGI IMG/M metagenome (GOLD analysis project Ga0194039, IMG submission 148679) | Anoxic zone freshwater microbial communities from boreal shield lake in IISD Experimental Lakes Area, Ontario, Canada - Jun2016-L227-8m | ecosystem: Environmental > Aquatic > Freshwater >...
GTTCAAAAGGGCGCCCAACATCGAATGCTGAGAACGTATAGACAAATGGACGGAACCCGCTCATTGCAAGTCCCGCTGCAACACTGATCATATTTGACTCGGCAATGCCGCAATTAAAAAAACGCGTGGGATAGAGCTCTTTGAAACGGTCAAACATATGGTTGCCAATATCTCCCATAAGAAGGACGATGCGGGGATCTGAACCGGCAAGTGCTGTTAATTCCTCTGAAAAAGTGTTTCTCATTAAATCTCCAGCTCCTGGTGCGCCTTCTGGACATCATCTGCAGAGGGAACCCGATAATGCCAGTTATTATCATCCTCCATGAATGATACACCCTTCCCCTTGATAGTGTGAGCAATGATCGCTACGGGTTGCTCCGGTGATGTGAGTATTGATCGGAAAAGTGTAATCATCGCACCAATATCATGTCCATCCACTTCATACGTCGCCCACCCGAATGCAGAAAACTTTTCTTTAAGTGGAGAGAGATTCATAATTTCGTTGCTTCGACCGCACGCCTGCCATTTATTATAATCAATGATTGCAACCAGGTTTCCAAGATTATGTGCCGGTGCAAAAAGGGCCGCCTCCCAGATAGATCCCTCCTCACACTCACCATCACTCATGAGGACAAAAGTCCGATACGGTTTTTTTGAGATTTTTGCGGCAAGTGCCATACCGCTGCCAATACCAAGACCATGCCCCAGTGATCCGGATGTGGCTTCAACACCGGGAATATTTTTCCACACCGGATGTTCAGTCAAAAGACTTTTGTATTTATTGAATGTGGCTACCTGCTCAAGAGAATAGAAACCACGGTGAGCAAGAACGGTATAAAATGCAAGTGCTGCATGGCCTTTACTCAGAATGAATCTGTCACGGTCCGGCCAGTTGGGTTCTTCCGGTCGAACTGACATACAATCAAAATACAAGGCTATGAGTATATCAACACACGAAAGGCAACCACCGACATGAATGGTTTCTGTTTTATGAGCTGTTTCGATAACTTCTGCCCGGATTTGTTTGGATAACTGATGTAGAGTCTGTTTATCCATAATATCATAACCGTTAGTCATAATGAGCGAGATTAAATAAAATTTACATGCGGATGCGGGGTTTTCAGATCTGAGAGATACCGGTTTATTGCATCCAGTCTGCATCCGTCCCGACAATGTTCTATCGTATTTTTCGTCAATCGATGTAAAATATGTTTTCTTTTTTCGCCTTCCCAAATAGTTGCAAATGAATTATCATACAGGTTTCCATAACAGAATTCCGGATTTTTATAAAACATCATGCAGGGAATTATTGAACCATCGGCTTCAATAAGCGTGAAAAACGGCATTCCATAACATTCCTGATATGCCCTTTTCGTCATCAACCGTTGAGCGGTTTGTGACCGGAAAATTACCTGAAATTGAGGAGTCTCGAATTTGTTAATCTCCTCCTCAATACTCCGATATTGTGAATATTCGATCGAATATTGGTTTTTACTCAATGGATGCTGGGAATATGGTTTAATCTGAACATTGTCAACACCGATCTCCTTGAAAAGACTAATGAATGGCACAATATCATCAAGATTTTCAGGAATCAGTAAAAATTGGACTCCGATGACGACAGACAAATTATCTCTTTTTTTTATTGCCACCGCGTCACGGAGATTCGTTAAAACCTTGTCAAAATCTTTCGATCCCCCACGATGTATTTTTTTATGTGTAAGAGATGTACCTGCGTCGACACTAAAACGAATCCATGAAAGGGAGGGAAGAGCCATTTCCAGTTTTTCCCGGTCAAATAAAACACCATTCGTGGTAATTGCTACATCAAGGCCCTGAAGTCTGCCATATGAGACAAATTCACAAATGTCCCGGTGCATCATAGGCTCGCCTTCTCCGGCAAACATAACAGATTTTACCCCACATTCAGCCATCTCACTAAGTGCACGTTTCATCACTTCGGAATCTATATCGATGGGTTTTTTATCGAACCAGTCCAAAGCGCAAAAAACACACCGGTGATTGCAGCGGTTCGTAACTCCAATCTCCACATAGATGGGAAAACAGTCACCCGTTTTCATCCATTCGGCAACTCTGTCGGGATGGTATATCAATTTATGACTGTCAACTTCTACTTCCATGAAATCACCGGGTGATAAATAATATTTTTTTTAATGCATGGGGTCAGATAGGTTTCTATCGATACAATATTATCCAATTTTTGACGTTTGATCAGAAATAAAGTGTGTTAGTACTGAATGCGCCAATTCTACATATCCATATTCTTTGGAGGAAACATAAAGGTTAAAATCCCCCATACTCCGGAGTGGGTTATCGGGAAGAAACCCGGATAAAGTAATAATTGGGCTGCATCCCCTGTCTCGTGCAGAATGAACCGCATCGATGATATTTTGAGATTTGCCAGAACTGCTTATAGAAAAAAACATGTCCTCTTTATCCGCCCAAAGGTTCACCAATTCACTATATGCCGCTGTATAACTGATATCATTGGAGAGTGCAGTTAGAAGGGGCGCCTCCGTGAACACTATTGCCCGGATTTGTGCTGCCTTACAAAGATCGTTCTGGAGATGACTTGCAATGGCTGCGCTTCCGCCGTTTCCAATAATCATCACTTTGTTTTGGGCGGTTTTTACCTTGTGGAGATCGGTGATAATCAAGGATAAGCCTTCATTAACATCAAATGTTTGTCCGTTAATATCAGTAATTATAACTCTTTCCAGAAAAGAGTGTAACTCATCAGAGTACTGTGTAAAGGGCATCATTTTTATCCAAGGGGTTTCTTATTTGAGCAACATTGATAAATATTTTTTGAAGGGAACTTTTTCAATTGAATTCCTGTGCCCGACTGTTGATACGGCAACTGATGCAGCTGCATTTCCAATAAAGCCCGTTATAATTGCCGGAGCCTTCTGCACAGCACATAGCGATGCAATTGCGATCAATGCATCTCCCGAACCGATACGATCGACAACCTTCTTGGCAAATGCTGGTATAATAATCATTTCATCATCTGATCGATAACAAATACACCCAAGTTTACCCTGTGTAACAATGGTAATTGGGCAGGAAAGTTTTTTTGCAACGTTTTTAACCATATCAAAAATGGTCCCGGGATTATGCCGTTCCTCTAATTTAATTTCCAGATCATTGAGACAGATAAAATCAGCAGATGGATACTTTGAAATCACATTAAATCCTCGGTTCCCGGAGTTTGCCTGGGTGTTTACCGCAAGAAATTTTGCGTTTCCTGAGATTAATTGCGCAGTATCGTGAGAGATAAAACCATGCCCAAAATCGACAACCAGGACAAGATTATATTCGTTAATACGGGAAATGATTTGATCCTGAAGTAATGATTGTTCCGATACAGATAAATCGCTCTGGTTTATTTTGTGTACCTCGAAAAGCTTTTGAATGGTTGCACCCTCTGCGACATAACGCTGCTTGACAATTGTGGGGGAATTTTCTTTGTAAAAAAAGGTAGGGTTTATGTTACCGGCGAGGTGTTCCGAGATAAAAGACTTTTCCGGTTCAAATTCTCCAAGCATTGCAATAAGGTCAACGTGATCGCAAAAATTTGCAAGATTATTCGCAACTGCCAGAATTCCACCAGCAAATCTCTCCTGTGATAGGTAGCGTACTACAAGTGCAGGGTCTTTTGCAGCTATCCCGACCATATCACAATAATTGTATTCATCGAGAATTGCTTCACCAATGACTAACACTTTGAGTGATCGGGCATTGTCAATGTAGGAGAATATCTTGCTCTCACCATGCACTTTTGATATATTCTGGAAAAAAATTTTAGTTTCTTCCGGGAAATCTGCTGAAAACTGGTTGAGAAGAGCTGATGAACTGAATACAATATCATCAGTAAAAAGCATTGACCCCCCGTTTTGTTGCAGTGCCCGCTCTTCTTCAACAATCATACCGGTGACGTCATTTTCAGACTTTTTGTATTCTGATCCCTTTGCATAGATATCGGGTTTTAATAGTTGAATTGTTTCAACCGCAGTGGGCCATTCATTTAGTGCAACGAAATCAACAACCGCTAAAGCTGCAATTGCCTCACATCGTAACTGCTCCGGAAATGCAGGGCGATTTGGTCCTTTATTCACATATCGATCGGGAGTGACAGTGACTATGAGAATATCTCCCGCAGTTTTTGCATTCTCGAAATACTTGATATGCCCGATGTGAAGGAGATCAAAGACGCCATGGCATAAAACAATTTTTTTATCTTTTTTAATGTGCGAGAGCAACTCTGCAAGATCTTTAATTTTAATAATTTTAGGGTTTTGTTCCATTTTATAAATATCCGTTTTTTTACCAGATTAGTCTATCTTCTTTTCTTTTCCTAAGTACGTAAACCAATCCTTCGTTGCTCCCGCTATGGATTCTTTATCCCAGATCGGTGCATTTTTCCATTGATCGATATGATCCAGCATATGAGTTACACCTTGTTCGAAACTAACTTTGGGCTTCCATCCCAAGGTTGTTCCGATTTTTGTGATATCGGCATATGTGCAATCCGGTTCACCGGGTCTCTTAGGGATATAGGTTTTTTCTCCGCCCAAGAGGCTGACCAGATGATTAACACTATACGTGCCACCCGATCCAACGTTGAAAATCTCTCCAGTGATATCCGATTCGGCGGCGGTAACAAAAGCATCTGCTACATCTGTTACATAGGTAAAATCACGGGTTTGAGATCCGTCCCCTACGATGGTGAAGGGTTTTCCTGCATTTTTTTGTGCAAGAAAAACACCAAAAACCGCGCCATACGTGCCACTTGTCCTCGCACGGGGACCGTACACATTGAACAAACGTAAGGATATGCATGGCAGACCATACAGATTGTTCCAATGCATGACATATTGCTCCCCAACATTTTTTGTCAAGGCATAGGGGTACATCGATCTGATGGGGGCTGATTCCGTGGTTGGGACGGCATCGGGAATTCCATAACAGGATGATGATGCTGCATATACAAACCGCTTAACATGATTATGCCGTGATGCCTCTAAGACTGCGATTGTTCCATCAACATTTGAGTGATGATATTTCATTGGCGACTGAATCGATGGAACAATATCTGCAAGTGCACCAAGATGAAAGACCCAGTCACAACCTTCAAAATATGATTTTATCGGTTCATATTGTGCGATGTCGATATCAACAATTTTTAATTGGGGGTTATCGCGAAATGATTGAAGATTTTCAATTCTTCCTGTTGAAAAATTGTCAAGGACAATCACACGATGGTTATCTGCAAGCAATCGTTCAACAAGGTGGCTGCCTATAAAGCCTCCGCCCCCGGTTACAATGCATTTTTTTATATTTTGAGTTGCCATAATCAAATCATTCCTGATTGAGTCAGATTAGGTATTTTTCATGGATAAATTTCTAGTTGTAATAAGATGCATAACGTTTTTTTATTTGGTAATTATTCATCGATTCCTTGTTCAACAATTACCCCGTGTTCAATAACAAATACTGTGTTTTTTAGTTCTTTAGAGTAGATAGTCTCTGCGCAACCAGTGTAATTTTAAATTGCATATTATTAACTGCTACTTGTATCACATTTTCTGATTTTTTGAGTTTAATACATCTGTCACTTCATCAAATACAAGAGATTTTAATATTTTATAGGATGCAAGACATTTATTAAAAAGTTCAACTCTTCAGAATACATCAAACACATCCATATAATAATTGCTATCCTTAAAATTTGAAATATAAACAATTTTGATTTTTCCAAAATTTAATTGTATCTCACCCACGAACGATTCCATCTTTTTTACTGTCATTCAGGTACCTGACATAATTTTATATCGGAAAAATCAACTTACTATTGATGGTTAATAAAAAACCAACCGATGTTGTCATTTTTTGCGGAGGCCGGGGAACACGCATGAGTGAAAGAACTCACCAGATGCCCAAACCCTTAATAGAACTCGGGGATTTCCCTGTTCTCTGGCATATCATGAAAATCTACTCCCATTATAACTTCAACCGGTTTTTACTGACGCTCGGATACAAAGGAGAGATGATCAGCGACTATTTTCTCAATACCTACCCATTAATGCAGGATTTTTCCATCAGTACAGCGGATCTTCATCCTCCAAAGGTAAAGGAAGACTGGGAACTGTGTTTCGTCCATACCGGACAGGAATCAAAGACCGCAACGCGTCTTTTAAAATGCAGGGATCACATCCACTCCGATCCATTCATGGTTACCTATGGCGACGGAGTAGCGGATATCTCCCTTCCCGCTCTAATCAAAAGGCACCAGCACCTGCGAAAGGAACACGGGGTTGTTGCAACCATCACCATCACCCGGCCGTATTCAAAATATGGCATTGTGAAACTTGATGGTGATATTGTTGAGAAATTCCAGGAAAAACCCTTAATGGATAATTTTGTCAATGTGGGTTTTATGGTACTCGAACCGGAGATTTTTGATTATATCAGTAAAGATAAGGATGTGATGTTTGAAGATACTCTTGAAGAAGTGGCAAAAGACGGGAAACTGGGATATTATATCCATGACGGTTTCTGGCATGCCATGGACACCTACAAGGATTACGTTGATCTGAACGACATGTGGAGGGATAATCCCAAATGGAAGATCTGGAACGATTAAAATTCTGGAATGGCAAGAAAGTCTTTGTGACCGGTGCAACCGGGGTTATTGGGTTAAACCTCGTCAACCGTCTGGTCGAATGTGAAGCAGAGGTTGTTGCACTCGTAAGAGATATTGTTCCACGAACAAAAATTCTCGGGCACTGGCTCAATGGCGAATCAGAAGTAACGTTAGTTCGCGGGGATCTTCTGGATTACGATCTGGTTTTACGAACGTTGGCTGAATACGAGAGTGAATATATCTTCCATCTCGGGGCACAGACTATTGTCAATGTGGGGAACCGTTCACCGCTCACCACATTCAGGTCAAATATCGAGGGCACCTGGAACCTGTTAGAAGCTGCACGCGTTCTTGAAGGATATTCAAAAACGATCAAGGCACTCTGTGTTGCTTCTTCTGACAAAGCCTATGGAACCAGCCCGGTTCTTCCCTATGTAGAGGATATGCCATTGCGGGGTGAACATCCTTATGACGTATCAAAAAGCTGTACTGATTTGCTTGCCCAATCCTATGCAAAAACATATCACCTCCCCATCACTATCGCCCGCATGGGTAACATCTACGGTTTTGGCGATTTGAATTTCAACCGGATTATTCCGGGAACCATCCGGAATATTATTGAAAACAAACCCGTTGAGATCCGGAGTGACGGAACGCCGGTCCGTGAATATTTTTTTGTTCTGGATGCTGTTGATGCATATCTCACCTTGGCAGAGAAAATTTCAGAAAAGGGAGTAGCAGGTGAAGCATTCAATTTCTCCAGTAGGGAGAAACTGACCGTTCTCGAAATTGTGCAAAAAATCAGCGATCTGATGGGTGCAAAGATCCCCCTGCGGATCCTTGACAATTCCCGCCACGAAATTCAGGATCAGTACCTTTCCATTGCTAAAGCAAACAAGATCTTACACTGGAAACCGCATTATAAAACGGGAGAAGGACTCAAATTGACAATTGACTGGTACAAAGATAAGGTGTTTGCATGATCGAAGGTGTCAGGATCATTCCTTTGAAAACCTTCCTTGATGAAAGGGGGATTGTCAGGCACATGTTGAAATGTTCGGATCCTCATTTCTCCCGGTTTGGCGAAATATATTTTTCTGCCATATTCCCCGGGGCAATCAAAGGCTGGCATGTCCACCGGAAAATGGAGCTGAATTACACGACAATTTCAGGAAATATCAAGCTCGTATTATATGATGACCGGAAAGATTCCCCGACCTACAAAGAACTCCAGGAAATATTCTTAGGTGAGGATAACTACGTTCTGGTAAAAATTCCGCCTCATGTAGTAAATGGTTTTAAGGCCATCGGAAACGAACGTGCGATTGTGGCAAACTGTTCTGATATTCCCCATGACCCGGAAGAGATTGAACGGTTCGATCCCTTTGATAAGCGGATTGGATACAACTGGGATATCCTGCACGGGTAAGCTATGACCAGAGTCCTGATTACAGGTACAACCGGTTTTGTAGGTTCGAATATCTATGAATACTTAAAAAGGAATACGGACTGGGAAGTGACCGGCCTGAGCAGGAGGGCTGGGGACTCTGTCGATGTTATTGCCGATCTGAGTGACCGGAATGCGGTGGAAAACCTTTGCAAGTCCCATGAGTTTGATTATATTATTCACACCGCTGCTGTAACAAAAACAGATATCTGCGAGAAACAGAAAGAAGCCTGTTACACTGCAAATGTTGTTGTGACAAAAAACCTTGCAGAAATCTTTTCCACCTCCACCATGGTTTTTTTCTCAACCTATGCCGTGTATAATACAGTGACCGGTAATTGTGATGAATCCAGTCCCATCTCTCCAACGAATCATTACATTTCAACCAAGATTGAAGCTGAAGGAATTGTAAACGGCCTGGATAATTCCCTCATTTTAAGGCCCTCGGTAATGTTTGGTTATACCCGTTTTGAGCGGGAAACAAAAAATTACTTCATGCAACTCCTCGATAACGTTCAGGTAAAAAAGAAAATGCAGTCTCCTGTTGATCAGTATTTTAATCCCATTCACGTCGATTGTGTAACCCGACTTGTTTACAGGGCATTAAATAAAGGGATTTATGGGGTGTATAATATTGGATGTAATGAAATGATCAGCAAATACGATTTCAATCGCAGGGTAATGCAAAGATTCGGTTTTGATGAATCCTTGCTTGATGGAATTAAATCCGGTGAACTTCAGGTTGTCCGGCCAAATAATGGAACGATCTCATCAAAAAAGATTCAGACTGACCTTCAAATTGAGATCTCTTCACTTGAGGATATGATTGACAGATTGTATGCATCAACTAGCTAAAATATTATGTATTTTAAAATTTACCTTTAAATTCTGCTCGGTCCTGTGATATTATGAAGGAAGTATCCTCAAATCCTATAGTTTCTATCTGTATACCCACCTACAATCGTGCTTCAATGGTCAGCGATGCCATAAAAAGTGCACTGAACCAGACATATTCCCCGATTGAAGTAATGGTTGTGGATAATGCCTCCTCAGATAATATCGAGGAGGTTATAAGTTCATTCCATGATCCAAGGCTGAAATTTGTAAAAAATGACAAAAATCTTGGACTATTTGGGAATTTTAACCGTTGTATCGAACTGGCTCAGGGCAAATATATTCACATTCTGCATTCGGATGACTGGATTGACCCCGGTTTTACAGAAACCTGTACCCGCTTTTTAGAATCCCATCCCGATGTTGTCATGACCTTTACCTCTCTTGTATTGCATACTCCGGAAAACCAGAATCTGCTGAAGGTGTCTGATAAAACGGAAATATATCCCCCACCGAGTGGTTTCCGGCAGATACTGCTTCGCCAGAGTTTCATCGGATGTCCATCGGTCATGGTTCGTAGTGAAATATATGATACCATTGGACGATTCTCTCTTGAATATCCTTATTCTGCTGACTATTACCAGTGGTTAAAAATATCCTGGCAGTACAGCATTGCGTATATACAGGATGCCTGTCTGCATTACCGGCAGGGCGAACATTCAGAGTCCTACCGTCTCCTGTTCACTAGTCCCAGTGGTTATGCAGATACCTTAAAAATCTATATTCAGCTTATTCAGGATCTTTCTGATCAGTATCCATACTACCGCTCAGATATTAATGTTGCTTTACGGCGCTTCATGAGGGATTGCCTGTTTGCAGGGTTTACCCGATCAGAGCAGATGGATAATTTCAACCCGGCTCTTTTTTCGGGTTTTGCATGGAATGCACTGGGTCTCATTAAGCCGGAGAATATATCTGAACATTTTCTCTATTTTTTCGATGCGATTGGTATATGGATCGGTAGTATTTGCATGAAATTTTCTATTACACGATCCCTTATAGTAAGACTATTGAAAAAACGATCAAATTATTATTGATAAGGATGGTATCGTCCGTATTAATTACTCAACGAATGGGTTTCGCGCTCAATGATAGCAAGAGCACGTTCAGCAACTTTTCCATCAAGTTTATG
>Ga0194039_1002149_pt1 | contig 10133 bp, 12 predicted proteins | sample JunL228m_MetaG_FD_148679 | JGI IMG/M metagenome (GOLD analysis project Ga0194039, IMG submission 148679) | Anoxic zone freshwater microbial communities from boreal shield lake in IISD Experimental Lakes Area, Ontario, Canada - Jun2016-L227-8m | ecosystem: Environmental > Aquatic > Freshwater >...
CTGACCTAGTCTATTACGAATTAAACGAAAAAGGATTAAAAATAAGAAATCGTATTTTCCCTTATAAAAAAATAAGATCTTTTTGGGTACAAAAAGAAACGCCACCTACTCTTTTTATAAAATCAGAAAGATTAATTATGCCTATAATTTCTATACCTATCGAATATTCCATGGCACAAGAAATAAAAAATAAAATGATTGAAAATGAAGTAGAAGTAGAAGAAATGAAAGAACATGTTTCGGAAAAGATAATGGACTCCGTGGGATTTTAAAGTGCTCCCGGCAGGAATCTTTCCTTATTGTAATAAATTGTGCTCCCGGCAGGAATCGAACCTGCATCATAACTTCCGCAAAGTTACGTCCTATCCATTGAACGACGAGAGCATCACATGAAAATCCTATCATTTTTTGATAAAAAGTCTATCTCATTTGTGTTATATTTAAATTATGGCCTCTGCAAGAACCGACGAAGAAATAATTAACCTCTATAAAAACGGAGACAAAGAAGTATTTAAGGAACTAATAAACAAATACACTCCTTCCCTTTTTAACTTCACAGCGAGATTAGTTGGTAAAGATTTTGCCCCAGACATAGTACAAGAAATTTTTATAAAAATTTGGAAAAAAATTGATAATTTTGATTTTAAAAAATCAAGTTTCAAAACTTGGATTTTTATTATTGCAAAAAATACTGCACTGGATTTTATGAGAAAAAGGAGGTCGATAAATTTTAGTTACTTAGAAAATGAAGATGAAAACAGTACTTTCTCTGAAACCATAAAAGACGAAGAGCTTCTTCCAGATGAGGCCTTACAAAAACTACAAGACAAAGATTTTTTAAATAATTTATTAGAAAAACTTTCAATTGAATATAAAACTATCTTGACTTTGCATTATCAAGAAGAAATGACTTTTGAAGAAATAAGCAAAGTGTTGAAGAAGCCGCTAAACACAGTAAAAAGCAATCACTTCCGAGCAATCATTAAATTAAGGAAAATGCTATAATAAACTTCTCGAATTAAATCCAAATGGCCACAATTTTAGCTTTACTTATCAAGTATAAATACCTAATTCTTTTACCTGTTGTCGTAATTGAAGGTCCTTTTGCCACAATCATAAGCGGTTTTCTGATCTCCTCTGGAATATTCAATTTTTTTATAGCTTATCCTATAATAATTCTAGGAGACCTGATCTCCGATTCAATATTTTATTTTATAGGTAGATTTGGTAGTAAATCAGTTGCAAAATGGATACTTCGACTTGGAGTAACTGAAGAAAAGCTCGAAAACGCAAAAATATATTTTACAAAAAACAGCAACAAGGCTATAGTAACTTCCAAATTTGTTCACGGCGTAGGAATAAGTGGGTTAATGGCAGCAGGTATTTTAAAAATACCATATTTAAAGTACATTAAAATTTGTCTCGCCACAGATATTTTGCAATTTGGAGCACTTCTTGCGATAGGATTTTTCTTTGGACATGCTTACAACCAAATCGCAACTTATTTAGACAATTATACAAAAACTATAAGTGGAATAGCCATACTGTCAATCGGATTAATAATATTTTATATAATAAAAAGAAATCGTAAATTAAAAAAGCTTAAAAATATTTATCCATCCACCAACTAGTACTATGGAAGACAAAAAATCTAACAGAAAAAAACTAAATATTGCGATGATTTGCGATCCAATAGGTAATAACAAATCTGGAGTAGTAGTTTCGACTCTACGATTCGCAAAATTATTAAAAGAGAGAGGACATAATGTCATTTTTATAGGAGCTCGCCTAAAAGAACATAAAAAAAGTGGTCTTCATGGTGGAATAAAAACATATAGATTTCGAAGCATCCCCCTTGTAAGATCTGGCGGATGGGCTCTCGCCTTTCCAACCGTGAAAGAACTAAAAAATTTATTCAAAAAAGAAAAAATTGACATAGTGCATATTATTTTACCTATGTCTGGATCCATAATTGCAATACAAGCTGCCCGTGCCCTTGGCATTAAAATAGTTGCTCACTCTCATTCACAACCAGAAAACCTTTTCATGGACGTACCAAAAATACTACAGCCGATGATGAATAAAATATGGAACTCATATTTAGCATGGACATACGGAAAAGCCGAATCATTGATATACCCATCAGAAATGGCTAGAGACTTATTAAAAAAATTAAGCAAAAAGGAGCAGATATCACACGTCATAAGCAATGGCATAAACATAGAAGAATTTAAGCCTACTCCCGTTGAGGATTTTCATGAAAGATATAACATACCTAAAGATACAGTAAAATTACTTTTTGTTGGACGGTTATTCCCAGAAAAATCGGTAGAAACTCTTATCAGAGCCACTCCACACATAATAAAAAAACACCCAAACACACACATAATGATAGTAGGTGGTGGAATATCAAAAGTAAAACTAGAAAAATTAGTTCGTGATCTTGCAGTAGAAAAATATACAACTTTTTTAGGGCTAGTTAGCGACAAAGACAAAATCTTGGCCTATAATGCAAGCGATATTTTTATCCTTCCTTCTCTCGCTGAACTTGAAGGAATGGCAGTACTTGAAGCAAAAGCTTGTGGTAAACCAATAATTATTTCTGATTCAGAAATGAGTGCTTCTAGATTTTTTGTGGATGGTAATGGTTTCCTTTTTGAAACCAAAAATCATGAAGATTTAGCAGAAAAAGCCCTAAGATTAATTCTAGACAAAAATCTAAGAGAAAAAATGGGACAAATCAGTTTAGAAAAAAGTAAGAACTATGACATAAAAAAAAGTGCTGATAAATTAGAAGAAGTATATTATTTAACCTTAGAAAAATAATGAAGGAATTTTTTTTTGAAGAGAAGGGGCTTTATTATAGAATAAATGATTTTAAACCAAACAGACCAACTCTGGTTTTCGTACATGGAGTATATGGCAGCTCTTCGGCTTGGGTAAAACACGAAAAGGAATTCTTGAATAAATATAATTTATTAAGTTTTGACCTAAGAGGTCATGGAAAATCTCGTGTATACAAAAACTACGAAGACTATTCAATAGAAAATTTTGTTGAAGATCTGAATGCCTTAATAAAATTTTTAAAAATAAAAAATTTTATTTTGATCTCTCATTCAATGGGTTCTCTAATAGTATTAGATTTTTTACTTAAATACCAAAGAAAAGTACTAGGGGCTGTGTTGTTAAGTCCAAACATAAATACGAAAAATGAGTGGTTAAAAGTTGTTATCAATAAACCTTTGTTATATTTAGAAAAATCAATAGAAAACAAAATAAAAAAACCAAGATTAGGAGGTCATGTTGATTATTCTAAATACCCGAATTCCGGGGATTGGGATATAAAAAGATCAATTGCAGACCTAAGAAATACTGGAGTATCTAATTATCTGTATTGCGTAAAGAATTTTTCTGGATACGACAGAAGAAAAGAAGTTGAAAATATAAAAATACCAATATTAATTGTGCACGGCAAAAATGATAGCATCTTCCCTGTAAAAAATTCTATTGAAATGTCCAAAAAAATTTCTAATGCAAAAATAAAAATTCTAGAAAACGCTGACCACATAATCGTAATAAACCATTTTGATGAAATCAAAAAAATCATTGACGATTTTGTAAAAGAACAAACTTATTGATAATGTTGTTATTAAAGAGTAGACTTAATTTATGCAAATCTGGAAACAAAAATGGAAACTCGTTTTACACAACAAAGAATTTATTAAATCTCTTGTAATTTCTTTTCTTTTCCTTTTTTTAAGCTTAATAATAAATTTTTTCGCAGGTACTTATGCCACAGAAAAAGCAAGTCTCCCTGTTACTGACATAATCCTCAGCAATATTCCTGTTTTTGATGTCGATATGATTTTCATTTATGGTCCGATAGTATTATTCTCTTTCGTAACGGTGTTATTTCTTTACAATCCACAAAAGATTCCTTTTATTATAAAAAACATAGCTCTCTTTACTGTCATAAGATCGATCTTCATAAGTTTGACTCATCTAGGACCATTCCCCACTCAAGCCATAGTCACTAGTGGAAATTTCTTCAATAAATTTACATTTGGTGGAGATTTGTTTTTCTCGGGACATACAGGACTACCATTTTTAATGGCTTTGATTTTTTGGCAAGAAAAATCTTTAAGGTACATCTTTCTTTCAGCTTCAGTTTTGTTTGGTACTGTCGTGCTATTAGGGCATCTACATTATTCTATAGACGTGTTGGCTGCCTTCTTTATAACTTATGCTATTTTTGATATCTCTATTTTCTTGTTTAAAAAAGACAAAGAAATGTTTCAGGGCTAATTGCACCAAAACACATATTTCATACGTATACATATATGTATGAATAAAAAAATAAAAACCGTTTTCCAAAACGCAAAGCATGAGCCAAATGCAAATTTGGCCCAAGATACTTGGCAAAAAATAATTATTTATAATAAAAAAATTACTTATTTAAAAATCTGGACTTTTTCGATATTTGGAGCACTGTCTCTTGTAGGATTAGTGCCTACTTTTATCGCTTTGGCTAATGAATTCTCTAAATCAGGATTTTACGAATATTTAGCTTTAATGTTCTCAAGTAATGGCGAAATCACATCGTATTGGAAGGAATTAACCCTTTCTATGGCCGAATCACTCCCTGTGATGGCTATTATTTATACCCTTTTCTTGATTTTCATTTTGTTTTTATCCGCTAAATATGTGACAAAACAAATCATTAAAAATCAATCAGTATTATCATATTAATTTAAAATTATGACAAAAATAAAAGAAAAAATATTAAAAATGTTTGAATCGAAGGTATCTGTCGGTGTTTTGTATGGCATTGGCTTTGCGTTGGTTGTGATGATAGTTTTTTACTGTGGAGTATCGGTAGGATTTCACAAAGCATCTTTTGGCCGCGCATGGGGAGACAATTATCAAAGAAACTTTGGAATGATGGGTGATGAAGGAATGATGGGTGGACGTTTTGGTTTTAGAGGAGACAATTTTCCGAATGCCCATGGCTCAACTGGGAAAATAATAAAAGTAGAATTACCAACAATCATAGTGCAAGACAAAAATGGCACAGAAAAAGTTATTCTAATAAAAAATGACACAAGAATACAGAAAATGATGGTGAATATACAAAAAACAGATTTGAAAACTGATGATTTTGTTGTTGCAATAGGATCACCAAACACATCTGGCCAAATAGAAGCAAAGTTCATTCGAGTTATGCCAAGGCCTGAATTATTAAATAATCTAAACTTAAATTCAAATGAAAAACTTCCTCAATAAAACAAAATCTTATGTTGTAAATCATAAAAAACTAAGTATATTTATATTAATAATATTAATATTTGCCGGATATTGGTGGTACACAAAAGCAACAAGCACAACTGGCGAAACCAGATATATAACAACCACAGCATCACTTGGAACGATTATCTCTTCTGTCACTGGAAGTGGACAAGTATCGGCTTCAAACCAAGTAAACATACAACCAGAAGTAAGTGGTACGATAAAAGCCATAAATGTTAATCCTGGAGACTATGTTTCAAGTGGTAAAATTCTTTTTACTCTTGATGACACCGACGCACTGAAAACCATACGTGATGCACAAATGAACTTAGACAATGCAAATTTATCTTTGGAAAAACTAAAACTCCAAGATTCAACAGAAAACCTAAGTGCTGATTTATCCAAGGCCTACGATGATGGATTTAACACTGTTTCTAATACATTCTTAGATTTACCTACAATTATAACTGGATTAGATAATTTATTTTTTAAAGCTAACGCAAGTGGTAGAAATTATATAAACATATATTCTGAATCGGTTGGGCAACCAGACAGAGACAAGGCTATCTCCTACAGGGATAGTGTTACTAATGCTTATAATATCGCACGTGCAGCTTATGATTTAAACTTCAATACATATAAAAATACTTCAAGAACTTCCAGTAATCAAGAAATTGAAGCTTTAATCTCGCAAACCTATGATACAACCAAACTTATATCTGACGCCATCAAAACTTCCAATAACTATATAGACTTTGTTAACGATTCAATGCAAAGATACAATTTTGACATTCCATCTTTTATAGCAACGCACAAAGCAACGCTCAGTAGTTATACCTCTCAAACAAATTCTCATCTACTTGACCTTCTTTCAATTAAGACAAGCATAAAAACAAGCAAGGATGCTTTCCAAAATAGCGACATAGACATTAAATCCTCTACCCTCTCTGTACAACAAAAAGAAAACGCGCTCGCTGACGCAAAAGATGCCCTGTCAAAATATAATATTGTCGCTCCATTTAGTGGAACAATAGCATCTGTTCCTGTTAACTTGGGTGACAACGCAGGATCAGGAACAATTCTAGCTACAATTATTACTTCAAAAAAACTTGCTACAATTCCATTAAATGAAGTTGATATTGCAAAAATAAAACTCGGACAAAAAGCTACTCTCACTTTTGACGCAATCCCAGATCTTACTATTACAGGCAGAGTAGAAGAAATTGATTCAATAGGAACAGTCTCACAGGGTGTTGTAAATTACAATGTAAAAATAAGTTTTGATACAAACGACACACGAGTAAAGCCTGGAATGAGCACAAGTGCAGCAATTATCACAAACATAAAACAAAATATTTTGACTGTCCCCGGAGCTGCTGTAAAAAGTCAAAATGGAACAAGCTATGTACAAACTTTTACCACCGCATTACCAAAGGCAGCTCTTGGAGTACAAGGATCACCTTCAATAATACCACCCACAAATGTCACGGTCACAACTGGACTTTCTAGTGATACTTTAGTTGAAATAACTTCTGGATTAAACGAAGGAGATATCGTTGTAACAAAAACAATTGCTGGATCAACCTCTACTACGTCCACTCCTAGCTTACTAAATACGGTAGGTGGAAACAGAGGTGGGGCTAGTATCGGAGGATCACTACACTAAGAGGAAACTAAAAAAATGATCGAATTAAAAAACATTACAAAAGTATATAAAACAGGCGACATAGAATTCAATGCCTTAAATGGCATCTCTTTTAAGATAGAAGATGGAGAGTTTATAGCAATAATGGGCCCATCTGGTTCTGGAAAATCCACATTGATGCATATACTGGGAGCACTTGATAAGCCAACAAGTGGAACATATTTTTTAGATGACAAAGACGTTTCAACTTTGTCAGACGACCAGCTAGCAGATATTCGAAAAGATAAAATTGGTTTTGTTTTCCAGTCTTTTAATTTACTTCCAAGAACAACGGTCTTACGTAACGTAATGCTACCATTAATCTATGAAGGGGTGGCTAAAACAGAACGCACAAAAAGGGCACATGAGGCTTTAAAATTAGCAGGGTTAGATGAACAACATTTTTCACACCTATCAAACCAACTCTCTGGTGGACAAATACAACGTGTTGCCATAGCAAGAGCATTAGTAAACAATCCGTCACTCATACTGGCTGACGAACCCACTGGTAATTTAGATTCAAAAACTAGTGAAGTCGTACTGGGAACATTTCAAGAACTAAACAAAAAACACGGTAGAACCATAGTGTTAATAACTCACGAACAAGATATAGCATTACATGCCGATAGAATATTATTTATTAAAGATGGAATACTCGTTGAAGATTCAACTGGTCATGAAAAAACTATAATAAAAAAACACTAAAATTATGAAAATAGAAGATATTTTAAAAGAAACATATTCATCGTTGTCATCAAACAAAGTTAGAACAGGACTTACAATGTTGGGTATCATTATAGGAATAGCCTCAGTCATAGCAATGACTGCAATAGGTCAAGGGGCACAAAATTCTATCTCTGCAAGAATAGAATCTATTGGATCAAATTTAATTATGGTAACACCAGGAGCTCAAAGATCTTTTGGTGGTGGACCCTCTGCTGGACGTGGTGGTGCTCAATCACTCACGGTGGCAGACGCTGATGCAATACAATCAGAAGTATCAAACGTCGCTGGTGTCGTAAGAGTAGTTTCAACACGCAAACAAGTTGTAGCAACTGGAACAAATACAAATACAACAATAGTTGGAACTGAACCATCATATTCTACCGTTCGTAATGTTTCTATTGATGAGGGAGTTTTTATTTCCTCACAAAATGTATTAAGTGGTTCAAAGGTTGCAGTGTTGGGACCAACAACGCGCGATGATTTATTCGGAGTTGGAGCAACAGGGGTAGTTGGTCAAAAAATTCGTATCGCTGGAAGCGAATATCAAATCATAGGAATAACGGTATCCAAGGGTGGTAGTGGTTTTGGAAATGCTGATGATACAATTTTTATCCCATATACAACTGCGCAAAGATATCTTTCTGGAAATAAATATCTAAGTGAAATAGATGTATCGGCTCAAGATTCAAGCTTTTCTACCCAAGTGCAAACAGACATCACGACCCTACTTCTCACTCGTCACAATATTACTGATCCTACAAAAGCAGATTTTAGTACAATGAATCAAGCAGACATCATAGCTACAGCATCAAGTGTAACTGGCACTTTTACCGCCCTACTCGCAGCAGTAGCAGGTATATCCCTCCTCGTTGGTGGAATTGGAATTATGAATATGATGTTAACCACAGTAACAGAACGCACAAGAGAAATAGGACTACGTAAAGCAATAGGAGCAAAAAGAAAAGATATAAATACTCAATTTTTAGTTGAAGCAGTAATTCTAACATTTACGGGTGGAGCAATAGGAGTAATCCTTGGTTGGCTTATATCCTTTGGTGTCAGTACCCTTGGAATATTACAAGCGCAAGTTTCCATTTCTTCGGTACTTCTGGCCTTTGGTGTCTCGACTGTTATCGGTATAGTTTTTGGTTACTACCCTGCGAGACACGCAGCGTCACTTAATCCGATTGATGCATTGAGGTATGAATAAAATTGTTAGTAAAGGTCAAAATTATTAGTTTTAAAAAATAAAAAAATATGAAAAACAAAAAAAATATAATTTTAATAGCGGGTTTTGTAATTTTAGCACTAATTTCTTTTTATGTTGGAACAACATATTCAGGATCAAAAAATACAACCAATTCTCTAGCAAATAATCCCAGACAAGGTGGACAAAATAGTCAGTTTGGACAAGGAAGAGGTGGAAGGGGTTTTGGAGGAAATGTTTTTGGTCAAATAATAGCAAAAGATGCAAATAGTATTACTGTGCAATTAAGTATGCCCAGTGACCCAAATACAACAGGAATATCTAACACGGGCACTGGTTCAAAGATAGTTCTATATACAAATACAACCACAGTATCAAAAACTATACCCGGAACAAGTAATGATTTAGTGGTAGGAACAAATGTAACCATACAAGGGACTGCAAACCCTGATGGTAGTGTTAGTGCCCAAAGTATCTCAATTAGACCAAATACACCAACTAGAGTACAATAAAAATTAATGGGAGACTACCCTATGCGGATAAATAAATACTTGGCACATCAGAAAATCGCTACCCGCGATGGGGCAGATGTTCTGGTTGCTAAAGGTGATGTTTTTATAAATGGAAAGCGTGCCGTGCTTGGCAGTAAGGTAAACGAGGATGATAAAGTAGAAGTACGCGGAAAAAATAATATCAAAAATTATGTTTATTACGCATACAATAAACCAAAGGGGCTTGAAACTCCAGACATTTCTGTAAAAGACGTGTTCCCTGTTGGGCGTTTAGATAAAGATTCTCATGGACTTATAATTCTCACCAACGATGGACGCATAACTGATCTACTTCTAAATCCAAAATATATTCACGAGAAAGAATACATTGTAAAAACTTCCAATAAGCTCCGTTCCAATTTTAAACAAAAAATGGAGGCAGGAGTAAATATTGAAGGATATGTTACTAAAAAATGTAAAGTGCAAGTAATTAATGAAAATACCTTTAAGATAATTCTATCTGAAGGCAAGAAACACCAAATTCGCCGAATGTGTTCCAATCTCTTTCAAGAAATTGCAGATCTAAAAAGAATCCGTATTATAAATATCGAATTAGGGAAATTAGCCCTAAACACCTCTCGAGAAATCAAAGGCAAAGAACTCGAAACTTTTTTGGGTAGTATGGGAATAAAATAAAAAATTTGACTATCCTAAAAAAATGATGTATTGTGTACTAAAC
>Ga0194039_1002150_pt1 | contig 10133 bp, 15 predicted proteins | sample JunL228m_MetaG_FD_148679 | JGI IMG/M metagenome (GOLD analysis project Ga0194039, IMG submission 148679) | Anoxic zone freshwater microbial communities from boreal shield lake in IISD Experimental Lakes Area, Ontario, Canada - Jun2016-L227-8m | ecosystem: Environmental > Aquatic > Freshwater >...
TTGAGTAGGATCCGGAATCTCCGGAGCCTGGGATATTATTACATTCATATCAAGTTCTTCTGGTAGGCAAATGCGACAATCCCTGCTTTGGAATGGCAACCGATCTTTCTCTCAATGTTTGATCGGTGAACATTCATGGTATTTAAACTCATACCGAGATTGTCGGCAATGATTTTATCAGGCAAATCATTTGGAAACAATTTGATGATCTGTAATTCCCGGGGAGTAATTTGTCCGTTGGGAGCTTCAACCGGCAGACAGATGATCCCTTCATGCTTGCATGATCCACGATACTGGCAGCGCACATGTTCATGGATGATCACGCCATCACGCGTGAGATCAGCTTTGTTGTCGAAGTTTCCAAAGTTGCATACTGCCCATTTCTTATTCTGAGCATTGGGTGTGGCTATCCCACATTCCTCCATTGCCCTCAATGCTTTCGGATGCAATTCAAGATCATCACGCAAGAGCGTCATATAATCGACATCGACATCCTCGAAACGCAATACCTGTTTATTTTGCATGAAGAAGACTTCACCATCATTGTCGTAGAATTCGAAGTCTAGGTCTTTAATCCCTGCAGGGATTTTTGGGGTTGATGTATCCATGGGTCAGGAATTTGAAAATTCAACTCCCGAATTGGTAAACAGGTCGGCAACTTCTTCAAATTCCTGCCGATCGAGTTTCTTGAGTGAAATTCCCAGGCGGGCTTCTTCTGCTCTCAGCTCTTCCAATTTATTGAAAGCATCATTGGTTTTAAGAATTTCTTCAATCTCATGACGCTTTGCCTGGATCGATGCTTTTTCACGTAACAGATCCTTTCGGTTGGTCATGATCCCGTGAAAATGTTCGTAAAGGATATCGTAACATTGACGTTTATAGTCAATCAATTCCTTTGCTTCGCTTCGTATTGAAAAGATCCACCCATAGATGTACCTTTCAGGAAGGCATACCATATTTCTGGCCTGGTCACCGGGTACCTGTATTGTCTGTTTAGACAATGCAGGTCCGAGAATCGGATCTTCTGAAAGATTCTTGAATTGACGGATATAATCAACATTAAGTACTTCACATACAGGCTTTATGGCAATGTAATAAATGCCATTTTTCGCGATAAAAAGCAAAGTTTTGCCTTTAAACTCCAAAAATTTTACAATTGATTGTTTCATAATGGTTTGTGTTTTTTTGTGACAATGCAGGTATTGGTTAAATTGATGCCAATTCGGCAATTTCCTTTTTCAAGGCATCTCTGCGTTCTTTTTCTTCTCTGGCAACTTCGAGAGCCATCTCTATAACTTTTGAACTGCGTCTCTTTCCATAAAGAATTTTCCTGATATAATCAATTGTGAATTCTCCCAGTCTGTCCTGAATTTGCATATACCCATCTTCTGGCAGCGCCTCCCGTAAAATATTCAGTGATTTGTTATCCAAATTTTTCATAATTCAATTACACTATTTACATTATCCTATATATGTACTATATTTGGTCTATAATAGGCCCACAAATATAAAACATAGTTTACAGTTGTCAAGATAATTTTACACATATATCAATATATATTTACAGTCTAAATAGTAATAAGACTTAAAATAGTGAATTACAATAATATATTAAAAGAGATTCATGATCGTAGGTTTGCAGTCACAAGAATTGCAAAAATTGTTGGAATAACTCCTCAAGGACTCTATGGGGCTATTAACAATGGAACATTAAGAATAGATTATCTTGAAATAATATCGAAGACAATTGGTGTTCCAATGAATTACTGGTTCCAAGATGAGGATTTAGTAATGCATGATAAGGATCCTGGTTATGTCCTGCAATCAAATGCAGAAATAAAAAAGCTAAATACGCTTATTGAGGAACTTCGGGATGACAAGAAAAGGATGAAGGATCAGATAGATGAATTAAAATCTGATAAAATAGCGATGCGTTCTGACTTTGATTTAATCCTTTCAAAACATGGGATCAGTAAAGTCGGTACCTAAGGGTTGTAACCTGATTTCCCCTTACCCCCCTAACAAGGATATAACGATTATACTATAATGAAATAGAAAAGTTGCAGGAGATGAATGAAGAACAATTAAAATTCGATCAGGATAAACTTGTAAAATATTTAATCGACAATCTTATTTCGACTAAAGCAAGATTAATATCTCTCGAACTTTCTTTTTTAACCTATGTAGAATTAAGGACACCTCAATTAACGGACAAGATTCGCAATGGGATTCTTCTTGAAGAGAAGAAACAAATTCAGAAAGAACTTGACGATCTACGGGTTTTAAGCCAAGGTCTTTCAGACGCACTTCGTAAAGAACTTGATGATTTGGATCCATGAAATAATATTTCGGCAAAGGAACCCTGAATGCAAGATTATATAAAGGACACATTTCAAAAGCTGAAACATAAACTGAAACATTCATATCATATTTATTAACTAATATGGAGGAGTAATAAAGGTAAGTCATTCAGGTTCAACCTGGGAAAGTTTGCGGACAAGTCCTCTCCCCGCTACTAAATTCATAAACGTTTCAAAATTAAGCTATTGTGAAAATATAACTTGATTTTGAAACATAATGAAACACGGATTGTGACTCTGCTTCAAATTTTCCCTTGTTGGTTATTCATCAAACAATGGGAAAATGACATTCAAAAAAGCTAAACTTTACGATGCAGACGGGCACCTGGCCGCCAGGTGGATTGTCTATTATTTTTTCAAAGATCCTGCAACCGGAAAGTATCAAAGATTTACCCATACCATTTCTTCAAAATTTATTACACGCGCCCAGCGATATAACCGCGCACGTGAGATAATAAAAGAAATAGATACAAAACTCCAGAGAGGGTTTAACCCTTTTGCCTATCGTAACAGGTCGCTTACATCACTTTCAGCTTCGATGGAATATTTTTTGGAATCAAAAAAAAGATTCATCAGGCCAAGGTCTTACATCTCATATAATTCATATGTGAACGATTTTAAGGAATGGGCTGAAGAAAACAAATATGACATGCTTCCTGTCGAGTCATTCAATTACAACCATGCACAGCAGTACATGGACATTGTCGGGCAGCGAAAAATATCAAATCGCACATATAATAATATACTGCAGGCGCTTAAAACATGTTTCAACTTTCTTGTTGAAAAAGAATACATGAACATTAACCCATTTTTTAAACAGAAAAAAGTACATCTGGAAGATACTGAACTTATTGCATTTACCACCGATGAGCTGAAGATCGTTTCGGAGACACTCGCCGATTATAATTATAACCTTTATGTGGTGGCTACGTTGATATTTAATTGTTTCCTTCGTCCGCAGGAGATCGTTCGCTTGAAAGTAAGGCACCTCAAATCAATAAATGGGATGCTTATCATAAGCGGTGAAATTTCAAAGAATAAAAAAAATGAAACCATAGCCCTTTCGCCAATGGTCATATCGGCAATACAAAAGCTGAACCTTGACTATCCATCAGAATACTATGTATTTGCGCGGAATATGGAACGGGGAGAACAACAAATCGCCCCCACCCGGATTGCCGAAGCCTGGAGGGTTTATGCCAAAAAGAATAATATTGAAAAAAATATTTATGCCCTTAAGCACACCGGAAATGGACTTGCACTGGCAAACGGTGCAAATGCCCGTGACTTGCAACTTCAAAACCGGCACTCATCCCTTGAGCAAACGCAAAAGTACCTTGACCGGTTCTCCCGGTGTACTTCTGATTCGTTTTTAAAAACCCTGCCCAGTTTGTGATCTTCCGATGAGCCAGTAGAATTTTATCTCCTCGCTCGATTCGATCGGAAGGTACCGGTACCCCTGCTCAATCATGAATCCGTAAAGGTTCCCGATCTCGATATCCGGACAAAAATCATTGAATATTTCTGAAATCTGAGCTGTTGTTAACTTGAGTGTTAACCCTTCGATGTAATCTTCTGCAGGGGGAAAATGTTCTTTGAAGTGATCAAAGATGGATTGTAATTCAATGTGCGACATATATGGAAGGTTAAAAAAATCCCCGGTAGCTGTCGCACATCATATACCTCGCAGTGTATGTTGTGTAAAGGCTTCCCCTTTACTCTACCGGGAAAAGCCTTAACTGCGATAATAGAATACGATATGCGACAAAGCAAATATAACAAAAAACCCGCCTGAGTGGGCGGGTCTGGATTAATGATTTTCTCGCTATTCAGTAAATTTATCTATCACAAAATATGCGCCATTAAAAAACGATTGGGCCGGGTCCTCACTTTCGTTATAAATTGTTTCATCTATTATTGTTTGCCCCGATGGAAGGATAGACTTGATCAGATTCATAATGTCTTCTGATGTTTGGTCTATATCTGACTGAGGAACCATGGGAAGTTTTTCTGTAAGTAGTTTATTAATCTTTGCTTTCATAACTAATATTTTAGTTGTTAATTTATTTGTGAAGATTGTTTGTTTCAAGTACCTGTAAAATGCAGGTGGTTCACTTTTTATTTGAGTTGCCATGCTCAGCGTGTGGTAACGGGATGTTTTACGTGTCCAATTCCAGACTCAGTTGGTTGGGATTCATCCGGATGGTTTCCTTCAGTAAAACGTACAAATCATCCTTTTCTAAAGTCAAGGTCTTAAGTACTGATTTTTCGTTTGTTATCTCACTTTCTTTTGCTTCGATAGAATTTACAATACGCTGTACTTCAATCTGTTTTACTTTTTCCTGTTCAGTGGTGTAAAGTCCAGCTTTTCTGATGGAAGGTAAAACATCATGCGTCAACCATCTTTTAAAGGCTTTAGCCTCTGGTTTTGTGGATGTTAAAATTAAGGAATATAACCCGAACTCATTTATAGTCCAGGTCTCCCTTCGCTGACCTTGACTATCTACAGTATAGTCCAGCTTTCTTTCATCCTCATCCAATTTCATAATTGTTTGATATGAATTTGCATATCCAAGGATATTACAAGCATCAATCCCGGCAAACCAAACCTGCTCTTCTTCGTCCACATTTGTACGAATCGGCTGTGTTTGAAACTCAAACTTCATAATTTCTGTTCTCATTGGTTAGTTATTTAATGGTGAATAAAAGTTCCGATTTAAAGGGGCAACCTTGCTGGTTGCCCCTGATCCCTGGTAAGGGAATGATGTGCGACAGCTACCGGTTTATTGCATTCTTTATTACATCTCTGGCCATTTCTACCACTTCGTTGCCAAACCTGTGTGGTGAAAGCCACACGGTAATGCGGGCATCGGTTACGGGATCATACACGGTGATAAACTCATCGCCGGTACCTTTATCCCGATAATGCGTTGCCTCGGTGCGAAAATGAACGTTCTGAAACTGCTGCGTCCAGTCGCACACGATGAGATCGAGCGCATCATCGGGCTTCATGGTGGTTTTTTTCATTCTACACCTCCTTCCTGTTTTTCGTTCATGGCCTTTAATACACCATACATGGCACGGAAAATCAGGAATAGTTTTCGATATAGGCCATGTGCTTCCAAATCAATGCTTGAAATGATCAGGCATTGCTCGGTAAAAAAATGCATGTCTTCATTTGCATAATCCCGAAGCTCCTCTAATGCATCAATCAATTCATTGGTAATCTTTATCCCGCCGATGGTTACCGGGGGAAGGCAATCTTGTTGTTTTGCCATTGTGGGTACCTCCTAATGAAAAAACCCGTATGGCTTGCTTCGGTCCTTAGAACCGCCGGCGCATTGCTGCGTCCGGAGCCACACGGGTTTCCCCTATTTAGAAGATGAAAATTCATTGGACTAAGGTTAAAAGCACAACAAAGATACATCTCTAAATGAGAAAGTCAATACCCTTGTAAGATTATTTTAGTTTTTAGTTTAAGTTCAGTAAGTTTAGACTCAATGCTTTCAAAGTTATCAAGATCAAATCTGTATGTTGATTGACCATAATCAGATAATTCAATGATGGAAAACTGGATTAAACCAGTACGCTTTAAAAAGTCACTCAATTTCTTTGAATCTGTTTTTCCCAATTTTAGACGGTCAGAATAATTCTTTGCATTCAGAACCAGAACATCACTATTTTCAGATTTAACTTTAATTCGATATCCTTTATCAATTCCTGATTTCACAGGATTTGTACCTCCATACTCGTAGAGTTGAATTGAAATAGAGTTTGGACTATCAATTAATATTTTCACGTTCAATCTCGAATTTTCGGTTGCACTGTTACTAAATGTTCCTTGAATAGGGCTGGTATTAGAAAGATATTTTTCATTTGAAGAATCCCCAAAATCATCTACATAATATCGTACTTCCCAACAAACCTTTTTTAGTTTCTCCCTTTCTATAGAATCCCTTATGTAAATAAAAGTATTATTGATTCTGTTCAATGAGTCTGTAATCCGTACTATTTCCTTCTTTTTTTCCGGACTATCACATGATATCAATAATATAAATACACACAGAATCATAAATGGTGAGAAGGCAAGGGAACTTTTCATAATGGATTTTAGTTATCCCCTGCAAATTATAAAAAAACCGGCACCTGGGCGACGGTTTAATTAAATATACCAACAAATCGTTATGGGCATTATTACATTACTGTGTTGAATAGAAAAGCTAAAAAAGAATTACAATAGATCCAGCTTACTCTGTCTTGTTTTATTGCTGGATCTAGCAGCCTCCGGTATTTTTAATACACTAACCTGTGATTGCGGGAACTTGATGCCTTTATTATTTATAATATCCTCGACAGATAGTATTTGGATCTTATCATATAAAATTCCCCAGAGATCCTCTCTGTAATATCCGGCCTCCTTTGCCGTCAATTTCATTGGCTTCGTAATCTGCGTTTTAAAGCAGACGAAAACGCCGATGGCGGCATTTTCTTTATTAATAACATGGATAAACTCTCGCAGGTTTTTGACATTTACATTCCCGGATTTTACTTCTATAAGCACTATTTCCTTTTCTTTACCGGTCAAAGAGAACACAGAATAACCATCCCAACCTCCATCTGCGGTTTTTTTCGAATTTAACACACCTCCAAGTTTCGCTTCAACAATCCAGTCCTGGAACATAAACCGGCCTCCTTTAATTATCGACAATTCTTTTGCAGAAGCAATGTCTTTCGGGAATCCATGAACTTCATAAACCGGTTTGCGAGCACTGTCAATATATGGTTCAATCAACCGTTTTCGTTCAATTAACCCAATTGACAAATGGGATATATCAACCCCGATCCATTTTCGGTTCAATTTCTGAGCAACAGAAATTGTGGTTCCACATCCACAAAAAAAATCAGCCACCAAATCACCTTCATTTGAAGATGCATTAATAATTCTTTCCAATAATGCTTCTGGCTTTTGGGTTGGATATCCTAACCTTTCATTTGATGCCGGATTAAGTATTGAAAGTTCCCACCAATCAGGCATAGGAGAACCCTGTGATGTTTCAATTTCATTGGAAGCCGTTCGTTTCCCATTTTCATCGAATTCTGCTTTCTGTTTTTTCCCTTTCCATCTTTTCAACGTTCCTTGTGATAATTCAACATATTGAACATTAAAAACATTATTTGATGATTTTGAGTAGAAAAGAATTACATCGTGATTTCTTACAAATTGATTTGATTGAATACTCCATTTGCGATATGCCCAAATTACTTCATTTCTAAAATTTTTCTCATTAAAAATCAAATCGCAAATAAGCTTCAAGTAATGTGACATTGTTGGATCACAATGTAAATAAAATGATCCCGAATCCTTCAACACTTTATGGATATACCACACCCGGATTGACATCATTGTTAAATACGATACAGCCCCTTTACTTATATCAATATTATCAAGTGCTTCAAGGAATTTGAAAAGATTCAAATCAATTTCCCTAATTTCATGTAGTGTTTCTTTATAGCCAACATTCGACCAGGTATCCGCAAATGCATGTTTCTGCGCTTCTGCATCTTTTAGGTCAATACTTTCAAAAAGAATATTATAATCTCTTTTACTATTAAATGGGGGATCTATGTAAATTAAATCGATAAAGCCATTTTTATCTTTGTGATATATGTCTTTTAAGACCTCAAGACAATCACCAAAATAGAGTTGATTTACAAAATTCTGAGTTTGCATACCCATAAATTTTCTTGCAATTTAAAACAAATATCAACTTCATGTATTACCTTTTGCCAAAATACCGATTAAGCAGTAAAAAACTATGAGAAAGAGAAAATTAATAAACAGGATCATGACAGCGCTCGAGCTGGAATCAAAACATCAGAACATAGGGGAAGAATTTCAATTATATGTCGACGTGGATGAAAGTATCAGAAAATTATCTGATTCCATCAAAGAATTGAAACGTAAAAAAAATGACAAAACTCAAGGGCAAGGATAACACTCCAGCAGAGCCGGCATGATCCGATCCTTCTTCAAGGTAACCTGTATACTTTTCACCAGGTAATTGATACCATTGATCATGTATTTGCGCGAAAAATCAAAATCCTTGATCACATTATAATCCAATTGTGCTATAATTTTAACCAGTTTTGTTGACATTCTAAAATCAATAAACGATTTGAACTGTTTGTTAAAAAGTCCTGTATTCCCATTATAGCACAATGAAGTACCATCGGTATATGAAGTTCCCGCAATCATGTAGAATGTTCCATTTTCGTAATATGGGGTAACAAAAAATAATCTGGGCGTTATTTCTTTCCAATTAATTTGTTTATTGCCAGCTTCAACCCATTCTCCTGGAGCAAAAACGCGTTCTAATACTGGAGAAACTTTTGTTGAAATGCTTTCTCCAATGATAGATTTATATTGATATTTGGTATGTGTAATAAAATCATTCATATCGAACAAAATCCAAGTTCCGGAAGTCATTCTATAGAAACTATCGGTTTCAATTACATACCTAATGTCGAGTTCCGTAGCTGCTGGCCAGACAGGCAAATCATTCACCGAATTAACAGGAGTTTTAATATAGGAGATTTTTACTTCATCAGTGGTTGCAATAGATTCCTGTGTTCCATCATCAGAATCTAGATCCATTTCAAATTTATATCCAAAAATAGGGTCTTCAGGTTCAGTGCTTACCGATATGATCTTATTAATACTGTTACAATAGTCTATTGATTTAATGATGCTGTCCAGTGAAATAAGTTTAACTGTTTTATTCCTATTATTCACAAAAAAACGGATGTTGAAGAAGGATTCCAACCCGTAAAAGAAATCATTTATGGTCATCCTTGGGACGTGGTAGTTATACAGAATTTTATATAGTGGGTAATGAAAATATCCGGATTCATCATTCTCATTACAATTCACAGAATTATAAAGAACAAGGGAATTATAATCTGGATCAGATGAAAAAAATGAATCGTCAAAAACATATCCCAACTTTTCAAATATTTTATCGAGCACATACCGTAAATAAAGCATTGGAACGATTACGCTTGGATCAGGAGGCCAATAAATTACATTTAATAACAGCCCATTAGAATAGTAATTAAAATTCAGTAATTCAGGATCAGTTGGCATTACATCAAAGTATGTTTCATTCCTGACTTGTGGAAATGCAATAGGCCTTTCGGGATAAACTTTACCGATGCAATCGTTGATCCATGTGGTCCTGGCTCCAAGATACACCAAATCAATCTCGCCGAAATCAACATCCTGCAGGGAAAGGTTTTTCCTTGAATAATAGAAATCACCTTCGCTCTCAAAGATAGCTCCTTCAAAAGCTTTTGAATTCAATGTCTTCAACTTCACTGATCCCTGGAATAAATTGATCCCTTTCCAAAGAAACGCTCCCTGGTCAGTCTGGTAAACATCACCGGTATTCTCCACCCGGTGACGAAAACCCATCAAACCGGCATTGCGCGGAGTGTTGGGCAGCTTAAACGGATAGGAATAGGAACCGACTTCACCGAAGATCGGTGATTTCAGGTTCATCGTGCATGAGAAATCATTGGGAAGGTCAACTTCCTTATCTGCTATTTTCAGGGAGAGCATAGATATAATGTTAAATTTTACCCCTGCATGCAGAAGTAAAAAATGATGGCAGCCAGGGCGATCACTAGCAGATCAACCGGTGGCTGCCTTTCAAAATACTTCATCATTTCTGCAGTGCTGTTTGTTTCAATTGCTTTTCTGTCTTGGTGGTAAGG
>Ga0194039_1002151_pt1 | contig 10131 bp, 11 predicted proteins | sample JunL228m_MetaG_FD_148679 | JGI IMG/M metagenome (GOLD analysis project Ga0194039, IMG submission 148679) | Anoxic zone freshwater microbial communities from boreal shield lake in IISD Experimental Lakes Area, Ontario, Canada - Jun2016-L227-8m | ecosystem: Environmental > Aquatic > Freshwater >...
CTGTAACTCGAAAATATTCCTCACTCCCCAAGTCGTAGCTGGTGGTGAATTCCGCTTCGGTCTTCGCCTCTCTGGGCAGGTAGTTTTTTCCCTCCCGAATCGGAACAACGTGCGGATGGCCTTGCGGTGGTTGTTTTTTGTCCGGCTCGTATTTTTCTTCATCGAGGCCAGTCCATCTCGGCGGTCTTGATGTCCGCGATATTCGCGGTGAAGGTCTTGGCGGCGAAATGAAACCGCGCCCGCATGTCGAGCACGTAACGGCGGGGCTTCTTCTTTTCCCTGATATGCACAAGGAACAAACGGGCGGGACGCCCGTTCTCCTTGAGCTTCAAACGACACCGCGAATTTCCAAGAGACGCGCTCATAAGCCGGCCGCCGCAGTCCCGATCCGGTGGGCGTTGGCCATGATGTTGAGCGCCATCGTCGTGGCCGGGATGCTCGGAAATGTCGAGGCGTCGACCAGATGGATGCGATCCCATCCCGGCAGCCGTCCGAGCGGGTCGGTCTCCCATTCCGATGGATTTTTCCGCATCGGAAACCCTCCGCCCGAGTGGTAGCTGCGCCCGGGATCCGCAAATTGCAGCGCCGGCAGGATCGGCACCCCGCGCAGCCGGTGCGCCTGCGAAAAAAGCTTGAGCCCCACCTTCACCGCCTGCGCCAGGCCCGGACCGCGTTTGTCCGCCTCCAGACGCAGCCTGGGCCTCCCGCCGGATTCCTGCAGCTCAACGGAAAATGTTCGCGAATCCGCCGAATGCAAAAAACCCTGCAGGATAAGAACCCGACCGAAGAACTGCTCGGCGGCCCACGGGTTGGAAAGGACAAACCTCAGCGGCGTCCGTATCAGCGCGCGCTTGAGGTAGTCGCTGTAGCTGAAAACCTCGAGGTGGATCAGGTGCTTGCTGATCTTGGGATCGCGGATCTCCATGTAGAGTTGCGAAAGCGTGTGGAGCGGCTCGTCCTGAACCCCGCGCGTCAGCGGACCGCGCAGGAACGGATAGATGAAATACTGGCTGTCCTTCATCACCACCTTCCTGCCGAGCGCGTCGCGCGAGCGCAGCACAAGCCATGCCGTGGGCAGAATCCCCGTGCCCACAAAGACCCGCCCGGCCTCAAAGCGGGCCGGCACGCCGGTTCGCAAATCGGTCGTGTGGATCCGCACCGTGTTCCCCGACTGCTCGAGCCGCTCGACCCGCTGGCGATCAATATACTCCACCCGCCCGGCCTTCCGCATGTCCTCCAGCGTGTGCGCGGTCGAGTAGATCAACCCGTAGGGACACCCGTAAAGACAGAGCCCGCAATACACGCAACCCGGCCCTCCGGCGCGCCCGCCGGTGAAAACCGCCTGCCGGGATCGCCCGAAACTCATGCCGTCCGGACGCCCCTTTCCCAAATCCCGGACGAAGCTCTCGATCTGGTGTGAAAATCGGAGCGGCTCCGGGTTTTTCGCGTAGGAGGGCAAAATCTTCTCCAGCCCGTCTGGCGCGCCCGCCGCCGTCGGCAGCCAGTCGAAGATCGCCCGGTAGTGCGGCACAAGATCCTCATAGGGAAATGGCCAGTCGCGGATGTCGCCCGGATCCACCGGGAGCAGCGAGGCCCCCCACACGCTGCTCAGCCCGCCCTGCGCCAGCGAATAATGAAACGGGCTGGCCTCGCGCCCGGCCTGCATCGAGTCCTCGTCATCGCGATACGGATAATCCGACCCGTAGAGAAGTTTCTGGTGGATGTTGCCATGCCCCATCTCCTGCTCCCCGCGCAGCACCGCAAGGTCGGCCGCATCCCATTCCCCGGGCGTCCCCGCGGCAACGCGATCCAGCACCTCCTGCCGCGCGGGCTCCAGCTTCCCGCCGGCATCCAGGATCGTCACCCGCCTGCCGCGCGCCACGAGCGCTTGCGCACAGGCAATCGCCGCCGGCCCGGAGCCAAGGACAAAATCGTTCATATCGCACCAGCAGAATCGAGATGCCCCCGACGGTCAAGAGCCCAAGGAAAAAAGGGCTTGGACGCTGCAGGGCTCGAACCTGCGGATACTACCTTGTCAAGGTAATGCTCTGCTATGGTAAATGTTGACCCGCTGCCAATCCGCTGCCATATTTTTCCGTATGAGAAAGCAATGGCCCCAGATCCGCAAGACAACCAACCACGGCAATCCGGTCTTGATGGTCGATGCCAGGCACGGGGGGAAGGGTGAAAGAAAATTTTTCATCATCAGAGCCGAGGCCGAAGGGTTCGCCCAAGCCCAACGTATCCGGCGCATGAATGAGGGCGCATCCGCTTTCGAAGATCGGGAACTTGCTTCCTTCGGATGGACTATCCAGCAGGCGATCCGGTTTGCGGTGGATTACCTGAAAAAACAAAAAGCCTCCGTGCCGGTGGAATCCGCGATCGACAGCTTGCTGGCATCCAAGATCGCCGCCGGCCGTTCAGCGAATTATTGCAGAACACTCCGTATCAATCTTCGCAAACTGGCATCCGAATTCTCCGGTCGGTCTGTCTCCACAATCACCACTCCGGAGGTCGAATCTTTCCTCGCGGCGCTCCTTCTTGCGCCTGCGACAAAAAACACGATCCGCCGCGATTGCGTGACCCTCTGGACACACGCCGTAAAATCGGGCTGGGCCGAAAAGAATGTCGCCGAGGAAACCGACATGACGACAACCGTGGACTCGACGCCGGGGATCTTCACCCCGGCGCAGGTGGCAACTCTCCTCTCCGCGAGCAAGAATGATGTCCTCGCCTTTCATGCCATCGGACTATTTGCCGGGCTTCGCGTTTCAGAGATCAAGCGGCTTGATTGGTCGGATGTCGATCTTGCAGGTGGATACATTCATGTTTCCGCAGCGGAATCGAAAACCCGCTCGCGCCGATTGGTTCCGATCCTCGACGCTCTTCGTGCGTGGATTACGCCGGTTGCCAAAATATCTGGCATGATAATCCAAGCCAATTTTCGCAAACGGGAGCGAGCATCCAGAGCGGCCGCCGCAATCACGCATTGGCCCGACAACGCCATGCGGCATTCGTTCGTCAGCTACCGCCTTGCAGACACCGGGAACGTAGCACAGACGGCACTGGAGAGCGGTCACGATCAGGCGGTATTGTTCCGGCACTATCGCGAGTTGGTTCGTCCGAACATCGCCAAGCGGTATTTCAGGATTCGCCCTGTCGGCAGAGGCAAGGTGGTGGCCATGGCGGATGCGGCATAAAAGCGGGGGTGCCTCTCCCTCCCCTCAATTCAGCACGCCATACCGCAGGTTTAAATTTCAGCACGTTCGCGGAGCCCTGCCGGGTTTCAGCGAACAAGCCTTTCATTGGAGCCGCAGCCGACCAGCTCCAGAAAGATGTCCTCGCACAAAAAAATGTCGGCGGAAGAGAGGAAAAGGGGATCAGATGAACCCACTGCGGTTGAAAGCCACCGGGATCTGCTCAAACCTCAAATTGGTTTCGGAAATATTTCATCAGAAAAAAATCCGGTGCCGATGGGGTCACCCCCGACACGAATCCCGGCGCGCTCAAGCTGGGAGGGGAAAACCGAGCAAATAATAAAACACACGCGTGAAGTAAAAACCGAAACCTCAACCTTCGTGAAAGGGACTTTTGTCTAAGCTCAGGCTCTCACGAAATGCGGTTCTCTCGTCCGGTTGACGATTTCCTCCCGCAGTTGTATTCATCTGCCATGCAGAAATGCCCGTCTTTCCAGGAAGCCTAAGCTGGTCGCAGGAAGAGACCGCCCAATCACGACACGCGCGGTCGATTATCGTTTTCTGTTGGCTCGGGAGCAGGCGAACTCGATTTTGCGGCGGCAACGGCTGTCTCGCGCCCGTTAACCCCGCCCGCGAGTTCCGAAAAAGAATTCTTGGAAACAGACGCGGGAAGGATAATATTCTACCCGATCGTGATTCGTCCCAAGAGGGCTTGCCGTCAGAGCGCAATAACCAACTGAGCGAAATGGGTTTATTCAGATTTGACTGGCATAAGAAATTATAAAAAAAGGCGCTGGTTTTCGGCAATAGTTGCCGGATTTACCAAAGGCGGTAGCCTGCCGTCACGAAATTCGCGTGAGATCCCCTAACAGAAACGCACGAAAACGCTCAAACGATACGAGCGTGGCTTGGTGGATTCGAGGCGCACTCTGTAGCGGGTCACATGGAGCATCATCGCGCCGTGCCGAACTTGGGAGGGTGTTTCTGATTCGGCTGGAGCGAGGATTTTCAGAAGTTCGTCCTGCATCCTTTCGCCCGCCTGCAATAGCCTCCGTGCAATGACGGGCAATTCCGGTTCGCGAAGAACTGTCGGCATGTCAGCCGGAAGTTCAACCCCCGTTCTCTGGATCTCCTCAAGGAATGCCGATCTCTCCGGGGATGGTTCGCCTTTCCCGGCAGCCGAGGAAACGATCTGAACCCGGAACCGGTCAAATTTCCGCTGTGCTTTTGATTGCAGCTTCCATGGGCTATCGGCAGTTCCTTCCATGGCAAGATCGATATCGGAGCGCCGGTGCCATGCGCCAGGTCTGACGAGCGAGCCGAATGCACGGACTCTGCATCCCGGTTGTTCCCCCCGGAGCCAGGCGACAATCCGGCAGGCTTCAAGCCAGGCTTCCTTTTGAAGGGGATCGTTGTGGGGGACGCGCAAGAGCGGGTTGAAGGGAGCCAAAGTCATTGGCTGTATGAAATGGCGAAATGCCCGAACATTTCAATCATTGAGTCGCACGGCAGAGGCAGGCGGCGTTGATATTTTCATCAGCCTCCGGCCGCATACACTTCGAAATATGGGAATGTTCGACACCATCGCGCTTGATCCGGCAATCCGTTGCCCGGAATGCGGGGCATTGGCGACCAGCCACCAGACAAAAGAATTTGAATGCCAGATGTCGTATTACCGCATCGGGTCGGTCGTCCCAACCTCCTGCTACTCGGGCATCATCCGGGACCGGTTCTGGTGCGGGGCCTGCCAGAATGCCGATCGGCAGTCTGAACGCCCCCTCTATCTTGTGATCTGGCACTCGGTCCTTGCTGCTGTTGAGCTTGATGCCGGCGAGGCCGAGCGCAAGCTGCGTGAAACCGACAGACTCGACCTTGTCGGATGGCTCGCGGACTCGCAGAGGGAGACCCTTCGCTGGCGGGGCAAGTTCCGGGAACTCATAAGCAGCCTTAAAACTTGGCAGTGGCACTTGCGCGAAAAGGCCCACCCCGAACCGGAAGAAGAAAAACTCCGCCTTTGGAGAAGGTTCCTTTCCCTGCCGGACGAAATTCTGAACGCTCCAGATCCGCTCGATGCGATCATCAAATCCCACAGCGAAGAATCCTCAGATGACGAACTGTAGCCCCTACTTTTTGCGGATGGCTCCGCAATCCAGATGCCCGGCTGCGTTTATTTGACTGTTCGCTTTTTCTTGAATGTTTCTGAAGACGTTCGCATGTCGGGTAACTTTTCGGGAAATTAATCAGGAAAGTTCCAAATTCGGACACATCCGTAGAATTAATGGAATCCTGTGTCTTGCTACCCCTGAACTCGTGACTCCGTTGGAGCTCGTTCAAGAAAGCTTATGAATGTCATTACTAAACAAGTCGAAAGAATCCGGGCAGCCCGCAGACGCATTTCTGCCGCATGCGGCAACAATCCTTACCGCCTCGTTGCCCGTTATCTGACCCGCGCAAAAAAACACAGGGAAGGCATATAAAAGGCCAGCGCAGACCGGACATTCCGCATGGGTTAACGAAACGCCCAACTTCCCATGAAGCTTTCGCACCCCGCTCCCCACTTAAACTCAAAAACTTCAACTTAAACTTATTCTGAGCAACACCGTCATCAAGGTCGAAAACCTCAGCAAACTCTACCGGCTCGGCGAGATCGGCATCGGTTCGCTTGCGCACGACGTCAACCGCTGGTGGCACCGCGTCCGTGGCAAGGAAGACCCGTAAGCGTGCGAGTGATTATCGACAGCAACGTTATTGTATCGGCAATGCGCTCCAATCGGGGGCATGCTTTTTCCTTGGTTTCCTGCATTGGGCGCGATCCGCGGTGGCGTCTCTCGATATCCGGGCCCTTGCTACAGGAATACACGGAACAGGTTTTCGCCCACGCACCAATTCCGGGATGGAACCGGGCTCAGTGCGACAACTTTCTCGATTACATCTGCGCGTCTGCCTGATGGAGCGATGTCTATTTTCTCTGGCGGCCACTTTTACCGGATCCCGATGACCACATGGTGCTTAAAGCGGCAGTCGCGGCTTCCGCCCCATTCATCATCTCGTTCAACAAAAACCATCTCGCCCCCGCGGAAGGGTTTGGAATCCAGATCGTGACACCACGCGAGTTTCTGCTACATTGCCTCACATGAGCACTATCACCGCCGACCTTCCTAACCCGGTCTTCAAGTCGATCAAACATCTTGCCGACACCGAAGGCATGAGTGTGGAACAACTCGCTTCGCTTGCCATCTCACAAGCGGTCGGAGCATGGAGCAGCCAGGTGAGAATATTTGAGGAGCGTGCATCAAGGGGGGATCGCGCCAAATTTGATGCCGCCCTGGCCATGGTACCCAACGCAAAGCCGGATTTGAACGACGAGATTTGGTAAGCAGCAATCACCGCGCTTAAACGAGCGCCCCGCTCCCTCTTTCTTCGCCGCCTCCAGTCTTGATTTTCTATTTTTCATTTTGAATTTGACCCGCTTCTCCCCACCTTAAACATCAACTCCCGAACTTAAACGAGCGCCCCGCTCCCCAACTTAAACTTATTTGGATATGAAGCCGACCGTCTACATCGAAACGACAATTCCGAGCTACCTGACGGCAGCATCATCTTGCAACTTGATTGCTCACGCACGGCAGGAAATAACTCGGGCATGGTGGCAGTTCCGACGAAACCGGTTTGCCTTGGTCATTTCGCAATTGGTTCTCGAAGAAGCCGGTCGGGGCAACCCGGAGGCCGCAGCCAGAAGGCTCAAAGCACTTGAACCTTACCCGCTCCTTGATGCTTCTCCCAGCGCCTTCAAGTTGGCCGATGAGTTCATTCGCCCGGGCGCAATGCCCGCCAAAGCGAAGGATGACTCTCTTCACTTGGCGATCTGCGCAGTACATGGAGTCCAGTTTCTGCTCACGTGGAATTTTCGTCACATCGCCAACGCGGAAACCCGAAATGTTTTGCGTGAAATCTGCACGAGGAAAGGCTATCCTTTTCCAACAATCTGCACACCAGACGAAATGATGAAAGGAACAATATGACAGACGAGATCCTCACAGAGATTCACAAAATCAAAGATGGCATCGGAAGAAAGTATGCAGGAGCCCCCATGCGAATGATGGCAGATTTGCGAAAACGACAGGAGAACTCCGGCAGAAAAATCATTCTGGCTCAGGTTAAGTCCGTTGCATCATCCGAAAAAAGGCACTCTCACTTGTTGCACGCCCGATGACTGACCCGTTTGAGCGGAGCTCAAACCGAGTTCAAGTTGCAAGTTGAAGTCCAACCCCCCGCTCCCCCCCTTAAACTCCTCAACTTAAACGAGCACCCCGCTCCTCCCCACTTCAACCAGCAGCGAAGCTGCCGTCTCAACTTCCCCGCAATGTCAATAGGCAAGGACTGACCCCTTTGATGACCCCTTTGACGTATCTCAAAATCGGACAGGTGAACGATCGGACGAAAAAAGTGGAAAGCGGAAAGCGAAAAGTGGAAAATGCTACCGCCGAAGACGCAGAAGCTGGAAACCTTTACCAAAGGCGGCAGCCTGCCGTCACGAAATTCGCGTGAGATCCCCCATGCCCGCTGAGCCCAAGCAACCTCACGACCGGATCTTCCGTCACAGCATGTCGCTGCCACGCGTGGCGCGCGAGTTCCTGGAAGCATGGCTTCCGCCGAAATTCCTGGCGCTTGTGGACTGGAACACCCTGGCCATCCAGAAAGTCTCCGGCCTCGACAACTCTCTCAAAGAGCACCGCGAAGATGTCGTTTACCGCATCATGGCGGCCGGCCGCCCCGTCTGTTTCTACCTCCTGCTCGAACACCAGTCCCGGCCGTCCTACGACATGCCCCTGCGGTGCCTGGAATACACGATTCCCCTCTGGCGGAAAGAGCGGGCTGGAAAAGGCTCGCAGAAAAAACTTCCGCTCGTCATTCCCGTCGTCGTGCATCCCGGCCCCGGCAAATGGCCGAGTGCCCGCAGGCTGCGCGACCTCATTGAGATTCCCGAAGAAATCGCGGTGTGGGCCAAAAAGTTCGTGCCCGATTGCGGCTACCTTCTGGCCGAACTGGCCGGCCACCCGATGGAAAAGCTGGCCAGCGGAAGCTTGGGTCAGGCTGTCATGGCCGCCCTCCAAGCCGAGCGGCGGGGCAAACTCGGCTACGGCCAAGTCCGGAAGATCATCGCCACGCTCTTTACTGGCGGCGATTCCCCCGATGTGACGTTTTTGTCCCGGCAACTCTGGACCTACCTGCTCCACCATTCCGAGTTGAAAAACAGCGAAATCGAGGAGATAGTCGCAACAACAATACCAACAACAAGAAAACGCAAATTTATGAGCACAGCACAACGTCTCAAACTAGAGGGCCGCCAAGAGGGCCGCCAAGAGGGTCGGCAAGAGGGCCGCCAAGAGGGTCGGCAAGAGGGGGAATGGATCGGAAAAATCGAGCTGCTGGAACAAATGCTCGGCAACCAGCCAACGAGCAAAAAACTTCTCGAAGCCGCTCCCCTTGCCAAGCTCAAAGCCCGCTTTCACAAGCTGGAAGAAGAATACCACAGGCGCTTCCGCTGATCCGAGCACACTGAACCCCCAGTTTCCCTTTCCGCTTTCCATTATCTCACCCTCTGCTACCCTGCTTATATGACTGTAATTGCAACGAGTCCACGAAATGAGAAAGTGTCTGGCAGCATGAAACCACAACAAAGTTTCAAGCCGATTGAGAGGCCAATTTTCTGGCGTCGCCCGCGGAATGCCGATCTTGACCGGGCAGGAGATCTATTATTGGCCGGCTTGGAGAGAATCAGAAAAGAGGCAAAATCCCGTGGCGATTCTCGTTGATACCGGGGCACTGGAATTGCACTTCCTGTCAAAGTAACCAGAGCCCGTCCGGTCTGCCCCCACCTTAAACTCCCCAACTTCAACTTAAACGAGCGCCCCTCTCCCTCCCAACTTCCCCGAAATGTCAATAGGCAAGGACCGCCCCCTTCGACTGACCAACGTGCATTGCACTCCAACAAATCTCTGATACCATCAACACAATGAATAGAATTATCTTCGACCCGGATATATGCAACGGCCAGCCGACAATCCGCGGAACACGGGTCACAGCCCAGACAGTTCTCGAATTTCTGGCTGCCGGGGATTCAGTTGAAGATGTCCTTGAGGAATACCCGTCTCTGACACGGCAGGACGTTCTGGCTTGCTTGTCTCTCTCGTCAGAACTGATGAAGAACCACTTCCTCCTGCAGGAGGTCGCTTGAGAGGGTTTTTGTTCGACGAGAACACGCCGCGACGCCTGACGTTTTCTCCCGGCTTGCCGGTCTGCCATTCCAAGGATTTGGGCGATAGCCCGAGCGATACGAAAATTTGGAATTACGCCCGCCGCGAAGAACTTGTCATTGTAAGTAAAGATGCGGATTTTTCGAACCGCATCATGCTCTCCAACCCTCCTCCATGGATCGTTCGCCTGCGCTTCGGTAACATGAGGAAAAAAGCTTTCCATGGATGTCTTGAAAAAGCATGGCCGTCAATCGAATCCCTTCTTCCCGCCCACAAACTGATCAATGTTTTTGAAAGCCGCATCGAAGGCATCCAAAGCTAACTGCCGCCTTCGTCTCCCGCGCAAAGCGAGCTGCCTGTCCCCTTTCTTCTCCGCCTCCCGGCTCAAGTTTCAGCTCTCAGGTTTTTCATCCCGTCTCAGGTTTCAAGTCTCTCATCCGCCCCCGCCCTTCCCCCCTTAAACTCCCAACTTAAACTTGAACTCGCCAACTTAAACGAGCGCCCCGCTCCCCCCCACTTCAACCAGCAGCGAAGCTGCCGCCTCACCTTCCCCGATATGCAAGAATATGCACACTGACCCCAGTTTCCCGTAAATAAACTATGAAAGTCGTCATTCTCTGCGGAGGCAAAGGCACTCGTTTGCGCGAGGAAACAGAATACCGTCCAAAGCCCATGGT
>Ga0194039_1002152_pt1 | contig 10129 bp, 7 predicted proteins | sample JunL228m_MetaG_FD_148679 | JGI IMG/M metagenome (GOLD analysis project Ga0194039, IMG submission 148679) | Anoxic zone freshwater microbial communities from boreal shield lake in IISD Experimental Lakes Area, Ontario, Canada - Jun2016-L227-8m | ecosystem: Environmental > Aquatic > Freshwater >...
AGTACCAGCTTCTACTTTTAGCTTAAGTTAAAAATGGGGGGATTACCGGGTCTGTTGTCGCACTCCAAGTCAGAATCGTATTGGTATAGCTATAACCACCGTCAAGAGCCCAACGAGGATTGAGGTCATGGTGATACTGCAACTCAATACCGCGGCTTAATAAATTCTGTTGATTAGTGTAATAACTGACATTGGTATAGCCAGGACTCGAACTCGTTTGAGTGCATCCCGAAAGTCCTGCTGTATTACATAGACTGCTTGCAAAGGCCCAGTTGGCACTTGTAATCTTATAGCTTGTAATCGCATTTTGAATGTAATTATTGAAAGCGGTAATTTGCGCAAATCCACCCTTCCAACGATAATCTGTGCCCACCTCATATCCCGTCATCGTCTCAGGAGTAAGGTAAGGATTAGCCAAGGAGTAACCACTAACATTGTTCCCATAGCTTCGTAAAGTATTATTCATACTAGGTGCATGGAAGGCCTGATAGGCAGCGCCTCGCAAATTCCAATCACCATTTAACTTGTAAACCAGCCCAAGCGAAGGACTCAGCTGTGTCTTGCTCTGATTTGGGATAACTTGAGAAACTGGATTGGCGCCATTAGCCCCAGCGGTATATGAATTGGGCGTCTGACTGTTCCAGGCATCTACCCGTGCGCCCAATATTGTCTCTAGCGGAATAGCGCTAGCTTGTGATTTGAGCTGTCCCAGCAACCCATAAAAATTTTGCTGTCCCTGAGCATAACTTAAGGAATTCACAACGCCCGCGCTACTTAGATTATTTGTCAAATTTGATGCAGAAATATTTCTAGCATCAACGCCCAATATGTACTGATCAATACCAGCGGCCTTTAAGTCATGCGTGTATTGTGTTGATGCACCTAGCGTGGAATAGGGATCTGTGTAATTGGCGTTGATATAAGGCTTATATGGCACGCTTGTAAGGTTATTCGCCGTTTGCTTAAAGAAATTGGTGTTTTGATAAAAAACATTGACCTGCACTTTTTTATTTACGTCTAAATTTGTTATTGAGCCGCCCGCAACATCTGCGGTTTGAATCAAATTAGGCGCAATCGCATAGTTATTACTAAGGTCGGCTACTGTGCCGTAACCCAACCTTAAAAAAACATTTGTATCGGCAGTAGGTTTGAAGTAATTTTGTAAACGCACATTTGAATTTTTTGCCGCATCTGTCCCCATACCATTTTTAATATTACCTGGGAATCCCGGATAGATCGTTGCGTAGTTCTGAAAACCTTCGCTCGAAAAATAATCTGCAGAAAAACGCATTTGCACGGCATCGGAAACTACTAAATCTTTGGAGGCAGCGACATTACCTGTAGCAAATGAGCCATAACTTGCCGATACATCCTGCGAACTATTCTTTGGCGTCTTGGTATTGATATTGATGACGCCGCCCATACCGTAGTTGCCATATAAGCTAGAAACGCCCCCGCGCACAAACTCTACAGACTCAATAGATGACATTGGCACAAGATTCCACTGTACCGTTCCATAAAATGCATCATTAGCTGGTAAGCCATCAATTAAAACCAAGGTGCGGCCATAACCCAAACCACGCACGTTAATACTTTGACCAGTGGGATCCTTTTGGTAGTACGGAACATCATTTAGAAATACCCCCGGTACGTTTTTCAAGACTTGATCGATCGTCTGGTCAGGCGATGATTCCAATACTTCTTTAGTCAGAATCGTTGTATTGAGCGGCATCTCATCCAAAGGCGTGCCAGATCGGGTGGCATTAACTACCATGTCATTGAGCTTTTGATTGTAATTAGGTGGCGGGACAATTTGCGCAAATGAATTTGCGCACTGAAAGAAGATAAACAATGTTAGCGCAGTCGAGCAGATTTGCAATTGTTTACTCATACATGCAATAGACCTATACAACTCGTACTATTTTGTATGACTGTTTTTATGTGGGCTGATATTAATAAAGCCTCAAAAAAATACAGTCATTAAATTCAGATTTAAAAAACTTCTTAACCAACCTTCTTTACAACAGTAATACGATGAATGGATAAATGTTTAGAGAGTGGTTTGAGTAATTTTTCTAGAAAAACAAACGGCTTTTCCATAAATGATGGAAGTAGTTGTTTAAAATTCACTCCGCCCGAGAAAAAGTATCTCAACCAGTTATCTATATAAGCCTGTTGGACTAACTGCAATCTTCCAGCATATTTTTCTTGAAACAGCTCTAAATCTCTTGTAAAAATAATATGTGGCAATGCTTGATTAGCTCCCGATAAAGGGCCTTTAATAGAGTAATTTTTCCAGCCATTCATTTGCGGATCAAAATGTTCATTCTTATGTAACATTTTGTGTATTACAGCAGATACAAATCCATTATGGGGTTCTATAAAGATGAACCCACCCCCGGGGGTTAATACGCGATAAGCTTCTTCAAAAAATTGATCTGGATCTTGAAGGTGATGAAGCACATTGATACCATAAATTGCCCGAACGGAATTATCCTCAAGATTTAAATTTTGAGCATCTAGCACCATATCAATGTATTCGGCCTGGCGTATATCAGATGACATTAAACCTGGTCTAGTGCTTTTAAAAAAACCCGAGCCAGAACCTAGCTCTACCTCAATGCCTCCACAACTAAAATTTTTATCGCAAGCCTCACCCATATTCTTATAAAAAGTATTAAAGGCGGAATGGAGTAGTGGCTTCCTTAGCAAAACAGAGCGATGAATAGTCAAAAGCTCTGGGCTATCCACGTCAACATTTTTTACTTCAGTCTCAATTAAATTGTCCTGCAGGAAAAGTGTGATGTTTTGCTTTATCTTATTAATTAGAGACATGATTTTAGTATTCAAGAGCTATACAAGATTGGCGAAATAATTTTTAACAACAGCATAAGACCCAGCCATTATACTTAATGAATTACCATTAGCAGCCGGCCTTCCTGGGAATAAATTTCCATCAATAATGTGAAGACCTTTTAAGTATTCAGCCCTATGGAAAAAGTCTCCATCGGATTCAAGCAGGTTAGATGCATAGTGAATGCTTGAATCGGCGCTCTTAAATATCTTCAGAATTTTAAAATCATTTTTTGAGGCGTTCAGGTTATCCGCAATTTCATGTAAGGTATTTTTCGCAAAATTACTTCTATTTGACAATACAGATACTTTATTTTTTGAGTCTATTTTGTAGACATTAGAATCTTCAGCCGATGAAAAAAACATCCCAAGAGCAAAATTATTCAATAAAATTCCATTAAATAATTTTCCTAAGATGCTCCCAAAAATTGATTCTGTAAAAAAACTATTAAAAGGAATAATTGATACTTGGCTATTAAACCTTTTTTCAGCCTTTCCTTTTATTGTAATAATTTTATTAGCATAGCCATAATTTTTTACATATCTCATGGCAAGAGCTTTTAGCTTTACCAAAAAAATAATTGCATTTGAATCATAAATTTCTAATTTTTTACGATCCAGCAAATTGGAATTATTCAGAAGTTTGATAGTTTGAAATGTGCCACATGCTAAAAAAAGTGTGTCACACACATCCACTATATTTCCCATCGCATCAAGTAGATTCCATCTATTGTCCTGCCTATAAATGTGGTCAATTTTTGATGTTAGTATTTTTGCGCCCTCATAATGTTTTGTGGGTCTAAAAACCACGTTGTATTCACACCCATTAAAACAGTTACCACACATAACACAAGAGGAGGAGATGAGAACTTTATTATTTTCACAAAATAAAGAAAATTTATCTTCCTTGTATTGAGCGGCATCAAAACACTTTAAAGGTGCAATAGACTCAAAATTTTCTGAAATTCGGTATTCTTCACAAAATTGACTTTGCCCATTACTCGGCCCCATGATATCAATTTTGTCAGCAATAATTTTGTAATACTCCTTGAGAAAGGTTAATTTCCTTTCTTCCAGCTCTTCATTAGAAAAAGCAGATACTGAACCGCTCCAGAAATCCGATAGACCTCCTTGAGAATCTGAGTATCTGATCTTAAAACTCGAATTTTCTATTTTTTCACCTTGGTAGTTTTCACCAAATTCTTTTTTAACTGGAAATTTTATGCTTGGCAGAAACGAAACTTTAATTTCTTTATTAGATATCTTTGTTCCGTAGTTATAAAAAATAACTTCATCAAGCATTCCAAGATCTTTGCAGGCCAAATAGGCGCCATAGCCAGCTATTCCCGTACCCAGCACAATAGTTTTCATTTCAATAAATCTCTATTGAATGCGGTTAAGGTCAGCAATCGGCCAAAAATAGACTTCATAAGATAAAAGTGATTTAACTTTCTAAGCACTCCTATCAGCCAACCAATATTTATTTTGAATAATTTTTTTGGTCCGCCCTCGATAAAATCATTCAATCTCATTGAAGAGCTATAAAGACGCTTATTGGCATGCAAATTACTAAAATCTATATTTAGAAAATTATTTATATCTGTGAAATGTAAGTATTGTGTTTTGGGGAAAGCTAGTTTTATAGGCATCTCACGGAGAACTTTTAGGGATTTATATGAACTGAAGGGCGGCTCAGCAACTACAACTGCCAATCTGATCCATATGTAACCATTAGCATTTACTATTCTCTCGCACTCGAACTTAATTTTTGAGTAAAGGGATGCATCTGGTGTTTCAGCATTAATACTTGATATATAAAAAAACTGGCATTTAAATTGTTTACAGTACTCAATCACCTCTGCTAGTAACGTTAAATTTCCATTTAAGTCATCTTGAATATTGCAGAAATAAATTACGACTGAGCCTTCAATACTGTTTTCAAAAAATTTATTCAACCCCTGCCCAAACCCACTAGTTGAGTACAAATTTACAGAGTTGTTTGACTCAAGTTTTTTTGCAAGCAGCTTTGCAATTGATGATCCAGCCCCAAGTAAATGATATTGCATCATTCTATTAATTTTTGAGCGCTCGATGATGTCGCTTGATAATATAAATTGGCCGTCTTTTAGACTCCATATATATTCTGCCGATATACTCTCCTAATATACCAATACCTAGTATTTGTATATTTCCAAAAAATAATATGCTTAAAGCTAATGACGCATATCCTGGAACTGGTATGTCATGAATTACTGCTTTATAAAAAATCACGCCAGCATAAATAGATGTTACTGCCATGCCCACAACCCCAACATACGAGAACACTCTTAATGGCATCGTACTAAAACTAGTAATTCCCTCTATTGCAAAATTAATTAGCTTTAGGCCATTAAATTTAGACGTTCCTTCGGCTCTTTTTTGTCTTATATAACCTACTACTTTTGTTTTAAATCCAACGCTAGCAAAAATGCCCTTCATGAATCTTTGGTTTTCTGGATATAACTTCAGCGCATCTACAACGCAACGATCCATTAATCTAAAGTCGCCCACATTTCTTGGGATTTTTACAGCCGATGTATAGTTGTGCACTCGATAAAATAGCTCTGCAGTTAGTCTCTTAAAGAATGAATCAGACTCTCTATTTTCACGCTTCGCCAAAACAACTTCGTATCCTTTGGCCCACCATCGAATCATTTCAATAATCAAAGATGGTGGATCTTGTAAATCAGAATCAATGGGTATGATTGCATCGCCTGTAGCTGCCTCGATCCCAGCAGTCAATGCCGCTTCTTTTCCAAAGTTACGAGAAAACTCGATGATACTAATTCTAGGATCTATTTTTGATTCTGCAATTAGCATCTCTAAAGTGTTATCAGATGATCCATCATCAATGCATAAAAATTCGAAACTTATTTCTCCAAATTCGGATGGAATGGATTCAACTATACCTCTTATCTCATTAAAAAATAGAGGGATTGCCTCCATTTCATTAAAAAATGGTATGACCAAGGAGATGGTTTTCATGGTTAGCTGTCTATTGCCCATTAAGATAGTTCTCTACGCATTGCATTGACTTTACTTTTTGGGGCAATCTTTCAATTTATATGCAACAGTTGTGTCTGATTTGGTATAGCCATAGAACTGCCCTCCAGTTGCCGTGAATAATACATACTGACAACCATTTGATTCATAGGTGATTGGGGGTGATGATCCTGCTGCAGGCATTTGACTCTTCCAAAGCTCTTTACCATCGGCCAAATTATAGGCTCTCGCAAATCCATCGCGAGTTCCGGCAGCAAAAATAAGTCCAGGCTTAGTAATAATTGCGCCTCCAAAATTCATATCACCCTCGATCAGCTTTTTGGTCACTGGATCCACGTACTCCCCAAAAGGTCGCTGCCACTTAATGAGACCTGTATTCATATCAATTGCAGTTAATTGCCCCCATGGAGGCTGAGATCCAAATAATCCATCCTTATCTAGGACTAGCTGATGAATTGGTTCTAGCGCCAATCGATTATTTTTTTTAATATCTCTATCAAGCTCAGAAAGCATCTTATAGATACTAGATAAATCTGAGGAGCTGATTTTCTCAATCCCTGATACTGCGATAGCATTTAATTCACTTATTTTTGACTCCGGATAAAAACGCTCCAATACATACTTTTTCACTATTTCTGTCTTCTCATCTCCAAGACCAAATATCTTGCAATACTTTTCAACCCTTTTTGCAAATTTCTCTTTCTTAGTTTTTAAATACCCCACGTGATATGGCGCTATGTATTCGCCTTTTATATAATTAGAAAAATTATGCGCTTTCTTGAATGATGCTAAATCAACAAATTTTTCTCGAGAGATCTTAGAGGTAATATTTATTAAAGATGGAATATAAATATCGCCATTTAATTCATTTTGAAACCATCCCCTCAAATTTTCACCGTGACATTGTGCGCATTCACTCATGAAAGTGCTATTTTTCTTGGCAACCTCAACAGTAGCGCCTTCATCTTTATCCACATATCCGGCTCTTAATATCCATGGATACTTATTTGAGGGCACGACTAATATATTTTTGTATGGATCAAAGGCACCGCCAGACCATTCAGCACCGCCATGCAGTCCATACATGGCGACATCATAGTCAGGAGAAACTGGCAGCAGATTACCCTGCTTGACTTTTCTAAGCTTATACAAAACAGAATCTCGTTTTTCCTGAGAGATTGTGGTGACGTCTTTTTCTGTATTAAAGTAGTTCGTTGAAAATGGCTGTGGTAATTTAAACTCTAGCTGAGTAATAGGTGGAAATTCATTTTTATCAGTTACAGTTTCATAGCTAGACTGATATACGAGCTCACCAGTAAGTCGATTGGCAAATATAGTGTTACCTGATTTGGAGACTGCCATGACAACAGGGACTACTTTTCCATTTAACCGAATGTCAGCCAACATGGGAGGGCCAACCATATCCAGATCCCATAAGTCATGTTTTATTTCTTTAATGTACCACTTAACTTTTCCACTTTTTGCATCAACAGCAACTAGGCTATTAAAATAACCACCCTCCTTCATATCCTCATCTAAAAACCAGCCGGCGTTTGAAGTAACCACAAAGATCAGTTTATTTTTCTCATCATAAGAAAATCCAGACCACATTCGAGCAATTTGGCTGTCTTTCTCAAGCTTTGTAATCCAATTTAATGAGCCATTATCTAAATCATAGGATTCGATTGAGGTTAAATTCGCAATTAGCAGAGATTTGCCATCGATTACTGGCGGCAGGAAACTTAGCTCCTTGCCAAATATGCCATTTTTTCCAAAACGCGTATTAATAGATCCATCATCTAGATTTAATACATATAATCCATTTGACGTAGGAACAAATAAATTATTGCCATTCGCAGTTAACCCCCTGCGCCCAGCCTCAACACCTAAGCGTGATCTCCACTTAATAGCACCAGTTGTTGCATCCAAACAAATTACCGAGCCATCTCTAGCTGCAGTAATGACTGCATTTCTAATAAATATCGGACTTGTTTGAACATTTCCAAAATTATCGGAATGGTACTTCCACGCCAACTCTAATTTATGTGTATTAGCCAAATTGATCTGAGATAACTCAGAGAATTTAATGGAAGCATTAGTTCCGCCGCCCCTTTCCCAGCTTGTATATTCGGCCCAAGCTGGGGCCGCGGACGCCACAATAAGTAAAAATATGGAGCACCGGCATAAAAAATGCACTCTGCCCACAAAGATATGCGCCATTTTAGCGAACAAAGCAACACATTCCAAGAGAATCATTTCTATTTTTTAGCCTAAAAGATGCTGGCAACTCCCCGCCAAAATCACATGATCCATAAAAAATGACTTGCGAATACCTATCTAAATAGGCATCTAAATTTTTCTTACCTACCGATATCTCATGGTCATTATAAAACGGCAGCATAGTGTAAGTAACTGGTGCAATAATTTTTCCACTAAAGTTTTTAAATACGCTGTTGTATGTATGGTCATCGAAGAGATAAAGCGGATTATCTGAATTTACATGGCAATTTGACTGGTAGTCGTCGCGCATCTCTCGAGATACATTTTTGGATAAGTACCTCTGAGGCACTGACATTCCAGACCAAGAATTATTTTTATTGGATTTGAACCATTTAAAATTTTGAGAGAAAAATAAAGAAGAGTTCACAACAAAAACTAAAAATAATATTTTTAAAATAAATTTAAATATAGGTAGACTATTTATCTGAACATCAATTTTAACGCTTGGCCTGTTGATTAAATAGTAGATTGATAACACATTAAGAAAGGCAATAGAAACCAACCATAAGGTAATGTCATAAGCATTGGTTGTGCGATTAAAAAAGATAATCGTGTACACAAAGATGTATAAAAGCAAAACAATATTTTCTTGTACGTTTGCAATAGCCAATCCAAAATTTTTGAAATACTTCTTGATTGCTGAAGATATAAAAAATAACCCCGCTAGCAAATGAGTGATAAATAAAAATTTAATAAAATAATTAGAAAAAGCGCTAAAAAAGGATTGGCGAACGTTTGGTAAAAATGGTGATTGTCTATTATCGATATACGACAGATGGTCGGATGCCCTTGTCATAATCATATGGAGTTGTATCGGTGTTTTTGCATACAACTCTTGAAAGAAATATTTTGGATTTGCAAAAAGATTCAGTGGGTTCGCATTAAATCCTTGCAGCCAATCGTAAAATTCACGAATTTGATTCTTACAATTAGTAAAAATTAATTCATTATTAAACTTAACAAGAAATAACAAGTAAAAAACGACGATGCAGCTCAACAAGACTTTGCTAGTTTTTTTGACATCAGTGAACCACAGCAAATAGATGATAATAGGGAACAGATATAAGAATTTAGGATGAGCAATAGATAGTATTGTCCAAAATAAAAACAGCAAAACCACAAGTACTGCACTTACAGACTTCCGCATTCCAATAAGAACTGCAAAACTCATGAAATAAAATAGCAAGAATTCCGATCTACTGGTAACAATCCAAACAGATCCAGAGTTGCCCAGGGTAGAAACTATAAATAGAAAAATTAGGAATCCGCAAAATTGTTTTTGCAAACTTATTTTTTGATAGTTTTTATAAAGAACAATTAGTAAACATGCATAACCAATGAAAGGTATTGCCCTGTAAAAAAATGCGCTGTCAAGAAAAGCAAACAGTGAAAAAAAGACAAATTGTGGATACAAAAAAATTGGGATTGGCAATGTCTCCGCTAAGCAAGGCTTGAAGTAACTAAAATGCTCAAAACCATCTATGAAGAAACGAGAGTATAGAAAACGCCACACAATCTCGTCAGGGAAAATCGGCGCATGAAAAAGCATGAAAACATCAAAAATACTGATGCATAAAACCAATATAGTGAAAAATTTTGAGTAGCCAGCACCAAACATTGCACCATGAAACCTCTTGAAAATTGACATATGCGCCCTTAATAATTCATATATTGAAAGCTGATGCCACACTTCAGCGGCTTACCATTGACATCGTTATGAACGAATGGCTGGAGATCTTTAACCGCCTGTACCATTGCCTCGAAAATATCACGATCCTTGAAATCACTCAATTTGACGCGTTTTGTATTTATACCCACCATTAAAAATGGGCCAATGGAAGTTACCTCTAGATTATCAAATATAGGGGCGTACAAACTTTCGTCATATCTACTCAAGAATACCTTTCGTAGCTCCTGACCCTTTAATTCAAATTGCAATAAATTTAGGATCTCG
>Ga0194039_1002156_pt1 | contig 10125 bp, 10 predicted proteins | sample JunL228m_MetaG_FD_148679 | JGI IMG/M metagenome (GOLD analysis project Ga0194039, IMG submission 148679) | Anoxic zone freshwater microbial communities from boreal shield lake in IISD Experimental Lakes Area, Ontario, Canada - Jun2016-L227-8m | ecosystem: Environmental > Aquatic > Freshwater >...
CGCCATTGCCTGATTCTGTTTGACAACCTTGCTCCCTCCGCAGCCATAGGCAACTATTAGAAAAGGGACTATCAAACAACCTACAATCTTAATTCTTAACTCGTTCTTCATACTGTTCTCCTTTCTTTGTAATTTCTTTAAAGGTAATATAATTTCTTATATGATAATTGTCAAGAGATATTTCTTTAGTGGAAATATGATTTCTCTTTTGCTATGATTAAGGTATGAAGCTTCAAAGATTATCGTCAGAATACTTGGTAGAATTGGGGACTCGAATAAAGACCACCAGGACATATCTGAAATATGATCAGAAGAAGCTCGCCCAATATCTCCGAACAGCCGCATCCCAATTATCAAAGATAGAAGCTGGCAAAGCAGAACCGGGGATTTACCACCTGCTGATGATAAAAAAGCTGGCCGATACTGACGATTATCTGCGGGAGAATCTAACCTGGGCTTGGCTTCTGGAGGGCAAGGGGAAAGGTGTCTTTTAAGGTCATATATGGAGCATAAGCACTCAGGCACTATTTATTCAAATGTCCATGAACTTGAAACCACGCGTTTGAATGCGCTGAAAAAAGAATCCACGATTTCCCTTATGCGAAGAATCGTAGAAGATTCCGACACGCTGGCTCTTCGCGTTTTTCATGAGACGCGCACCTTGTTTTATCGTAAAGGGAAATGGGTACGTTTGGCAGAATTCGTCATAGCTTTGAGAGATAGCAATGTTCGAGGACAGGGAGAGGATGAGCCGGGTCGAATCTATATGAGTAACGTTACAGACGATGCATACGACCTGACATTAGCGAAATTTCATAATATCCCATCAAAAAATCGCAACGTATTGACATCAAGTGATGATACATTTGATAAAAATGGATTTACCTTCGGCGTTGATTGCAGATTGTACTTCAAGCAAATATTAGGAATAATCAACAAGGAACTGAGCAAAAAACCAACCACCTCCGAGACGGAGATTGAAGAAATAATCGCCAGGATCGCAACGAGATTTGTAATCAGGCACTTCTATCTATCCATGAAAGAGTGCAAGCGGCGTGACACAACTTCAATCCGCTATGCCTGGGAAGTAGGAGGGCGGATCATTTACCTTTTCTATCCCTCGTACTTAACCGTGAAACAATTCCGGAAATGGCTTGAAGACAATATAGCCGATGTCAATCCAGATGCTCCCAATGAAAAAAACAGAATCCAATATATAATTGATCAAAAATATCCCTGTGGTGCTAACATTCGAACGGATGATCCGGGAATCTTTGAAGAGTCCGGGAGGGAAGACGAACCCTGGATTGATCAAAACTACCCGCGTGGCACTGACGTTCAAGCGGATGATCTGGGGATTGAAAGCAAACCCCCGATTGAATATGATGAAGGGAAGCAGTTTTCCGATCGACTAAGCGTCCATGTCGCCAAGGAAAAGTCAGAGAACCTTGAAGAGCTTCGACCAGCTATTAAAAGCCTCGGAAAAGAAGGTGTGTATAATCTGGTGAACCGGATATTCACGGATATGGAGGATGAACAATATAATCTCAGCGAGGTTGCCCGTAATTTCAACCTCAGCAAGGCAACCCTGAGCCGTTTTGCAGGTTCTGACTGGCTTGGCAATGAAGAAACAGGTCAGATATCAAGAGCAGATATACCTGATCTTTGGATCAATACAGCCAACGTGCTGGCGGAAAATCCCGCTTTGACGGAAACCTTGAAGAACACCGGATACGCCGATGTCATTGATGACATCCTGACAATTGTTGGCCCGCAGAAAGGATCGCAAAATGAGCGACAGTAAGCGCCTTTATTTCATCCCCATTATCGATGATGCTTTGGGTAGCGGTAGCCCCGAGTTGGCGCTGGCGGAAGCGTTCAAGAAAATCCATGAACTCGGCATGACCAAGGAATACAAAAAGGGATTCCTCCAATTCAAAACCTTCATGAAAACTATTGTCGAATCCCACATAGGCGATTCATCCGAACGAGAGCAAACGATACGTGATGCCTTCTATCAGTCGCTCTATGATCTGGTTACAGATTCATATGATGGCTCCGATAAGGAGAAAAACGCCATGATTGAATCCTTCACCAAAGACGGAAACTGGCGATCCGAATACGAGCGCATAAAGTCGGAGTTGGCTGATTTCATGGAACCCCATCCTCCGATAGGGCTTGAGGTCATGAAGGACGGCGAAATGATTGCATCGTTTGCCATAACTGAAGTGCCAATTAACCTGATGAACGTCGAGCCGGGGCAATATACAGTAAGGCTGTCCAACGGGAGAATCCTTTGGGAAGGTAAATTACAGAAGAAACATCTCCTATGGCTGGAAGCTTATGGTGATGAAGACCTTCGAATGGCGGCAAAAACCGAAGAGGATGCGCCCCAACCTACCTTATCGGAACCTCTCATGGGTTGCGACCTCACAATGGATGTTGTTCCCGACCTGCAAAGTGGAGAGATACGCTTCAGTCATGGAAAACAAAGGCGACAATAAAGCTATCGGCAAAACAAAGACAGCCATCCTTGTCAAGGAAACAGGGAAGCCCATTGCGATCATTACAGAGATTTTCGCTCAAGCTGTAGCGGCAAATTCCGAAAAGAGAATAACTTTTTGCGGTCCCGTCAACCTTGATAACAAGACCATCTCTCACCTTGAAACGGTTATCCTCCCTATTGTGGACAACATATCCCGATCTCTCGGCCTTCCACCCAAGAGTTTTCTCATTTCCATTTCGAATGTTGGCGCATCAGCAACGAAAGGCGTTGGCCTTAATATTACGGGTTTCTCTGCGGACGTCCCCCTATTTCTATCGATGCTCTCGGCCAGCATGCAAGCGAGTCTCAGACAAGATTTAATCGCTACGGGGCATATCGCCTCGTTGGCTGGGGACATTGTGCCGGTTTTGGGAATTCCCGCCAAGATAGACGCCGCCATTGCATCAGGTGATATCGCAGAGTTCCTGTTCCCCGATATTGAAAATGACCTTTCTGCAACCCTGCTGATGCCGCGAGCTGATTTTATTGAGGCCAAGAAATCCTTTTATGATCACAAAGGGCAAATCAAGCTGACGACCATCGAAGACATCCATGACGCGCTAAAATCATTCTTCACCGAGGAATCCATCGTCATGGCTGCTCTTGGTCAAGGGTTTTTCGACACAAAGCCTGACATTAAAGACGACGACAATCCACTGAGCATAAGTATTGAGTTCCTGTTGGCAGACAATGAAGGGCGCTTCTGGGAGACAACAAAAGACTATCTCTTCAGGCACGAAGCGGAAAAGGCCAAGTCTATCATAAAATCATTTATCGATTATCACCTGGCGAGGAAACGTTATCCGCAATATTTCGGTGAACAGCTTTATCGCCTGGCAATGTCATTGCCGCCTTTAGTCAGGAGACTTGACGGCTTATTCCCACTCATGCCAGTTGACAAGTGCATTGCTCTGTCTCACTATGCCGCACCAACGGATCACGTTGATGTCCAAATGCTCTTTAAATTGGCATCGATAGAAGAATTTACCAAGATCATGGACACTATGACTTCTGAAACAGAAGAGTCGGCAAGTGGCGAGGATAGTGAAGACCAGGTAGTGAGGAAGATTCTCTTCGAACTGAGTGATGTAAAACTTGCGAAAAAGATTGGACTACCTCTGGATGAAGCCAGGGCTTTCTATCCGATGAGCGCCGTGACGGTAAAGGACGCCTCCGAATTCAACCAGATGATCACCAGCTTTTATATTCACATAATGAGACATACCCAATCACCAGAAGGCCATGTTTCTTGGGAAGCCGCCTCATCCGAAGCGATTGACAGGGTAGAAGATTCATTTCGTCGCATGGGTGGTTACAATACCGCCCTGGCGGAAGCTAAAACAGGCACAAAGGGAGGTCTTCGCCATGTCTTTGATGTGATGACCGAGAGCGAAAAGTCGGTCAAGATAGGAAAATACATAACTATGGTCATGAAGGAGGCTATTGATTCGCTTGATTGGGAGGCTAAGGTCAGACTTGCTAAGCATATTCAGAATAAATATGGCCGATATTTACCAGATTCGTTCAGGGTCAAGCAGCCAGAACAGATTGCGCATCGTTTGGAAGAAGCTATGAGACTCCTGACAGAGGGAGAAAAAGACATAGATCGCTGGCTTAGAAAACATTAAACAAGGAGGGGGAAATGTCCACTATTGACAGTCTTTGCGCCGCTTTGGATGAGGTGATAATCGCAAGAAATGTCGGAATAGCTCACGATGAGGCACGAGCCGCTTATGGTTTGAGGAAAAACACTGTCTCAAGTTTTGATGAATTCAACAACATGATCGCCGATTATTATAGCTATCATATTGGCCATTGCGTTGTTCAGGGCGGCAGAATCGCTAATTTCGAAGCAGTCGGTCGGGCCAGCGAGGTTCTGGAAAGAGAATACAAGCGCCAGGGTGGCAATCTGATGTCTGCTTATAAGGATGCAAATGATGGAACCAACGGAGGGATGAGAATCATCCTGGATGTCATTGCTGAGCAACTAAAGGAAGAATCTGTCGAGCGCTATATACGGCATGCTTTCAACAAACACGTCGATCCGACTTCTTGGGATCAACGGGTAGAGATAATCCGACAATTTATCGACCGCAACAGGCATATTCTCGGATCGTCGATCGATGCTGCTCACCCTGAAAGATATGCTCAAAATCACGATGAATTGATAAGGGCTTTCATGGATGCATTGAAAAGATCATCGAAAATCTTCAGAAAATTTTAGGGAGAAGACAAATGGCAACAAAACTGGAAAGGCTTATGGAAAGTATCGATCCTTCACGAACCATTGATCGGGTGTCCGCAGCCGTGGATGAGGCATTCAATTCATTCAAATACGACAACCCAATAAGATCATTCGATGATTACGAGGACTACATGGCAAAGTTTGTTGAGTCCATAGAACGGGGTGTGCTCAAGTTCGGATCGGATGTTCCATATTACAAGGATCTTTGGTGGGCTCGCTACTCACATCTTGTGAAAAAAGGACACGGTCCGGATGCTTGGAAGTGGAATTACGAAAAGATTCTCACCGGCAAAGACGGCGGGACTTACAAGCTACTCAAAGATGTCGCTGCTATGATTCTGGAGGATCGAAGTGGAAAGGAAATCTCAGCCCGTATCTGGAAGTTCTGGGAATCCTTAACGGATGACGAGAAACAGGAAGCTGCCAATGAGTTATTACAAAAATTACGTCACATACTGCCATCTGAATATACCGGCAGCGGTGGCGGTTTGTATCTGAAGATGAACTTTCCTCGTGTATTGGAGAAATATCCCCAATTGGTGATGGAGATCAGGCGTGCCGTAAGATAGGGGGCTTAGGTAAGCTATGCTTCGAGAGGCCACCCGGGACTGAGCGCTTAATTGGCGGAATGCTCCCCACTCCCAGTCCCTCTGTGTCACACTACACTTTTTCAAATACAAAGCGAGAGCAGTCTGATCTGGCCAAGGCATTGAATACGGAAGGAAAGCGCGTATGTGCCCAAAAGCCAATTTTTATTTCTTTGAAAGGGAAGTATCCTTCCTGTTATGTTTGCTTGATAACTTTCGCCTATTATGCAAGATTATAAATGGTTATCGTTGATTATGTACCGATTAACAATGTTTAATTTGAAATTATTGCCGACGATGAGATGAATAATAATAGCTATATAAACTCTGGTGGTGAAGCGATTCTTGTCCCCTCAATTGTATGTCACCTCGATATTCTCGGTTGGACCTCATTAACAGAAAAAGCAATTGAGTCAGGTGAGGGACTTGCCTTTTTACGAAAAATCCGTGAGACTTTAGGAAATGCTTATAGACTTCTACGCAAAGACGCTACTGAACCATTGCGACCTAATGAACAATATTATCAAATCAAGACATTCACTGACAATATAGTTGTGGCTATTCCTTATAGGCGATTGCGGCTTGAAGGCGAAGCAGAGCTTGTTACAATCTTTAACATATTCAGAATTTTACAGTTAGAACTTGTACGGAACGGACTCCTGCTTCGAGGTGCCGTAGCATTTGGTGACCATTATATGGACGATGATTTTGTTTTTGGTGATGCACTTCTTGAAGCTGTTAAATATGAAAAAAGCGGTGGCCCGCCCCGAATTGTCCTTGGACCTTCAATTTCGAAAAGAGTAAAGACACACATTGATTTTTATAGTGGACATATTCGGCATACACCCCATTTTGGGTATTTATTTATGGATACAGATGGAGAACTTTTCATTGATTATCTGTCAAGAGCTTTCATGGCCTACCCCGGCCCTATATTTTTCGATATATTAGAGTCGCATAGGAAATTAATTTACAAGAACCTCAAAGAATATTCTCTTGAGGAAGATACTTTGAAGAAATACAAGTGGTTGGCTGGATACCACAATTTTGTCTGTAACCATTTCGTTAGTGAAAACCCCATGCCGTGGGAGCCTGATGAAGAAGATTATGCTAATTTTGTAGAAGTTCAGAAAGTGACAAACTTTCTGATAGATTCCCAGGAAGAGTTTCCGCAACCGACCCATCTTGAGGTTTGGTGGAATCGAAACTGTTGCGAATGCCAAGATTGACTTGCATTTATTCGGTTCTAAAAATCCTAACCATGGTCAAGCGCATTGCTGATTTACTCTCTTTCGATCCTAAATCAATGATGTATTAAAAATCTCGACTCCGCCCTTTGTAGATGAACACAAGGTCCGACGCAGGTCATAATTTTCTGAATTACAGTCAATCCCTTCGAATACAAAGCGAGATTTTGGTGATTTGGCCAGTGCATTGAATTCGGAAAGAAAGGTGCTAACTTTTGAGCGTGATCTTTTTGGCAGGGGGTGGCATCTCCTCCTTCCTGAAAGAGGTGAATTGAATATTTATTAACATGCTGTATTTCAATTGTAAATTGTGATACTCAGAACATGAAAGAGGCAGTTGAATTGGTATCATCCGCATAAATGTTCTTGAGGAAAATACGGACTATAGGAAAACCCTTTGGGGGCCATGCGGCATAATAAGATAAGTCAGTTAAATATTTAAACATAAAGACGAGTCATGGAACTAACAATACCTCTCTACCATTATACATCTCAAAAAGGGCTTTTGGGTATTTTAAACAATGGCAAGTTACGGATGACAAGCATTTTATATCTGAATGATTCTTCAGAGTATTCGCACTGTTTTGATCTATTTTTAAAAGATCTTAATTTTGATTGCCGTCTTGAATCTTTTTTAAAACAGATAAAAACGAGCCCAGATGAATATATATTCTCACTTTCGGAAAAAAGAGATGACTTAAGCCAGTGGAGAGGATATTGTCCACCAACAGGAGGTTATTGCATTGAATTCGACCCCCAAAAGCTATTATCCATAGTAAAAAAAGGGGGCTACAAGCTAGAAAAAGTTTTGTATCGACAGGACGAAAAAGAGAATAAAATAAAAAGTATATCTAAGGGTTTATCTGTTTCTCCCAATTCTGAATCTATTGAAAAGGAGAAGTTACTTATTAGAATGTCACGTATTGCACCATATCTAAAAGATGAAGCATTCGAAAAGGAGGAAGAATGGAGAATAATTTGTGACACATTTGGAGCTTGCGATATTTGCCATAGAGAAGGTACATCAATGATAATTCCATACATAGAACGTCCATTCATTGATGATAATCAGTTACTACCCCTGAGAAAAATTATTATTGGGCCGACGCCTCATAAAGTATTATCTAAGAAATCAGTTGAATCACTCATACATTCTAGTAGTTACGCAAAATCTGTTGAAGTGGAATGTTCTCCAATTCCATATCGGTCATGGTAATGTTAGATTAATCTTGCGGTTTTAAAAATATCTATCTAAATGTGCATATTTATAATCGTTATACGCAATATGCATGCCCTATCGATCAGCCGGACATGTAGATGTACACAAGCCCGGCATTATTGATATTTTGTCGTAATCAACCTTACCGATAACAAATACAAATCCTCACATAGGTAAATTTGGGCAGCCAATGAATCCCATTCGAAAGCGCGCATATATCTGAAAACCAATTTCTCCCTTTTGGAGTAGATCCGCTCCTTTCTGAACTCAATAAAAACGATATCTCCTCCGATATCCCAGCTTTCGATCGTTAATCAGTGAAAGCTATTTTGTTTAAACGCATATTGACAATTCTCAATCATTATGCAACATTGCCCTTGCATGCCACAATAAAGGGAATTTGAACGTGAGGAATAACAATGCACGTTTTAAGACTTTGCCCCAACTTTTCAACAAATATCCTGCAACTCTCTCGTGTAATGCAGACAGCACTCCCCAGATGTGTGATCTTCAGTTTTCTGGATAACCTGAATATTGACATGATATACGGAATAGAGAAAATGGCCAGTTATAAGAGCTGTCTTTAGTTAATGTATTCTTTTAAATCACTTAGACTTTCGTAGGGAAAATCGGTTAGCCGGGAATGGCAAAATGGCAGGCGGATGGACATTCAATTTGTGGAGATATCCAGAAACCATAGAATAACTTGTTCGGGTAAAATAGAAAAATGAAATTTCAACAACTTATACAAAGCGACGCACTTTCTTTGCTGTCTCACTTGCCAGATGATTTAGCTTCTCTTATTTATATTGACCCTCCGTGGAATAATACTCATACAAATGAACCACGTGAAACAGAAATATCTGAGCTGTATCTTTATACAGCCTTACATTCAAAAAGCATCTTAACATCAAAAGGGGTTTTAGTTTGGCATACTTCTCCCGGGTTGGTAGGATGTGTGCGCAATATTCTGGATAGCATATTTTCGACTAATCGATTTACTTCAGAAATTATACTGAAATATAGGCTATCGTTTCCGAGTTCTCGTACGCCAAGATCAAATCATACATCATTGCTTATATATACAAAGACCGACAATTTTAAATATGTTGCTCCCACAGGCGACGTTAATAACGGGCGATATACTAAGGAAGACGCCACGGGCCGCGCCTTTATATTAAGCGATATCACCACACCGTTTTCAAGACCTTCTCTGTCTTTCAGTTGGCGCGGCAGTGTCCCCCCGCCAAATCGTTCGTGGCGCTTCACACTGGAAAAGCTTGAAGAACTGTACACGCAGGGTCGAATTGAGGTCAGTGCAGGCCGCCAACCCAGACTGAAACATTATTTAGATGAGGCTCATGCTCCAGAGATTGGTTCGGTATGGGATGATATTTCTATCTCCCCAACTGAACGACAATTTTCAGTAGAACGATTTCCGACCCAGCAACCATTAATGGTCTTTGAGCGGCTTATCAGTGCATTCACTGATGTCGATGACGTAATTATTGATCCATTCTGCGGTTCAGGGACAACACTCGTCGCAGCTCAAATGTTGAAAAGGCGTTGGTTGGGGGCTGACATATCTTCTGATGCAATACGAATAGCTTCAGCTCGGCTTCAATCAATAGACCCTGCCTTGAATGTCTTACCAGTGGAATCAAGTGCGAGTTTCCACGGACATACTTATAGAAAAATTGCCGACTTACTTAAAATGGTTTCTCCACCACCAAATATCCTATTATCAGACATACATGCACTGGTAAATTCTGCAGAATCAGACGTTCTGGAATTTAAGGAGACTTTATCACTCTGCCAAAAAGAGCAGATGAAGAAGCCATATGTTGAATTGGCCGTGCTAAAAACTATTGGAGCATTCTTGAATACTAAGGGTGGCACCTTGTTAGTGGGTGTCTCCGATAAAAACAAGGTCTTGGGAATATCTGCTGAGATAGACAAGCTCTATAATGGCTCTCGGGACAAGTTTCTTCTGCATTTTCAGAATATGTTAAAGGAAAATATCGGACCAAAATTCTATCCATTCATTGGAGAGGCGATTGTCACGGTAGATTCTACTCCTATATTTCGGGTTGACGTGCTGCCTGCTTCAGACCCTTGCTTTGTTGGTAGGGGAAGAGATGAAAAATTTTATGTAAGGCGAAATTGATGAACGTCAACTATTATTACCGGTCAACGACAATTATATTTCCCGTTTTTGACTGCCGCACCCCTACCCGTGCTTTCGCATGAGTTTTTTTGCGTTTTTCTGGTTATAGTCGATA